>Ga0207684_10000546_pt1 | contig 46386 bp, 44 predicted proteins | sample KBSK5501metaG_FD_184342 | JGI IMG/M metagenome (GOLD analysis project Ga0207684, IMG submission 184342) | Corn, switchgrass and miscanthus rhizosphere microbial communities from Kellogg Biological Station, Michigan, USA - KBS K5-50-1 metaG... | ecosystem: Host-associated > Plants > Roots >... | reverse complement strand
CGGCTCGACGCGTACCTCCGATCCCAACCGCGCCTCGTACACGGTGGCCGAGCTGGCCGCAATGACGGAAGAGGCGCACCGCCACGGCAAGCTCACGGCGGCGCATTGCACCTCGGCGCTTTCGGTACAGAACTGTCTGGATGCCGAGGTCGACATGATCATCCACTGCATCTTCAACGAGCCCGACGGCACGTATCGCTACCGCCCCGATCTCGTCGACCGGCTGGCGAAGGCGAAGGCGTGGGTCAACCCGACGCTGTACGTGCAGCGGGCGGGCATCGAGCGGCGTCGCGAGGCGTGCGAGCGCCAGGGCCTGCTGACGCCGGCGCTCGTCAGCGAGCTCGACGCGGCCCGGCGGGCGCTCGACGTGAAGGTGGACGCGGTGCGACGCATGAGCGAGGCCGGCGTGCGGATGACGGCGGGCTCGGATTCGCCCTGGGGCTGGTACGCGCCCGGCGAGTTCGTGCACGAGATCCACATGCTCGCCGAGGCCGGGCTCTCGTATGCGGACGCGATCGTGGCGGGCACCGCGGGCGCGGCGGAATCGATCGGCGTCGGGCCGGCGGCGGGACGTCTGGCGCCGGGCCGTCTCGCGGACGCGCTGATCGTGCGCGGCGATCCGACCACGCAGATCACCGCGCTCTGGGATGTCCTCGACGTCTATCAGGCCGGCCGGCGCATCGCGCGCGACGTCGCGTAGCGCTGAGGGAGGAAGGAGCCATGGCGGAGTCCAGAGCGATCACGTTCGTCGCCGCCGCGACGGTGTTCGCCGTCCGGGACGTTCCCCGGAGCGTCGAGCACTATCGTGACGTGCTCGGTTTTCGCGTTGAGTTCACATATGGCGAGCCGGTGTTCTACGCGGGCGTCGAGCGCGGGGGAGTGTTGATCCATCTTCAGGGGGCCGGCGAGACCAAGCGTCAGCCGGGCCAGGGCTCAGTGTATGTCTTCGTCGACGACGTCGACGGCCTGTACGAGGAGCTGAAATTGCGAGGCGCCCGGATACTGAAGGCGCCGGAGAATTACGACTACGGCATGCGGGACTTCGACATCCACGACCTCGACGGCAACCAGCTCGGTTTCGGGATGGAGTCGAAAGCCTCGCCGACGTCGTAGAGATGGCAGGCGGCCTCATGGCCGTCGCCCACCGGGCGAAGCGCCGGCCGCTCGACACGGCAGCGCGAGAACGCGAACGGACAGCGCGGATGGAAACGGCATCCGCTCGGCACCGCGAGCGGGCTCGCCACCTCGCCCTTCGGCACGATGCGCTCGCGCCTCAGCGTCGGATCGGCCACCGGCACCGCCGAGAGCAGCACCTGAGTGTACGGATGCTTCGGCGCCCGGTGCAGGGCATCACGCGGTCCAATCTCCACGATCTCGCCGAGGTACATCACCGCCACGCGATCGGACATGTGCAGCACGACGTGCAGGTCGTGCGAGATGAAGAGGTACGTCAGCCCGAAGCGGCGGCGCAGCTCCATCAACAGATTGAGTACTTGCGCCTGCACGGAGACGTCGAGCGCGGAGACGGGCTCGTCGGCGACGATCAGGCTGGGCCGCAGCGCGAGCGCAGCGGCGATGCCGATGCGCTGGCGCTGGCCGCCGGACAGCTCGTGCGGATAGCGCTCGGCGAAGCGCGCGTCGAGCCCGACGACCTCCAGCAGCTCGGCCACCTGGCGACGGCGCTCCGCCGCATCGGCGCGCCCGTAGATCGCGAGTGGCTCGGCGATGATGCTGCCGACGCGCATGCGTGGGTTGAGCGACGCGAACGGATCCTGAAACACGATCTGCATTCGCTGGCGGGTGGCCCACAAGCGCGATGGCGACAGTGCGACGAGATCGTGTCCCTCGAAGCGGATGCGGCCGGCCGTGGGCTCGACGAGTCGCAGCAAGAGGCGGCCGGTGGTGGATTTGCCGCAGCCGGACTCGCCGACGAGACCCAGCACCTCGCCGCGCTCGATGGTGAAGCTGACGCCGTCGACGGCGCGGATGACGCGGCGGCGGCTGCGCAGCCACGCGCCGCCCGCGGCGAACTGCTTCTCGAGCCGCTCGACCTCGACCAGCGCGGTCACGCGCTCACCACGGACATGCCACGAGATGCCCCGGCTCGCGCTCGATGAGCGCGGGCTCCTCGCCGCGGCAGCTCTCCCTCACGTACGGGCAGCGCGGCGCGAAACGACAGCCGCCGCCGATCTGACGGAGATCCGGCGGCGCGCCGTCGATGGACGACAACGGCTGGCCGAATCGGCTCGGGTGCGGCAGGCAGCGCAGCAGCCCGCGCGTGTAGGGATGCATCGGCGCGCTGAAGATGCTCGCGACCGGCGCCATCTCGACGATGCGTCCCGCGTAGATGATCGCCACGCGGTGGCAGAGCTCGGCCACCACGCCGAGATCGTGCGTGATCAGCAGCACCGCCATGCCGCGCTCCACCTGCAGCCGCCGCAGCAGGTCGAGGATCTGCGCCTGGATGGTGACGTCGAGCGCCGTCGTCGGCTCGTCGGCGATCAGCAGCTGTGGCCCGGGCGCCAGCGCCAGCGCGATCATGGCGCGCTGGCGCAGGCCACCCGAGAGCTGGTGCGGATAGTCGCGCGCGCGCTCGCGCGGCGACGGCACCTGCACCTGGTCCAGCATGTCGACGGCGCGTGCCCACGCCGCGCGGCGGCTGGCGCCGGCGTGCGCCCGCACCGTCGCGGCGATCTGGTCGCCGATGGTGAAGACGGGATTGAGCGACGTCATCGGCTCCTGGAACACCATGGCCATGCGCGCGCCCCGCACGCGGCGCATGGCCTCGCCGTCCTTGTCCAGCAGATCCTCGCCCTCGAGGCGCACGCGGCCGGCGGTGATGCGGCCGGGCGGGGGCACCAGCCGCATGATCGACAACGACGTCACGCTCTTACCGCAGCCGGACTCGCCGACCAGGCCGAGCACCTCGCCGCGCTCGATGGCGAAGCTGACGCCGTCCACGGCGCGCACGATGCCGGCGCTGGTGTCGAACTGCGTGCGCAGACCTTCGACCGAGAGCAACGCCACGATTAGACCTTCAGCCGAGGATCCAGAGTGTCGCGCAGCCAGTCGCCGAGCAGGTTGACGGCGAGCACGGTGAGCATGATGGCAAGGCCGGGGAACGTGGCCAGCCACCACGCCGTCGCGACGTAGTTGCGGCCGTCGGCCAGCATCCAGCCCCACGTCGGCGTCGGCGGCTGCACGCCAAGCCCGAGAAAGGACAGCGCCGACTCGTAGATGATCATGAAGGCGAGCTCGAGCGTGGCCACGACGATGATCGGTGTGAGGGCATTCGGCAGGACGTGACGGAGCAGCAGCCGCAGCGAGCGGTTGCCTCGCGCGCGCGCGCCGGCCACGAACTCGCGCTCGCGGAGAGAGAGCACGTCGGCGCGGACGATCCGCGCGAACTGAACCCAGCGCGTGGCGCCCATGACGAGGATGACGTTCAGCAGACTGGGGCCGAGCGCGAAGACCACGCCCATGGCGAGCAGGATGTACGGGATGGCGAGGAACACGTCGACGATGCGCATGATGAGCGCGTCGGCGCGCCCGCCGAAGAAGCCGGCGACGAGACCGAAGCTGACGCCGATGAGCGCGGAGAGTGTCACCGCGGTGAGGCCGACGCCGAGCGAGATGCGCCCGCCGTAGAGAATGCGGCTCAGGATGTCGCGGCCGAGATGATCGGTGCCCAGCGGGTGCTCGCGCATTCCGCGCTCCTGCCACATCGGCGGCCGCAGGCGCTTGAGCAGCATCTGCTTGGCCGGATCCCACGGCGCCAGCTGCGGGGCGAAGACAGCCGAGCCACCGATGAGGAGCAGGGCGCTGAGGCCGAAGACGGCGCGGAAGCTGACGCGCCGTCGCGGCGGCGCCGTGATGGGCAGCGCCGCGTCGGCAACCACACTCACCGCGCGCTCCGCACGAACACGATGCGCGGGTCGAGGTAGGTATAAACGAGGTCGACGGCCAGATTGATGACGACGAAGACCGTGGCGAGCACGGCCACGATCGCCTGCACGAGCGGATAGTCGCGGCTGAAGATCGCATCGACGGCCAGCCGGCCCACGCCCGGCCACGCGAAGATCGTCTCGGTGATCACCGCCCCGCCGAGCAGGATGCCGAACTCGAGGCCGATGATGGTGACGAGCGGGATCGCGGCATTCTTCAGCGCGTACTTGTACGTCACCACGAACGCGCGGATGCCTGCCGCGCGCGCCGTGCGCACGTAGTCCTGGGCCAGCACCTCGAGCATGCCCGAGCGCGCCATGCGCGCGATGCGCGCCATGGAGAAGGCGCCGAGCGCGGTGGCGGGCAGCACGAGCGACGCGAGCCCGTCGCGGCCGGCCGCCGGAAACCAGCCGAGGCCCACCGCGAACACCATGATCAGCAGCAGCCCGAGCCAGTAGACGGGCATGGCCTGGCCGAGCAGCACGCCCACCGAGCAGACGGCGTCCAGCAGCGAGTTTCGTCGAAGCGCGGCCAGGATGCCGGCGGGCACGGCCACAACCAGCGCCAGGCCGAGCCCGGCGGCGGTGAGCTGCAGCGTCGCGGGCAGCGTCTGGAAGATCAGCGTGAGGGCGGGAACCTGATGCTTGAACGACAACCCGAAGTCGCCGCGAACGGCGCGGCCGAGAAAGCGGACGTACTGCACCCAGAGCGGATCGTCGAGTCCGAGGAGCGCGCGCAGCTGCCGCACGTCCTCCTCGCGCGCCTCGAGCGGCAGGAGCAGGCGCGTGGGATCGCCCGTGAGGTGCACCAGCCCGAAGACGATGACGGAAACGCCGAGCAGGACGCCGAGGCTTTGCAGCAGACGCCGCGCGACGTACCCGAACATCACCTCATCAGAACGAAATTTCAGTCAGCCGGATCGACTCGTCGCCGCGCGGTGTCCACTTCAGCCGGTTGTTGACGCCGTAGATATCCATCTGCTGGTAGCCGAAGATGTACGGCGCCTCGTCGTGGATCAGCCGCAGCAGCTGACTGTAGAGCTGCTTGCGCTTGTCGGTATTCATCTCGGCCCGCGCCTGGTCCATCAGCTTGTCGACCTCGGGATTGCCGTACTGCGACACCGGCTCGCCGGTCTTGAGATTCGGCGTCACCCAGTGGTCGGGCTCGAGGCTCGGCAGGCACCAGCCGTTCATGGCGATGTCGTCGGTCTTGTGGTCGAGGATCGTGCGGACGTAGGCGCCCCACTCGCCGATGATCTTGATGTTGGTCTTGATGCCGTTTTCCGTGAGCTGGCCGGCGACCGCCTGGGCGACGTCCTTGTCCATCGCCCAGCGCCCGTTGGGCGCTTGCAGCGTGAGCGTCAGATTCGTCTGGCCGGCCGCGGCCAGCAGCTCCTTGGCCTTCTTGGGGTTGTACTCGTAGAGGGCAATCGCGGGGTCGTAGCCCCAGACGTTGGTCGGCATGAACGAGTTGATCCGCTTGCCGTTGCCCATCAGGACGGCGTCGAGGATGCCCTGCATGTCGACGGCGTAGTTGAGCGCCTGTCGCACGCGCTTGTCCGCGAGCGGGCCGCCCTTGATCTGCGCGATGGCGAAGTTGATGATGCGGCAGCTCGGGATCTTTTCGACGCGGACGGTCTTGGTCGTCGCCAGCGCCTGCAGCTGATCCGGCGGCACGTTGACGATGAGATCGGCCTGACCCGTCTGCAGCGCGGCGATGCGCGCGCCGAGCTCGGGAATCGGCCGCCACGTGGCTCGGCGCACGGCCGGCTTGCCGCTCCAGTGCGCATCGTTGGCCTCGACCACGATGCGCTCGTTCTTCTGCCACTCCACGAACTTGAAGGGGCCGGTGCCGACCGGCTTGAGGTTGGCCTGCTGGTCGCCGACCTGGGTCACGTACTTCGGGGCGAGCTGGTACATGAGCGTCATGCGCGCGGGCATCGCCGGATCCGGCAGCTTGGTGTGGAAGCGCACGGTGAGCGGATCCACGATCTCGACGCGCTCGATCGCGCTGAACCAGCCCTTCTGCGGCGACTTGAAGTCCGCCCGGTTGATCCGCTCGAAGGAGAACTTGACGGCGCTGGCGTCGAACGGCTCGCCGTTGTGGAATTTCACATTGGGCCGCAGCTTCACCTCCCAGACCTTCTCGCTCACGTTCTTGTAGGCGGTGGCGAGATTCGGCACGAGCTGTAGCTGCTTGTCGCGGGTGAAGAGCGTGTCGTAGATCGACGTGTTGATGATCAGCGTGACGATGTTGTTGGTCATCTGCACGTCGAGGAATTCGGCGTCGATGCCTTGCGCGATCGTGACCTCGCGCTCGCCGGCGGCCCACGCCGGCGCCGTGACGAGCAGGGCGAGCAACAGCGCGAGCAGGCGGAGCGTGTCGGACATGACGGCCTCCTTCACTCGGGGTCTGCGCGGGAGCGCGCTGATCCGTCGCGCGAGAGCGCGCAGCATCCTATGTCCGCCGCGGAGGAGGTGTCAACGCTGTTATACTGCGCCGCCATGAGCGGCGCGCGGCGTCTCACGATCTACGAGCCCTTCCGGTCCATCTTCTACGCCCCGCAGTTCGTCGCGCTCTACGGTCGTCACTTCGCCGCCGAGGGGCTCGAGGTCGAGGTGGTGACCGCCGCCGCCGGTGCCACGACGACGGGAGCCCTCATCGAGGGGCACGCGGAGATCGCGCTCGGCGGCATCATGCGCAGCCTGGACGTGGCCGACCGTGGCGGGCCGTTTCTCGTCCACTTCGCCGAGGTGAACTCGCGCAACGGATTCTTCCTCCTCTCGCGCGAGCCCCGGCCTCACTTCCGCTGGACCGATCTCGTCGGCCAGACCGTGGTCGACTTCGCCGAGGCGCCGACGCCGTGGCAATGCCTGCTCACCGTGCTGCGTAAGCACGGCGTGGAGCCGGGCGCCGTGCGGATCGAGCGCACGCTGCCCCTGCCGGACGCGCTGGCGGCGTTCCGACGCGGACACGGTGACTTCCTCCAGACGGGTCAGCCGTTCACCGAGGAGCTGATCGCGGAGGGGACGGGGCACCTGGCCGCCTCCATGGGCGAGGCGACCGGGCCCGTGCCGTTCTCGTCGTACATGACGACCGGCGCCTTTCTGCGTGACGGCCGCGACGTGCTCGTGCGCTTCACGCGCGCGCTCTTCTCCGCGCAGCGCTGGATGGCGCGCGCCGACCCGAAGGAGATCGCGGCGACGATCGCGCCGGCGTTCTCCGACGTGGCGCCGGAGATGTGCCAGCGCGCCGTCGCCCGCTATCTCGCTCAGGCGACGTGGGCGCGCGACCCGATCATCCGCCGGCCGGGCTACGACTACCTGCAGCGGATCCTGCTCGACGGCGGATTCATCCGGCACTCGCACCGGTACGAAGACTTGATCGACACCCGCATCGCCGAGCAGGTGGTCGGCGCCGGCTGAACGGGCGCCGCGGGAGGGCATGATGGCCAACGTGCTTGTCGCTCGCGTCGCGCTGCCGTCGGGCCCGGCGTGGGGCGTGCTCGCCGACGAGCGCATCGAGATCGTGGCGAGCGACGCCGGGACGAACGGCGGCTTCCTCGCGTCACTGCTGCAGCTGCCGCGTCCGGCGCGCGTGCTGACCGAGCGTCGCCGCGGCGCGACGAGCCTCAAGGCGGCCGACGTCTTCGCCGCGCCGTCCAGCGCCGCCGCTCCGCACCTGCTGCCGCCGCTCGACCTGCAGGAAGTCTGGGCCGCCGGCGTCACGTACGAGCGCAGCCGTGTCGCCCGCATGGAGGAGACGGCGGGCGCCGAGGACTTCTACGACAAGGTCTACACCGCGGAACGCCCCGAGCTCTTCTTCAAGGGCGCGGCCTCGCGCGTGAGCGGCCACAACGGGCCCATCCGCATCCGTCGCGACGCCTCCTGGAACGTCCCCGAGCCGGAGATTGCCGTGCTCGTCTCCGCGCACGGCGAGATCGCGGGCTACACGGTGGGCAACGACGTCTCGTCGCGGGACATCGAGGGCGAGAATCCGCTGTATCTGCCGCAGGCGAAGATCTATCGGGAGTCGTGCGCGCTCGGGCCGGTGGTGTGGCTGACCGACGAGGACAAGGCGCCGGTGTTCGACCTCGCCATCACGATCCAGCGGCGCGGCGCCGTGGCGTACGAGGGGAAGATCTCGACGTCCGCGATGCGCCGCTCGTTCGCCGACCTCGCCGACTGGCTCGTCCGCGACAACGTGTTTCCCTCCGGCGCGTACTTGTTGACGGGCACCGGGCTCGTGCCCGAGGCCGGCTTCTCGTTGATGCCCGAGGACAGGGTCGCGATCACGGCGCCGCGGATCGGCACGCTGTCCAACGTCGTGGTCCAGGGAGACTAGACGCGTTCTCCCCGGTGCGTGTCGTCCAAAACCGGCCGAGACTCTTCATCTCGCTCGGTGTCGGTCTGCTCGTCACCTTGGTGGTCACCGGCCTGACCGACTGGCGGCTCGCGACGCGCGTGCTCGTCGGCTGGGATATTTCCGTCGGCCTCTACCTGGCGCTGGTGGCCCACATGATGTCGGCGTCCAGCGTCCATCGGATCCGCGAGCGCGCCGCGCGCGAGGACGAGGGGCAAGCCGCGATCCTGGTGCTCACCGTGGCCGCGGCGCTGGCGAGTCTCGGCGCCATCGTCGCCGAGCTCGGCTCGTCCATCGGAACCTCGCGCCGGCCATCCCACGTCATCCTCGCGGCGCTGACGATCTTGTTGTCCTGGGCCTTCATCCACGCGATCTTCGCCCTGCACTATGCCCACGAGTTCTACGACGAGACGGAGGGCGGCGGCCTGGCCTTCCCCGGCGGTGATCTCGAGCCGGACTACTGGGACTTCGTCTACTTCTCGTTCGTCATCGGCATGACCTCGCAGGTCTCCGACGTGTGCGTCACGGCCAAGCGCATCCGTCGCGCCGTCGCCGCCCACGGCGTGGTGGCCTTCGTCTTCAACGTCGCGCTGCTCGCCCTGACGGTCAACATCGCGGCCAGCGCGATCTAGCCGCCGCGCCTTGACACCCTGCCGACCCGGCTCATAATCGCGTCCCACGATGGCGAAGGTGCCGGTGTTCATGGAGCCGAGCCAGACGTATCGACGTCTCGTGCCCGTCGATCGGCTGCGCTCGCCGCTGACGCCGAGTGACGACGTCTACGTCATCGCCCACATGGGCATCGCGCGCGTCGACGCCGCGCAGTGGCGCCTGCGCGTCGACGGTCTCGTCGAGCGCCCATTCGAGCTCGACTACGACACCCTGACGAGCTTGCCGGCCACCGACGTCACGGCCGTGCTCGAATGCTTCGGCAATCCGGTCGAGCCGGATGTCGCGACACGCCGCGTCGGCAACGTGGTGTGGCGCGGCGTCCGGCTCGCGGAGCTGCTCGAACGCGCCGGCGTGAAACCCGAGGCCCGCTATGTGTGTCCGGAGGGCCTCGACTCGGGCAGCTTCGCCAACGTTCACAGCGACCGCTACGTGAAGGACCTGCCGCTCGCCCGCGCGCTCGAACCCGACGTGCTCGTGGCCTGGGCGATGAACGGCGAGCCGCTCACCGCCGAGCACGGCTTTCCCGCGCGCGTGTTCGTGCCCGGGTACTTCGGCACGAACGCGGTGAAGTGGCTCTCGCGAATCACGCTGAGCGTCGAGCGGCCCGAGAGCCTGTTCACGACGCGACTCTACAACCGGCGCGTCGAGGGCGAGCTGCGCCCCGTGCGCGAGCTCGACGTGCACGCGGTGATCGTCACGCCCTCCGACGCCGCGCGCTTGTCGCGTGGGCATCACACGGTCACGGGGTGGGCCTGGAGCCACTGGCCCGTGACTGCGGTGGACGTGAGCAGCGACGACGGAGCGACGTGGCAGCCGGCCCGCGTGGCATCACGCGGCGGCGATCACCAGTGGCAGGCGTTCACGTACGTCTGGGACGTGGCGGAGCCTGGCCCTTACGAGCTGCGCGTGCGGGCCACCGACGCGCGGAACCGGGTGCAGCCGCCGGCGGGCCGCAACCGGATCCATACGATCCACGTGGTGGTGGAGGGACGAGATGGCGACTGACCTCGGTCGGCGTGATTTCCTCGCGGGGCTCGGCGTCACGGTCGGCGGCGCGGCGCTCGGCGTCGGCGGCGAGCTTGCCGTGGCGGGCTCCGCGGTGGCGCAGGAGACCGTCAAGGGCCGCGTGCCCGAGACGCCGGTGAAGTTCGGCCACATCACGATCCAGTCGGGGCCGGGAGCCATTCTCGGCCTCCCGTCGCTCAAGGGCCACACGCTGGCCGCCGAGGAGATCAATGCGGCGGGCGGGCTGCTCGGCCGTCGCCGGATCGAGACGATCACCGCCGACGAGGCGGCCGGACCCGAGGCGACGGTGAAGGAAGTGAAGCGCATGAAGCTCGTCGAGAAGATCGACTACTTCTCCGGCGTGATCGCGGCGCACAACCAGCTCGCGGTGGGACCGGTCGTCGAGGAGCTGAAGCTGCTCACGATCATGACCGAGGGCTGCATCGATCGGCTGTTCGAGGTCGAGGTGCCCAATCCGCGCTTTCTCTTCGGCATGACGAACATCCTGTCCGCCGACGGCGTCACGACCGCGCTCGCCGTCGCGAAAGCGTGGCCGGACGTCAAGCGTATCGCCGTCATCAACCCCGACTACGCGTTCGGCCGTTGGTTCCAGCTGCACTTCGATGCGGCCCGCGACAAGCTGCTGCCCGGCTCCGAGATCGTGTCCGAAGTGTGGGCGCCGTTCCCGAACACGACGGACTTCACCTCGCACGTCACCAAGACGATCGCGGCCAAGCCCGACGTCGTCGTGACGTCGATGTGGGGCGGCATGTACGTGGCGTTCTACAAGCAGGCGCTGGGGCAGGGGCTCTTCCGCCGAGCGCGTCTGGCCGGCAACATCAACTTCGGCGTCGTGCCGCAGGCCATCGGGAAGGACCATCCCGAAGGCGCGATCGCCGGCGTGCACTCCAACTATCACTTCACCTACGCGCCGACCGCCGCCTCCGCCGCCAACAAACGGTTCGTCGAGACCTATCACAAGCGCTGGGGCGAGTATCCATCCTACGCGGCGGAGGCCGCGTACACCGGCCTCTACCTCTTCAAGACCGCCGTCGAGAACGCGAACAAGCAGGTCGGGGGCGGCTGGCCCGACGATGACGCGATCATCCGGCAGCTCGAGGGCCTCAGCATCGAAGCGCCCTCCGGCCTCGTGACCATTCGCAAAGAGGATCACCGCGCCTACAAGGACGTGAAGGTCGGCTTCAGCAAGAATCTGGCGGACTATCCCTTCCCCGTGTGGGATCCGGAGCGCATCATGACGATTCCCGTCGCGCAGATGACCGCGCCGCCGAGTTGGCCGAAGCCCGGCAAGGGTCACAGCGACCCCTCGGCGACCGTGAACTGGATCAAGACGACATGGAAGAAGGCGGGGGCGTGATGGCGCCCGCGTATCCGGCCTACAAGGTCGCGGCCGCGCACGTGGCGCCGGTGTTCCTCGACGCCGAGAAAACCGTGGCGAAGGCGTGCAGCCTCATTGACGAGGCGGCGCGTCACGGCGCGGCGCTGATCGCGTTTCCCGAGACGTACATTCCCGCGTTCCCGCTGTGGTCCGCCGTCGTCGCGCCGATCCACAACCACGAGTGGTTCAAGCGGCTCGCCGCGAGCAGCATCCGCTGTCCGGGGCCCGAGCTGGAGCGCATCGCGGGCGCCGCCCGGCGGGCCGGCGTCGTCGTCTCGCTCGGCTTCAACGAGGGCACCGCGGATAGCGTGGGCTGCCTCTGGAACAGCAATGTGCTGATCGACGAAGACGGCGCGATCCTCAACCATCACCGCAAGCTCGTGCCCACGTTCTGGGAGAAGCTCACGTGGGCCAACGGCGACGGCGCGGGCCTGCGCGTGTGCGAGACGCGGCTGGGGCGCATCGGGGTCCTGATCTGCGGCGAGAACACCAACCCGCTCGCACGGTTCGCGTTGATGGCGCAGGGAGAGCAGGTGCACGTCTCGACGTATCCGCCGGTGTGGCCCACGCGCGACCCGCGCGGCGGCGGCAACTACGACCTGGCGTCCGCCATCCGGATCCGCGCCGGCGCGCATTCCTTCGAGGCGAAGGCGTTCAACATCGTCGCCTCCGGGTTCATGGACGCGGCGATGCGTGACGAGCTGGCCACGCTCGGCCGCGAGGCCGTGCGCGTACTCGACGACAGTCCCCGCGCCGTGTCAATGGTCATCGGGCCGACCGGCGAGCCGGTGAGCGACGTGCTCTCCGATCACGAAGGGCTGCTCTATGCGGCCATCGACACGCGCGCCTGCGTCGAGCCCAAGCAGTTTCACGACGTCGTCGGTTACTACAACCGCTTCGACGTGTTCAACCTGACGGTCGACCGCACGCGCCAGCGGCCCGTGTCGTTCCGGGCGACCGAGGCGCCACCGCCGACCGTGGTGAGTGACGAAGACGCGGGAGGACTGATCGTATGAGCGTCGTCGATCCGATCTGGGCCGGCGTGGCCGAGCTGTCGCGCGCATTCGAGACGCGCGCGTTGTCGCCCGTGGACGTGGTGGACGCGCTCCTCGCGCGCATCCGCGCGCGCGATGCGCTCCACGCCTACATCGCGGTGTACGCCGACGAGGCGCGGCTGGCCGCGGAGGCCGCCGACCGCGCGATCAAGAGCGGCCACCGCGTGAGTCCGCTGCACGGGATCCCCATCGGCCTCAAGGATTTGATCGACCTCGAGGGCCGCGTCACGACGGGCGGCTCCAAGGTGTGGATCGATCGCGTGTCGCCGCTGACGGCGACACTCGCGCAGCGTCTCATCGCGGCCGGCATGATCGTGCTGGGCAAGACGCACACGGTGGAGTTCGCGATGGGCTCCTTCGGCACCAACACGCATCTCGGGACGCCGTGGAACCCGTGGGACCTTGCCGTCCACCGCACGCCCGGCGGCTCCTCCAGCGGCTCCGCCGTCGCCGTCGCGGCGGGACTGGCGCCCGTCGCCATCGGCACCGACACCGGCGGCTCGGTGCGCCTGCCCGCCGCGTGGTGCGGCATCGTCGGGCTCAAGGTCACGCTGGGTCGCATCAGCACCCACGGCGTGCTGCCGCTGGCGTTCACCCTCGACACGCCGGGACCGATGGCGCGCTCGGTCGAGGACGCGGCGCTGATCTTCCGCGTGCTCAATGGTCCCGACGACAACGATCCGCCGACGCACGCGTTCACGCCGTTGGATCCGATGCCGACCCTACGCCGCGGCGTGCGCGGCCTGCGCCTGGCCGTGCTCCCGGACGACGAGCGCCTCGGCGTCGATGCCGACGTGCTCGCGGCGTACGATGCGTCGGTGAAGACGCTCGCGGGCCTCGGCGCCGAGATCGTGCGCGTCGCGCTGCCCAATCGCTTCAGCGACTATGCCGCCGGCGTCGGTCGAATCATCGGCGCGGAGGGGTACCGGTTCGTCGGCCATCTCGTGGACGATATGAGCTTGTCCGTCGATCCGCACATCCGTCCCCGCATCCAGGTGGGCCGCGGCGTGTCCGCGCGCGATTACCTCCTGGCGCTCGCCGACCGCGAGGCACACCGTCGCGCGTTCGTCGCCGCGCTGGCGGATGCGGACGCGCTCCTCACGCCGACCGCGCAGACGGCGGCCATCCCCATCGCGAAGGTGGACCAGTCGGGAACGGCGGCGTTCTTCACGCGCGCCGGGAATTATCTCGGGCTGTGCGGGCTCGCGGTGCCGAACGGCTTCACCGCCGACCGGTTGCCGACGTCGCTGCAGATTCTCTGCCATGCCGGCCGCGAGGACATGGCGCTGCGCATCGGCTGGGCGTACGAGCAGGCGACCGAGTGGAAGGAGCGCAGGCCGCCGGAGCCCGCCCGCTCGTCATAAACTTTTCACGGAACCGGATCCTCGGCTCGTTGGTTGGGCGATGCGCGGCTGCTCGCGCACCGCAGCTCACTCCCGTCGTGCCACGTGGAGGTCATACCAATGAGATTCTCGGCGTTTCTATCGAAGGTCGTTCTGACGATGTGCGTCCTCGCCGCCAGCCTGGCCATGGCAGGGGTGTCGGGCGCGGACGACTTGTTCAAGGCCACGATGACCGGGGATCAGGAGGTGCCCCCGGTGATCACCGAGACCTCAGGCAAGGCGTTCTTCAGCCTCAGCAAGGATCAAACGGCGATGGAGTTCCAGCTCCACGTCGGCGACGGCGTGAGGATCACGCAGTCGCACATCCACTGCGGGCGCCCGGGCGTCAACGGGCCGATCATCATCTTTCTCGGCGGCCTCCACGCGGCAGGGCTGAACATCGATGGCAAGTGGGTCAGCAACGCGACGATCACCGATACCAGCATCGTCAATACGACCTGCGGCAGCACGCTCGCCGCGATCGCGGAGCAGATGCGGAATGGCAATACCTACGCCAACGTGCATTCCGTCGCGCATCCCGGCGGTGAAATTCGCGGACTCATCGAGCCGACTGGCAACTGAGTCGATCGGCTCGTCCCTCGGGGCGACGCGTCACGGGTGCGGCGGCGCTGTTCCGCCATACCCGTGGCGCCCGTCAGCGGCGCAAGAAGTCGCGGACGATTTTCAGGAATTCGTCGAGGCGGTCGTGGTGGAGCCAGTGGCCGGCGCCGTCGACGCCGAGCACGGTCGCGTGTCGGAAGTGCGCGGCGCGGCCATCGGCCGCCGGATCGCCGGCCCAGCTCTCCTTGCCGTGCAACAGCAGCGTCGGGCACGTGATCCGTCGCCACAGCGTCTCGATATCGCGCCGTGACATGTCGTATGGGGGAAACGCGCGCACGTAGTTGTCGAACTTCCACGAGTACGTGCCGTCCTCGTTCTGGTTGGCGCCGTGCACGGTGAGGTGGCGCGCCTGCTCGGCGGTGAGATGCGGATTTTCCTCCTGCATCCGCCGAAACGCGTCCTCGATGCTCGGATAGCGCCGCGGTAGCCGGCCCGCCAGGTTGCGCTGCTCGCCGATCCACTCGTCCATGCGAACGTCGATTGGCTTCGCCGCGCGTTCGGCCAACCGGTCGGGCGACGGTCCCAGCCCCTCGATGGCGACCAGCCGCGCGACGCGGTCCGGGTAGACGCCGGCGTAGCGGAGCGCGATATTGCCGCCGAGCGAGTGCGCGACGATCGTGACCGGCGCCAGGCGCTGCTGATGGATGAGCTGGGCGAGATCGTAGATGTAGCCGGCCATCGTGTAGCTGCCGTCGGTCGACCACTGACTGTCGCCGTGGCCGCGAAGATCGGGCGCGATGACGCGCCAGTCGTCACGCAGCGCCTCCGCCGTCCAGTCCCAGTTGCGGCAATGGTCGCGGCCACCGTGCACGAGCAGTAGCGGAGGCTTCGTCGGGTTGCCCCAGTCGACGTAGTGCAGCCGCAATCGCTGGGAGAAGAAGGTGTGCGAATCCATCGGGCGGCACGATATCATGGCGCCCACGCGGGAGGTTCCGATGCGATCGGATCGCGTGCTCTCGACGATCGATTTCCACACGGCCGGGATCGGCATGCGTCTGCTCACGAGCGGACTGCCGCGTCTGCCGGGCGCCACGATCGCGGAAAAACGCCGCTGGTTCCAGGAGCATCTCGACGACCTCCGGACCGGGCTCTGCCTGGAGCCGCGCGGTCATCGCGGCCTGCTGATCGCGGTGAAGACCGAGCCCGTCACCCCGGGGGCGGAGTTCGGCTTGTTCTTCATCTATCCCGGCGGCTACTACGTCTCGTGCGGCGAGGGGACGATCGGGGCGACGACGGTCGCGCTCGAGACGGGCATGGTCGCGCGGCAGGGCGACGAGACGCGCGTCGTCATCGACACCGAGGCCGGCGCGGTGGAGACGATCGCGCGCTCGGAAGGCGACCGCGTGCGCGAAGTGACGCTGCGGTGGACGCCGTCGTTCGTGGCGCTCGCCGATCAGACCGTCGAGGTCGAGGGCGTCGGTGAAGTGTCGCTCGACATCGCGGTCGGAGTCGGCAACGTCTTCGCCATCGTCGAGGCCCCGCGCGTGGGCGTCGCCGTGCGGCGCGAGCACGTCAAGCGCATCGCCCAGCGCGGCATGGCGGTGCGTGAGGCGGTGAACGCCCAGCTGCGCGTCGACGTGCCCGGCCTGGGCAAGACCACCGTCGACAACGTGCTCGTGCACGAGCTGCCCGATGCGCAAGGGGTGTCGGCGAACGCGCTCGTGTGGGGCCCGGGCCAGGTGGACGCCGCCCCGTGCGGCTCCGGGACGTGCGCGCGCATGGCGCTGCTGCATCATCGCGGGCTCATGGGCGTCGGCGCGACGTTCGTGAGCCGCGGCCTGCTCGGCCTCGATTTCACGGGGCGCATCGCGGCCGAGACTCGCGTGGACGGCAGACCGGCGATTCTTCCGGAGATCACCGGCACCGCGTACCTCACGGGCATGAGTCAGTTCCTCTTCGATCCGGCCGATCCCGTGCGCGCCGGCTTCCTCCTCGAGGCGTGAGGTGCCTGCGATGAAGACGCTGGTGCTCGGCGGCGGTGTCGTCGGCGTGACGACCGCGTACTTTCTGTCGAAGGCGGGCCACGAGGTCACGCTGATCGAGGAGAAGGACGCCCTCGGCCTCGAGGCGACCGGCGGCAACGCGGGGATCATCGCGCCCGGCCACTCCTTCGCGTGGGCGTCACCGCGCGCGCCGCGCATGCTGTGGCAGTCGCTGCGTGGCTCGGAGACGGCGATCCGCCTGCGACTCACCGCCGATCCGCAGCTCTACGCGTGGGGATTGCGATTCCTGCGCGAGTGCACGTCCGAGCGCGCACAGCGCAACACGCTGATCAAGCTTCGCCTCTGCCAGTACAGCCAGGCGGTCATGAACGAGCTGGTGCGAGCCGAGGGTATCGAGTACGAGGCGATCACGAAAGGCGCGCTCTACCTGCATCGTGACCCCGCGGAGTTCGAAGCGGGCGTCAAGAAGATGGCGCTGCTGGCCGAGCACGGCCAGAAGCAGGAGATCCTCGATGCCGCGGCCGTGGCGCGCCTCGAGCCGGCCTTCGAGCCCGTCCGAGGCAAGATCGCGGGCGCCATCCGCGACCTCGGCGATTCCAGCGGCGACTCGCGGCTGTTCTCGGAAGCCCTGGCGCGCGTCGCGCGCGACAAGCATGGCCTCACCGTGCGGTTGGGCACGCGCGTCAACGCGCTGAGCTCGGACGGCGACCGCATCGCGAGCGTGGTGACGAGCGCCGGCGTGCTCGGCGCCGATACCTACGTGCTGGCCCTCGGGGTCGGGGCCCCGAGCGTCGCGCGGACCGCGGGCATCCGCCTGCCGATCTACCCGGCGAAAGGCTATTCGTCCACCTTCCCCCTCAAGCCCGGCGGTCTCGCGCCCACGATCTCGGGCGTCGACGAGCAGTGGCTGGTCGGCTGGTCGCGGTTGGGCAACCGGCTGCGGCTCACGTCGACCGCCGAGTTCGCGGGCTACGACTGGGGCTGGACGCCGCGCGACTTCAACAACATTTTGAAGCTCGCGCGCGACCTCTTTCCCGACGCCGCGGACTACGATCGCGGCGAATACCGGGCGTGCCTGCGTCCGATGACGCCCGACGGCCCGCCGATCCTCGGGCTCGGCCGCCACCGTAACCTCTTCCTGAATTGCGGTCACGGCCACATGGGCTGGACGATGGCGTGCGGCACCGCGCGGATCGTGACCGATCTCATGACCGGGCGGATGCCCGATCTCGATCTGAAAGGGCTGACCGTCCGACGCTGATCCGGCGCGCGGAATTCGCGCGCGCGAGGAGAGTGACATGGACTACGGCGTCGTCCTTCCAATCTGGCAGCTCACGATCGCCGAGGCGGAGGCGTTGACGGCGCGCGCCGAAGCGCTGGGCCTCGACGGCGTATTCGTCCCCGATCACATCCTGGCCAAGCCGGCCACCACGCAGCACTACGGCGGGCATTGGCCGGATCCTTTCTCGCTGCTGGCCTATCTCGCCGGGCGCACGCAGCGCGTGCGCCTGGGCGCCAGCGTCATCGTGCTTCCCTATCGCAACGCGCTGGTGGCCGCGAAGGCGGCGGCGACGGTCGACCAGGCCTCGGGCGGGCGGTTCATCTTCGGTGTCGGCGTCGGCTGGGACGAGGCCGAGTTCGTCGATCTGCGCCTGCCCTTCCGCGAGCGCGGGCGTCTGAGCGACGAGTACATCCGGGCGATCAAGGCGGCCTGGGCCGCGGACGTGCCCGAGTACAAGGGCCACTACGTCAGCTTCAGCGGCGCCACGTTCTCACCTCGTCCCGTGCAGCGTCCGCATCCGCCAATCTGGGTCGGCGGCGCGCCGGGCGCCGTCTCGAATCCGGCCGTCCGCCGCTGCGCCGAGCTCGGCGACGCCTGGCATCCACTGGGCCTGAGCCTCGACGACATCGAGAAGGGTTTTGCCACCGTGCGCGACCTCGCCGTCCGCCACGGACGTCGCGACCGGCTCGGTCTGGCGCCCCGCAACCTGCTCGACCTCACGGACGGAGCGAAGGGCAGCGGCCGCGCCGCCTTCCAGGGCTCCGTGGCGGAGATCGCGTCCGACATTCGTCGGGTGCGCGGGCTGGGCGCGCAGTGGATGACCTTCGACCTGCCGCGCGCGGGCGTGCCGGCGATGATGCGCGCGATGGAGCGTCTGGCCGATGAGGTGAAGCCGGCGGCGGCGTGACGATGTCGCGCTAGAGCCAGCGATCCTTGGCGCTGTATACGACGTAGGCGCCGGCCAGGTAGCTCGGGCGCAGCGCCGGCAGCGGATAGCGCGCGAGGCCGGCGGCGGTGAGCGGCGTATCGCGCGGCACGTCCTTGCCCGCGACGAGATCGGCCACCAGCCCACCACAGTACGTCGCCATCGCGACGCCGGAGCCGAGGTACGCCATGGCGTAGGCGACACTCGAATCGCCGTCAACGGTGCTCACGTGCGGACTGAGGTCCCGCGACAGGCACACGCGGCCGTGCCAGAAGTATTCACTGCCGACGCCGCGCAGCGCAGGCCACTTCCGCGCCATCGCCGCCTCCAGCCGACGGCGGCGCATCCGCAGGCCCCGCGGCGTGTTCAGCACGCCGGCGCGCCCGCCGAACAACATGCGATCGTCGGGCAGTCGCCGCCAGTAGAAGAGGAGGTGGCGCGTGTCGGAGTAGACCTGCGTGCCGAGCATGCCGACCTCCCGCCACTCGGCCTCGCCGAGCGGACGGGTCACGATGATGTTGCTCGTGGCGGGCAGGATGCGTCCGTGAAAGAAAGGGTGCAGCCCCTCGGGCGTGTAGCCGTTGGTCGCCATGACGACTTTGCGCGCGCGCACGGTGCCGCCCGGCGTGACGAGCACGTGGTCACCGCCCTCGCGGCGCCAGGCGACGACCGGGGATTGCGCGTAGAGCGTCGCGCCGCGCCGCTGGGCCGCCCGCGCGAGCCCGCGCACGTACTTCATCGGATGCAGGCCGAAGGCGTCGCGCGTACGCAACGCACCGTGCGCCTCGGCGCCGCGCAGCCATCCCTCCCGCTCCAGCCGCGGGCCGTCGAGATATTCGACGCCCGCGTAGCCGATCACCTCGCGATAGAGCCGGGCGCGCTCCTGCAGCGTCGCCGTCATGTCTGCGCGATGCGCGACGAGGAACGAGCCGTCGGGCTGGGCGTCGCACGCGATCTGCTCGCGCGTGATGAAATCGCGGACCGTCTCGACCGCCTCGACACCGAGGGCGATCGAGCGGCGCGCGGCGTCGAGTCCCCAGCGGCGGATGCGCTCGTCGAGCGGCACCTTGCCCATCGTGATGAGCGCGAAGCCGCCGTTGCGGCCGCTCGCGCCCCAGCCGATGCGGTGGGCTTCGAGCACCACGGTGTCCAGACCGTGCGTGCCGGCCAGGCGATAGGCGGCGGCGAGCCCCGTGTAGCCGCCGCCGATCACGGCGACGTCGGCGCGCCGGTCGGCGGCGAGTGTCGCCACGCCGGCCGGCTCGGGCCCGGCGGTCTCGGCCCAGTACGAAGGGACGTGCGGCTCGGGAGTCATGCGACATCCTCCTCCGCTCGCCGGCGGACGAGCGTGATGGCGGCAACCACGGTCGTGGTCACGGCGATCAACAACGTGGAGACGGCGGCCACCGTGGGATCGATCTCGGTGCGGATCCCGTCCCACATCTGCTTCGGCAGCGTGGGGTTGCGCGCGCCGCTCACGAAGATCGCGACGACCACTTCGTCGAACGAGGTGATGAAGGCCAGCAGCGCCCCGGAGATGACGCCCGGCCGGATGAGCGGCAGCGTGACGAGCCGAAAGGTCTGCCAGCGATTGGCGCCGAGGTTGTGGGCGGCCAGCTCGAGCGTCTCGTCGAAGCCGCGCAGCGTGGCGGTGACCACGACGACGACGAAGGGCAGCGCCAGCACCGTGTGGGCGAGCACGAGGCCGGCGAGCGTGCCCACCATCTGCAGGCGCGCGTAGAGGCCGTAGATGCCGATCGCGACGATGATCACCGGCACCACCATCGGCGCCAGGACGATCAGGCTCACGAGCGACTTGCCGCGGAACGAACGCCGCAGCGCGAGCGCCGCCGCCGTCCCCACCGCCGTCGCCGCCAGCGTCGTCAGCGCGGCGACCTCCACGCTGCGCACGGTGGCGCTCATCCACTCGCGGCTGCCGAAGTAGCGTTCGTACCATTGCACCGACCAGCCGGGGGGCGGGAACGTGAGGTATTTCGCCGCGCTGAACGAGATCGGGACGACGACGAGCAGCGGCAGTGCCAAGAACACGAAGATCGCCGCGCCGAAGCCGACGACGAGCGGATGGCGGCGGCCGAGCGGGCCGGCGGCTTGCTGGGCGAGCGCCTGCGCCCGGTCCATCAGCGCGCCCACGCGCGCTCGCCCAGCAGACGCTGCACGACGAGCAGGATGGCGGCGGTCACCGCGAGGAGCGTCACCGCCAGCGCCGAGGCGAACCCCCAGTCGAGGAGCTCGCGGACCTGATTCTCGATGAGCATCGCGATCATCATGTCGCCCCGCCCGCCCAGCAACGCCGGCGTGACGAAGAAGCCGAGCGCGGTGACGAACACCAGCAGGCAGCCGGCGGCGACGCCGGGGAAGGACAGCGGCAGGTAGACGCGCAGGAACGACTGCCAGCGGTCGGCGCCGAGGTTCTGGGCGGCCTTTAGCAGATCGACATCCACGCTCTTCATCACGCTGTAGAGCGGCAGCACCATGAACGGCAGCAGCACGTGCACCATGCCGATCGTGACGCCGAGCCGGTTGTACAGGAGCGGCAGCGGCGAGTCCAGCAGGCCCGCGCTCTGGAGCGCCTCGTTGACGATGCCGCGCCGGCCGAGCAGCACCATCCACGCGTACGTGCGCACGAGCACGCTCGTCCACAGCGGCAGAACGATGCCGGCCAGCATCAGCCCGGCCGCACGCGGCCGCGCCGTCGCCAGCAGGAAGGCGAGGGGATAGCCGAGCACGAGCGCCAGCAGCGTGACGGTCAGGCTGATCTCGAACGAGTTGACGAGGATCTTCGCGTACACGTCGGCGCCGAGAAGCTTGGCGTAGTGCTGCAGCGTGAACGCCGGCGCGAACGCGCTCAGGTAGACGAGGCGGCCGATCGGATAGACGAACAGCACGCCGAGCCACGCCAGGGCGGGCAGCAGGAGCAGCACGATCTCCCGGCGGCCGGTGCCGCGTCTCACTTCAGCAGCCAGGCGTTCCAGCGCTCGACGAGCGCGTTGCGGTGGTCGCCCCACCACACCGGATCGATCATGAGCTGCCGCTTGGCGTTGTCGGGCGCCGTCGGCATGTCGCGCGCGGCCTGGGGATTGACGAAATCGAACGCTCTGCGGTTGACCGGCCCATAGGGGATCTCGTTGGCGATCGCCGCCTGGGGCTTGGGCTGCGTGGCCCACGCGATGAACTTCATCGCGCCGTCGCGGTTCTTGCTGCCGCGCGGGATCACCCACGAGTCCCACTGCAGCTTGCCCTGGTTCCACTCGAGCCCGGCCTTCGCGCCCTGTTTCTGGATGGCGAAGATGCGCCCGTTCCAGGAGGCGGCCAGCTCCACCTCGCCGTCGGCCAGGAGCTGGGCCGGCTGCGCCCCCGTCGTCCACCAGACGTTGATGTGCTTCTTGATGCGGTCCATCGAGCGGAACGCCCGCTCGACGTCCAGGGGGTAGATCCGGTCGAGAGGCACGTCGTCGGCCAGCAGGGCGAACTCGAGATTGTCGAGCGGGTTGTTGCGCAGGCTGCGCGGCCCCGGGAACTTTGCCACGTCCCAGAACTGCGCCCAGGTTTTTGGATGGTCGCCCTTGGTGTACTTCTTCGTGCTGTAGGCGAGCACCGTCGAGTAGTAGATGGTGCCGATCCCGAACTTGTGGACCACTTGAGGAAAGACGTCCCGGGTGTCGATCGTCTGGTAGTCGAGCGGCTCGAGCAGGTTGTCCTTCGCGCCGGCGATCACATTGAGGTCGCCCACGTCGACGAGGTCCCACTCGACGTTGCCGCTCTGCACCATCGCCTTGAGCTTGCCGTAGTCGGTGGGGCTGGCCTCGATCACCTTGATGCCCGTCTCCTTCTCGAACGGCTGGAACATCGTCTTGCGCTGCGCCTCCTGGTAGGCGCCGCCCCAGGAGCAGACGACGAGCTGTTTACCTTGCGCGCGTGCCACGCGCGGTACCCAGGCCGACGTCGTCGCGGCCGTGAGGACGCCCATCTTCAGCACGTACCGCCTGGTCACTCGACTCATGCCAGCCTCCTCTCGCTGCCCCGATCCCATCGCAGTCCCACGCGCGCGCCCACCTTGAGCCCACCGCCCGAGGCCACGTTGTGCTGCTTGACGACGAAGGCCTCGCCACCCGCGGCGCGTACCACGTAGCGCGTCGACTCGCCGAGATAGATCGCCTCGACGACCTCGCCCTCGACCAGCGCACGCCCCTCGGCGGCCAGCGCGATCTTCTCCGGCCGCACGAGCAGCGTCAGGGTCTCGCCGACGCTCGCGCTGCCCGGGGCCAGCGGCACACGCAGTCCTCCCCGCGTCACCAGCGCGAGCTCGCCGCCGTCCGCCGCGGCCACCGTCCCCGCGAGCAGGTTGGACTCGCCAACGAACTCCGCGACGAAGCGCGTGCGTGGTGACTCGTACAGGTCGAGCGGCGCCCCGACCTGCTCGATGCGCCCTCGGTTCATCACGGCCACGCGATCCGAGAGCGTCAGCGCCTCCTCCTGGTCGTGCGTCACGTAGAGCACGGTGACGCCGAGCCGGGCGTGCAGGTGCCTGAGCTCGAGCTGCATTTCCGCGCGCAGCTTCTTGTCCAGCGCCCCGAGCGGCTCGTCCATGAGGAGGACCGGGGGCTCGAACACGAGCGCGCGAGCGAGCGCGACCCGCTGCTGCTGGCCGCCGGAGAGCTGGCGCGGGGCGCGTCCACCCAGGCCCTCGAGCTGGACCAGCGCGAGCGCCCAGGCCACGCGCTCGCGGATCTCCATCGGCGGACGCTTGCGCATCCGCAGCGGGAAGGCGAGGTTCTCGGCGACGCTCATGTGAGGAAAGAGCGCGTAGTGCTGGAACACCATCCCCACGTTGCGCTTGAACGGCGGCTCGAAGGTGACCGGCCGCCCCTGGATGAGGACCTCGCCTTCGCTCGGCACCGCGAAGCCGGCCACGCACGCCAGCGTCGTCGTCTTGCCGGAGCCCGACGGCCCGAGCAGCGTGAGGAACTCGCCGGCCCGCACCGTGAGCGTCACGCCGTCCACCGCGCGCACCGCGCCGAACGTCTTGACGACTCCCTCGAGACGCACCTCGGCGCCCTTCATGACTTTTCGCCGAGATAGGTCTTGCGCACGAGGTCGGAGCGCAGCAGCGCGGCCGCGCTGTCGTGCAACACGACGCGGCCCGTCTGGATCACGTAGCCCCGGTGCGCCACGCGCAGCGCCATCCGGGCGTTCTGCTCGACGAGCAGGATCGTGGTCCCCTGACGGTTGATGTCCTCGATGATGCGAAAGATCGTCTCCACGAGGATCGGCGACAGCCCCATCGATGGCTCGTCGAGCAGCAGCAGCCCGGGCCGCGCCATCAGCGCGCGGCTGATGGCGAGCATCTGCTGCTCGCCGCCGGACAGCGTCCCGCCCTTCTGCGCGATCCGCTCGCGCAGGCGCGGGAACAGCGCGAAGACGCGCTCGAGGTCTGGCGCGATCCCGTCGCGATCCGGCCGCGCGAACGCGCCGAGCTCGAGGTTCTCGAGCACGCTCATGCGCGGGAAGATGCGCCGACCTTCCGGCGACTGCGCGATGCCCAGGCGCACGATCCGGTCCGTGGCCAGCGTGTCCAGGCGCTGGCCGTTGAAGCTGACGTGACCGCGCCGCGGCCGGACGAGGCCGAGGATCGTGCGCAGCGTCGTCGTCTTGCCGGCGCCGTTGGCGCCGATCAGCGTGACGATCTCGCCGCGCTCGACCGACAGCGACAGGCCGCGAAGGGCCCGGATGTTGCCGTAGTACGTGTGGACGTCGGCCAGCTCCAGCACGGCTACCGCGGCGCGCTCCGGCCCGCCGCCTCCGCCTCGTAGCCGGTTCCCAGGTACGCCTCGATCACGCGCGGGTGCCGCTGGATCTCCGCCGCCGTGCCCTCGGCGATGCGCGTGCCGTAGTCGAGCACGCTGATGCGGTCCGAGATCCCCATCACCACTTCCATGTCGTGCTCGATCAGCAAGATCGACAGCGACAGCTCGCGACGCAGCAGACCGATCAGCTCGGTGAGCGTGTCGGTCTCGCGCGGGTTCATTCCCGCCGTCGGCTCGTCGAGGAGCAGAAGCCGCGGCTCGGTCGCCAGCGCGCGCGCGATCTCCAGGCGGCGCTGATCGCCGTACGGCAGATTGCGGGCGAGGTCGTCGTCCTTGCCGTCGAGCCCCACGAACGCGAGCAGGGCGCGCGCCCGCTCGCGCGCACGCCGCTCCTCCGCGATCACCGCGGGCGGCCGCAGCACCGCGCCCGCCACCGTCGAGGCCAGCCGGCAGTGCTCGCCGACGAGCACGTTGTCGAGCACGCTCATGAGCGGGAAGAGCCGGATCGACTGGAAGGTGCGTGCGATCCCGCGCGCCACGACGGCGTTCGGCCGCAGCCCGACCAGGCTGCGGCCGGCGAACGTGATGCGGCCGGCGTCGGGCCGGACCAGACCGGTCACCACGTTGAAGAACGTCGTCTTGCCGGCGCCGTTGGGACCGATGAGGCCGATGATGGCGCCCCGCGGGACGACGAGGTCGACCGCGTTGAGCGCGACGACGCCGCCGAATGACTTCGTGAGGCCCTGCACGTCGAGGACCGCGTCGCTTCCGTCCACGCCGGCGGCGGCGCGCGCCTTCAGCCACTCCGGAACGGCCTCGAGCCGCGGCGGCGCCGACGGCTCCGGCACGGCCGGCTCGTCGCCGGCGTCCTCGGTGGCCACGGGCCGCACGCGCCGTCCGGCCAGCCCCTGGGGCCGCAGCAACATCACGAGGACGAGGCCGAGGCCGAAGAAGAACCACCGCCAGAGGGTGAGGTCGATCGCGGTCAGCGCGGACACGCCGGTCGCGCGCCCGATCCAGCGCACGAGGAACGTCGTCTGCGACAGCACGACGCGATCGAAGATCGTGATGAGCATCGCGCCCAGGATCACGCCGCGGATGCTCCCCGCGCCGCCCAGGACCACCATGCAGAGCAGCATGATCGAGACCTGGAACTCGAAGGCGCCCGGCGTGATGGCCTGCAGCTTGGCCGCGTAGACCGAGCCCGCGAAGCCCGAGAACGACGCGCCGAGGGCGAAGGCGAGCAGCTTGGTGGAGACGGGATTCACGCCCGTGCAGTCGGCGGCCGTCTCGTCCTCGCGGATGGCCATCCACGCGCGGCCCAGCCGCGAGTCGCGCAGCCGGCTCATCGCCCACACCGAGAAGGCGCCGATGACGAGGATGAGGAAGTACCACGGGATCGGATCGGTCTCGAACGGCACGCCGGGTAGATACGGGCGTCCCACGGGATTTACGCCGTTCTCGCCGCCGGTGAGGTTGAGCCGCTCGATCGGGCGCCACCCGCCGATCTCGATCGTCACGTCGCCGAGATTGCGGATCGCGACGGGGATGATCTCGCCGAAGCCCAGGGTGATGATCGCCAGGTAATCGCCGCGCACGCGCAGCGTCGGTGCGCCGATGACGAGGCCGAGCAGCGCCGACACCGCCGCCGCCACCCAGATGCACAGCCAGAAGCTCCAGGCGTGGCCGTAGAGCGGCGAGCCGAGGACGGGCGAGTTGAGCAGTCCCATCGCGTAGGCGCCGATGGCGAAGAATGCCGCGTAGCCGAGATCGAGCAGCCCGGCGTAGCCGACGACGATGTTGAGGCCCAGCGCGAGCAGCATGTAGATCATCCCGTCCGACACGGCGTGCACGGTCTGCAGTCCGAGCGCCCGATCGACGAACGGATAGGCGAGCAGCGCGACGACGAGGACGGTCCGGGCCAGCGCCGTCACGCCTTGTCGGCGCTCGCCTCGCCGAGCAGGCCGCGGGGACGGAACACGAGCACCACGATGAGGATCGAGAAGACGATCGCGTTGGTCCAGCGCGCGGAGATGTACTGATCGCTCCACGCGGAGAGAAATCCGATGACGAGACCGCCGAGGGCGGCGCCGCTCATGCTGCCGATGCCCCCGAGCACGGCCGCGGTGAAGGCGCGCAGTCCCGCCTGGTAGCCCATCCACCACTGGCCGATGTTGTAGTACATGCCCTGGATCAGCCCGGCCGCGCCGGCCAGGGCGCCGCCGACGAAGAACGTGATCAAGATCGTGCGCTCGACGTCGATGCCCATGGCCTGCGCGGTCTCGCGGTCCTGGGCCGTCGCGCGCATCGCCTTGCCCCAGCGCGTGCGCGTCACGAAGTAATGCAGCGCGAGCATCAGGGGAAGGGTCGCGCCGACGACCAGAATGTCCTTGGTGGTGAGGAAGATCGCGGAGTCGAGGCCGAACCACTCGCGCAGGATGTCGACCGACGGAAAGATATCCGGGTAGGCGATCGGCGCCGGGCCCTTCCAGAGCAGCGCGACGTTCTCGAGCATGAACGACACGCCGATGGCGGTGATCAACGGCGCCAGCCGCGACGAGCGGCGCAGCGGCCGGTAGGCGATGCGGTCGATCGCCACGTTCAGCGCCGCCGTGGTGAGCATGGTGAGCACGAACACGAGCGGCAGCAGCGTCACCAGCTTCCAGCCGGTGAGCACGCCGGTGACGCCGAGCAGCGCGAACCAGGCCAGCGAGATGAAGAGGCCCAGCATGAAGACGTCGCCGTGGGCGAAATTGATGAGCTCGATGATGCCGTACACCATCGTGTAGCCGAGCGCGATCAGCGCGAAGACGGCGCCTCGGGTGAGGCCGTTGATCGTCTGCTGGACGAGGACCTCCCAGCCTGTCATATGGGGGGCCCCGAGATGGCCCCCCATACCCCCCAGCGCTCGGAGCGCCCCGGCAAAGCCAGGGCGCTCCTCGAGAGTCGGGCTACCCGCAGCGGCGTTACTCGAGAATCGTCTCGAACTGGAACTTGCAGCCGAGCGGCGAATCGGTCTTCACGGCCTTGAAGCCGGACATGGTGTCGTAATCCACGTCACCGTTCTCGTCGAAGCTCCACTTGCCGTTGATGCCCTCGAAGTTCTTCGTCGAGGCGATGGCCTTGCGCACGGCCTCGCGCTTCTCGGTCACGTCCTTCGCCTTCTCGATCGTCGGCGCCGCACGCTTGATGGCGTCGATGATCACGCGGCCACCCTCCGCCGCGTAGAGCGCGTAGGAGGTCGGCTCCTTGCCGTACTTCGCCTTGTAGGTCTCGTACGTCCTGGCGCCCACGCCGCGCATCTTCTCGAACGGCAGACCGGCGAAGGTGATCCGCATGTCGGTCGCGAGCGCGGCGTCGCACGTCGCGCCCTTCAGCAGCTCCTCTTCCAGCAGGCCGTCGGGGCCCATGAAGCGGGTGCGCGGCGCGGTCAGCCCGACTTCCTTCATCTGCCTGATGACGACCTGGGCACCGGTCTCGATGACGCCGCCGAGGTAGACGAGGTCGGCGCCGGAGGCGCGGATCTTGGTGAGCACGGGCTTCTGATCGGGCTGCTTCCAGTCGATGCCCTCGTTCGCGACGACGGGCAGGCCGAGCTTCTTGGCGGTGGCCTCGAAGACGTCGGCGATGCCTTTGCCGTAGAGCTCCTGATCGTTGAGGATGTAGACCTTCTTCGCGCCCAGGCGCTTCGCCCACTTGGCGGCGACGGCGCCCTGGATGTCGTCGGCGGGGATCGGGCGGAAATAGTTCACGAAGCCGCCGGGCCGATAGATGTCGGGCTCGCCGGGCGCGGCGCCGCGCTTCTTGGTGAGTCCGGGGTACGTGTTGGCGGGCGTGACCTGCGCCATGTGAGCGCGGTTGGTGATCGGGATCGAGACCTTGGCGGCGCCGGAGTTGTAGGTGCCGATGTAGACGATGGCCAGCGGATCGCCGACGGCCTTGTTGGCGTTCTCCGCCTCGACGGCGCCGTCCCACTTGCCGGTCTGCGGCGAGGCATCGTCCAGGTTCACGATCTCGAGGCAATAGCCCGCGACGACGCCGTTGACCTCGGACACGGCGAGATCGACGCCATTCTTCATGCCGGTGCCTTCCGGCAGCATCGCGCCCTGCATGGGCCACGACGTGTACAGACGCAGCTTGCCCTTCGGACACTGCTGAGCGGCGACGTTCCCGCCGGCGGCGATGATGCTGATGAGGACGGTGGCAACCGCGACGATCCGTGAGACTCTCATGGCTGATCCTCCGAGCTCGGCAGTGGCGATCGACGCTCGCTCGCGATGCCGCGTATGAGACTATGCCCGCTCACTCCTTGTCAATGAGGTGAGGCGATGGCACGACCGCACGTGATCTATCAGGCAAAGCCCGGCTCGGCGCTCGAGGTCGACCGCCGGTTCTACGGGCGGCTCGGCGAGGCGGGCGCCAAGCGCACGCTCGTCGAGCGCTTCGTCATTCCGCGCCGCTCCGGGCGGGCGTGGCCGGTGCGCGCGGGACAGATCTTCCGCATCGTGGCCCTCGAGGGGCCCCAGGTCGCCGATCTCAATGTCTGGAACTTGAGCAACCCCCGTGAGCGCTTCTGGGCCTCGCGATCGCGCCAGCTCCACCAGGCGCACGTTTCGACGTTCGATCGGCTGTGGTCGTGCCTGCCCTATCTGCGCCCGATGCTCACGATCACGGCAGACACGGTCCACTACGGCCGCGACGAGGACGGCGCGGGGTGCCACGACCTGCTGGGAACGCGCTGCGACCCGTACGTGCACAAGCTGCTCAACGGCGAGGAGCTCGACGTGTGCTGCCACTCCAATCTCGTGCGCGCGGTCGCGCCGTACCATCTCACCGAGCTCGACGTGCACGACGTGCTCAACGTCTTCCAGGTCACCGGCCTCACGCCCGAGGGTCGGTACTTCACGAAGCCGAGCCCGGCGAAAGCCGGCGACTTCATCGAATTTTTCGCCGAGCTCGACGTGCTGGCCGCGCTGTCGAACTGCCCGCACGGCGACATGTCGGCGCCGGTGTGGGGGAGCAGCGGGGGGGATCGGTCCGACATCTGCCGCCCGCTCGGCATCGAGATCTGGCAGCCGGCGGCGGAGCTGCTCGCGGGATGGACGTCCCCGGCGCCGTCGGACTACCGCGGCGGCCACGGATTGAAGAGCGTATACCCCCAGGGGGGGCACAAGTGAGCCGTGTGACGATTCCGGCCCGGCGCGGCAAGGCCGCGCGCGTGCGCGCGGGGCAGCATGTGCGCGTCGTGAACACGCACGGCACGCAGGTCGTCGACGCGTGGGCGTTCAACGCCCAGGACCCCGCGGAGTGGATGGCCATGGAGGCGAGCCGCGCCTGGTTCATGAAGCTGGCGGCCGCCGTCGGCGACTCGTTCGTGACCAACCGGCGCCGTCCGATCCTCACGCTGATCGAGGACACGTCGGGCTGCGCGCACGACACGCTGATGGCGCCGTGCGATGCCGACCGCTACGGACTGCTCGGCGTGAAAGACCATCACGACAACTGCCGGGACAACCTGCACGCCGGGCTCGCCGAGCTCGGGATCAAGATCCCGGCCACGCCGCCCTCGCTCAACCTCTTCATGAACATTCCGTGGACGCCCGAGGGGCGGCTGGCCTGGGGCGAGCCGGTGTCGGCGCCGGGCAGCTATGCGGTCTTTAGAGCTGACATGGACTTGGTCGTCGCATTCTCGGCGTGTCCACAAGACATCCTGCCCATCAACGGCCTCAGCGGGCGGACGACCGAAGCCCACTTCAGCGTCGAGTAGCGTCGAGGCGGTTCAGCGGGTTCGAAGCATCCAGACGCGCACCATCTGCATCGCCTCGCGGACGGTGGCATCGGGACCGGAAATCCGAAAGGTGGCGCCCTCGTCGAGCTCCGTGGTCTCCAGCCGGCATTTGCGCTCGGAGCACCACGACGCGATGGCGTTCTCGAGAGACTGGATATCCCGCCCGAAGTAGGCGAATTCGTAACTGTCCATGAACCGCTCCCGTGCGGACGTGAGAAGCACAGGCCTACGGCGCAGCAAGGCGAATGCCGCACCAAGTCGCCGTGAAAATGGCGAGAACCGTGGATGCATGGTCGTCAGGCTCCGGACGCTGACATGTAGAGCGTCAGTTGGTTGTCATGCTGCGCGGATCACGGTGCGCTCGGCGGAGCACCGCGTGCAGACGCCGACTTTCGATGAGAACGCGATGTTCTGTCGGAGCCGCTGGGTTGCCATGCTCACCTGGCTCGGCGGCACGCCCACGGCGGCCGCCAGGCAGTCGGTGCAAATGAAGCCGGGGTGCTGTCGCAGGAATCGATCGATCAGGTGGTACGACGAATCCACGCGCGCACCATGCGTATCGCTTCACGAATCGTGTCGTCCGGACCGGAGATCCGCAGCCGAGCGCCATCGAGCAGCGCCGTGGTCTCGAGTCGGCAATCGTGACCCGAGCACCACGAGGCGACGGTGTCCTCGAGCGACGCGATATTTCTTCCGTAGTACGCGAACTCGTAGCTCTTCATACGACCCGCCGCGGCGCCTCCTCCGGTAACCGTTTTCCTACCTAAAGTGACAACGACACGGGATCGACACAGCAAGGCGGATGCCGCGCGCGCAGGGCCGTCAAATTCGCGGAATGGCGGCGCGCGCCGGTGTCACAGGCGCAACGCTGATGTGTCGAGCGTCAATGGGCCGTCGGTGGAGCCGACGTCCCCGCGCCGCTCTCGTCGAGCAGACCGAGTCCCCGCGCGACGCGCTCCGCGGTGATCGGCAGCCGCGTGATGCGCACGCCCGTCGCGTGCTCGATCGCGTTGGCGATCGCGGCGGCGGGCGGGCCGATCGGCGGCTCGCCGATGCCGCGCGCGTTGAAAGGACCGAGGCCCTCGCCCGACTCGACGACGACGGCGCGCACGTCCGGGACGTCGGCCGCGGTCGGGATCAGGTACGTGGCGAACGATGTCGTCAGGTTGATGCCGTTGTCGACGACGACTTCTTCCATCAATCCGTAGCCGAGTCCCTGCACGGCGCCGCCCTGAATCTGCCCCTCGACCGACTGCGGATTGATGGCGCGTCCGACGTCATGGGCGGCGGCGAAGCGGAGCACGCGCACAACGCCGGTCTCGGTGTCGACCTCTACCTCGGCGGCGTGCGCGCCGAACGTGTAGTCGGGGAACACCTTGCCGGAGCCTCGGGCGAGATCGACGGGCTCGCCGGCCGGCGCGTGATACACACCGAGGTGGCTGCGCGGCACACCGGCGCGCGCGCACTCGGCCAGCAGCCGCGATATCGGCAGCGTGCGGCCGTCGGCGGTCACCACGTGATCGTCGTCCATGTCGAGCGTCTCGGCGTCGGCGCCGAGCAGCGTGGCCGCGACCCGGAGCAGCTGCGCGCGCAGCTCGCGCGCCGTCTTGAGGACGGCGTTGCCCGACATGTACAGCTGCCGGCTGGCCGTGGTGGTGCCGGCCAGCGGCGTCAGCGCGCTGTCGGAGACGTGCACGGAGATCCGCGACATCGGGACGCCGAGCACCTCGGCGGCGATCTGACAGAGCGAGGAGGCCTGGCCGCCGCCCACGTCGGGGCACCCGCACCGGACGACGAGGCTGCCGTCCATCTCGAAGCCGAGCCAGGCGCTGGCCCAGTCGTGCAACCACACGATGCGCCCGTACGGCTGCAGGTTGCACGCGAGCCCGCGCCCCACGCGCAGGTGTGGCGCGCGCGGCGCCGCCGGCGGGCCGAGCGCCGCCCACGCGCGCTCGGCGAGCTCCGGGATCGCGACGTGCGTCTCGATCACCTGGCCCACCGGCAGCATGTCGCCGCGACGCAGCGCGTTCACGCGACGGATTGCCAGCGGATCGAGGCCGAGTGCGCGCGCCACGCGGTCCATCTGTGACTCGTAGGCGAACACCGTCTGCATCGCGCCGAAACCCCGCATCGCGCTCGTCGGCGGATTGTTGGTGTACACGACACGCGCATCGACCTCGACCGCGGGCACGCGATAGGGACCGGCGGCGGTCACGGTGGAATAGAGCAGCACGAGCGCCGAGAGATATGCGTAGGCACCGGCGTCGGCGAGCAGCTCGATCTGCTGGGCGACGATCTCGCCGCCGGCGCAGGCACCCGTGCGATAGCGCAGGCGATAGGGATGGCGCTTGGCGCGCGACAGCAGCGACTCCTGCCGCGTCCACACCATCTTCACGGGCCGCCCGGTCTTGAGCGCGAGCAGCCCGAGGTAGGCCTCGACGGTGACGTCCTCCTTGCCGCCGAAGCCGCCGCCGAGATACGTGCCGATGACGCGCACGCGGTTCTGGGGGACCTGGAGCACCTCGGCCACGTCGCGAAAGTGCTCGATGACCTGCGTGGACAGGCGAATCGTGATCACGCCGTCGGAGTCGATCCACGCCACGCCGGACTCGGGCTCGAGGTAGGCGGCGTCGACCATCTGCGTCGCGTACTCGCCTTCGACGACGACGGCCGCCTCCCGGAGCGCCGTCGCCACGTCGCCGCGCGCGATGCGCCACTGCGCGAGCAGATTGCCCGCGCCGTGCACCGCCGGTGCCCCCGGCGCCAGCGCCGCCTCGGGCGAGAAGACCCCGGGCGTCGGCTCGTACTCCACCTCGATCGCTTCGACCGCGGCCTGCGCCAGCTCGAGCGTCTCGGCGGCGACCAGCGCCACGGGCTCACCCTGATGGCGGACGCGGCCCTCGGCCAGCACGTGCAGCGTCGCGCGCAGCGGCCCGACGGCGGTGGTCTGGCCCGGCACGTCCGTCGACAGCGTGTTGCGTGGAACGTCCTTGGCCGTCAGCACGACGGCGACGCCGGCCATCGCTTCGGCCTTCGCGGTGTCCAGGCGCACGATCCGCGCCGCCGGGTAGGGCGAGCGCAGCACGGCGGCGTGCAGCATGCCGGGCAGCGCCCAGTCGGCCGCGTACGCCGTCGCCGCCGCCACCTTGTCACGCGCGTCGTGGCGAACGACCGGCTGGCCGACGATACGGAGGCCTTGCCGCGCGGCGACAGCGTCAGGCATGGCCACGCACGTACGCCTCGACGGCATCCACGATCTTCGTGTACCCCGTGCAGCGGCAGAGGTTGCCCTCCAGCGCGGCGCGAATCGCCTCGCGATCGGGACGCGGCTCGCGCGCGAGGAACGCGAGCGTCGTGAGCAGCATGCCCGGCGTGCAGAACCCGCACTGCACGGCGCCGTGACGGATGAACGCCTCCTGCAGCGGATGCAGGCCACCATTGCGCTCGAGGCCGCGCAGCGTCAGCACCGCGCGGCCGCGCAGCCCGGCGGCGAGCACCAGGCAGGCGGAGACGGGACGGCCGTCGAGCAGCACCGTGCAGACGCCGCACACGCCCTCGTCGCAGCCTTCCTTGACGTCGAAGATGCCGAGCGTGTCGCGCAGCAGCTCCAGCAGCGTCTGATTGGGGCGCACGTCGACGTCGCGCGGACGACCGTTGAGGACGAGACGCGCGATCATCGCGGGCGCGCCCGCTCGAGCGCGCGCGCGAGCGCACGCCGGCACAGAACGCCGGCGACGTGGCGCCGATAGGCGCCGGAGACGAACGCGTCGGACGGTGGGTCGAGCGCCTCGCGCGCCGCCTGCGCCGCGCGCGCCAGCGTCTCGGCCGTCGGCTCGCGACCCCGCAGCGCCTCCTCGGCGGCGGGCGCATGGACGGGACGATCGCCGACGCCGCCGAAGGCCACGCGCGCGTCGTCCACGTGGCCGCGTCGATCGAGGCTCACCAGCGCGACGACGGCCACGATCGCGAAATCGCCGGCGCGGCGCGACAGCTCCTCGACGGCCCACCCATGCGCGGACATCGCGGGCACGTCGACGCCGGTGACGATCTCGTCCGGCGCGAGCACCGTCGTGAGGGGCCCCGTGAAGAATTCGCGCGCGGCCACCGTGCGCCGGCCCGACGCCGACGCGATGGCCAGCCGCGCGCCGAGCGCCGTCACGACGGCCGGGAGCTCCGCGGCCGGATCCGCGTGCACGAGGCTGCCGCCCACGGTCCCGAGCGTGCGCACGCGCACGTTGCCGATCAAGCGCGCGGCCTCGGCCAGCACGGGACAGCGGCGCGCGAGCTCAGCCGACTCTTCGAGTTGGTGATAACGGACGAGGGCGCCGATGCCGACGCGGCCATCGTCGAGCGCGATGTCGCCGAGCGGGAGCGCGTTGATGTCGATCACGACGCGCGGGCGGGCGAGCCGGTAGTGCAAGATCGGGATCAGGCTCTGCCCGCCCGCCAGCACCTTGGCCTCGTCGCCGTGCTGGCGCAGGAGGCCGAGCGCTTCGTCGAGCGTCGCCGGCGTCGCGTACTCGAACGGGTGCAGAGCTAGACGTCCCAGCCGCCGTCGACGGTGATCGACTGGCCGGTCATGTTTTGCGAGGCGTCGGAGGCCAGGAAGACGACGGCGTCCGCGATGTTGCGCGCGGTCGTCACGCGGCGCAGCGCCATCTCCTGCACGTATTCCTCGCGCACCTGCTCCGGCGTCCAGCCGCGCGTGCGCGCCTTGTCGCGGCAGAGCCGGTCCATGCGCGGGCCATCGACGATGCCCGGGTGCAGCGCGTTGACGTTGATGTTGTAGGGCCCGACCTCGAGCGCCACCGTGCGCGTCAGCCCGCGCAGCGCCCATTTCGACGACGAGTAGGATGCGCGCAGCTTGTAGCCGCGCAGTCCCGAGCTGCCGCTGATGTTCACGATCTTGCCGTGACGCTGCGCGATCATCGTCGGCAGCACGTGCTTGATCGGCAGGAACGTGCCCTTGACGTTCACGGCCAGCACCTCGTCCCAGTCCTCGCTCTTGATTTCCCACACGGGTGTTTCGACCGGCCCCGTCACGCCGGCGCCGTTCACCAGAATGTCGATGCGCCCGCCCAGGGCGCTCTTCGTGCGCTCGACGAGGCGCTGCACGGTCGTCTCGTCGGTGACGTCGGTGGGCTCGACCAGCGCCTGGCGGCCGAGCGTCTCGATCTGGCGGGCCAGATTCTCGAGCGGCTCGCGCTCACGCGCCGCAAGAGCCACATGGGCCCCCTCGCGCGCGAGCGCCAGGCAGATCTCGGCGCCCATGCCCTTGGCGGCGCCGGTGACGATGGCGACACGGTTGTCGAGGCTTGCGGTCATGCCGCCCGTCGCCGCGCGGCGATCCAGCGCTCCATTTTCGACTCCAGCACGCTCAGGGGCATGCCGCCCTCCTCCAGCACTGCGTCGTGGAATGCGCGCAGGTCGAACGATGCGCCCAGGGCCGCCTCCGCCTTCCGCCGCAGCTCCAGGATCTTGAGCTGTCCGATCTTGTAACCGAGGGCCTGCCCCGGCCAGGCCATGTAGCGCTCCGCCTCGCGCTCGGCGTCGTCGCGCGGGCCGCCGAGGTAGGCGATGGCCCGCTCGCGCGTCCAGCCCTTGGCGTGCAGGCCCACGTCGAGCACGAGGCGCTTGGCGCGGAACAGCTCCGCCCCCAGCATGTTCACGCGGTCACGCCGATTGGCATACAGGCCGAGCTCGACACCGAGACTCTCGGCATAGAGCGCCCAGCCCTCGCCGAACGCGTTGTACCACGCGAAGCGGCGAAAGCCGGGCAGCGCGCTGTTTTCGCGCTGCAGGGCCATTTGCAAATGATGGCCGGGCACGGCTTCGTGCAGGAACAGGTTGCGCGAGACGGACGTCGAGCGGCCTTCGCGCAGCGCCGCGGCGTTCAGATAGAAGATGCCGAGACGCGAGCCGTCGGGCGACGCCGGCACGTAGCTGGACGGCATCGACCGCTCGCGGAACGCTTCGATGGGACGGATCTCGAAGCCCGCCTTGGGAAACCGGCTGAACAGCGACGGCAGCTTGTCCTCCACCGCGCGGCGGAACTCGCCGTAGGCCCGCAGCAGCTGGTCGACGTTCGCGTAACGCGTGAGCGGCGCGTCGCCCCCGGCGACGATCTCGGCGTCGAGCCGAGCGATCTCCCGCGAGATACGGGTCACCTCGCGCTCACCCAGCGCGAAAATTTCCTCGGGCGCCATGTCGGTGGTGGTGCCCGTGCGCACGGCGAACGCATACATCGCCTCCCCGCCGGGCAGGGCGGCGAGACCGAACGTGCTGCGACACCGCGGCAGGTACTCGTCCTGCACGAAGGCGCGCAGCCGACGATACGCCGGCACGATCTGCACGGTGATGGCCCGCACGTATTTCTCGGTGAGGGCGCGTCGCGTCGGCGCGTCGAAGTCCTTCGGGAAATTTCGGATCGGCTCGTAGAAGACGCTGGTGCGCGGGTCGGTGACGATCTGGGCGTCGAGCTGCGGCAGCACTTTCACCGTCACGGCGCGCGGCTGCGTGATGCCGCTCGCCATGCCGGCGCGCATGTTCGCGACGGCGGTGTCCATCCACGTCACGAACCCGTCGACGCGTCCCAGGAAGTCTTCGTAGTTTTGCGGCGTCTTGAACGGATGTGAGCCGCGGCCCGCGCCGATCACCGCGAACTCGCTCGGCAGGCTGCGCCCGACCTGATCCACCGGTATCAGGTGCCACGGCTGCCGCAGGCGCTGCAGGCAGGTGTCGAGGTTGAACTCGAAGATGTCGCGGGTCACGCGCTCGTGCTCGGTCAGCGTCGCCGTCTCGACCCGTCGCAGCCCCGCGAGGTACCGTGCGCACAGCTCCGCGAGCCCGGTGCGGTACTCCTCGCCGATGCTGTTGGCGAGCACGCGATCGTACTGGCGCAGGCCCGCCTCGCTCGCGGTGAACGGGTGATACGGGGTCATCTCGCGGCTGTAGTCTCGGACGAGATCCGCGAGCCGGGGCGCCGGCTCCGGCGACGAAGACGCGCACGCCTGCACGACGACGAGGATCGCCACGATGGCCGCGGCACACACCGACGCGCGCGCCGCCGTCACACGTAGCCCTCGCGCCGGTCCTGCTCGCGCGCCTCGGCCGAGCGCTCGGCGGGCGCGCCGAAGCCACCGCCGCCGCACGTCTCGATCAGCACGAGGTCGCCGCGCGAGAGGCGCAGGCTGACCTTGCCGCCGATGTCGCGCGCGCCGGGCGTCCCGGGATTGAGCGTGATGCGGTACGGCAGCCCGTCGCGACCGCCGTGCACGCCCCACGGCGGCACCACGCGGCGGTCGAGCATGCTGGTCAGCGTCACCTCGGGCGCCACCACCCGGTACGCGCGGCGGAAGCCCAGCCCTCCGCGTTGACGGCCGTCGCCGGCGGAGCCGGTCCGCAGCGCGTGCTCTTCGACGCGCAGCGGATATTCGGCCTCGACGACCTCGCTCGGGGTGTTCATGACGTTCGACATGTACACGCGGATCGCGCTGCCGCCATCACGCGTGGCGCCGGCGCCCTCGCCGCCGCCGTGGGTCTCGTAGAAGATCGCCCAGCGGCCGTCGAGCGTGCGCGTCCCGAAGATGAGCACGCCCGACGTTGCGGGCCCGCTGGCCGTGACGCGATCGGGCAGGGCGGGGGCGAGCGCCTTGAAGATCGCGTCGACCGCGCGCTGCGAGGTCTCGTGGTTGCCGCCGACGACCGGCCGGTCGACGTCGGCGTTGAGCAGATTGTGCGGCGGTACGATCACGCGCAGCGGCCGATAGCAGCCGTCGTTGGGCGGCACCTCGGGCGCGGCCAGCGTCTTGATCGCGTAGTAGACCGACGAGCACGCGATGTAGTACGTCGTGTTGACCGGTCCGCGGGCCTGGGGCGCCGTTGTCGTGAAGTCGAACGTCGCCTCGTCGCCGCGGATCTCCACGCGCACGCGGATGGGCAGCGGCGTGTCGTCGACGCCGTCGTCGTCGATCCAGTCCTCGCCGGTCCAGACGCCGTCGGGCAGCGCCCTGAGCGCGTCGCGCATCGCGCGCTCGGACGCCGCGTGCAACGCCTCGAAGCAGGCGCTGAGCGTGTCGGCGCCGTAGCGCTCGACCAGCTCGCCGATCCGGCGCGCGGCCACGTCGTCGGCCGCGAACTGGGCGAAGATGTCGCCGCGGCGCTCGTCGGGGCTGCGCAGATTCGACAGGATGAGGTCGATCTTCTCGTCGTCGGGGCCCTCGGCGGTGAAGAGCCGTATGGGCGAGATGCGCACGCCCTCCTGGTAGGACTCCGTCGCCCACGGCACGTACGAGCCGGGCACGGCGCCCCCGATGTCGGCCCAGTGCGCGAGGTTGATGGCGAATGCGACGAGGCGTCCGGAGGCGAACACCGGACGGATCGCCTTGACGTCGGGCAGGTGATTGCCGCCCACCTCGGGCAGATTCAGGAACCAGACGTCGCCGTCGCGCAGGCGCTCGGCCGGCACGCGCTTGAGGAACTCCTTCACCGTGAACGCCATCACCCCCATGTGGATCGGGATGTCGCGTCCTTGCGCCACCAATCGGCCCTGCGCGTCGGTGAGCGCGGAGGAGAGGTCGCCCGCCTCCTTCAGCAGCGGTGAGCGGGCCGAGCGCATCAACACGACGCTCATCTCTTCGGCGATCGCGTAGAGCGCGTTGCGCACGACCTCGAGCGTGACCGGGTGGACGGCGAGGGTCACGGTCATGCGCCGGCGCCCATCCGCACACCCGACTTCTTGTCGAACACGTGGTACCGCTTGAAGGTGAGCCACGCGGGATCGCCGGTCGCGAGGTGTTCGTGCCCCGCGATTCGCGCGTGGACTTCTTGCTTGCCGATGCGGATCGTGAGGAGCGCGCCCTTCTCGATGGGCAGCCTCAGCGTGCTCGCGACGGTTCCGCGAATGGCATCGTGGCGTTCGGCCGCCGACACGTCCACGTCCTCCGGGCGCACGCCCACGCGCACGTCGCCGAGCGACCGCCCAGCGGGCAGGTCGGCGGCGTCGACGAAGCTGATCGGCGGGCTGCCGGTATGCAGATTCAGAAAGCCCGCCACGAACTCGTTCCTCGGCGCCTGGTAGATCTCCTCGCAGGTACCGACCTGTTCGATCTGTCCGCGATTCATGATCGCGAGGAGGTCACCCAGAATGAGCGCCTCGTGGTGATCGTGCGTCACGTACACCGTGGTGATGGCGTACTGCTTCAGCAAGATCTTGAGGTTCACGCGATATTTCTCCCGCAGCGCCTGATCCAGATTGGCGAAGGGCTCGTCGACGAGGAACAGCGCCGCGTCGCGCGTGATGCAGCGACCCAGGGCGACCCGCTGCTTTTCACCGCCCGATAGCGTGCCTGGCTTGCGACCCAGGAGATCCGTGAGCTCCACGCCCATGAGCTCGCTGGTGCGCTGGTATTTCTCCCGCGCCAGCGCGCTGAGCTCGGGCGTCTTCTTCCTGAAGAGGAAGTACGACAGCACGTTCGTGCGTGACCTTAGGTGCGGATAGAGCGCGTAGTTCTGGAAGACCATGCCGATCCGCCGATCGCCCGGCCGAACCTCGGTCACGTCTACGTCGTCGTAGCGGATTTCTCCCGAATCCGGCGTGATCAGCCCGGCGATGAGCTTCAGCAGCGTGGTCTTCCCGCATCCGCTCGGGCCCAGGATGACCATCGTCAGGCCACGGGGAACCCTCAGCGTCAGATTCCGAATCGAGAACGACGCACCTCGGCGCGAGACGGTCCCGTCTCGGTCGGTGAGCGTCTTGCTCACGTCGATCAGATCGACCCGCGTCACAGTCCCGTCTCGATCACGAGGTTGCCCAGCCGATCGGCGGCGCAGCGCTGGCCGGGATAGACGAGCGTCGTCGACCATTCGTCCTCGACCAGCGCGGGACCCGTGATGGCGCCTCCCGGCGCCAGCGCGCTGCGGTCGTGGCGCGGCAGCGCCACCTCGCCGACGGCGGGGAAGTGCGCGCGCTGCTCGCCGATCACGCCCGGGGTGCCGCTCGGCTCGAACGCCGACAGCGTCGCCGCGACGTCGGGCACGCGCGCGAGGACGCGCAGGTTGACGCATTCGACGCTCTCGCCGGTGGCGTACCCGTAGAGGCGGCGGTGGCGTGCCTCGAACTCCGCGCGCAGCGCCTCGGGCGTGTCGCGCCACGGGATCTCGATCTCGTAGTTCTGGCCGCTGTAGCGCAGGTCGGCGCTCCACTGCACGTCGATGCGCTCGCGCGCGATGCCCTCGGCCGTCAGCGGCGTCACGCACTGCTCCTGCAGCTCGCGCAGTCGATTCTCGGCCGGCTTGGCCTCCCACGCCTCGAGCCGTCCGCGATACGTCCGCACGGCGTCGTAGCGGAGCGGCGAGACGAGGCAGCCCAGCGCCGAGAACGCGCCCGAGTGCGCGGGCACCAGCACGCGCGCGATGCCCGCCGCCGCGGCCAGCGCGCCCGCGTGCACGGGGCCCGCGCCACCGTACGCGATCAGCGTGAAGTCGCGCAGGTCGTAGCCGCGCTGCACGGAGACGAGGCGAAGCGCCCGCAGCATCGCGGCGTTGGCGACCTCGACCACGCCGGAGGCGGTCTCGAGCAGCGAGAGGCCGAGCCGGCGCGCCAGCGCTTGCAGCGCGGCCCGTGCGCGCTCGCGGTCGAGACGGATGGTGCGGCCGTACACGCGCTCGGGATCCAGATATCCGAGCAGGAGGTTGGCGTCGGTCACCGTGGCTTCGGCGCCGCCCAGGCCGTAGCACGCGGGTCCGGGCTGAGCGCCGGCGCTGCGCGGGCCGACCCGCAGCGCGCCGGCCGCATCCACGTGGGCGATCGAGCCGCCTCCGGCGCCGATCGACTCCACCGCCGCCATCGGCAGCCGCACGGGATAGCCGCCGAGCCGGCGCTGCGACGAGGTCTCGGCCACGCCGTCGGCGATGAGACAGACGTCGGTGGTGGTGCCGCCCATGTCGAAGGCGAGCGCCCGGCCGATTCCGAGTGTCCTTGCGACGTGAGCGGCGGCGGCCACTCCGGCCGCCGGCCCGGACGAGGCCAGCGCCAGCGGCCGCGCGCGCGCCGTGTCGAGGGACATCATCCCCCCGGCGGAGTGCAGCAGGTGCAGCGTGGCGCCCTGGATGCGCCGGCGCAGCGCCTCCATATAAGAGGATGCGAGCGGCATCACGGCCGCGTTCAGGACCGTCGTGCAGGACCGCTCGTACTCCCGAAACTCCGCGTTGATATCGCTGGATACGCACACATGGGGGAAGTGCCGCTCCAGATGGCCGCGTAGCGTCCGCTCGTGCTCGGGGTTCGCGTAGCTGTGCAGCAGACACACGGCCACGCTCTCGACGTGCTCGCGCTTCAGCGCGGAGACGAGGTCGGCGATCTCGTCGATCTTCAGCGGCGCTTCGATCGCGCCGTCCGGTCCCACGCGCTCGGTGATCTCCAGACGCAGCCGCCGCGGCACCGGCGGCGGCGGCTTGGGCGGGGCCTTCAGGTCGTAGAGGTGCAGGCGGCTGGATCGCGCGATCTCCAGGACGTCACGGAAGCCGCGCGTGGTGATCAGGCCGACGACGGCGCCGCGGCCCTCGACGATCGCGTTCGTCACGATCGTCGTTCCGTGCGCGACCGACGCGACCGGCTCGCCGCCCGCCAGGGTCGAAAGCCCGTGCATGACGCCGTCGGCGGGGCTGGCCGGCGTGGTCGGGACCTTGCCGCTGGTCAACCGGCCCGAGGGCGCGCGCACCACGACGTCGGTAAACGTTCCGCCGACGTCGATGCCGACGCTGGTGCCGATCATGCGCGAGAGGCTAGCACGGTGTACAACATAGGCGTCCTTCGGATTGATTGGAGGTGCAGGATGGCCATTCAGCTCGACCACGTCATCGTCCCGTCCCGGGACAAGCACGCCGCCGCCCAGGGTCTCGCCGCCCTGCTCGACGTGCCGTCGGGGGAGTCGCTCGGCGAGTTCGTCGGAGTGTTCGTGAACGAGGGCCTGACGCTCGACTTCGCCCAGCGCGAGGGCTTCGAGCGCCACCACGTCTGCTTCCGCGTCTCGGAGCGCGAGTTCGACGCGATCTTCGGCCGCATCAAGGCCGCCGGCATCGGCTACCGGAGCCGCCCCCACGGGGACAACGACTCCCAGATCAACACGCGCCTGGGCGGCAAGAACGTCTACTGGGAGGACGCCGACGGCCACTTGTGGGAGATCCTCACCGTCAGCTATGCCCGGCAGGACGCTGCGCCGCTGATGGCTCGCGGATGACGCACAGATTGTTTGGTCTGGGCCGATTCGGGTGAGACAGTAGGGCTGCGCGCTGACGCGCAAATCTTCGCGGAGGTGACGAATGGCCGGTAAGAAGAACTTCGGAGGCTACGCGGTCAAGTTCGGGGGCCGGACCGAGTCGCTCGAGTCCATCATGGGTGACAAGCCGATCGGACCCGCCGAGATGACCAAGAGACTCTGGGCGTTCATCAAGAAGCACCGGCTCGCCGGCAAGTAAGCTCTTCGCGTTCGTACGGGCGCGAGGCGGGCGCCCCTCATGGGTACCCGCCTCACGCGCTTCCCTCCCTCGGCAGTGTCGCCAGGCCTTACACTTCGCCGCCGCATCCTTCGCACGATCGCGCTATCTCGTTGAACTGACGCGAATCGCCGATGTGGCGCGTCGATTGCGTCACGCTCCCCCGGTTCCACCCACACTCAGTGCCGTCGTCGTGCGCCGGCTCGCCCGGACAGTCGGGCGCCTGGCGTCGCGTTCCAGGGCGCGCACGATTTGAGGCGGGCGCCGACGACGGGCGCCCGCCTTACGACCTTCGACCCGCGATGTATAGTCATGGCTATGTCGGCCCTCAGATCGTTGGTGCTGTCCGTGTGCCTGGCCATCGCGTGGCTCGCTCCCGCCCGTCCAGCGGACGCCGCGAACATTCGCGGTGTCGTCGTCATGACGGGCGCCGTCGCACCGAAGAAGCTGCCGGTGACGATCGATCAGTACGTCTGCGGTAAGGAAAAGCCGGCCGAGGAACTGGTCGTCGGTCCGCAGGGCGGCGTGAAGAACGTCGTCGTCTGGCTGCAGACGCCGCCGGCGGGCGCCTCGTGGCCGAGCACCCCCATCAAGGTCGAGATGGATCAGAATGGCTGTGTCTTCGTGCCGCGTGTCGTGCTGGTGCCCGCGGGCGGCACGGTGGAGTTTCTCAACAGCGACCGCCTGCTCCACAACCTGCACAGCGTGAGCCGCGAGAATCCGACCTTCAATCGCACGCAGCCCCGCGGTCGCGTGATTCCGGTGACCTTCAGCAAGCCGGAGATCATCCAGGTGAACTGCGACCTGCACTCATGGATGCGATCGTGGGTCGTGGTGGCGGACCACCCGTTCTACGCGCTCAGCAACGACGCCGGCGAGTTCGTCCTGCCCAACGTCCCGCCCGGCAAGTTCGTGCTGCAGATCTGGCAGGAGACGCTCGGGATCAGCAGCCGCGACGTGACCGTCGGGGTCGACGACGCCCGCGTCACCGTGGAGCTCAAGGCGCCACGTTGATCCGCTTCGACGCCTCCCACGCCGCCGAGTGCGTCGGCTCGGCGAGCGCACGGAGCCGTCCCCCCTCGTCGAGCGCAACGGTGAAGGTGACCCGCGGCGCCGAGAAGACGGGGTGCAGGTAGACGCGGGCGATCTCGGCAGTGTCCTTGTAGAGGGCGATGTACCGGATGTGGTGCTCGGACAGCGACGGGTGCTCGCCGCCGGCGCCGACGGTGACGGTGACGTCGAACCACTGGCCGCGCTTCACGGAGTCCGGCGCGGCAATCTTGGGCGTGTGCTTGGGGTCGTAGGAGGTGTGCGCCTCCTTGAACTCGGGCGTGAACTGGTCTTCCTGTCCGGCCCGCGTCGTGCCCGCCAGTACCAGCAGCACGCCGAGGAACATGAAAGTGGTCGTGGTCCGTCGCATGCGTGGTCTCCTGTCACTCAGCCCTCGGGCACGATCTCGCGGATCTTGGCGAGCAGCGCGCGCGGACTGTAGGGCTTGGCCAGATACGCCGTGGCGCCGGCGGCCGTCGCTTTCTGCTCGTCGCCGCTGAGTGCGAACGACGTCACGACGATGATGGGCACCGCGGCCGTCCGCGGGTCGTTGCGCAGCTGCCGCGTGGCGTCCAGCCCCGACATCTTCGGCAGCTGGATGTCCATCAGGATGAGGTCGGGCGGGGCGGCGAGCGCCGACGCGACGCCCTGCTCACCGTCGACGGCCTCCCGCAGGCGATAGGTGGTCTTGGCGAGCAGCTGGCGCACGATCTTGCGGTTGAACTCGTTGTCCTCGACGTACAGGATCGTCTTGTCGCTCATACCGTCGCCGTCCGCTCCACTCTGAGCGGAATCGTGAAATAGAAGGTCGATCCCTTGCCGAGCTCGCTCTCCGCCCAGATCCGGCCGCCGTGCATCTCCACGAACTTCTTGGTGATGCTGAGCCCGAGGCCGGTGCCGCCGAAATCGCGCGTGGTCGTCGCATCCACCTGTCGGAATTCCGCGAAGATCTCGCCGATCTGGTCGGCGGGAATCCCGATGCCCGAGTCGGACACGCGATAGCGCAGCTCGTCGCCCTGCCGCTCGACGCCGACGCTCACGCGCCCGTGATGGGTGAACTTCAGCGCGTTGCCGACGAGATTCAGCAGGCACTGGGTGAGGCGCTTGGAGTCGCCGTAGGCGTCGGGCAGGCCCGGCTCGACCTCGGTGACCAGATCGAGGCCCTTGTCTTCGGCGAGCGAGCGCAGCGAGGCGCGCACGGTGGCGACGATGTCCTCCACCGCGTAGTCGCCCAGCGACAGCTCCATACGCCCCGCCTCGATCTTGGAGAGGTCGAGCACGTCGTTGATGAGGCGGAGGAGATGCTTGCCGTTGGTCTGGATGTCGGCCAGCGGCTCCTTGAGCTCCGCGGGAACCTCACCGTACAGATCGTCGAGGATCATCTCGGTGAATCCGAGGATGGCGTTCAGCGGCGTGCGGAGCTCGTGGCTCATGTTGGCGAGGAATTCCGACTTCGCCTGGCTCGCCTGCTCCAGCTTGAGATTCAGCGCGCGCAGCGTGTCGGCGGTCTGCCGCTGCCCGGCGTCCAGCCGAGCGAGCTCGCGCGCCGTCTCGTTCAGCCGCGCGGCGAGGGCGCCGAACTCGTCGCCGTTGGGTACTTCGACGACGCCGCCGAATTTCCCCGCCGCCACGTCGCTCAGAAACGCGTCGGCGGCGCGCACGGGCAGGATGAAGGCCCACGAGATGACGAACCCGCCGATGAGGGCGAGGACGACGGAGACGACGGCGAAGGCACCCATGACCACGAGCGAGCGGCGGTTCGCGCTCTGGATGCTGGCGCGAAGCTCCCCCATCCGCTGGTCCTCGTGCTGCGCCACCACGTGCACGAGATCGTCGATCGATCGGTACAGCGGATCTTCGCGCGTGAGCTGCAGCTCCGTGGCCCCCTCGATGTTGCCGTCGCGCACGAGATTGGCGATGTCCGCGACGACCGTCATCGCCTCCTCCTGGCCGGCACGGATCTTCTGGATGATCTGACGCTCGGCGTCGGGAGCCTGCTGCTCGATGCGCGCCAGCGTGTCGTTGAAGCGATTGTTCTCGCGCAGGATGTTGGCCAGGGCCGTCTCGTTGCGGACGATCAGCGCCATCCCGGTGAGGTGCATCTGCATCGCCAGCGAGTGCTGCAGCTGCCGCGCCAGGTCCACGCGGTGGTGCGCGTCGTCGAGCCAGTCGGTGTGCTGCGACATTCTCCTGATGGTCTGGACGCTGAAGCCTCCCATGAGGATGAAGAGCAGCGTGACCAGGAGGAAGGCGGCGAGGAGCTTGCGCTGGACCGACGTGCGGATGCGCGCGACGCCGCGCACCAGAATGCCCAGGGGGGAGCGAAGCAGGAACGCCGCCAGCGGATCGGTACGTTCGAACCGCATTTTGAGCGCGAGTATACTCCACCGTCGTGAGGAGCCCGGCGCGCATCCTGGTCGCCGACGACACGCCCGCCAACGTCCGCATGCTCGAAACGCGGCTGCGGCACGATGGCTACGACGTCGTGGTGGCCCGCGACGGCGAGGAGACGCTGGCCGCCGCGCACGCCACGCACCCGGACCTCATCCTGCTCGACATCATGATGCCCAAGCTCGACGGCATCGAGGTGTGCCGGCGTCTCAAGGGCGATCCCACGTTTCCCTTCACGCCGATCAT
>Ga0207684_10000545_pt1 | contig 46449 bp, 54 predicted proteins | sample KBSK5501metaG_FD_184342 | JGI IMG/M metagenome (GOLD analysis project Ga0207684, IMG submission 184342) | Corn, switchgrass and miscanthus rhizosphere microbial communities from Kellogg Biological Station, Michigan, USA - KBS K5-50-1 metaG... | ecosystem: Host-associated > Plants > Roots >... | reverse complement strand
CCAAGCGGCGTTCCTCGCCCGATATAAATGTAGGTATTGTCCTTCTGTCCGGAGTAGGTATAGCGATTTACTACCGCTACGTTTTCGAGTTCCTGTGCAGCGGATAGTCTGAGTTTGGCCCGCAGGGCTTTCATTTATTTTAGCTTCTCCGACAGAACAAGGTTCAGCCTGCTTTGGGCAAATTAGAGTTCGCCCTGTGCGTTAGTAGTTAGCAATCAGTGTGCTCAAACTAGGGGTGGGGATTTGCGGGCTTTTCTGAAAGGTGGGATGCGCAGGGGCGAGTCGGAGTGCGAATATGCCATCGGGTTTTAAGGGCCATTGTCGGGATATCCGAACAGTTGAGTATATAGAAGTCGGTTAATGGAGCAGGTCTTCAAGCTGAGGAGCTTCTCTGGCGGGTTGGGCAACGGACGGCTGGGCCGTTGTTGGTTGGCGGTCTGTGTTCGGTGTTTGGGTCTGGGAGGGTTGGTGGCCAAGCCCAGGATGATGAAGGGAGTCGTTCTTATTGGTCTGCTGGGTGGTTCGCTGCAGCTCAGTGCGACGGAGTGGTTCATCAGGGGTAAGACTCGATGGCGCGTGTTCCGGCGCTTGGGGTGTTTGCTTAGAGTGGGAGTAGGCTGCGATATCGGCTCGGTGAACGAGCGTTTCAACTCTCATTCGTTCTACGGGGTCAGGGTGGCGAGCAGCATAGAGTTCAAGTTGGATAACCTGTTTGGGATTAAATGCAGGCTCCGGGATGGGTTGGTTAAAACTCTGTAGCTGTTCGCGATGGAAATTGGCCATGCTCTTCGTCAGTTCGTGGCACCTGCTGGCGCGAGTCACTTCGTCTTTAAGTCGTTCGTGTTCGAGTTCTATAGCTTTGGTGGTTTCAGTTCTCAGGTGAGCACGCTCTTTTGATTCGGTGGCGCGTTGCACGAGCCAGATGAGGGGGTGACGCGGGCGACGGAAATCAAAGAGACGCGTGGTGCGTTCTTCGCCCTTGAGGTCATTGATGGGAACTGGAGTGAATTGCTTATGTTCCTTGAATGAGTCGAGTTTTCCAGTGGCTTGTTGCAGAGCGATTTCGGAGAGAGTTTCACGACCGAGTGCGCGCGCAGCTCGGGCAGTAAGGGGAGGTCTTTTGTCTTCGGCAAGGCGTTCTTCGTAACGTGCTTCCAGCATGAACGCATGTTTCAACATGGCTGGATCTGAAAGCAGATTTCCATGTTCGATTAGTTGGGTTATTTCTGCGCGTGAAAGTATTTTTTCGTGACGTTCGCCATTGCGTTGGATAAGGCGGTCCTGTTCTTTCAGATGAATGTCGGAAAGTACAGCGGTCATGCGTCCCGCATCGGAAAGGGACGTAGTTAATTCCAGTCTGCGGTTCTCAATCTTCGCTATTACAACTTGTCTAATTGTCTCCAACTCTTTGACCTGGGTGGCGGCTTGGCGGCGGCCAGAAGGGGTCAGGTGAAGGGTGGTGATTTTGAGTGGCGTGCCGAAAATGCGAGATCGATTTTCCTGATCCCTGATGCGACGGTCGAGTTCGACGAGTGAGTATTTCTTGCCACTAATTTCCCATCGCGTTTGGTGGCGGGTTCTCTCGAATTGGTGAGCACGTTCCTGACGCGCAGCCTGCTCGGATCGCACTATAAGCAGCTGCCCATCGAGGCGAGCAACGTCTTTGTCGGTGCGCGTGTTTTCGGCGCGTTCGATGGCGAGACTTTCGCGGATGTCTTCGAGTGTTCGCACACGAGCAGGATTGCGGTTAGCGATCGCCTGGTCCTGAAGTTTATTCAGTTCGTTGTGTCTTAAGAGTGGGACTGGCAGTGGGGCTTGTTGTGCTTGATAGCGTATCTGAATCTGCTGAACGTGGGGCCTATATTCGGCGTGCTCTTTTTGGGCAGCAGCCAATTGTCCTTCGAGCTTGTGAATGGTTTTGGAAACTATGATCTTGTGATCGCCGATACCTTTTGCGTGACGTTCAAGTTCAGAGTCGTAGCGGGTCTGTCTCAGTTGCTGGCGTCCGTCAGAGTTGAGAGCCTGCGCTTGCCTGACGGCAGCACCGGCCGTGGCGTCGGCGCGGCGGCGAATATCGAATTCGGAAATCTGTCGGGTGTAGCCGTAAGTTTCATCAAAGACACGAAAGCGGCGTTTGTCTCCGTGTGCGCGGGTACTGTTCAGGTCCGCTTGGAGGCGATCCACTTCGCCGCGTGCGACCATTGATCGGCCCAGGATAAAGCGCTCTCGCCACAACGATGGTGAAACGTGCGACGGTTTCTCAAATTCGTCGGGAGCTCGCGGCTGCTGGTCGTCATGTGCTCCTGATTGGTCACGTAATGTGATGATTGGAGTCTCTTGGTTATGGTGGTCGAATGGTACCTGTCCGTGGTTGCGGGCAACGCTCTGAAAAGGATCAACTATTCGGTCCGTGGGGACGGATGACTCAATGCATATCTCAGTAGACGGATCGACAATAGGTTGCGAGTGATCAAGATCCTGATGTGTGGGTTCAATTGATTGAATTCGGGGGGCTCGGCTGTCATCTTGCGCAATACTGAGTTGGTGATCGGAAGACAGACTTTCTTGGAAAGGTTCTTCTTGCGAGGGTTCTTCGTGCGAGAAGTTTTGTCTGGACGCAGTGCGCTCTTGGCTCTCAATTTGCAGTCGTTGAGAAACCAATTGTCGCTGTCTTTCGATTCCACTGCTGACGGCTTCAGCGATCTTTCCGGGAATGAATTCTTTCTCACCTGACTCTGCTTTTTCATTGTGCGACAACAGTCTGCGCGGGACGTGATTGATGCGATCGCGCCTTTTAGTGAGACGGTTTAAGCCGTCGCGGCAGATTGCCAAGTGCGCATGTGGAATGTCGGTATTTAGGTGAATGCCAGCGATCCAATAAAGGTCTACAAAGTTTACTTCGTTTTCGATTACCTTGGCGGCTTCGCGAACGATTTCTTTGAAGGCTTCATAGCGTTCTTCCCTGGTTTGGCCGAGTTCTTCATAGTGTCCCGGTTCGGGGGATATGACCATGTGGATAACGTCTTCTTTTTGCGCCTGAGTATCGGTGGGAATTTGGAGAATGCGATTGGCTTCGAGGTAGGTAAGCTTGTCTTCAAAATATGAGAAGAGTGGCCGCGGTTCGTTTGGGCCGAGTCCTTCCTTTTCAGGGTTCCTTTTGGACTCGGCAATATAGCGGGTAATGCCAGCGGCGCCGGTTGCTGAAGTTGGTTTGATTGCGACTACGACGTTGCCCATAGTTAACGGCCAAAGGAAACAGAATTAAGTTACAAGGAGCGCAAGGCGAGAAGTGTCAGAACGGTTAATCGGGAGGCGTCCAACGGATCGGCTTGAATGGTGCCGGGTAACCAAGTTCGAGAGTCATTTGCTTGAGCCATTCGAGTGCATCTAAGCGAGCTTCGTCTCGGCGGGTTTTGGCTTCGTCCTCATAGGTGGTTTTGAATTCTGTCATGAGAAATTGTTCAGCGATGTAGCGACTGAAGGAGAGGGCCGCCCAGGTGTTGATAAAGGTTTCTCCAGAGAGCATGTAGTGAGCGATTGCAAAGGCTCTCAACGTGGCTAACTGTTCGTTCATGCCGGCGAGTTCTGCGGTCAAGTTTTGGATAGAAAAGGTGCCTGAATCCGGTTGACAAACGGAGGGAGGATTACCATCCGATTTGGGAAACCTTTGGGGGTCAAAGAGTGTGGTGATTTGCGAAAGGATTTGAGTCAGAGTTTCGGTTAATGGACGCAGGTGTTGGGCGAGGATCTGTTCATCAAGTTTCCTCGCAGGGGATTCGAGTTCATTCGTGTCTGCGCCTTGTCGCGAGAGGCGAAATGTTACTGCCCAGTCGTGAACAATGTCGCGCAAGAGTTCGGCCGGAGTGTCATCTCTGCGGACGGCGATTTCATGAAAAAGCTTATCGTCGGCAACCCAGAGGTGTGTGGCTACAGTTCTCTTCGCTTGTTTCTTCGGGTGAGTGTTAGCTGTTTTTGGGCGCGTCCCTTTGGGGGATGGTTTCGACTGCATTTGTTGGACTCCAAACTCGGCGGGATATTGGTTTCTCCGTAGAGACCGCGCGAGTTACAGCGCAAATGTTGTTCCTAAAAGGGATACAAGATGACTAATTGAGCGGCGGATAAAGAAAGTTACGTTCTAAACGATTGAAAAGAGAAGGTCTAAGGGTCAGAGTTACGCTGAAAATGAGAGTTACAACCTAAACTATTGTAGTTAAAAGGGTTGGCGGCAAGGGCTAACCCCGACGCGAAAAGTTACAAAAGTTTACCCCTAAACATCGGCAAACAGGAAGGTTATGGGGACGGAATGCGGAGGAAGCGCAAAATCTTGTCAACGCAAAAAATAAGGCTCTTATCAGTATTCCCTGAGGCTGCATTATTACTGAGTGGTAGTTGCGTGTAGAGGAACGTATGAGACCGTGGAGGTGATGCACGGTCTGACAGTGGAAGCGTGGGGATGATGCAAGAAGCATCAGTAGACACACGTACTGGGAAGACTGTGACGAGGGTAATTAGGTGGAGATGTGGGAAAGTAAATGAAGCCGTGTGAGTCGATCGCTGTTACGAAAACGGTTCGCATAAAGCCGTGGTCCAAACGCAGTAGTTAATCTCAACTGTTGAGCATGAGCAATCCGCAATCGGGCTCCTGTCACCCAGCCAGAGAACTGCATATAAGCAGCAACGTATGCGTCAGTCTTACTAACAGTAGACCTCAAGGAAACATTGTTCTGAATCAGTGTCCAAAGGGTGGCAACGGTAAGAGTTGGGGGATGTGTCTTGGTTATAAGTTGGGTAACAAGAAGGGCTGTATATCGAGCCTCAATATCAAGGAAACGAGCGATTGCAGAGCGGGCAATATTGCAAGCCTGAATGTCTTCCTGTCGAATAGTTCCGTGATTGCTGAAGGGAGTCATGGCGTACCTCATAGGTGAAGTTGTTGGACCAAGAAAAGCAATGAGGTGCAGTCCGACTGAAAACTGGTTTTGAGGTAACTAATGGTGGATGAGTGAAAGTGATCGAGGATGAAAAAAACGATGGCATGATGTTTGTAGAGGGAGTGGAAGTGCGCGTAGGAAGCGCAGGAAAGGACTGCAATAAAGAGATGCCAAAACCGCCAAAGCGGACGAAGCCTAAAGTTGATCTGCGAGAGGATGAATTGAAGGAAGTAACAATAAAGGTCCGAACGTCAGTTCATGAATCCGTCGTCCAGTACATCGCATTTCACGAAGAAAGTATGGGATCCAAGCCGAATGAAAGTAAGGTCTTCGACGCTGGTATGGAGGCATTCTTTGAGAGTGATGAAGCATTTCAGGCATACCTAAAGAAGAGAACAAAAAGTGGGAGTCAGGGTGTGCGACAGGGAGCGCAGCAAGGAGTTGTGGGTGAAGGCGGGAAAGGGGGTGGTCCAGGTAACTCAAGCCGTCTTCATCCGGGTCGGGGAACGAGCCTGTAAGGCGAGTGAAACCGACTGAAATGAAAGTGCCGCCGACGTAGTTGTTCTTCGGCGGCGCTTTCGTTTGGATGTATGTCTGCTTTTGCCGGCATGAAGAAAAAGTGCACGGTGGTGAACAAGAAAAAGGAATAGAAGGCGGGCGTTTGATAAAAGCTATTATGACCGGGAGCGCCGAGTGAGGCGCTGGTGTGGGGAGGTCATAATAACCTTTTATCAGATGCCCGTCCTTGTTGAGGCGTGCGGCTTTGGAAGCGCCGAAACCCATCTGTTCGAGGGCAGTCGCAGATGCGTTTCCTGCGACGTCCGAGAACGTAATGATCAACGATTTGGGAGTGGCGTGAGGTAGTGATTATGGGGATATAGTGGACGGGCCGGAAGTAAGGTGACGAGTGCGAGCTTTTGGGTTATTTAAGCCCACATGGGGTTGAGTTTTTGGGCGTCAGATAGTGTGGCAAACTCGCAGTTAGGGAGGTCGCAGTTGAACGTTTGGTGAATAATATATTCACGGTGAGTCTCTTTAAGAAGTGGGAGTTCTATGGTGCAGTTCTCAGGGGTTGTAACGACAAAACGTCCGGTGATCTTGATGTGGGCTCCTGGCCAGGGAAGACTACCGTTAGGGCGGCACATCAGCGTGCCAGAACTGTCTTCAATGAGGAAGTACGAGAAGGGTTTGGTGTAAGTGGTACGTACGACACCGGCAACGGTGACTTCGGTATCGTGCTGAGTGTTTTGGTTGTGATCAAGCTCAATAAGATTCATAAACTGGGGCTCCTCGGGTGAGTTTGTCTCGTTGAAAATGAGGTAGAAAAAAAGCGTTTGTGACGTGAGGAATTCAGCAGTGTGAGTTCTCAGCTTGGCAGGGATGATTGAGCAAGAAAATGAGACCATCCGTTTATAGTTTCCATCCGTGTCCGCGCGTATAAAAGGCAGTTCTCAGTTCCGCCAGACGTACCGTTCCACATAGCTAAAAGAATCGAATTGTTGGGGCCAGGTCCGTACTTAAGTGCCATATCGATCATGCGTTCGTTGCGAACCTGCATCTTGTACGCGGAATATGTGCCGGATGAACAAACAATGATGTTAGCCGCTTTGCGAAGGTACTCGTGATAGGTGCGTTGTGAGGACGATGGCCACATGGATTCCTGACCATGAAAGGGTATGCAAGCGACGTAGGGAATGTTCAGATGGAGACATGCTTCGACGATTGCCGTATCCCATCCCAAGGCCATTCCTGAAACAGCTCCGCGTGGATTCAGGGCAGCTAACCACTCAATAGCAATTTGTTTGAGAAGGAGTCGCGCGGGTGTGCTGAATCCGCCGCATTTGTCGGGACGATGACCGGTGACAACAAGAATGCGTTTTTGGAAATCAGGCGTAACGCGATCGGGAGTCTTCAAAGCGTCGAGAATCATCGTCATTGCCTCGTAAACAAGAATGAGTGAATCAGGTTTTGCAATCAGTACCGAATGCTATTTGTGATCATAAACAGTTACGTGGAGTCCATAACTGCAAAGCTCAACTTCGATGATTTCTGCAATTCGTTCCCATTGACCACGGGCTAAACCTGCTCCCATTCGCGGCATGTGAATGGAAGCGTTGTGCGTAAGGGCCAGGTCTCGTACTGAGGTCAGTCCCTGGCGAATGGCCGCGTAGCGTATGGGAGTTGATTGACTCCGGTTGGTTATACCGCATTGGCCAATGATATTGGCGACGCAAAGGCCTGTTTCGACTTTTACGAATTGAACATTGCCAAGCTTAAACGGGAGTCGTTCGGCGCCTGCAGCCCAGCGACGATAAGCGCGTTCTGGTTCGGACCAACGGTGGGAGAGGGCGTTGACGAAGCCAGCGTTCCAGAAGCCGCGATCGTTACAACAATGGGTGATGATTCGGTTGCCGGTTCCGATCGGTTTGGTGGCGTCACCGTGGACATAAGTAAGTGGCATTTATGAGAGTCTCCTGACGATTGATTGTCAGAGTTTGCGGTCGGCTTGAATACGTGTTTAGGGTGGGGAGGAGTCTGGCGGGGCAGTGCCCATGGCAACTTGGGTAGCCCCGCCGAATGCCTGCCGGGAGGCAACGGCAGGCGTGTTAATGCGTGGTTTGTTTCTATCGAGCAGAAGCCGCGAGGAGCGGCCATTGATGGGTGGAAGAGGCTGATGGCCGGTTCAATATTTTTATCAAGAAGTACGTCTCCCGGTTCAGGGCGACTAGGCCATGTGGCCTGAACCGAGTTAGGTTTGCGTCGCTTATAGAATTGCTGCGATCGTTGGGTCGAGTTGTGCTCTGTAGCGGTGTAAAAGAGCTCTGCCGGTTGCTATATCTCGTTGGTTGAAGGATGTTTTTGCCGCAAGCTCGTGTCCGATCTCTGCATCATATTTGTTGAAGCCAGCAGCGTCACGTTTGCGGGCGCCATCACAAGTATTTGCGAGGTAACGTAGTCCTCTGATTACTGCGTCGCGTAATGCAGGCGTGACGTGGTGGTTTAGACGTTCTATGGATTCGGTGAGGATGATGGATTGTACTTCGCCAATTTCGGCAGTGGTGCGAGCGATTGTGTCGGCTGCTTCTTGTTCAGGGTCACCGTTGTGTCCTCGAACCCATTCGTAGGTCACTTGGTGCTGTTCGGCAGCGGTGTCGAGTATGGCCCAACAATCGAGATTTGATTTACGCCTGAATTTGCCGTTCATCGTCTCAATTACGTAGCGTGAGTCGGATCGCAGGATCACTTGACACGGTTCTTTAAGTGCTTGGAGGCCGCAAGCCGCGGCGAGGATTTCCGCTCTCTGATTCGTGCTTTGGCCAATGTATTGCGCTACGGCTCGCCGGTGGCCTTGGTAATTTAGGATAGCGGCGGCAGCAGCGCGTGTTTGAGCTTGACCGTTACCGAGGCAAGCGCCGTCGACTGTAATGATGACGAGTTTCATGTTCGTTTACCGTAGTAGCGTGAGGGTTGGGGGCCTCGCGGCGGTAGTGCCAGCGCGCCCCCGCGCCTCCATCAGCGACCAAAAGGGATCTTACTTAACCGAGCTACCCGGTCTGCGATCCATTTCAGTCTTCTTTGGTGTATGGCGAGTAATCGAGTAAGCGAGATGCAGGGATGAACCTGCGTCCGGCACACGCGACTGCTTGCGGTATGACGTCTGGGCAATCGCTCTAATGAGGATCGCCCAGACGGATTTGGGGACGAGTCGGCGGGGCTAGAAAGGAATGTCGTCGTCTGAGAGGTCGGGGGATGAGGCTTCGGCTTCAGGCGTTGCGGCAGGTGCCTCGCCAGACTGGTTTTCACGTTTGCGCTTGCCGAGGAACTGCACGTCGCTGGTGTTGATGTACGAGGTGTGACGCATACCGTCCCGGCCTTCCCAGATTTGCACATCCAGGCGTCCTTCGACGTAGACCTGGTCGCCCTTCTGAAGATGTTCAGCGACGGCTTTCGCGGAGTTGCCGTACACGTTGGCGGTGAACCACTGCTGCTTTTCTTCCCGGTTTTCGCCGGAGCCGCGTCGTTCATTTGCACAGATCGTGAAGGTTGCGACGGGTTTGCCGCTTTGCAAGAAGCGAAGCTCGGGGTCTTTGCCAAGGTTTCCAACGACGATGGTTTTTGCGAATGACATGATCAAGTTCTCCTTTTAGTGGGTAGCTTTAGCTTGTTGATGGATTGCCAATTCACCTGTTCGGTGAACTGACTGTGACGTTTCTTGCGGTCAGCCCTAATTTCCTATTTGTGCTTCTGGGGGAAGGCCGGCTGAGTGGATGCGAGGATGAATTGCAGCAGCGGTGTTGCCGTTTTGGTTTTGCGGCAGTGCGTGATTTCGATTTCGTGTGGGTTGATCCACTCCCGTTGATTCCTTCACCTGTTGCCAGATAAGCGCCGTATCCGCAGCAGTGAGTAAGTGGATCATGTTGAGAGGTTCGTTAGGTCGTCCCGTCTTGCGATCGACGTAAAATGCGAATCGGAGGTACAGTCTCTTGCTTTGACTGGCATTCTGGATCATCGTGGTAAGGCCGTCGATTATGCGTTGATATTCGACTGGACGTTCTTGACGAAAGATTTTCCGGACGCGCTCTTGCTCTTGGGCGGGCAAGGTGTGAATGTTGATAGCGAGTGTGCGGAGTTCTCGCGCTTTGAGTGTTTTCGCCAAAGCGATCACCCGTGCAGCCGGCATGAACGTGCGAAGTTGCCCACCTGCCTCCGTCGTAATTCGCATTGCAGTTGATTCAAGGTTGGCGCGCTTGCACCGGTAGAGAGTGTTGAGGGCGGTGAACATTTTTACGTTGATAGCTTTTTGCAAACGAGCCTGGTAGGCGCCTTTGATTACTTCGATCAGTGTGCGGAGGTCTGAGGCGTTCGCAATTCCGTTGTGGAATGTTCGAAATGCGTTTGAACGGTTCATGCTGCGTAGAACAAAGTCGCGTTGCATGTTTTGGAGGAGTATGTCTAATACTTCTCGGACATACTGGCGTTCCTCGCGATTTCGGTAGACAGAGACTGTGTAGGTGTACTCAAAGAGTGAAGTACGCGTACCCACCGGTTTGCTCGAGTGACAAGTACCGTCTGCATATTGGCGGGTTGGTTCTTGCGTAATTCCGATCGACCTTACAGTGCGGAAAACCCGTTCTGATTTATCACTGGGGTCGCCGTAGATTCGGTTGAGACTGAGTTCGATGTAGTGGTCGAGTGTTTCGGGGTTTTCGCCGTCGCAGAATAACGCGAGAAGATCGCGTGCGATGGTTTTTGTGTCATCGCTAGGAAGGTATTCATCGGTAACGTCCTCTTCGAGAGTTGCCTCAACAACAAATTTTTCACCATCGCTCATATGCAGCGAAACGACACCGCCCTCACTGTATTGTTCGGTAACGCGTTCGTGGGATTCTTGGAGCTTTTCCAGTGTGTCGTCTGAGTATTGTCCGGAATCTGCCAGGCTGCTCAAGTGGGATTGGAACTGTGCCTCTTCGTCATAGACGATCCCCGTGGAATGGGCACGTGAGAGCTTGCTGCAAATTGCCTTCAATTCAGTGGCGAAAGTAGATACGGGATCATCGATAGACATTACTTCGCAATAGCGTTGTTCAAAGAGATCACGTCGCTCGGCGGGAGAAAGTTTTTCTTCTCGTGGCAAGAGGTCGAAGACTTGGGGTTCGTCAAGAAGTCGATCTTCATTGGTGGCGGTAGTAGCGGTGAGTGCTATGGCAATCCATGCGAGTTCAGTAAGAACGTCTTGAACGATGCTAGCTTTGAATTCGTCTAATAGCTGCGATTCGGCCGCGGAGGTTTTTGCGCGTTCGGCGATAGCGGAGTTATTGCGCAAGACTTGTGCGTAGCGATTCTTAATTTCGTCATAAGCCCAGGAGGCCCAGATTTGGAGGGATCGGGGATCGGGGTCCACTCCTGCGCAGACTGCTTCTTTGATGACGCGAACGAATTCCAGCGCGTCATCAGGATTGCTGAATCGGTTTTGAGCGTAAGGAATGGAGAGGATTTTGTGTTGTTGCTCGGTCTCGTCGGCGGGTCCGAGGTCCATTTCAACTCGGCCAATTACGCGGCCGCCGAGCAGTTGGGTTGACTCGAGATCAATCCGGCTGATGTTGCCGCCGTAAACCTTCTGAGTCCTTGCAGATCTGACCGAACTGTCACGGCCATACTTTTCAAGGTGATTATTGAGATCGTGGTTAGGACTACCTGTGTCCGATGTTTGGAATAGAAGGTAAAGTGAAGTTGGTGCGAAGCGCTGTATGTAATGTGTTTGCACGGGTTGCCTCCTGCAAAGCCAATCTGTCGAAGTCGTAAATCAGTGCTTTTGCAGTCCGAACTAAAATCCAGCCTTGTTTTTTGCTGTGGACGGGAGCTAACGGTGAGAGGCGTAGCGTTAGTGGGGTGTTCAATAGTTGTTTGCAGACTAGCCGCGAAGCCGAAGGCGAGGCGGTTTGATGATTAGGAATAGATTGGCGTGTCTGCCGGTTTTTTCGAGAGGAGGTTTAGCACCCTGGTTTGATCGCGCTAACGCGCTTGGAGTGTCATTGTTCGGTCTTTATGAGGTATTCGATCGCGTTCTTGACGATGCTGCCGTGGCATAGTTCCGGGGCGCACCAGCACGATAGAATCAGTCGGTGCGTTTTGGCGATCTGGGTCAAGCGAATGAGTTCCAAGCGAGCAGGACCTTTCTTGTCTTGCATTTGTTGCCAGAGCCAGTTTCGATAATGGGTGAGTACTGATTCTTCCCTGGTGAAGGGGCCATGAGGTCGTGTTTTATACGGGTTGCCAAGTGGGGACCCGGAGAGTCCGGACATTTGCCTGCCTATATATTCGCTCTCTCCTCGGAATGTCTTTCGGTTAACGATCTGTATTGGGTAACAGGGCTGTGGATTCGTGGTGTGAGTGGTTCGGTCGACCGTTGGTAAATCGTCGATGTGGAAATCAGATCCATAGGTCAGCATGATGGCGAGCACGAAAGCGTGTCCGCAAATTTTAGTTTGGCAGTTGATAACGTCTCTGAAGCTCATTCCGAGTTGGTGATGATCGTAACCATCGAAGTCGAAGAGAGTGAGGTATCCCTGGTCGTGGTACAAGTGCTCCAATTTCCTATAGGCGGTTGTCTGTTTGACAGCATCTTGATAAAGAGGAATATAGATTTGCTTTCGCGCTTGGATGTAGCCGAGGCTGCGTCCGTTCCAAAGCGAGCAAAGTGGTTTACGTCCTTTGCCAACCGGATAGCGAAAAGGCGTTCTTGAATTCCATCCGTTCTTAGCCCACGTCCAGTATTCGTTTGTAGGTTGGCCATTTTTATCCGCATATTCGGGATAGAGCTTGGCGAATTGCCAGGCGTTTTCGAATAGTTGAGAGGTATGCGACCCGTAGAGGTGAATGGGGCCGAGTGTGAACGGTGAGAGCTCTCTGGACCAGCCCCCTCTTGAGTGAGAGGTCGTGTTTACTGTTCCTGGTTCCATTTGATCACGTGGGCCGATGATTTTGATCATGTTGTAGGTATGGTCCTTGTAGAGTTGCTGGGTGCAGTCATCCTGAATACGGTTTATGAAACGAATGGGGATGCCGAAAGTTGTGGAGCCGATGCAGCCTGTAGTGCATAGGAATGCGTTTTCGTCTCGAGAGTGGCTGTTTGAGCCTAAGTGCTCACTTGTGGTGATTGAAGTTTACTGAGGGTCCTGACCGTTCTTTTTTCGGGGGGGGGTGGCCGATCATGGTTGAAGTGAGTTCGGCTGGCATGAAGAGTAGTGTCAGGAGCGTGAGGCAGCAAAGCCGAAGCACTGCGAGCATTCGAGTGAGATGTCTGGCCGCTCATTGTCTTTGCAATGAGAGTGTTGCGAGTTGTGGATACGTGGCCATGCGCCCTGAGCAGATGACTCCTTTGTTGTGCGCCGGGGTTGGTTAGGTTTTTATATTAGATATTAGCTTGAGTTAGTTGGGCTGATCGCGTTCTTATTCTGCGATTCTTTCACGATTATCTGCTAAGTGAGATCGGGAGACGACAATTACGACTGTATTTGTCAAATTACTGTTTAGGTAAATACTCCCTAACTACGGTTAATCCAATCAATTCTTCACTTACTTTCTTTTCTAATTTTCCAGACCAGTTTTGGTAAAAATAGGCCTGGACACGGCAAGCTCGAAATATGCTATACCTCTGGATACTGGTCCAATTCAGCAGAGAGGTAGGTAGTCATGCTTTACATCATTCTCATCATGCTATTGCCCGCGTTACTGGGCATCGGGTGGAGCTTAACTGAGTTGATTCGTAGGAGCGGCTTTAAGGGCTTAAAGATGGAGCTGGAGTTCCACCAGTCCCAGGAGTTGAATGAGTCATCACAAGTCATCCCTACGCGAACGACAGAGAATACTCGATCCCTTTTGCGGAGCCGGAATGACTAGTGTTGAAGCGAAAATCTACTTGCTAGACTTCCGGGCATGGCGAAGTGCTTTGTTTCCTATCTCGACATATCCGGTATTCGCCATCAGGTGGAAGTGGAGGCTGAGAGTATGTATGAAGCAGCAGCACTAGCTGTAAAGACTTTTAAGGAGCATGACTGTGAGCCAGGGGCTATGGCGCAACTTGATATAGAGATCAGAACTTCCGTTACTCACACGCTTATTGTTAAGAAACTGTATGATTGGATCAATGGTGGTGGTAAGAACCCAAAGGAAGTCGTGACGAAGGCGAGATTGAAAGAGTTAGTTGAGTAGTTCTTTTCAAAACCTCGGCCGTGCTTAGGTTGGGGCCAATTGCGCGGCGCGGCTTGATTCAGACGTTTTGCATCACTATCCCAATAGTCCGAAAGCGAATGTTGAAGGAGGTCTTAAAGAAAGGCGCAAGGTGCCGGTTTTGCTATACCGATCACGTATTAGGACAAGGCGAGCGATTAAGACAGAGGTTGGGAGGAGTGAAATGAAAGGCAGGTCGGAACGGTGGCATGGTTGATTGTTTTGCCTCTGTGTTAGAAGCGAGCGAGTCTTTAGAAGACGTTGCGGTAATCAAGTTGGGCCGCGGGCCAAGCCCGGCGGCTGCGAGCAACATAAATAGATTGAGGTGTCTTGGATATTTTGGGTTGGGACTCTTTGAGTCGCCTCGTTAGGGCGCGCCTCGCGTGTTTGGAGAGTTCATTTCTGTAGGGAATCATCAATGCCGACTACAGAGTTTCAGTGTGTAGAATCGCGCTGTAAGCGTTTTTATACGAATACGAGGGTTCCTTCAAATTGGGCCAACAGGCGGCTGTTCAGTTGTTCGGCGAGCGCTTCCTGCTGGTTTGCTTCATCGTGGTGATTATCGTGTCGTGCCCTCGCTGCCGCCGCCTTAACTTGCAGGTACTCGCCCAGTAGTTGAATGCTGTTAGCGGTCTTTAGGATGTTTTCGGCGTGAGTATCTTCAATGTTGATTATTACCCTGGCATTGATCGTAGCTTCATTAAGTGCGGGGGTGGAATGAGTGGCGGGCGTGCTATTCAAATCGGGTTCGATTATGAGAGTGAGATGTTTAAATCCGTGTTGTAGTTCGCATGCGTGGACGGTGGTGTCCTTCTGGGTTTGAATCGTCCAGTGATAGTTATTGACGCAACGGATTTTTGATTCTGCATACTCGATGGCCTGTGTAGTGGACCAATGGACGGGTACGCAGAGCCCGAGCTTAGTTACGTTGTAGTGGGTAATACTCGGTCCGTTGGGAGAGACGGACGATACAGCGAGTTTCATGATATGACTTCAACCGGGGCTAAATGCGATCCTGCGGCGCGGGAGCGATGCGTGCTTAGGATGCAATCGTCGCGTGTATGTTGCCGTGAGGGTTACAGTTCTGCAAGAGAAATCTCAAGACCCTTTAATAGCAAGTTGACCTAGCAAGATTCCCTGCGGAGGAATGTGGTTGGTGTCTGGCGCGATTGTTATGAAACAGCACGCGACGTCGGAAATGTTTTAGTTCTATCTTGCGAAAGAAAAGCCCAGTTGTGAGAGACTTGAGGATTCGGATGTTGGAGTTGGATTGACGGTTTTGTGAAGGTGGGTTTGGACGCTACGGAGAGTCCGGGTAGCTTCAATAATTTTTCGAAAGAGTGAAACGATGACGCCTTGACCGATTGCTTCTCCAGAGAGAGTTTTTGAAGTATCGGATAACTTATAACTATCGGGTATCCGGTGTAACTTCCGAATTTCGTTCAAGGTCAGCCAACGCCAACAATGTTCGCGGGTTCTACTTCTGACTACAGCTCCTGTGCCTTGGCCTGCCATGTATCGTTTACTGATGCACGGCACTGATGTGCTTTCGTCTGATAGTTGTACGGACGCAAAGCCATTGCCCTTTGCGATCTGGGTCTTCCAATGATTGACAAGCCATGGTTTGGTATCTGCGGTGAAATACTGGTCTTGGAGCTTTGATTCGTCCTCTCGAATGTCGCCGAAGGTCTGAGTTACTGGCGATGGTTGGGGCCATTGGAAGCAGGATCCAGAATGGGCCACGATGACTGAGCGACGACGGCCAGTTAGCTCTCCATAGTCTCTGGGATCGAGCACGCGTGCTTCGACGGTATAGCCGGATCGTTTTAAGAAGTGTTGGATCATGTATCCTGCCCCGCTGGTGAGATAGCCAGGCGCTTGCTCGATTACCACCGTTGCAGGGTTTAGCGTACGGATAAGGAGTGCGGCCCAGATGGTGAGATCAGAGAGGGCGTGCGCTTCAGGTGGGAGAGATCGGTCGCGTTTGGCTCCTGTAATTTTGTCTTTGGTTCGCGCGGTGGAGTAAGGCTCGCAGGGAATTCCTAAGGTCAAAAGTTCAACCGATGGCAGTGCCTCAATCGGAGTGTTTTCCACGCTCAGGTTGAACATTTGAGCGTTGTGATTGTTCTCGAAGATTTCGGCATACTGTGGGTTTACTCCTATTGCGAAGGCTGGTTTGTAACCAGCTAGCCGAGCTGCTTCAGTTAGTAATCCTGCGCCGGAGTAGATGCTACCTTCCTTGCCGTTTCGGCATCGTGTTGATCGTAAAACGTCGGTTTGGGTGGGTGTTAGGGTAATTTGGCCTACAGCGATGTGAACCTGCAGCGTAGTAATTGGACCAAAAGCTTGGGTGAGAGCCGTGCTGTTGAGATCGAGAACAGGTATTTGGCCCTGGCGTTTGCTTGATATTACTCGAGGACCGTCTTTCGCAAGCCGGATTATGACCTGTCCTTTTGTGAATTCTACTTGGATGCGAGTGGAGGGTTGGAAACCGGCGTCTAATAGGTATCGTCCCTCGAGCCACACGCGCGGGGCTTGTTTGTGACGGCCGATTGTAGTCGTTGATATACGCGGGAAGGTAGTTGGCGCCACTTGATGTTCGCTCTTTACTGTTTGGTAAGTTCTGAGTGTTAATCCTCCAGCCAGAAGTCTTTTGCAATCGCTTGACAGAATCGCTGGAGGTATCGAATGAGTCGCATGTCAGGGCTTGCTGTCCGCCTCGTTTTGATAGAGGTGGGGTTCTCGGTCCCTGTTCGCTTACAGTGAATGAGTTTTGGTTGAGCCAGTAATGTTCGATCGGGCGCGATGAGCCTGTCGGGTCCTCTACTAATTGGATGGCGGCCTTCATTACTTTGATCGTGGTCCAATGGCGGGCGGCAACCATTTGTAGTGGGTTGGTGTGTTGATGTCACGCCTCCTGTAGAGAGTAAGGGGGTGCGTGCTCGGTCGTATGTTCGTTGATGAATGTGGAGACAAGCCAGTTCATCCACGCAGGCTGCATCTTTATGTGAGCGCCAAGGTGTCGTAGTTCGTCAATTGCTGTTTCAAATAGTTGTTGTATGGCATGTCGCGCTTCAGCATCGGGTTCCCCGAGGAGATTACGATTGAAGTGGCCTTCGTTGAACTTGCGCGCAAGGTGAGTGGCTCGATCGTAAAGATGTGGTTCGTTATCTATTCTTAACCAAGTTAGAAAACAGTAGTAGTTCAGGTAATGTTGGTGCGGTTCGTTTTCGATAATGTGCGTCTCGCGCTCCATTGGTTTTTCTAGCGCAATCGTCAAAGTTTGAACAGAGGTGCCGGTGTCTAGAAATGCGTTTGCTTCGTTGAGTTCAAAACAGCCATTCGTGGTGACAAACTCGAGGAAGGATTGACTGCGGTGATCATCGTGGCGAATAAAGTGATCGGGTGCAATTGTTGTAAGTACGCCTCCAGGTGCAAGAAAAGTGAAAGCGTGTAGGATGTGATCGATGTATGCAGTTTTGGCTCCTGGTACAGAGAAAGGCGGGTTCATTAGGATTCGAGCAAAACGCAGATCGGTGTGATAGAGAAGGAAATCTCCTTGATGAATATTGGTGTAGCCTTTAGCGCGTAGTATGGCGCAGCGAATAGGTGATTTCTCGACGAGGTGAATTCGTGGTCTTAGGGGCGCAAAGTCGTCAGTTTGTAAGAATTCGCTAGCGTGCTGTTGTAAGTAATCAGGGAGGGTGCCGGAACCGGCTTGCGGTTCAAGAAACAGATCGTCATCGTGTAGTTTGTCGAGGTCGGACATCATCATGATGCCGCGGGCGACCTCGTGCGGAGTTGGAAAAAACGCGTCCGGATTTTTCGGAGGCATCTGGGCTGTGCTGAGGACGTATTCAATAAGGTAAGTAGGGTCTTCTTGAAACACGTGGGCTTTGGTGCGACGGCCTGTCCATTTACCGCCAAGCCGAGTCAGCACTTCATTAACTTCGCCATACAGACTCGGTGCTACTTGTGAAAACCGAATTGAAAGGCCGTCATAATCAAGGTGTTGCAGGACGGCGATGGCGTCGTCGGAAAGTTGTTGGGACATTTTGTTGGTGACTGTGCGAACTAGCTAGCTGATCGCTTCTAATGTGTGAGGCATGGCAATGCCGAAACACTGGCTAACTTTTGCATGCGGTTTGACGTTGATGGGCGCGAAAATGGAATAGCAGATTGTTAAGGGCTCAATCTGTATTTGAGTTTGTTCTTTCTGGGCAGCCTCAGAAGCTTGAATCTTGCTGCGTCCGGAGGATTCTTACTGGTACCCACAGCTCGCAAATGTCTAACCATAGTCTCGTGCCGTTCTGCCGGCTAAGCCACGGTGATGCTTTTAGCGACTCATCTGAATAGTCGATTTCAACGATGAAAGTTTCGTCGTTGTCAGTCACTTCGATAATCCTGCACGGAGCGGTGTAGGCATAGAGCACAGTTCCATCCATTCGAGTGGCGACGCATGTCCCGCACTCAACTTGCGCACCTGGTGACAGGTTCTGATCCCAATCCGGCCAACAAATGCGCATGGACTCTCGGTGTTCTTGTACTCGTTGGGCGCGCTCCGTCGTCGCGGCAATCTGCGTCAACTCGCGTTCGCCGGCTTCAAACGATGGGAAGAAAGGTGCATCAGTGCTCATTTGTTGTAAATTGACTGTCCTTGGCCTTCGTGATCCACCTGTAGACCCAGTGCGTCGAGCGAATTTGAGCGACCACTCGCCGGTGGTGCAGCCCCTTGGCGTTCCGTTTCGGGTTGATCGTCGGACTCTATTGGAATAGTGATGCTGTCGAAAAGCTCATCGATCTCAGCCGTTATTGCGTCTGGATCTATCGCAGTCGTTCGGATGTCGAATCGAAATGCACACCATTGATATTCAGCCATAGACACTTCATTTTTCAGTTCATCTAAATATGCAGCGTTTGCGGCGTCGTCGGTCCAATACCAATCAAAACCACCTCCCGTCTCAAAGGTCCACCCGCACACATATATCGTTCGGAAGGTTGTCATTGTGATGCCCTCTCAGTTTGTTTGTGTAAACTGGAACCAAAGGCTGAGAGAGTTGAAAACTCAGAAAGCCTTGTGTATGGCGCACACTGATGAGGCTCACGGTCCAGCCGAGTCTTACCGGAAGTTTGTTAGGAGCGTATTCGCAATGTTACGCCTCGACTGCGAGCCCTCAAAGTGTCCTCGTTTACTGGTAATCGACGTTGAACCCCGCCGGAATCGGGAACTCTCCAAAGCAGGAGCGGCACTCGACGCGGTCTCTCTTCTCCTCGTCTTCGTGGTATCTGTGCGAAACGCTCTCAACCAACAGCGTCTTTTTGAGCGCGGTCAAGGCCTCGCTGTTCACTTCGCGGTAGATCGTTTCGTCTGACAGAATCCGGAACGTCCCCTCGGGCGTTTCTTCCTCGCCATCGTAACCACAATGAGGACAGCGAAGTTTATCGGCGGGTGGTGGCTGTAGCGCGTCGTACAGTTCGTTGAGCGCATCAACCTGGTCGGCAGCGTTGACTGGTTCGTCCGAGCCAAGCCACGGAAAGAAGAGCCTGAGCACTTCCAACGGTTCGCCGCTGATCTGCGCGCAGATAATCAAGTTCTCACGGTGCGCGTGATCCGCAAAGAACTGCAAGTACTCTTCCAGCGTCGAAGCACCAGCATCGCGCGCGAGTTGCTTGTCGGCATTATCGTCATCAGTGCTCCAGAATGCGCTTTGCCCTCGCTCGATTACGATCCTGGAGCACTTGTACTGGGTCATGCGCTCTCGAACCATCTGCTCGTAATTGTCATCTGGGTTTGGTTTGTGTCTGCTCATGGCTGGATTCCTTTGTACTTTGAGATAGCGTTAGCACCGATGCGGGGAGAATGTCGTCGCGCATACTCACCATGCGGCCTTCGTGGTTGATGGTACAAAGGAGTTGTGAGTCTGCCGGAGGTGGGTCGTCGTTAGTAAGAACGGCCCAGACTCCGTGATCGAACATATCTTTGTATTCATAGACAAGGAGAAACAGGCATTCGCGAATGGCGTACTCTACTGCCTCGGCAACGACAGTGTGTCGGATGTGAGTTGTGGTGATGCTGATGGTCATGTGGTCCTTGTTTATTGAATCGGTTGGCAGTGTGACTAGCTCATGGAAGGTAGGGGCTATGTGGCGCGCGGATGATGTTTGCTATAGGACCTGCGCAGGTACTTTTCGGTGATATGAGTGTAAATAGCGGTGGTCGAGATATGAGCGTGGCCTAGTAAAGCCTGTACGTGATTGAGTTCAGCGCCGTGTTGAAGAAGATGAGTAGCAAATGTATGCCGCAAGGTGTGCGGCGAAATCGGGTCGATTCCTGCTGCTGCTCCATATCGCGAAATGAAGGTCCAGAGAAATTGTCGCGTAAGGGGCTTTTGGTTATTGAGAAATAGATGGGAATTAGGAGTCTTGAGAGGGAAGGGTTTTGCTGCAATATAGTGTTCAATTGCAAATGCTGCACTTCTACCGAATGGGATGGTTCGTTCTTTTTTGCCTTTGCCGACACAAGTGAGTAGGCCGTTACGAAGATCGATGTGTTTGTGCAGCAACGACAATATTTCAGTAACGCGGAGACCAGCCGCATACATGAGCTCGAGGATGGCGCGATCTCTACTTCCTTCCGTGCTGCTGACGTCAGGGATTTCAAAGAGTGCGTGAATCTGCGTTTCGGTGAGAAATGTTGGGAGGTAGGAAACTGGTGGTGGAGTGTTGAGATCGTCTGTAGGTGGAATGTCTATGTAGTTATCAAGAACTAAAAATGCGTAGAAACCTCGAATTGTGCTTGCGACTCTACGAATCGTAGCTGGAGCTAAGCGTTCCAGGTGTAGCTGCGCGATGAATTGTCTGAGTTCGCAAGCTTGTAGCTGTTCTATTGGCTTATGTGCTTGGTAGGCGAAATGAGTAAGTCGCGCGAGGTCATTAGCATAGTTAGATATGGTGTTTCGGGAAAGCCCTTTCTCGATATTGAGATAGCTCAAGAAGAGCTTGGTGAGTGGAGGGCCTTTACGTGGCATGTCAGTAGAGTTGGCTGGTGGTGAGTTGAGTCATAGGTAAATGAGGGATGCCGATTGCGCGAATGAGCGATTGACGTTTTTCTAAATCTGGGTGGCGGGTACGATCGGTGGTGTGGCCTCTGGTGTATGCGATCATTAGTTCCAGGATTAAAGCGTAGCGTTGGGATGGCATACGCAAGTGATTCATGGTCGCGGTTGCGACTGCATCATAGAAAAGCTCATAGCCTTTGAGTGTTTGAAGGTCTTCGTTTTTCCAAGCTGTTACGAATCCTTCCTTTTGAATATCTCTGGCAAGTTCGTGGGCGACGAGTCCGTTCAATTGAGCATTGTCGGGTGTATCCCGCTTCAATAATTGAAGAAGTCCTGTTGAAACTCCCAAATAGGATCCGGCAATCGATTGTATATTTGGATCGTTGTCCAGGTAGATAAAGAAGTGAACCGTGTGTTCTCTTCCAAAGAGTCTTATGACTGGAGCAGCTTTTTGTTGCAGGCGGTCGCACGTGACTTGATCCTGAACGATATTGAGTTGAGCCAGCCAGGTTGCGCGGGCAAAATCATTATCATTCAGTTGGTGACGGGCTGTTGAGTAGAGGGTTGAACGAAGCCATGTGGGGAAGTCTGAATCTCTCAACTTCGCGAAATGCTGGATCACCTGTTGGGTGTTGGTCGGATTGAACTCGGTAGATTGAGTAGTGGTAACCACTGATTTGCGGGGTGACTTATCTTGGGCCTTGGTAGGCAACGGGAGGAGTGCGCTTAGAAATAAGGTTATAGCGGCGAGGGTTAAAAATCTGTATGTGGTGTGCATAATGTTACTCCGTGTGTGATTTCGAAGCGTCGTGCTGGTACTGGCCGTTTCTTTTTTAATTAAGTTGGGAAACGGCTATGAGGAATGCTGCCGTCATTGTCGACGGAGGCGCTTGTTTCGGTAGTTGTGCGCTTGGACGTTTTGGTCTTAGCGCATGTAAGGCGCGAGGAGTGGTCTTACGTCTTCGAGTTGTGGCAGGCATAGGGCGCAGACGTTTCCCTGGGTAAGGACGGCGCGGGCCGGAATGGGGAGTTCGGGAAATATGTTCTGTATGAGTTCCCGGCCGCTTGCGAAGTAACGTCGAAACTGATCCCGGGTGGCGGGGAACCTGTAGAGTGTTCCGCATTGAGAGCAATCTACGTGGACGGAAGTCGTGGCGGTTGGATCTTCGTTTGAGGGTTCGAGGCACCCCACAGAAAGGCCGACCACGTCGTGGTCGCGGCGAACATGTTCTTCAGCGAGTTTGATGTCATCGTCGGTGTGGTGGGGTTCGCGAATCAAGGTGAAGTGAGCGCCGTTGATACTTACAAGCTCGTAGTCGAAGATGACCCCGTTTTTTGTGACGTAGCCGGCAGCAGCGCAGCGATCGCGTTCAGTGATTGTGTAGGTGGTCATCGGGTTGAAAGTTGTTCACTCACTCAGGATTGCGTCGATCGTTCCGCGGTGCTGTCCGCTTTGTTTTTGGGATTTGGGGGGCTTTGCCCCAAAAGTCGATGTTGCCCCCAAAATAGGGTTTCTGCCTCAAAAGTCTTTTCACAATCGCATCGCATTGGCTGATCACGATCTACGGCCGCAATTTTTTAGGTTTGGTTTGCAGCTAACCGTTTGGATTGGTTGGTCGGTTTGTCGATTGGGTTGAAGGATTTGTTTTTTGCGCTGAGATAAATCTGTTGACTGTAGGTAGGTAACGAGCGCGGTGGGAATGGGAATACAAACACCGCGCTACTCGTTTGCCTCAGGTCGGTAGAGCCCTAAGAGCTGATCCGAATCGAACAAAGGTTGTACGATGCCCGCCTCATGGCCAGTTATTCCAAAGTTCTATAACCTTACTCACAAATTGATCGCAGTTGGCGCAAGGCCAACAAGTCGAGAAAGAATCTCGGACGAGATAAAACTGTTCGTTCGCGCAAACTAAGTCGTTGCGCTCGGCACTCAGTATCCAGTTCATCACTGCGAGGAAGGTCTTACTGTAGCTCATGCCAAACTTATGAGCGGGCACATTGTAGAGCAGTCCTTCGAGGAAATATGAGGGGGCGCTTCCTGCCGGTATCGCAGTCGTTTCGACCAGCCTGCTGCGCATATTTTTCAGAACTCGCACCATCGGCTTGAACCACAGGTTTGTGGATTGGTGCTTAGCGGTGCAGTTGATGGAGTGCTGCTTCGGATAATTCACGATCTGATTATCACTAGAGTCGAAAAAGCAAACACCTGACTCGTAGCGGGGAAAGGCAAACCCAGAGAAGTAGCGGCGAAATTCACACGCAACCAATACGTCAGCGCTACGCCGATTCCCACTGGCTTTGATTTTGATCGCTTTTTTGTCAGGGCTTACATTAGCCGCACCAAAACTCTTTTGCAGTGCCGCAACTACATCAGCCTTGTAGGTCGCGTAAGGATATGTGCCAGGGATGAACGCAGCGTTGAATGCCGCCAGTTCTGCCGGCGTTAAATCAGAAGTGTCATAGTAGTAAACAGAATCAAGGCGAATTACCACGTCTACATCGCTTTCGGCGTAGATGTTCGTATCGTTGCCGTATGAACCTTGCAGGAATACCTCGTAGCTTTTGTCGGCATATTTGGTATCGCTGGCTTCCAGCGAGCGCTTTATGGTTGCATATGTCGCGCACGATTGGGTAATCGAACCTTGATGGGACCAAGTATCAAGCTGGGATTCGGGAATGGTCATATTTCAGTTATCTCCGCTCTGCGCCGCCTCCTTTGTCTGCGCCTCATCCAAAATCAATTTCCTCAGGGCAGCTTCGTAATTTGCGAAGGATTCCCCACCACGCTGATACAGCATATTCAGCTTGGTCAAATTCGACTCCATAAGATCAGTGGCCATTTCCGGCCTTTCAAACGTATCGCTGATACGTACTGTCCAAATGTCCTTAAACAATATCGTCCGCAATTGTTCCATCGACAAGGTGTTCACGTTAAGAGTCTTCTGTAACAACTGTAAGGGCAGAAAACGCTTAGACAGCCAGGAGTGCCAGCGTTTCGGCTCTGGATAGACTCCCACGCCAAGGCTGACGACGCGCAGATCAGCGGGAGCCTTCTTGAGCGCGATTACCGCATCAGCGATCGCGTAGAGCGTCGGATTGTTGGCGCAGTACCCGCCGTCGATCAGTTCAACGCGGTCGCCATTACCCGTCGTGATTACGTGCTTCTCGAAAAACGGATACGCAGAACACGAAGCCTGGACCGCGTCAGCGATCGTGCAGCCAAAACCGGGCACGAAAGTAGCATGTCGTCCGTGAGCTTGCGCCACGCTTCCCTTAAAAATCATTGGCCTTTCAAAGTCCCACCGGGTCGCCACGATTCCGACACCGGTTTTTACATCGGCGAAAGTGCGATCACCAAAGACTGTTTTGGCAAGATGGTTAAGAGCTGCTGATTTTTGATGCTTGCTACGTTGCCGCATGATTGTTGGCACGTGTTCTTTGTAGAGTTTGTGCATATCATCGACTCGATAACCCAGCGCCAGTAGCGCGGCAATGATGCCGCCGGTGCTTGTGCCGAAGATTACATCGAAAGATTCGCAGAGCGGCTTCCGACCGGCCATGGCTTCGATTTCATTGAGTACGCCTATCGTGTAGAAGCCCTTGGCACCTCCACCGTCTAGTGAGAGCACGCGGCAAGGAGTAGCAGATGCCGATACGGCTGATTCTGGCTTTAAGTTTGACATTAGATGCTAGATGCCAATCGTGATTTCGAGGGCTTCTTTGTATTGTTTACTTAATGGACCAGCCATCTTACCACTCGGAGTGTGTTGTGCCTCGTCTCGTCGAGCAGTGTTTCTTTTAACCCTTGATAATGTCCCTAACCTTGCCATAGATTTGAATTCAGAGGCGGAGAAACACAAGCGAAGCGAGATAATATAAGATGAATTGCCCTTATTGCGGAATCAAGTTTAGTCTGGATGGTGTCAATGCGGATCACTCATTTCCTCATTTTGGACAGATCCATGGTGGGAAATCACCTTATAGCGAAGGTGACAAAGAATATACGATCACATCACATAGATGCCCAGAGTGTGGTAAGCAAATCATGTGGCTCAATGAACTCGCCTACAGAAATGGAACGAGCGAGAGGTTCGTCGTTGCGACAACACTCCTATTCCCAAAGTATCCGATCAAACAACTACCGGAAGAAGTGCCCGCTAATCTTGCCAGCGAGTTCCGCGAGGCTTACGAAACATTACCGGTTTCTCCTAAAGCGAGTGCAGCATTGAGCCGAAGATGCCTACAGAGACTAATAAGGGAAAAGGAGAACATATCCGGAAAGACCCTATTCGCAGAAGTGGAAAGCTTACTAAAATTAAACAAACTCCCAAGATATTTGGCTGATGATCTGGATGCAATTCGCATAGTCGGCAATTTTGCTGCCCACCCAATCAAAGATACCAATAGCAGTGAGGTCGTGGAGGTTGAACCTGGTGAAGCTGAGTGGACTTTAAAAGTATTAGAGGATTTGTTGCTCTTTTACTTTGTTGACGAGGTTCGAAGTGCGGCAAGACGCGATGCGTTGAACAAGAAACTCCAGGATGCGGGAAGAGGCAGGATGTTGTGAAGTGGCGAAGGGACACCGAAACTGCACCGCCGCGTCAACTCAACCGTTCGACCGCAAACCACGGAAGTTAACTCCCATGGCCGATTTTCGATTCGATACTGAATGCCCCTGCCCCTGTGAGAGTGGAGAGCTAATTAAGAACTGCTGTTTGCGACCAAAGGGAATCTTGAGACCTAAGCCCTGCGTCACGAAACCAGCGGCCCCCAAAACTGGTGTGAAGAATCCGCGCTGTTATGCAGGAGAGTTGGCAGATTGCTCGAACAAGATCTCCCGAGAGCATTACTTTTCTCATGGGGTGCTGAAAGCAATGGGCGAAAATTCTTCTGTCGAGATCGCCGGATTGCCTTGGCAGCCGGATGGTGAAAGAAAGAGGCTTCCTACCAGTAATTTAGTTGGCAATATTCTTTGTGAGCGACACAACAATGCTCTTTCACCATTGGATGCGATTGCCATCAGATTCTTCAACAGCTTCGATCGAGTTGACCGTGAGTTCGCTGTCCAGTCAAGTGAAAGGAAAGATAGAGTTTTTCTATTTAATGGCCACGACGTTGAGCGCTGGATGTTGAAGACATTATGCGGGGTTGTCTTTTCGGGCAATGCCTCATCGAGGCAAAATGCAATAAGAGGGTGGAAGCCTAACATTCTATGGCTGAAAATATTGTTCGGGAATGTGCAATTCCCTAACAAATGGGGAATGTATTTTGTCGGGAAGATTGGTGACACTTGTGTCATCGACCGCAAGCTTCTTTTCGCACCAATCTCAAATGACAGCTTGGGTGTTTACGGCGCTATCATTGAAGTAAAAACGAAAAGGTTCATCCTCGCAATGGCGAGTCCTCAGCACCACCCAGATTCCATCTTGGCTCGTTCAATTTACCGACCAATCGAATTAGTCATGAAGGACGGTCGCAGCGAAAAGATCGTGATGCTTGGTTGGGAGATCAAGGGAGACGGTAAAGGTGTGGTAATTGTCTATCAGAGAACTGACCAGAAAAGGCGCACAGGTTGAAAGACAGGTCGGAGGCCAAACCTGACATTCATCAGGTGGGCGCGTGATGAACCGCACTCAGCAACCATATTCAGACCGAAGCTCGGTGATCCGCCGGATCCACCAGCAGTTGCTAGACCGAGGCGCCCTAACTGACGACGCTGCCCTGTCGGTTACGCAAATTCGCCAGCTGGTAAACACAATTTTCTGGGCAAGCCTCGCAACCGAAGAGGGCCGCTATGCCAAGCTGGCCGTCGTAGTGATGAAGGACATCGATTTATCGGACGGCCTCACCTTTGCCGAGGCCGTAGCGTTTTCCCCTTCGGGCCTCGTTAAGCTGTCACCCGCACTGCTCGTGGAAAACTCCCACCTAACGGTGTCCTTTGATAAGAGGGGAAGACCCAAGATTCGCGGACTCGCTCAAGGACAAGGGTCAGGGCTCGTCATACGCGCCACATCTCCAGGTAATTTAGTAGTTTCGATGTATGGGGAGATCCTCGCGTACTTGTCACCCGTGGAGGAACCATTGATCCTCGAAATTCCCAACTGGGTTATGCAAGTGGCGCGGTTTATCGATCTTTGGGAGCCAGACTTCGAGTTGGCATGGTTCTTACGGTTTCTCGCAGAAGCTATGCGCCATGGACGAGGGGGCACAATCTTGATTGTTCCGAGCACCGGCGACGGTTGGAAGAACTCTACAAAGGACGGATATCTCGTGGATAAGGATATGCTTCGACTTTCGTGGCGCAAGAAGCATTGGGAGAAAGAGTCCAAGAAAACGAGCCCAACGTTTCTCGATCCGCTATCGGCAGAAGCAACGATGTTTCGGCGGTCGATTGCCTTGATTGGAGGGCTTACTGCGGTAGATGGTGCCACGATTCTTAATGACAAATACCAGGTAATTGGCTTCGGGCGAAAGATCATTTTCAAACTAGATCCGCCAACGACGATTGCAGTGGCTAACATGCTGGGCGAGCCAGCGGAGGCAGGACTTCCTTTTAAGGAGATTGGGGGTACGCGACATCAATCGGCTGCGCGTTTCGCCCATGAAAATGCCGAGTCGATCGCCTTGGTAACATCGCAGGATGGACGTATGACTCTTTTCCGAGAAGCTGACTACGAGCTCCACGCGCTCCGTCGTTGCGAGGTGCTGCTTCCCGGCGACTAATGATGCGCCCAAAACATGTCGTGTTGGCGCTGGATCGCATTATAATTCTGTTTGACAGTTAACTTTAATGCAGATACGGCCCTGGGCATAGCAGCTTGCGTGATGTAACCGTGACGAAGAAAATCAATTTTCGTGGTTGCATCTGGATGCATGTTACCATTTTTGCAGGTCTCGCGGCTTATGGACTTAAGTTGCTTTCGCGGTCGTCATGAAGCCTTTTTCTCATCACTCCAGAAAACAGGCTCGATTCCCAATTTCAAATCGATACTCGGCTCACTAAAAATTCAGTAAATATTATTTCAATGACGATAGTTTACCTCGACAGAAATGTTTTTGATCACATCTGTACTTTGAATTGCGGCGTGACTAAGGCAGATGTTGGAAAGATTCAAGGCGCGATTGATACCGGAGCGATCACTATTCCGGCTAGCTACATAGTAATCGAGGAAACTGTGCCTATCATTCGCCTCTCAGAAGAAATATATGAACAACATATTCAATCTGTGCTGAACCTGATAGATAAAGACAGAATTATTAAGCCACACACTCAACTAATCAAGGAAGACTGTGAGAGCTATGCATTCCGTAAACCTCAGACTCCAAGGATGACGCGCACTCCTGATAATTTCAGAGACGTATTGGATTTATCGATTAATAGAGGCGATCTTAATTCTCTGATGGAAGAGATACACGACTTTTATTCAGGTCTTGCTTCTAAACATCAGGCGTTTTTTGACGACGTCATTGATGAAATGACGCAAAGGGGCATCAGAGGATTTAAAAGTTTTCAAGATGCGTGGGACGCCTTATCGCCCATTATTGTCGAGAATGTAGTAAATAGGTTGCCAAGAATCCCTAAACGGCTTTGCAGGAAGCGTGGGCTCAAGGGAATGCTCAATATAAAGAGTATTAGGATAGGTACAATCTGTTTTGGCTGGTTTCTCTATTCACATTCGTTAAAGACAGATGGAAGTCCAAAGAAGGTTGAACCTAGCGAGGCTGCAGACTTCTTCCATGCGGTCTGCGCTTCCGCCGCAAATATTTTTGTGACTCAGGAAAAGAAGGATAAGTATGGCAAGCTACCCTTTATTCTTAGTCAAGTACCAGTATCAGGTTTTACCGTTATGAGCCTTAAGGAATTTTTGGACATCCTTTGAAACCAATGCCGAGGCATAAGAACGGCATGCAGGCGAGGCGCAAATCGACACGTCTTTTTATCATCAAAGGCCAAAGCGCGCCCCGCTGATGCCGAACGTTACAGTTTTTTAGATGACATCAAGAGCCTTCCAAACATTTGAGCATGCGATTCAGGACGCGGACGATCTCCTAAATCACTTTGACGCCTTGAACAAACACCCGCCGCCACCGGAAATAGAAGTTCTCAAGCGCGCTAGCCTTGTGATGGCGCTAGCGGCGCTGGAAACGTATGTAGAAGACAGAATTGTGGAGGCTGCCGATGCAGTATCGGGCCGCGGCTCAGAGGCGAACCATCTTGTTAAGTTCTACAAGTCGTCCCTCGAAAACGACCTGAAGTTCTTTCATACGCCAAGCAGTGATCGGGTCAAGGCAATCTTTGTTAAGTACTTAAGCATCGATGTGACGGAAGGGTGGACTTGGAACCACTACGATCCAACTCGCGTTCGCAGTGAACTCAACAAGATTGCCAAAAAGCGGGGTGATATTGCTCACCGATCCTGGAGGCCTGTCGCGGGCCAACCTACGCCACACGCGGTTACGCGAGAAGATTTACGGAAGAGTATTCGTTTTATCAAGGATCTCGTGGGGGCAACTGATACTTTTATCAACGAACAACTCTAACTGTTACAACTCAAAACTCTCAATTTGACAGTTCTTCTGAGCCAAACCGTATTTTTGCCCCAAGAGTCTTTCGTCGGATTACACGTCTTCTACTTGGGTGGCGCAATGGTATCTGTCTTGCGCTCTGACCATACGGCGGAATAATCCACTGAGTTTTCAGTATTAGGCAGCCCTGCTTAAAACACGGATGGTGGAGATCTTCGTTCTGAAACTCCTTTACGGTGTCAAAGTATATCGACAACCCGAGATCCCCACTGAGGGTCCGGATAAGCATCTGGCGGGTTGAGCCTTCGCCACAATAGCCATAGACTTGCCAGATTGTGTCTAGCCAGCGATAGCTCGCGGTATCCCTATCGTATACCCGAACGGGGCGGTAAAGGCGCACCACGGCGTATAGCAGATCGTCCAAGTATTTCTTGTTCATAACTTCTCTCCTGACAAAGGAAATCGCCCGCAACAGTCCGCGAAAGCTCTAAGGCTTTGGCGGATATTGCGGGCGAAGTTTTTGGGTTCTTTCCTACAGCCCTTTTTAAGAAAGGGCCGGGGCTTCGGGCCTTCGCGCCGAACCTAACACTATCACGTGATTTAAGTTTTCATCAACCGGAACGCAACGTTTGACTCGTTGTACAAACGAAATGCTAAATCTGCTCGTCCATAGAGAGGGTGTGCAACTATTTTCACGCCTCGTGTTCGGAGCCACGCCTCGCATTCAGCCGCAATCTGTCTTTTGTTGGGAGGGTGCTGGCCTTTCTCACCGCGCTCCATCGAATCAATATCGATTGTCACGTCCCAACCGTCTGCGACAGCAAACATGTGGAACACCAACCATCGTTTGAGTTCAAGCTGATACATGTTCGAAGCGTCCGGTGGGGATGCAGCCGCCTATACACTTATGATTTTAAAGCCGCTAGATGCGTAGTCAAACAAGGTAATGGAGTTTCAAGGCCTTTTCGCTACTCGCCTTTGTCGTATATTGTACGTGATGTTGAGAAAGTTATCAGTAACTTCGAACTTTGCTTGAAGGTGAAAGATGGAGCGGCTAGAGTCTTTGTTTGTGAGGCAGGGGAAGCTGTTATTCGCAGAGTTTGTTTTGGATGCCAGATAAGGCACTACATTCGCGAAATCCATATCACGACGACGAGCAGAAACCGCAGCTTTTGCGGTCGGTTGTCGTTTATATGGATGTCTTGGGTTATACCGAAATGGCAAAACGGGCTGAAAGAGATGGGCAACAAGGTGTGTTTCTTCGTGAACTACACGGTTCGCTCAAGGAAGGGCAACAATGGCTCAGGGATGACAGTGAGACATGGCCGTTGGACAAAGACCGTTATGCCTTAAAGGCGTTCACCGATAACATTGTCATAGGCTGGCCTGTCATTCGAGGCAACACTGAATCGGCACTCGGCTCTCTATTCTCGATGCTCGCCTTCTTTCAGTTGCAGATGGCCAATCATGGCTTCTTTCTACGCGGCGCAATCTCTTTAGGTGATGCCTATGTCGACGATGTCGTTGTGTACGGTAGTGCTTTTTTTGAAGCCCATGACGGCGAGGTGTGCTTAGCTCGAGATCCAAGAATCATTCTGTGTGAGTCTGCATCTTCTGAAGTAAGAAAGCACCTGAGCTATCATAGTCCGACCGATCGGGCGCCGCAGAATACGGACCTGTACGGTGACTCCGATGGTCAATGGTTTCTTAACTACCTTGAGACAGTTCTGATTGCAGAGAACGAGCAGGGTCCATTCTACGACCAACTTCTCTTGCACAAAGAGAACGTTGAAAAACGACTCTACGAGTTTCGCTCACAGCCGAGGATTTGGAACAAGTACGTTTGGGTTGCCATTTACCATAACTACTTTTGCGACCAATACCCAAATTATTTTGATCAGTCTCACAAGATTGACGGCGGCGCGTACCAATTACATCTTTCGCGAATCGTTCCGGATGTTGGGTCGTATCGATAGTATGGTTACCAACACCGAACTCGACCCCTTTCGCGTAATCCTCGGAGTTGTCGCGGCTCGAAAGAGTAGCGACCTCTTCCTTGACGTTGCTCACGCAAGCGGTCTTCGCTTTGATGCGGCCTTATCGAGCGGCGACGCTTATTCACATACCACTCGACTTCGAGCGCTTATCCCTCGCGTGATTTCTGCTTACGACGAGTTGACGGAACCGGCTAACCAACTTGGCGCAGCGAATGCTCTTATCGCCGCAATAAGAAAGCGCGAGGATCTCCTGATTGAAATTGGTGACGCTCTCCGGCGTGTGGGCTGGGACATTCGCGATGAGGAACTGGTTGTTGCGGATCCCGACATTCGAGAAATGTTCTTTCCAAAAGGATCACGCTGGGATGCTTATGTGGTGCTTCGCGATCTCTTTGCCGAGGCGTCCAATGAACTGGTAATCGTCGATGGCTATTGTGACAACACAGTCTTCGAACTGCTCGCGGCTCGAGGCCAACAACCACTGATGGTTCGCATACTTTGTTGCCAATCAGCGACTTCTGTTGCTGGGGAGGCGAAGACTTTCATCGCCCAGTTCAGTGGGTGGACAATTCATATTCGCAAGGCCCGGGATTTTCACGACCGATTTATTGTTATTGACGGAACGTCGTGTGTTCACGTGGGTGCCTCAATCAACGGGGCCGGTAAGACCGCGTTTATGATCAGTCGCGTAGAAGATCTAGATAATCGCGACGCGCTCCTAAAGCAGATAGAATCGTCATGGTCGGCGGGAACAACCGTGTCTTAACGGCGACCCAACAACTCGTCATCGTTGAGCCAGACAAGACTCATTTCGGAGCATGAGTCTTCTCAACAATGGCCGTTTAAGATTGGGGTGGCGTTATACCTTGCCGTAATAAACCAAGATGATTGATATACAACCAATTCAACTTTTATCGGCCTTGCTCACTCCCGTCATCGCAGTGGTAACCACCTACATTGCCATTCAGCAGTACCGCACAAGTAGGCTCAAGTTCAAGCTTGAATTGTTTGAAAAGAGGTATGCCATTTATCAAGGAGTAAAGAATTTCATTTTGTCCGCTGTGCATGCGGCGAATCTTTCTAATGATGACTTCTTTAAGTTCAACGAAGAAACTCAGGATGCGTTTTTTCTGTTTGACGAACGTGTTGACAGGTACATTGACGAACTTCGCTCGAAGGGGGCTAAGTTGAGATATGTGAATGAAAGACTCTCAGATCAAAGTCTCCCAATTGGAGAAGAACGAAGTAAACTTGCTGAAGAAGACGCAGAGCTAAACATATGGTTTGGCAATCAACTTCTCGAATCAAAGCAAGTTTTCAAGAAATACCTTCGCGTGTCTCAGTAATCATTGGGCGCGTTCTGGCAGAGAAGCGCATAAAAAAGCATGCAACCGACGTCCCGTCACGGAGTCTTTCATGTACGTTAGTTGGAGTCGCAGGTGATGCGGGCGGTCGCGCTCTTAAATCAGCGCCTCGGAGGTTCGAGCGGCACAACCGGCCCTGGCCAGTCAAATTGATTTCTGGGGGCAGAAATGGGGTTTGCCCCAAAAGTCGTTCAATAATCCGACTTATAAGGCAAAGCCGGGTTTGGGCGGTGGCCAAGGAGGGCGGTTACAAGCAACAGGGAAGGTCGGGGAAGGCTCTTGGTTTTCATTTGAGGGGTGACCAGGAGGGTGGAGCAAGGCCATGCGGCCTGAGAGATCAAGGAGCCTATGCAGCGTGCTGGTCGAAGTAAGTTCTGAGTGACGGGTGGCCACGGAAGCGTAATGCCGCACCTTGGAGATAGTGGCTGGCTCATTCAGATGTGTTTGGATTAATCGGCAAATTCAGCCATGGCACCATCCATATCGTCACCGAGGATGTCATATACCGCACGAGCATTTGCTGCTACAGCTGATGATGAATTGGCGGTGTGCTTCATGCCGATTGCCTTGCACCCACGTTTGCGATAGTCGGCAGCAACAGCTCGGTAAGTGGAGTCGATTTCCTCAGCGTATATGTGGAGTTCATCATTATCGACTGGTTCAGCACAGACTGGGCATAAGATGTCCATTGTTTACTCCGTGGGTGGTCACTATAGTTCGAGTGGTAATGGCCGCTTCTTATTGATCGGATTGATTGGCACCGAGGATATGCACGAGGGGCCAGGCTTTTGTTGTTTTGACGACAGCCAGCGGCAACCCTGATTTAATGAGAGTCAGAGCCGGTTGCATGAGCATGCGTTGCTGGACAACATCAGGAGCGAGTTGTTGTCGTTGGAATAGATACATCCAGCACTGTGAGTAAATCCCATTCGTTCGATGATCAAGCATAATCGCTCGCAAGCCAGATGCTGAACGCTGGTCCACTTCTTCCCCTAAGAGATGAACATCAGCAAAGGCACAAGCAAATGGAGCGACGGCATGTATGGAGCAACGGTCGTTATGGTCCAGGAATCGACAGCCGCCCTCCTTGCGTCGAGCGGGAACCAAAGTCGGGATCCTAAACGTCTCCCCAGTATTCAGCCCAACGATTGGACCAGGAGAAGCCAGTAGATAATCCCTGGCCAGATCGAAAACATTTTCAACGCTCAGATGGTCCACGAGTCGAGACAGGTCATCGGGGATTAAATAGCCAGGAATAAAGTAGCAGTTGAGAACGTCTTCATCGCAGGAGCAAGCCGTCCGCGTGAAGCCAAACTCGATGCGTTGCGGAAGCGAATTATTAATCATTCCGTTTCGTCCTTTTACCTGAAAATTCTTAGGCGGCGGCGGCGCGGTGCCAGGCAGCGACACTCTCATCGCTCTTGGTTTGGCGGCGGTAGTCGGCCCAGGGAACGATTCGGTATAGACCGCGGTTGGTCCAGCGCTGAAAGCATTTGAGATCGGCACGCGGTGGTTCGCCAGGTTTATGGAAGACCATCGCGTACGGTTCTATGTCTCGCTCGACCATTCGATTGAATCGATACCAGATGCGGTCCCACGTTTCGTGTTTGTCGAAACCGATCAGCATGTAAGCCCGGACGTGTGATGGTGGGATGCCGGCCTTTTCGAGTTTGTCAATTCCTGCGAAGAATACTTGCTCGTCCTTAAGCATATCCCAGGCAGCGTAGATTTTCTTTTCGTTGAAGCGGGTATTCCGGTACTGGATTGAGGCCAACGCCTCTGCGGTCTCGGTGGTAATCATCCGGACGTTAATTCCTTGAGATAGGCAGACCTGAAAGTTTCCGTCGATTATTTCGCGGATGTGCTCGCGCCAGGAATCGTGTCCGAAAAAGTCGTTATCTAATAAGTGTAGTTTGCGAGGATACGGAGCGCCACGCCAGATGTTGTTGATTGAGTTTAAGAAGTAAGGCTTACCTTCTTTTTCTGGAACCACACAGAATTTGCAGCTCAGGCGGCATCCGCGTTTTGTGAAGCCAATAGATTCCTTGAAATCCGGATAGTCTTGATAATCGTAGAATTCGTAATCTGTGCCAATGATTGATTCTACAGTGAGGGGGTTGGTGGTTCCGGTGCCACCAAAGATGACATTGGGCCAGTCGCTTCTAATTGTGGGAAAGAACTTCATACTGTCGCTGAAGATCGCGGAAGCATAGACTGTGTCGTAGGAGGGGTCGAATAAATCTCGCAGGCGGCGTTTCGTGAGTGTAACTGTGTGGCCTTGGGACCGATGCCAATGGGAAAGCTTCATGAGGGCAAGGTTTGGGAGCTTTCCATCTACTTGGATAAGAAGTACTTGCATAATCCACCATTGAGTTATGGTGTGCGAGAAGGTGTTTTAGTCGATGAGGTTTTCAGCTTAGCGAAGGACTTCTTTAGAAAGACCAGACGTTTCATCGGGCAGTTACTAGCCGCGTATTTTTTGGGGGAAAGGTGAACGCGTCAATGAATCCATTGTGGTTCTGTGAGGATGAGAGCATCGGGTGAAGTTTTGAAAGTGGCGTTAGTGCTTCCTGGGGGTAGTGATTGTCCGCGAGAAACGAGTCTAAGAAGTTGGGCACTGATATCGACCGTGGTGAGGATGAAGCGATCGTTCTCGTCTGTTGCACTCCAGTTTGCGTAAAGGGGCATTACGTTGGCATGGATTCCCTTGATAGGCGTGATCGCAGTCACTTTGTAGTCTTCCGGGAGTATTAGGAAATCGTTTGCTGCAGGCAGCTGCTTCAGTGCATAGGCCGGAACGATAAGAGCATCGGGCTCAAAGCTTGAAATACGGAAGATTGTGGAAGAAGCAGTAGCACGAAGAGTAATGTCACTCATTAACGCCAGTAGTTCCAGGGCTCGTTCCTGTGACAGGTCAATGATCGTAATGATGTCCTGCGGACCGGAAGTAGCAGGGGGTATCTGGGTGGTGGATAGAGCGATGTTCATAATGAGGTCAATCGTGTCTCAAAGTTGAGGCGGTGGCTTGTTGGCTTCCGTGTTGGTCTCTTCTTTGATCATCTGCTTATTTGTTTGAGTGGAGTGTCAGGGTTATAGCTTGTCGAATCGTAGTGATGCGGGTTAACAAGTTTGACTCCGGTGAATCTGCTGCATCATCGAGTTTCGTTTCGACGAACCGATAAAGATCCGCAAGCAAGGCATCCGTGGTCGTGAGGTTCAGAGTGGTTAGCTCGCTCAGTAGCCTTACTGGAAAGGTGTCGCTCAACAACGTGAAGAGACGGTCGCGAAATGCGATGGCTGTCAGATCCGAGAGAGCATCAATTGAACTCAGCATTTGAGTCCAGGTCAGTCGTACTTGGACAGGGTTGAGAGCTTCCAAAATTGCCTGTCCCAATGTGCTTTTAGATATTAGTAAGGTGTCGTCGGTTGGATTATTGATCTCATTCTTGATGATAGACATGTGGTTTACCTCGCGTATCGTTTTTCACAGTGTTCGTCAATTGCCTTCGATGAAACATCGAAAATGTATTCGCCGTTGTACCAACCTGTTCGCTGTTGTGGTCCAAGCACGTGTTCAATCCACAGCTGGTCATGTATTCGAGCGATAAGAGTTGCACCACGATACAGGTTAAGCATGTCGCAACTGGGATTTGTGCTTCGGTAAATGGCTTTGACTGTCATGATAGTGACACTCCATTCTGATTGAACGGATGGGACCACTTGGGATAATGGTGGGACGGTGGCAGCCTTAGTGAGTTTGAAAGGCTCCAAGCATAACGATGGTTTCCGCAATGTTTGAGCGGTCTGGTAAGCAGGGTGGTCCAGTGCCTGAGCCAGGCGGCAGGGTTATCTGCTGGCGGTTCTATGGCGCCATGTTTGACAAGAATGTTTGCGGCATATCGCCAGCCGCGTTCGCGGGTTCTGATTTTGGAGGCGGCACGATCGCTGAATACAGATCCATCGGGTAGGAGTTTGAGGGTGCGAGGGGTTGTCCGTTTTAGATATACAGCATTTGAAGCTTGATAGAAGTTTCCGATGTGCCCGAAAAAAATTGGCTGGTTATTGTCGAGCTTGGTACGGGGAGTGTCGTCAGAGAATGCAACGATACCTTTGATACCCTCCCGTTTTAAGAGTTCGCGACAGCGTGCAAAAAACCAGGATTCTGCATTAGAAGGGACGTTGTCGAGAAGAACAAACCGTCCCAGTTCAATGCTCTCAAGAGGGTCGCAGGCGAAGATGTTGGTTAAGACTTTCTGTGACATGGGCACGGAGAATACAGCGACACCAACTAATTCATCCTCAGGAAAGAGTGCGTACCGTTTGAAGAGACCGTAACGATAGCGGCACGCTACATAGGTGCCCGAGTAATGATGTCGTTTCACGAAATCTTTTGCTTGTGTGACTGTAATGGGCGCAACTTCGTATTCGTGGGTTGATATGACTTCATTAGGTGGACGGTAGATGCCGCGACGATCGCGCCAGCGTTGGCAAGCGAAGGGAAAGGGAGTTTGTTGAGGTGACTGCTTCATTGCGAATTGAGCGGTTAGTGATCAGTTAACAAGTGCGCCAAGAGTTTCGAGACAGCGGGCTGTTATCCATGTGGCGACTGGTGGGGTTACGGCATTTCCAAGTCCCGCGGTCATTTGGGTCTTGTTTCCGAGGAGGATGTAATCATCCTCGAAGGCCATCGCCCACCTTAATTCCGGGTCTGGTTCGAGCATGCGGAAATGAGTTTTCATCAAGTCGTCGTCGGTGATTTGATCGAGTGGAATTTGGGGTGACGATTCGACGTCATGCCGTAGTTGAGATATGAAGGTCGCGAGTTTCTTTGTGACTGCAAGGGGATCAACGCGGAACTCTTCAATCCAAGGCAGCGTGAGGAGGCCATGAGTGTCACGCGATGTAACTGTGTTAAAGGGGTCTGTGGTGGCGTGCCATGCGGTGTCAGATGGACCGCCGTTCAATTTGGTGAAGAATGCGGGCGAAATGAGACGGCCTGCTCCGCCATTGGCGCGGACAGTGTAGGCTGGTTCACTTACGGTGTGAACGGATTCGTTGTCCTGACCGTTGAGCAATAGTGGTGTGGAAACCAAACCGTGATGCGAGCCGCCGGCAGTGACGGTATGAGTTGCCTCGGTGACCGGGTGTTGACCAGCCTGAATAGAGCCACCTCCTCGCATTTCCACAAGTGAAGGTACGGACGCAAAGCCGAAGGCTCGAGTCGTGTGTTGTGTGTAGAGTTGTTCTGTGACGTGTCGTGCTCTGGTATAGCCCGAAGCTTCATAGGTGTTCCCTGCGGCTGGGAGGACTACGGATGACAGTGTTAAATCGCTCTGTTGAGTTGTGACTGTGGGCAGGTGTTGATGGGCGCTGGAGGGTTTGCTGTCGAAACGTTGTGGAACGACCGCGGCAGTTGCCAGAGCTTGGGTGGGAGTTGTCGTCAAGGCGCCTAATGGTTTGGTCGGCGATATAGCTCGGTACTTGGCTTCGTTTGGTGCGCCATTGTTTTTGATGATGGTGCTGACCACTGCTTTATCTTGCTGGGTCGTTTGGGCGGTAAGTGGTTGGCCGACTGATCTATCTGTTCCCCAGACGCTTTTGGTAGGGATGATAAAGGGGGGAGTTCTACCAAATTTAGCGAACGCTCGGCGTATGCGGTCCACGGTGGCGGTTGCCAGTTCGGGCATTCCAAGTTCGGCGCGTTCGCCTAATGTTGGACCAAGATTGGACCAGTTGATAGCGGTATAAGCTGGGAATGCGGCCGGTTCGACCTGGCTCGAACAGTCGGGGCAGCAGTAGACGTACTGCCGTTTGTATTTGCCCCATTTGGGTAGCGGCCATGCTTTGGTTGGTTTCTTCCAGGTTTGAACGGCGTAAACATGGCGGCCGTTGCAACGATGGCTGGTGCAAAAGGCAAGAGGCCGATAGTCAAGGTTTGGCCTTCGGTTCCCTTTCCGGTATCCCACGATATAGACACGGTCCCGTGATTGAGGGCAGGGCGGGAAGAACTGACTGTTGAGGAAGACGCATTCAATTTCGTAACCGATGTTTTCGAGTGTGCGTTTCCACCAGGCGAAGGTCGATCCATCGCGGCCAGGTCCCCAGTGGGTGACTTCAACTACATTTTCTACGACGAGGATTTCTGGTTTGTGTCTGTCAGCGTAGCGAAGTACGCAGGACATTGTGACTCGGCTGCGCTCGCTATTTGCGTAAGCGGCCTCGTCGAAGTCGTCTTGTTCGAAGAGAGTTTTTTGGCGCCCTCGTTGGTATATCTTTTTAGCGTTTGCGGGAGAGTGATGAGTACACCCTGGTGAGAACCATGCAAAGCGAGCTGCCGGCAAATCGGCAGCGTCCATGTAGTCGGCACTGTCGGGATCGACTAGATCGGCACGATAGTGAGTAACGTCGGGGAAGTTTTCTTGGTGGCACGCAATTGCGAGAGCCGAATGGTTCGCTGCTGCCTTAATGTCGGCCCCAGCGGCTCTTATGCCCTGGGCCGAACCGCCAAATCCGCAGTAGAAGTCGATGGCGTCAACGGTAGCACCGCGCGAGCGTTTCAAAATTGCAGTCATTGTGAGTAATAGTCGTTGTTGCGCTCAGCTAAGTGTCTTTGCGCGTATTCATCGCCGTTAGCTGCTGCTTTGCGTATCGCGCAAAGACAAGCCGTAAACATCTTTTCGTGCCAATCACATAGCCAATAGCAGATAGGACAGCGATAATGACGCTCACGTTTTGGTTGCTGATTGTTCATTGGGGAGTCTGGAGATCGAGCTTTTTACAAGCCGCCTGAATTTAGGTACGGAAGCCGAGGAATATCGGTGAGGCATCTAAGTGAATCAGACTGACGGGAATGAATTGGGCCGCATAGGCGAATGCCGGCGGTCACGAACCAGGTGGAGGAGTTGTGAGCGATTGAATTTTTCGTGGCGGAAATTGCGGGCGGCGTGTTAATGGAGCCGAGTCGGCGTTTGAGGCACAGTAATCCCGCCCCTGTCTAGAATCGGTCACCAGGAGTGAAAATTACAGCCTCCGCTAAAAAGGAATATCGTCGTCAGACAGATCTTGTTGTGAGTTCGATGGACGTTGACTTGCAGTCGTTGCTAATGGTTCGTGTGAAAGATCGTCTCCCCTTGTGCCAATAAACTGCATATCGGTAGCAAATACCTCAAGCGAGTGGCGTGGTTTACCATCCCGATCAATATACTCTTCGACACGCAGACGTCCCTCGATGTAGACCTGTTTACCTTTTTGTAGATACTGCGAAGCAGTCTCGGCTAATCGGTTCCAAAGAGTGATACGAAACCAGGTGGTGTGGTCTTGAAGTTCGCCGTTTCTATCCTTTCGCCGCTCGTTAGTTGCCATGCTGAAAGTACAAACAGGAGTACCTTGGGCGGTGTAGCGTAACTCGGGATCGCGGCCGAGATTGCCGACAAGAATTATTTTGTTGAAGGACATTGAAATCTCCTACTTAGATACTTTCGTTTCAGGATTTGTCGGGTCGTACAGGCTTTGTGGATTTGGAATTTCACGATCCGCGTCCGATGCGTAGACTGATCCGTATTCGCCTAACTCATCCGAGGAGGCCGTTAGGGGCGCGTGCTTAGATGGAATTTGTGTTGTGTCGTACATGAAGGTTAGTAGCTTTCAGTTGATTGTGATGAGGTGCGTAACTTGATATCGGCTCGCTTCTTTCAGTAGGGGAAAGCTTTCGGGAGTTGTGAACGGTGGACAGCGTGTCGAGTCGAAGGGGTTGCCGAGAAAGATGCGTAGCGACTGAGATTGGCGATGTTGTTCTTCGTCAAGTAGCTGGGATATCAGGGTTGAGTCAGTGTCGTTACTCAGTTGTTCGTAATACAAAGCATTGATGGTGTAGCGAGCTGAAGATTCTGCGGCTTTCAGTGGAGTAGAGATCTGTGATGGCGTGCAGGCCATGGATGCAGCGGCTGCTGCATGTAAGAGAGCACCGGTGAAGAAAGTTCGACGAGTACAGGTCTGGTCCAGGGTTCGATCTGTTGATAAGTGTGGAGAGCAATCGTATTTGTTTGCGAGGTCAAAGGTTGCAGCTTGGGCGGCTCTATGCGAATCGTGCAATAGTGTTTCGGTGGTCGCGTTTGTTGCGAATAGTTCAGCGGTACGTAGTGCTTGATGGCTTCTTGGGTCTTCAAGCAAGTGGTTTACTCTGCGCGCACAAGATGCCGCAAATAAGCAGAGCTGGGCGGTGTAATCGGAATCATGGAAGATTTGGGATTCAGCAAGCATCGTAAGCATGATTTCAGCGCAGGATGCTGACTGCCAGATCTCTGCGGTAATGATCTGCGCTTCTTGAAGAGTTTCTGTTGAGAAGCAGTTTGAACTGTGCATAGGTTTTTTGCAGCTTATCGATAGTGATGGCAACAGTGTCAGTCCACTGGCAACAATGGTTGATTCGGGTTTGTCGGGGAGGGTGATGTTCTCTTGGTTCGGCGGTGAATTCCTTTTTGAAGATTGTTTTTAAGTGCAAGCAATGATGTTCGGCCATAACCGAGGCGGTAAGCTGCGTTGCTGGCATTGCCCGTTGCTTTTACGGTGGACTCGATGGCCAGGAGCTGAATACGGGCGATAAAGGCGTGAAGATCTTCATCGGGGTTGATCACACGGGCCGTAGTAGGGAGAAGAAGTGAGTCGTAATGTATAGCCTCTTGAGGCAATTGGGATAATACGTCTGTTTGTGTAATCGGTCGTTCGGTATTTGCGCGTGCGGCCAGGCGCGAGATGATGTTTTGAAGCTCTCGGATATTTCCGGGCCATTCGTAAAGCGTTAAGGCTTTGAGAGCAAGTCGCTCGATTTGGTATGGTTCGTTGCAACCGGCGAGCTCCTGCTCAATGCAAAGGCGGTGATGGACGAGTGCGGGAATATCAGTGGGCCTTTCTCTTATGGGAGGAATCTGGATTTCGAGGACGGCGATCCTGTAGTAGAGGTCTTCGCGGAAAGTGCCTGCCTTAATCATTGCTTGAATGTTGCGTGACGAGGCAGTGATGATCCGGACATCGCATGGCACGTCCTTGGTACTTCCGAGTCGTCGTATTTTTTTCTGTTCGATTGCTGTGAGTAGCTTGGCTTGAAGTTCTAATTTCATCTCCCCGATTTCGTCAAGGAAAAGCGTTCCACCATTCGCGATTTCAAACAAGCCCTTCTTTGTTCCCGCGGCGCCGGTGAACGCGCCTTTTTCGTAACCGAACAGTTCGCTTTCGAGTAAGGCTTCAGGCAGGGCCGCGCAGTTAATGTCCACGAACGGTTTGGTGGATCGTGCACCTTGTTCGTGGACCTTTAATGCGGCCGTAGTCTTGCCGGTGCCGGATTCGCCTTTGATGAGAAGGCTATGCTTTGAACGCGCAGCAGCGGCAATTTCAAGAGACAGTTCGCGCATCTGTGGACTGTCACCGATCATTCGTGAAGTTGGTGGGGTTGAAGGCTCGCTGGGACGGAAGAGCCAGCGCTGCGATGCGCCTGCTGCAAGAGTTACGAGCGACTGAAGTGGTGCATTAAGGTCGGGGGTAAAGCTGTTTATGCAGATAACAGTCAATTCGGTGTTTGGGGAATGCGCTTTGAATTCACGACGGATTCCGGAAGCATTTTCGTTGATGGTTACTCCTGAAGTCTCGCCGTTTCGAGCAAGGGTGATGCGTTCAATGGTGACGTCGAGAGTTTCGAAAAATGCTTTGATAGCAGAGAAGCCTTCATCAACCGTTTTAGCGTTTTGAACTTCACGACGGAGTTGCTCGATTAGTTCGTTGTCGGGTTCTGGATGCTCTGTAATTTTCGCGATTGCGTGGTTCATGGTGCTTTCCCGGTAAGTCCTATGATTTCCAATAATCTTCCTTTTTGGAAGTTAGCAGCTAGGGAACGTTAGGCGGCGGTCGCAAATGTGATCAGGTCATCGTCCAAGCCATAAAGAGCTTTATTTACGGAGATCGTTACAACTTCCTCTTCAATGCGGTTTGCTTCTTCTGTTTGGTTCCTAACGAGTAAGTAGGCCATCCGAATTGCTTCGCGTCGTAGGAGCTCGTCGTCATAGGTAAAGGGCATTTCTTGCTGTTCGGCCTCACGTTGAGTTCGGAAACCAGTAATGCGAAGTTGTATGGCTTCCTGACGTTTAGCAGCGCGTTGGTCGTCGTCGAGATCGACTAAGTTACTCTCGAGTTGGACTCGTATCAGTTCGTACTTGAGCATCATTCGAATGACCTTGGCAGTGATTGCTTCGTGTGCATCTTTCGGTTTGAAGGGGATAGGAGTCCTTGGAGATTGAAAATGTGGGGTCGTGATATTCATCGTATTTAGCTCCGTGCCAATAGGCTGCTTAGGGTTCTGTTTCAAACTCAACCGGGGCGTGCGGCGCTGACCGGCGGTGAGAGTAGTTACAAGGTACGTGCCGTTGAGTGAAAGTGTAAGTCTTGTAGTCGAGTGGAATGTGGTTGGAAGGCGCGTAAAAGCTGGATGAAAAATTTTATCGCGTTGCGTGAGGGTGCTCCGAAAGAGTCGGGAGTTATTGAGAAAAAGCGAAAGGATTTTTTCGCTGCGAAAGGATTCCTTACAGTAGACGAGGGTAAGAAAAGGTTGGTTTGAGTGGACGGAGTAGAAAGACCTGGGGTCTTTTTGCGGGTGTGGTGAGTTCGACAAGAGGTTACGGCATTGGCGAGACGTGATGTAGGGTTCACGGGGAGCGGCAATCTGTTGATGCGGGGGTAAAGTGGTGGTGTTTGGGCCGAAGCTCTGTCATTGGAATTGTTAAGAAATCGGGTGGTATTGAGGGCAGTGTCAGGTTTTCTTGCGGCGAAAGAATCCCTGCGGTCGGAATTCTTGCGCTTCTCTGAGTAGGGAGAGCTGCCCGATCTGTCTCGGGTTAGAACAGCGAACCTGCTTCGTGAGGTTGGGGGGCCCCCCGTAGCTGTTCGCGTAGCGTTCGAGCAGGCCCACTCGTTTTCAGAATCAACTAACCAACTGGCGATTGCGGGAGCGAGGAATCACGGTCAAATGGAGGGTCCTCATGTGGTGGTATTGACTCAGACGGCCAATCCTGAGCCCACTGCTTTCGACATTCCTCGTCAGCGTAGTGCTTGAGGTAGATTTGATTATCAGCGTCAGTCCCGCTACCAGTGAGATCGATCATGTAAGCGTAGCTGGGATTCTCGGGGAATAAGACTGCCTCATCGCGGAGTCCGTCGAGTAAGAGATACTCGTAAAGTTCTCGATCGCTTAGATGATTTGTGTGGAGCAGATACACTCCCAGGGACGCCATTCGCTGAATGATCTCTTGCAGCTTGGGGGTGAGGGTGGTGTCGTCGAGTTGGTCGGGAGCGGGAATATCTAATCCCGCATTTTCGAGCAGGCGGAAGATGCTAATAGGTTGGGCGGATTCGTACTCCAAGATATGACGGAGGAATTCTTCTTCTATATCAGCCGGCATTGACTCGAGGGATACTGTGGAGCCGCCGAGCTTCTCTATTTCCTGGCGCAGTTTTTCAATGCGTGTTTCTTGGTCGTCGTCGTCGTTGATTGTCATCCGTGACTCCTATTTGAACTGTGACTAGGCGTAGGTCCCCGCTTTTTGTTTGCGCGTGGTAGTGGTGATTGACCGGATGCGGTTAACTCTTGCAGAGTGTTTCGGCTAGGCCGCGACGACCTGATCGAATCCTGGTCTTATGAAGTCTCGCGCTTGGGGGAAGCGCTGCTCCAGATTATTGCGTAAGCCTTCAAGCTGAAGAATGAGCGGTACAATCGATTCTGAGCGATCGGATAACGAAAGCTGCATAAGGCGCCAACCCGCAATTGAACGATCGATACCAATGAGCGCGACTTTGGCTGAACCGTCGGAGTCTTTCGGGAAATCGTTGTCTTCCGAGTCTTCTTCTTTTCGACTGGAAAGGGCGCGGATTGTTTTTACTGCGATCTGATACTGATACCACTGAATCACTTCTAGCGCGTCTTCGAATGGCAGCCGGCGATCTGCGTCAGTAGGACTTGTGGAGGGGTCGGTGGCATGATCGAGTTCGCGAAACCAGTCGCTTGCGGCGTTTGCGTATCGCTTACCAGCCTTTACTAATGGATCGTGGTCGACTTGACGACTTCGACGTCGAACTGTGTTTTCTTCTTGAGCTTGGTTGAGATCCAGCGCGTGCTTGGCCCACTCTGGAATTAGCTCGCGCACTTCCGCGAGAGCGTGGCCAATTTGGCGCCAGAACATTTCGTTGCGAATGTCGTTGCTCTCTGCTGGTTCTTCTGTTTCGGTTGCGTAGACCAAACAACGCGAAGTTAATGGACAGCGTTCGCACCAACGATCACAATAGTTATAAATACCGGAAATGTGGTCGGGATTATTTGCGAGGTCAATAAGTCTTTTGCGCGACATCGGTTTGTTTCCTCGGTGATGATGATGATGATTAGCTAAACAGCATGGGAGTAGTCGCATGTGAATTAGCGGCTGGCGGAATGATGGATTCGGTGGAAAGTATAGTTGGGGGTGGATCGTCGCTCGATAATTGTTGATCGGGAGGGTTGGGGTCGGTGGCCGCTGGTGGTTTTCCGAGAACAATTTCCTGTGCTTTGCGGGTTAGAGATTCGAGACCATTGACAATGTCGTCCTTTTGCATGGAAAGCAGAGCTGCGTACATTCCGACTTTCTCCTTTACGTACTTGTATTGGAGTAGTCGATTGGAGATGGTTTCAGACCTGACGGTACCAGGTTCCGCTTGAGCAAAGCGATCCAAATCAGAAGCCATGGATTTGAGTTCATCGAGGAACCCGTGATGGATTGCAAGGGCGACGTCGGCCTTTGCGACTTCATTGTTGATTACTGGTATTGCAAGCAAGTAAGGCTTGTCGAGGCCGGTAGTTGGAAGAGATGCAATCAATTCTTTCGCAAGCTCAATTTGGCGACGCTCTGCGTGAGGTACGAAATAGACGCCTCCTTCTTTGCGGAGGCTGACAGCGTTCATACTGGTCACGATGGCATGGACCATTTTCGACAAATCGTCCGTAAAGTAGAGACGGCGGAATTCGTTAAAGTACGGGGTGATTTCTCGGGTGACTTGGGCACTTTCATTTTGGGCACTGATTACGCCGTCGGCGTCGGTAGTGCAGAGGATTTCTCCAGTCTTTTTATGTAAGAGAATGCGGAGTTGCGTGCCATAGGATAATCCGAGCTTGTTGAAGTCAACGTTTTCGGAGACGATGCCAAAGACCAGGTGTTCAGCGCCTGCTTTATTGATTACTCGAATGAGTGTGCTTTCTTTTTGGTTCTCGTCGTCGTCATCGGACGTAGCAGTTGTGATTGTTTGGCGAGTACCGGATTGCTGTTGACTGCGTTCCGCTATCCACGCTTCAAGGGCACGGCGCAATGCTTTGCGGGGAGTTGGTAGTGTAGGGAGATGTTTACTGAACCCGGCACGGTCGAGGGCTAGTTTCAAGTCCGCTTCTTGAACGCGGATGTTCATGAGTCTCCAGTTAACTACGTAGCCAAGGAATTCTGGACCGGTTTGGTTTTCGATTGTTGAGAGTGTGATGGTTGGTCTGGTCATTGCGTCAGTCCTTGTTTAGATACTAAAGATTGTTTGTAGGATTGGTTCGTCGTTCCTCAGCATGTCCAGGGGCAGCATGGCGTCAGTAATAGAAGCTAATACGGAAGCTCCCTCATCAGTGCCTATCAGGATTCCGAAGGCTCGCATCGCGCGGGCCGCTTTTGTTTGGAGCCAGTGTGCTTTCACCTCTGGGGAAATTGATGCGAGTCCGTCGGTGACGCAGATTACGTCGGCTTTGTCGAATCTGGAGTCGTCGATTAGCTCAAGCGCTTTTTTCATCCAGGGTTCG
>Ga0207684_10000544_pt1 | contig 46474 bp, 41 predicted proteins | sample KBSK5501metaG_FD_184342 | JGI IMG/M metagenome (GOLD analysis project Ga0207684, IMG submission 184342) | Corn, switchgrass and miscanthus rhizosphere microbial communities from Kellogg Biological Station, Michigan, USA - KBS K5-50-1 metaG... | ecosystem: Host-associated > Plants > Roots >... | reverse complement strand
CAGCGACGGCGACGGGCCGATCGGCTCGAAGGTGATCGCCGGCGTGGTCTCCGGGCCGATCGAGCCCGACGGGGTCGACGACGGGGTCGACGACGGCGTCGGCTGGGCGACCGGCCCGAGCTCACCGATCAGCGGGACGGCCCGCGCCGCCTCCGGGACGCCAAGCCCGCCGCTGCCCACCGTGAACGCGAGACCGGCAAGCGCCAGCACCGCAATCGACGCGAGCGGCATCCGGTTGAGCCGCGCGGCGGCCGGCAGCGTCCAGAGGATGTCGAGCAGGCCGCCGAAGGCGTGCGCCGAGCGCTCCAGGAGCCGTTCGGTCCTGCCCAGGCCGACCATCGGCCGACGTGGCCACGGGCTCGGCCAACCGGGTCGCTCGCCGCGCCCGTTGCGGACCGCCGACCCCCTCGCTCGGAGTCCGATCCACAGGATCCGCGCGTAGATCGCTGCCGACGCGAGCGGCGCAGCGGCGACGACGACGGCAAGCGCGCCGGGCAGGGCAAGATGGGCGAGGGCCGTCCGGGCCTGCCAGGCGATGAGCCCGGGCCAGCCGATCGCCACGGCCGCGATCACCACGAGGGCGAGCCCGAGAACCGGCGCCCGTCGAGCCCAACCGGCAAGCTCCGGCAATCGTCGGCTGCCGAATCCGCCATGGATCGCGACGGCCCATGCGGCAAAGGCGCTGCGGCCGACGACGAAGACGAGGATCCAGGTCCGGCTGGGCTCCCAGACCGCCGTGTCGAAGGCGGCCAGGCCCAGGACGACGAAGCCGGCGTCGGCGGTGATCGTGTAACCGACGACGTGCTCGAGGTCGTCCTGGATCAGTGCGGCGACGATCCCGAGGACCACGCTGACAGCTCCGATCGCGGCAGTCAGCGAGCGCTCGTTGCCGAGAGGCAGGGCGAGTGGCGCGACCGATTGGTCGATCCAGACGAGCGCAACCGCGGCGAACGCGGCCGGGCCCCACGCCATCAGCAGGGGCAACGCGACCCCGGGGGCCGCATCCGCGACGCGCGCAGCCCAGAGGTGGAACGGGATGGCGCCGAACCGGATCGCGACGGCGATCGCGAACGCCAGGTAGGCGAGCCCGAAGACGGCCGGCACCGCGCTCAGGTCGCCCAGCGGTCGGGCGAGCCAGGCCGTCGCAGCGATCGCCAGCGCGCCCGCAATGGCGAGCGCGCGGAGCTCGCGGACGCCGACGAAGGCCGCCCGTGCCGCCGCCCCGACCGGGGCCGCGACCAGGATTCCCGCCAACCCACCGGCCGTGGCCGCGACGACGGCGATCCCTGGGTCGGGCAGGGCCAGGGCGAGGACCGCCGCGCCGAGTCCCAGGACGACGATCCCGGGCACGTCCGGCTCGTGGACTGCCGATCCGTCGACCGCGACGAGCAGGAGGCCGACGATGCTGCCCAGTACCGCGTAGAGGCGCAGCCAGTCCGAAGGAGCGAGGATGGCGCCGCCGATCCGGATCCCGGCGGAGGGGCCGATCGACGCCGCGCTCGCGATCATCAGCCCGAGCCCTGCGACCGCGAACGTGGTTGACCAGCCGCGATGCGCGCGAACGAGCAGCGACGCGGTCCCGGCGACCGCCGCGACGATCAGGAACGGCAGGACCGTCACGGGGCGTCCTCGGGCGGGCGCTTCGCCGGCGCCGGCGATGGGCCCTTCGGTGCTCGTCGCGGAGTGCGATTCGGGGCAGCCACCGGCGTCGGCCGATCCGGCGGCGGACGGTGGTGCTCATCCGGCGGCGGACGGTGCGCGTCTGGCGGCGGACGGTGCGCGTCCGGAAGACGAGGCGCCCGATCGCCCGGTCCGCCGGCGTTGATCGTGTCGAGGCCTCCCGCGGCCCGGGCCGCCGTCGCGATCACCGCGATCGCCCCGCCGATCGCGATCGTCAGGATCGCATCCACGAGCTGCTCGGCCTGGCTCGGGGGCGGATCGAGCCCGGCCCGGATCGCCGAGGCGGCGACGAGGAGCAGGAGCGCGCCGACGGCGAGTCGAACGACGTCGCGGCCGGTGACCAGGGGAGCGGCGGCCAGCACGATCAGGGCGAATCCGGCAGCCTGCGCCTCGGCCGGTCCGAGTCCGGCCGCCCCGAGGCCGTGACTCCCGAATCCGATCACTGCGCCGGCCGACGCAAAGAGCGCCTCGGCCGGCCAGCCGAGGCGGGACCCACTCGTGACGACCTCGCCGCGGAGGCCGATCGCGATCAGCCGGACCGCGAGCAGGGTCGCGGCGATCCGGGCCAGGATCGACACGGGATCGGGCCACGGGTCGGCGATCAGCGGCGAGCCGAGCAGGACGACGAGGAGGCCGAGCACCGTCGCCCGGACGTCCCGAGCCGACACGGCCAGGACCGCGCCGCTGATCGTGACCGCGGCGACCGCGGCGAGGGCCGGGTTCATGCCACACGCCGCCGGTCGCGGTCGCTCATGGCGCGGAGGTCGCGAGCTCCGGGTGGGACGGCGTCGGGATGATCTCGAACGTGTCGATCGGCCAATAGCGGAGCCATGCCCGCCCGATGACGGCACTGACGTCGACCGGTCCGAACTCGCGTGAGTCGGCCGAGTTGCCACGATGATCGCCCATCAGGAGCAGCTGCCCGCTCGGGACGACCCACGTGTCGACGTCGCCGAACGTGTCCGTCGGCTGCGGCTGGCCGTCGTCCTGCTTGTAGACGTAGGGCTCGACCAGCTTCGTGCCGTTGACGAACACCGCGCCGTCCTCGATGTGGACCGTGTCGCCGCCCACCCCGATCACCCGCTTGATATAGGGCTCACCACCGGAGGGTACCCAGGTGCTGGGTGGATTGAAGACGACGATGTCGCCGTGCTTGTACGTGTCGAACCGCGGCGTCAGCTTGTCGACGAGGACGTACTGGTCCTGTTCGAGGCTGCGTTCCATCGACTTCTGTTGGACGCGGAATGGCTGGGCAACGAAGGTCTGGATGACCCAGAAGATGATCAGGGTCAGGACCAGGGTCTCGGCGATCTCCAGGAGGCATCCGATCGCTGGCTTCCGGGTCACGAGATCGGGGTCAGGGTGGTCACAAGTCCGGCAGTATAGGTCGTAAGCCGGGATGGACCCGGGGGCAACCGGCGGGGTTCACCGCGCTCCCATCGAGGGGGCCGCGGGTCAGGGCTTCGAGGTGCGCGTCGGTCTCGGGGTGGCTTTCGGCGGTGCCTTTGGTGACGCCTTGGGCGATGCCTTCGGCGAGGCGCTGGGAGCGCCCTCGCCCGGGCTGGGGCTGACGAGCTCCGGATGGCTGGCCGTGGGGAGCACGCTCAGGTCGTCGAGGGGCCAATAGCGGAGCCACGCCCGGCCGATGACCGAGCTGACGTCGATCAGCCCGAACTCCCGCGAATCGGACGACTGGGCACGGTGGTCGCCCATGACCAGGAGCTGGCCGGCACCCACCGTCCACGAGGACTGGCCGTTCTCGGGTTGGGTCGGCTCGGCGATGCCGTTGACCGCGTACAGATACGGCTCGACGAGGGCGACGCCGTTGACGAACACGTTCCCGTCGCGGAGCTCGACCGTGTCGCCGGCGACGCCGATCACCCGCTTGATGAACGGCTCGCGGTTGCGCGTTTCCGAGACCTCGGTCGGCGGCGTGAACACGATGATGTCGCCGCGGTGGTAGCCGTCGAAGCGCGGCGTCAGCCTGTCGACGAGCACGTACTGGCGGTCCTGGATCGTGTTCTGCATCGACCGCTGCTGGACCTGGAACGGCTGGGCCACGAACGACTGGATGACCCAGAACAGAATCAGCGTCAGGACGAGCGTCTCGACGATCTCGAGCAGGCAGCCGAGGGCTCGGCGATTGATCGGAGTCGGAGCCGGCTCCGGTGGGGTCGTCACAGCGGTGAAGCATAGGGTGCCGAGCCGCATCCCATCGCCGCGGCTCGCGAGCCATCATCGTCCGCGTTCGCCCGAGCTGATCGCGGAGTGCGATCGATCGCCCGCCAGCCCACCACGTGTCCTCGTCTGGCGGCCGTGCTCGTCCCTTTGCTACACTCCCCGCGGCCCACCTGCCGACATCGCTGGCGGGCTGCCCCGATCCCCGGACGACGCGCTGGTTCCGCTGCGCGATCCGCGACCGGAGCCCCAGAGAGAGTGGAGGACCGCAGACCCTGATGACCCCAGCCGACTGGCTTCAGTTGATCATCCTGCCCGCCGGCGTCATCGCGGTGTTGTTCGCCCTTTACCTGGCCCGCGACGTCCTGTCCCGCGACACCGGGACCAAGGAGATGGAAGACGTCGCCGGGACGATCTTCGAGGGAGCCGTCGCCTTCATTCGCCGCCAGTACACGACGATCGGCACCCTCGCCGTCGTCGGGGCGTTCGTCATCGCAGGGGTCATCTCGATCTTCGAGACGGAGAAGGTCGCGGATACGAAAACGTTCGGACTCGATCTCGGCTGGCGAACGGGAATCGCCTTCCTCGTGGGGGCGGCCTGCTCGATGGCGTCGGGGATCATCGGCATGTTCATCAGCGTCAAGTCGAACGTCCGAACGGCGGCCGCGGCACGACGGAGCCTCGTCGAGGCCGTCCAGGTCGCGATGCGCGGCGGAGCGGTGTCGGGCTTCCTCGTCGTCGCCCTGTCGCTCCTCGGTGTCTACGGCATCTTCAGCCTGTTCGGCGGGCTCGGCGGCGGTCAGGCCACCCACGACGCCCCGTTCCTGATCGTCGGGTTCGGCTTTGGCGCCTCGTTCGTCGCCCTGTTTGCCCAGCTCGGCGGCGGGATCTACACGAAAGCCGCCGATGTCGGCTCGGACCTCGTCGGCAAGGTCGAGAAGGGGATCCCGGAGGACGACCCGCGCAATGCCGGCGTCATCGCCGACCTCGTCGGCGACAACGTCGGCGACTGCGCCGGCCGTGGCGCCGATCTGTTCGAGTCGACTGCGGCCGAGAACATCGGGGCGATGATCCTCGGCGTCGGCGTCTACGCGATCGCCCTGACCCAGAACTGGCCCAACCCGACGGCCTGGATCTTCTTCCCGCTCGTCGTCCGCGCCTTCGGGCTCCTGTCGACGATCGTCGCGATCTTCTTCGTCCGCGGTCGCGAGGACGAGAACCCGATGAACATGCTGAACCGCGGCTACTGGGTCACGACGATCCTGTCGGCGGCGGCGCTGCTCCTCGTCACGAACGTGATGCTCGTGACGAACGGCAACGCCCCGTCCGGGCTGCCGGTCTGGCTCTACTTCTTCGGAGCCGGCGTCGTCGGCCTCGCGACCAGCGTCGCCTTCGTCTACATCACCCAGTACTACACCGCCGGCACGTTCCGCCCGGTTCGCGAGATCGCGGAGGCGTCCCGAACCGGTCCGGCGACGAACATCATCTCCGGCGTCGCGGTCGGCTTCGAGACGACCTTCGTGACCGCGATCACGATCGGCATCGCCCTCTTCGCCAGCCACTGGCTCGGCTCGGAGGCGCACATCGTGAATGCCGATGGCAAGGACGTCGGCGGCATCTTCGGCACCGCGGTCGCGACGATGGGCATGCTGATGACGACCGCGTACATCCTCGCGATGGACACCTTCGGCCCCATCACGGACAACGCCGGCGGCATCGCCGAGTTCAGCCGGGCCGAGGCGGGCGCCCGCGAGATCACCGACCGGCTCGACGCCGTCGGCAACACGACAAAGGCGCTGACGAAGGGCTACGCGATCGCCTCGGCGTCGCTGGCGGCCTTTCTCCTGTTCAGCGCCTACATCGACAAGGTCAACCTGATCCACACCAATCGCGGTGAGGCCCTCCTCACCTCGGTCAACCTTGCCAACGTCAGCGTGTTCATCGCCGGCCTGATGGGCGCGATGCTCGTGTACTTCTTCTCGTCACTCGCGATCCGGGCGGTCGGCACAACGGCCCAGGCGATCATCGTCGAGGTCCGTCGCCAGTTCCGGGAAATGCCCGGGATCATGGACTACACCCAGCGACCGGACTACGCCCGCGTCGTCGACATCACGACCCGGGCCGCGCTCCGGGAGATGATCCTGCCGGGTGTCGTCGCGGTCGCCACCCCGATCATCGTCGGGCTCCTCCTCGGCGCCGAGGCGGTGGCCGGGATGCTGATGGTCGGCACGATCGCCGGCGTCCTGCTTGCGACCGTCCTCAACAACGGCGGCGGGGCCTGGGACAACGCCAAGAAGTACATCGAGTCCGGGCATCTACTCGACGCGGCCGGCAACGTGCTCGGCAAGAAGACCGATGCCCACGCGGCGGCCGTCGTCGGCGACACCGTCGGCGATCCGTTCAAGGACACCGCCGGCCCGTCGCTTCACGTCCTCGTCAAGCTCCTCGCGACGATCACGCTGGTCCTCGCGCCGCTGTTCATCCGCTAACCGCCGCCGGTCGACGCCGGCCGGGTCCGCGACCCGTCACCGGCGTCGCCCGTCGTCGCTTCCCTCACCGGGCCCGCCCTGCCCGGACCAGTCGAACGGATTCCGATGGATACGCTCGTCGCCGCCGTGATCTTGGGCATCGTCCAGGGGCTGACCGAGTTCCTGCCCGTCTCGTCGAGCGGGCATCTGATCATCGTTCCGTACCTGCTCGGGCCGTACCTGCCGGGGATGACGGACCCGTTCATCACGTCGCTCGAGTTCAGCGTCATGCTCCACGTCGGAACGCTGATCGCCCTGCTCGTCTACTTCCGAGCGGACTGGCTGCGGCTCGTGCCGGCGTTCTTCGCGGCCGTCCGTCACCGCTCGCTGGCGGGCGACCCGGATCGCCGGCTGGCCGTCCTCCTCGCGGTCGCGACCGCACCTGCCCTCGTCCTCGGGTTCCTGCTGCACGACCTCGAGGACTCCATCCGGAAGGCCGGTCCCGTCGCCGTCACGCTGGTGATCGGCGCGGTGATCCTCTGGCTGGCCGAACGGACGGGTTCGCGGCGTCGAGTGGCCCTCGATCTTTCGGTCCCCCAGGCGCTCGCGATCGGCGGCGCTCAGGCCCTCGCCCTGATCCCCGGGATCAGCCGCTCCGGCATCTCGATCTCGGCCGGGTTGTTCGCCGGTCTCCAGCGCGACGAGGCGGCTCGCTTCAGCTTCCTCATGGCGACGCCGATCACCGCCGCGGCCGCTGCATACGAGGGCCTCAAGGCGGTCCGAGGAGAGGGCATCGCGATCCAGGCCGGCCCGATGGCGGCCGGCCTCCTCGCATCGTTCGTCTTCGGCATGCTCGCGATCGGCGTCCTCCTGCGGTTCCTGCGGACGAGATCGACGGACGTCTTCGTCGCGTACCGGCTGGTCCTCGCGGCGATCGTCCTGATCGTCTGGCTAAACGTCGGCTGATCCGATTCCTCCGGTCGGAACCCTCGCCCGGCCGGCCGACGCGATACTCTCCCGCCCCATGGAGGTGATGAAGCAGCTTCGCCACCGCGCGATCCGCGACCTGATCTCGACACGCCCGATCCGGACTCAGCAGGAGCTGGCAACCGCCCTTCGCGAGCGCGGCTTCCGGACCACGCAGGCGACGATGTCGCGCGACGTCGCCGAGCTCGGCCTGGTCAAGGCCGCCCATGACGGGACGCAGGCCTACGCCCTGCCGAAGCGGCTCGTCGAGGCCGAGACGTCCGGCGAGGATCGCCTGAGGGCGCTGCTTCACGACCTGCCGATCGAGATCCGCGAGGCCGGGTTGCTGCTCGTGATCCGGACGTTGCCGGGGTCCGCCCACGCGATCGCCGCGGCCCTCGATCGCGCTCGCTGGCCCGAGGTGGCGGGCTCGATCGCCGGCGACGACACGGTCTTCGTCGCCTGCCCCGATCGGACGGCACTCCGCCGGGCGACGGCGCGCGTTCGCGAGTACGCGGGCTGACGCCTGTCGCCCGGGCCCGCCGCGACCCAGTCTCATGCGTTGTCCGGCCCGGCCTTTTGACATGGATCGACCCCCGCGCTACCCTTTCGGCCGGTCGAACTTCAGGCGCGACGAGCAGTGCGCAGCCTGGAGTTCTTTCCTTTATCTGAACCCCGCGGACGCGGCCGATCGGCCCCGTCGACCCAGATCTGGGGGCGCCCGACCCGATGAACACCAAGCCGACGTATCTCTCCAAGGATGGCCTCGACAAGCTCCGCACCGAGCTCGAGGAGATGACGTCCGTCAAGCGGCCCGAGGTCGCCCAGCGGATCCACGACGCCAAGGAGCACGGCGACCTCAGCGAGAACGCCGAGTACGAGGACGCGAAGAACGAGCAGGCGTTCGTCGAGGGCCGGATCCAGACGCTCCAGGCGCTGATCAAGAACGCCACGATCATCGACGAGAACCACTCGACCGATCACGTCCAGATCGGCTCGACCGTCAAGGTCGCCAGCGATGACGGCGAGGAGTCGTTCACGATCGTCGGCTCGACCGAGGCCCGGCCGACGGAGGGCCGGATCAGCAACGAGAGCCCCGTCGGGCGAGCCCTCCTCGGCAAGAAGAAGGGCGAGAAGGTCGTCGTCAAGGTCCCGGCCGGGGACTTCACTTACAAGGTGGTCAGCATCAGCTGAGGCGCGCATCGGGCCTCGCGGCCCCGTCGGGCCGACCGCCCGAGGGAGGCAACGTTCCGTGGACTGGGCCGATGAGCTCGCCGCCAGCGTTTCGGGACCGCAGGTCGTCAACGACTCCAAGACGCCGTCGGGGACGGTCCACGTCGGTTCGCTCCGCGGTCCCGTGATCCTCGACGTCATCACCCGCGCGCTGCGGGCCCGCGGCCTCGAGACGACGCTCCTCTACGGCATCGATGACATGGACCCGATGGACGCCCAGGCCCTGCTGACGCCCGACGCCGTCGACCACGAGATGGGTCGGCCGCTCGCGCACGTTCCGGATCAGGCGGATGACGGGCACGCCTCGTACGCACGCCATCACGCGCAGGTGTTCATCGACCTGTTCGCGGGTCTCGGCATCCATCCGGATCGCTACTACTGGATGAGCGACATCTACCCGACCGGCGAGATGGACGGCTTCATCCGGACCGCCCTCGACCGGGCGGCCGACGTCCGCGAGATCTACCGGCGAGTTGCCCATGTCCAGCACCCCGACGACTGGCATCCGATCCAGGTCGTCTGCCCGAACTGCGGGAAGATCGGCACGACGATCGTGACGAAGTGGGACGGCGAGCGCGTCTTCTTCGAGTGCCGCGAACGACTCGTCACATGGGCACGCGGCTGCGGCACCTCGGGTTGGATCTCGCCCTTCGGCGGCAACGGCAAGCTCGGCTGGAACCTCGAGTGGGCGGCCCAGTGGTCGCTGTTCGGGGTGACGATCGAGCCCTGCGGCAAGGATCTCTCGACCGCAGGCGGATCGCGCGACCGGGCCGACGCAATCGCCCGCGAGATCTTCGGGCGCGAGCCGCCGCTCAACGTGGCATACGAGTTCCTGAACATCGGCGGCAAGAAGATGTCGACGTCCAAGGGTCGCGGCGCCGCGGCCCACGAGATCGCCGATGTCGTTCCCCCCGAGCAGCTCCGCTTCCTCTTCATCCGACCACGCCCGAACCAGGTCATCGAGTTCGAACCCGAGGGGACCGACGCGATCCCGCGGCTCTTCGACGAGTTCGACAAGTTCGCGGCGGCCACGGCGGGCAAGGAGGTTCGCGGCGAGATCGCCCCGGGCCACGCGGCCACGTTCGGCTACTCACTGCTCGATCCCGCGGCGAACGTCGCCGCCGACGCCGCCGCATTCCGGCCCGCCTTCTCGCATCTGGCCCTCCTTGCCCAGATTCCGAACGTCGATGTCCGGGCCCGGGTCGAAGCCGAGAAAGGCGGCGAGCTCTCGACGCGCGAGGACGCGATCCTCGGCGAGCGAGTAACGGCGGCTCGGGCGTGGCTCGAGGCCTACGCGCCGGAGCGGGCTGTCGTCGCCGTCCGCGACGAGCTCCCGACGGACGCGGTCGGCGCCCTCGAGGACGACCAGCGGCGCTATCTCGGTGCCCTTGCCGATGCCGCTCTGTCGGCCGACGCCCTGCCCGAGTCGGGAGAGGCGTGGCAGAACCTGATCTTCTCGATCGCCGGCGAGGTCGGGCTGCCGAATGGCCGGGCATTCGCAGCGCTCTATGCCGCGTTCCTCGGCCGGACGAATGGGCCGCGCGCGGGCTGGCTGCTCGCGTCGCTCGACCCGACATTCGTGGCCGACCGACTCCGCGCGGCGGCCCCGCCGCCGATGGCCGCATGAGCGTCGGGCTGCAGCGGCTCCGCGAGGATGCGGACGCCGTTCGTCGAGGTGCCGTCGACAAGGGCGAGGATCCGGCGACCGTCGACCGCGCGCTCGAGCTCGACACCCGGCGACGGACCCTGCTCGGCGAGGGCGACGCCCTCAAGGCCGAGCGGAACGCGACGAGCAGGCAGGTCGGCGAGGCGATCAAGGGCGGCGCCAAGCCCGACGGTCCGGAGGTCGCGGCGCTCAAGGCCGCGTCGGTCGAGGCCGGCCGAACGATCGAGGCGATCGACGCCGAGCTCGCGACCGTCGAGGCGGAGGTCGAGCAGCTCCTTCTCCGCATCCCGAACCCCGCGGACCCGGACGTGCCGGTTGGTGGCGAGGAGTCCAACGTCACGGTCCGGACCTGGGGCGAGCTCCTGCCGGTCGAGCAGCCCGTCGTGGGTGAGGTCGGTGCCGATGCGCCCGTCGGTGGCGCGATCTGGCGGCGCCGGCCGCACTGGGAGATCGCGACGGAGCTCGACATCATCGACAACCCGCGCGGCGCCAAGATCGCGGGTTCCGGCTTCCCCGTCTACAAAGGCGCGGGCTCGGCACTCCAGCGCGCGCTGATCAACTTCTTCCTCGATGTCCACACCCGCGAGAACGGGCTGACCGAGATCTGGCCACCGGCCGTCGTCAACACCGCGTCCGCGATCGGCACCGGCCAGATCCCGGACAAGGAAGACCAGATGTACGTCGTCAGCCGCGACGAGCTCTACCTGGTCCCGACGGCCGAGGTCCCCGTGACCAACCTGCACCGCGACGAGATCCTCGAGGCCGACCAGCTGCCAATCCGCTATGCCGCCTACTCGCCGTGCTTCCGGCGCGAGGCCGGCGCCGCGGGCAAGGACACGCGCGGGATCCTCCGGGTCCACCAGTTCGACAAGGTCGAGATGGTCTTCTTCGAGAAGCCGGCGGACTCGCCGGCCGCCCTTGAATGGCTGACCGAGCGCGTCGAGATCCTCCTCCAGCGGCTCGGGCTCGCGTATCGGGTCCTGCTGATGGCCACGCGCGACATGGGGTTCACCCAGGCGAAGAAGTACGACCTCGAGGTCTGGGCACCCGGGGTCGAAAAGTGGCTCGAGGTCAGCTCCTGCTCGAATTTCCGGGATTACCAGGCGCGCCGGATGGCGATCCGCTGGCGGCCCGAGCCGGCCGCGAAGCCGGAGCTCGTCCACACGCTCAACGGTTCGGGCCTGGCGCTGCCGCGGGTCGTCGCCGCCCTTCTCGAGACGTACCAGCGGCCCGACGGCTCGGTCGAGGTCCCGGACGTCCTGCGGCCCTATCTCGGCCGGGACGCGATCGGCCCGCACGACTGACGTGGACCAGGCGGCCCCGACCGTCGAGGCGGTCCTCCGCCGGCACGGCCTCGTGGTCCCGGCCGGCCATTCGATCGTCTCGTACGCGGAGCGGCCCGAACGGGGACGAAGGCGTCGACTTCGACGAGAACCTCTGGCTCGTCCACGACCTCCCCTAGCCGCGAGTCGAGCGGGCTGCCCGTAAGATGCCAATCGGAGAGGTGGCAGAGCGGTCGATTGCGACGGTCTTGAAAACCGTTGACCGAAAGGTCCGTGGGTTCGAATCCCACCCTCTCCGCCATCGCAACAGGAGCACGATGACGACCGAGCACGACCACGACGAGCACGCCGAGCACGACCACGAGCACCACCATCATGAGGGTCCGCACGACTACCGGTCGGCGATCCTGGGCTATCGCGCCGAGAAGGACGCGTTTTTCAAGTCGGCGCCGGGCAGCCCGATCCCGCTCGCCGAGCGCGACGGGTTCAGCGGTCTGCCGTACTACCCGGTCGACGAGGCTCTCGTCTTCGAAGGGCTGACGCTCGAGCCCTACGTCGGCGACGAGCCTTCGCGCTTCGAGATCCCGACCTCGGACGGACGGCTCCGCCCGGCCCATCGCGCGGGCGTCTTCCGCTTCGATCTCGCCGGCGCGCCGTGGCAACTGACCGCCTACGTCCTCAACGACGGACGGCCGGAATCCTTGTTTCTGCCCTTCCTCGACGTGACGAGCGGCACCGAGACGTACGGCGCCGGTCGCTATCTCGACCTCGAGCCGGACGACGATGGGACGTACGCGATCGACTTCAACCTCGCCTACCACCCCTCATGCGTCTACGCCCCGCAGTTCTCCTGCCCGCTGACCCCGGCCGAGAACCGGCTGATGACGCGGGTCGAAGCGGGCGAACGCCTGCCCGAGGGCGACCTGGCGCACTGAGCCGATCCGCGTGCCCATCCGATTGTGCGTCGGAAGGGCAACCGGACCGCGCGATCGGCCCAGGGCGATCGGCCCGGGGCGGCCGGCTGGTGCGGCAGAGGTGCGAGCCGACCGCCGGATCGGCCGCGGGGGGTCCGACTGACCCCGGCAAGCACAAGTGACAGACGAGTCGGGCCACGGACTCGGTCCGACCGTCAGGTTGCTCGCCTTGCGTACAACGTCCGGCCGGGCTTGGCCTTCAGCCCGGGTGCGGCACGCCCAGCGCAACCCCCATGGCGGCGAGGTGCGCCGGCGACGACCCACAGCACGCCCCGATGATCCGCGCCCCGGCCGCGCGGAACCCGAGCCCGGCAGCCGCCATCGTCGGCGGATCCGCCCGATAGACGGCACGCAGGTCGATCAGCTCCGGCATCCCGGCGTTCGACTTGGCGACGAGAACCGCGTCGGGCGCAACCGCTGCCATCTTCTCGATGACCGGCAACAGCTCGTCAGGGCCGTTGCCGCAGTTGCCGCCGATCGCGTCGGCGCCCGCCTCGAGCAGCGACCGCGCCGCCTGCTCGGGCGAGACACCCATCATCGTGTAGCCGCGGGTATCGAACGTCATCGTTGCGATGATCGGGATCCCCGCCGACGCCCGCCGCGCCCCGCGGATGGCCGCCCCGATCTCGGACAGGTGCGACATCGTCTCGATCCAGATCACGTCCACGCCGCCCGCGATCAGCGCCGCGGCCTGCTCGTGGAAGACGTCGACGGCCTCGTCCTCGGCCAGGGTCCCGAGCGGCGCCATGATCTCGCCGGTCGGCCCGATGTCGCCCGCGACGAGCGCCCGCCCGCCGGCGGCGTCGACCTCGGCCCGGAGGAGGATCGCCGCCGTCCGGTTCAGCTCGGACACCCGCTTGTCGAGCCCGTGCAGCCGCAGCCGCAGCCGGTTGCCGCCGAACGTGTTCGTCATCACGATCCTCGACCCGGCGTCGAGATAGCCGCGATGGACCCGCCGGACGACCTCGGGGTTGCTGACGTTCCAGGCCTCGGGTGGGTCGCCGAACTGGAGACCCGAGGCGAAGAGCATCGTCCCCATGGCCCCGTCCGCGAGGATCGGCCCGCCCTCGGCCAGGAGTGCCCGCCAGCGGGCGTTCGCCGGCCCGGGTTCGGCCTGGTTGGCCGGGACGATCGGTCCGTCGGGGGCCGGGCCCGCCGCCTCGGCGTCGGCGGCTCGCGAACCCGCGGCCGGCGCACGCCGCGACCGGCGCAGGGCAGGGCGCTGCTCGTCGTCCATGGTCAGCGGCTCATCGAGCGGTAGCGGCGAACGCCGAGCGTACCGAAGACGCCCACGACGATGACGACCCAGGCGAGGGTCACGAGGACCGGGTATTGCGACGGAATGCTGTTCGAGATCACGGGATTGGGGTTCCCCCACAGCTGGCGAAGTGACGCGGTCAGCGTACTGGTCGGGTTCCATTCCGCGACGGGCTGGAGCCACGACGGGAGGGTCGACGTCGCCACGAACACGTTCGAGATGAAGGTGATCGGGAAGAGGACAGTGAAGCCGACCTGCTGGGCGACCTCGACGGTGGGCACGGACAGCCCCAGCCAGACGCCGAGCCACGACATCGCGAAGGCGAACAGGAGGAGAAGCCCGACTCCGGCGAACAGGGCGGGAATTCCCGTCCGGATCGTCCAGCCGACTAGGAGGCCGCTGAGCATCAGGACGATCAGGATGCCGCCGTTGTAGACGACATCGGAGAGCGTCCGACCGGTCAGGACGGCGGATCGCGCCATCGGCAGGGAGCGGAACCGATCGATGATTCCCTTGCCGAGGTCGTCGGCCATCCCGATCGCGGTCGTCGCCGAGGCGAAGACGATCGTCTGGGCGAAGATCCCCGGCATCAGGTACTCGCGGAAGGCGTTCGGGTCGGGGTAGCCCGGGAGCACGATCGCGCCGCCGAATACGAACGCGAACAGCAGCACGAACATGATCGACTGCAGGATCGCGAAGATCGCCAGCTCCGGGATGCGCGGGATCCGCTTCAGGTTCCGCCACATCACGACCAGGCTGTCGCCGGCCGCGCCGATCCAACCAGATCTCGATGCCGCCGGAACGGGCCGGGTCGTCATCGACTCCTCCCGGCGCCCGCCGTGCCCGCGGCTCCGATCGCCTCGGCATCGAGGTCCTCACCGCCCGCGTCCTCGGCGGCGTGGCCGGTCAGCGACAGGAAGACGTCGTCGAGGGTCGGCCGCCGGAGACCGATGTCGTCGATCTTGATCCCGGCCTCGTCGAGGTCGCGGACGACCTGGACCAGCGTGCCGGCACCGCCGCCGGCCGGCACGGTCAGCTTCCGGGTGTGCTCGTCGAGGGTCGTGTCGCCGCCGGCGCCGTCGCGGGTGAGGACATCGCTGGCCTGCCGGATGGCGTCACGATCATGGACGACGACTTCGATCCGCTCGCCGCCGACCGACGATTTGAGCTCATCCGCCGTGCCGCGGGCGATGATCCGCCCGCGATCGACGACGGCGATCGTGTCGGCCAGCTCGTCGGCCTCCTCGAGGTATTGCGTCGTCAGCAGCAGCGTCGTCCCGCCGCGCACCAGGCTCCGGATGACCTCCCACATCCCGAGCCGGCTGCGCGGGTCGAGCCCGGTCGTCGGTTCGTCGAGGAACAGGAGCCGCGGCCGTCCGATCAGCGCGCTGCCCAGGTCGAGCCGGCGGCGCATCCCGCCGGAGTAGGTCTTGACGACGCGGTCAGCGGCGTCCGCGAGGCCGAACTGATCGAGCAGCTCGGTCGCACGCAGGCGAGCGTCGACGCTCGAGAGCTGGTAGAGCCGACCGAACATCCAGAGGTTCTCGCGACCGGTCAGGTTCTCGTCGACGGCGGCGTACTGGCCGGACAGCCCGATGATCGTCCGGATCCGGGCGGCGTCCCGGACGATGTCGAGGCCGTCGATCGTCGCGCGCCCGGCGTCGGGCTTGAGCAGGGTCGCGAGGATCCGGACGGCGGTCGTCTTGCCTGCTCCGTTCGGACCGAGCAAGCCCAGGACCGTTCCCTGGGGGACGGTCAGGTCGAGGCCGTCGAGGGCGCGGACCTCGGACGTGCGGCTCCTGTAGATCTTGACAAGGCCGTCCGCGGTGATCAGGTCGGGCATCCGGGATCCTCAAGGGGCGCAGTCGGGCGACTGGCACGAACGGGGAGCATAGCGAGATCGGCGGCGTCTCGGTCGGACCCGGTGTACGGTGCCCCGGTGCAAGCAACCTGCCCGCATGTGGATCTGATCGCCGACGTCGGCCCCGGCGCGATCGAGTGCGAGGCGTGCGCGGTCATCGGCGGAACGTGGATGAACCTCCGCCAGTGCCGCACGTGCGGGCGGACCGGGTGCTGTGATTCCAGCCCGAACAGGCACGCGACCGGCCATTTCCAGGAGACGGGTCATCCGATCATGCGCTCGCTCGAGGAGCGCCACGACTGGTCGTGGTGCTTCGTCTGCCGGACAGCGCTCCGCGAGCACGAGGCCGGTGGATGGCAGGTCGTCGATTCGTTCTTTGAGGCGGGGTTGCACTTCGCTCGAGTGCTGCTCGCCGACGGCGGCTCGCTCCAGCCGGGCGTCTCGATCGACGGCTTCCCGCTCAGCGTCTGGGAGACGACCTACCGCGACAGGCACCGTGATGGGACGATCGATCCGGACCAGGCCGCCGCACTCGAGGAGCTCCCGGGCTGGGGCTGGTGAGCCAATCGCACGATCCGGCCGGCGAGCGTGAGCTTCCCCCGGCGACGTCCCGGGGCTCGATCCCGAGGTCGGCCGGGCTCTGCGCCCACTGCCTGCACGCTCGCGCGGTCGAGACCCGGCGCGGCTCGACGTTCGTCCTCTGCGAGGCATCGCGGACCGACCCGAGCCTCGCTCGATACCCGCAGCTGCCGGTCATTCGGTGCCACGGCTTCGAATCCCGCGAGCGCCGCGACCCACAGGAGAGCCACGAAGTCCATGAGCCGGTCGAGCCACACGAGCCGGATTCGCCAGGCGCTTCGTAGGCCCTGACCCCGTTCCGAGCACGGCGACGCCGACCCGGTAGGCCCATCGACCGACAGGACCATCCGGCCATTGGGCGGTCGCCCAGCGGTACCTACGCTCGACCCCTTCGGGGACGCATTACCCCAGGAGGATCGATCGTTTGTCCGGCTTGTCGGCGAGGACCCGCCGACCGCTGCTCCTCGTGCTCGTCTTCGGGGCGTTTCTGGCGATCATCGGGATCACGGCGACCGCGCAGGCGGTGATGGTCTCGCTGAACTTCTCGACGGCATCGATGAACACGATCGTGGCAGGCGACGCCGCCACCGTTCGCGCCGTCCTCGACGATCGTGTCCAGCTCCGGTTCCTCGATCCAGCGATCGGGCCGACCCCGGAGGAACGGGCGGCCCTCGAGACCGAGCTCGCGGCGCTCACCGGGCCCGCCGACATCCTCCTGGTCGAGCTCCGCAGGCTCGACGGGACCATCGTCGCTGCGAGCCGGCCGGGCCTGGCGGGCGTCGCCACCGGCACGGGCGAGGCCATGGCCGGCGTGCTCACCGGTACCGCGAGCGTCGCCCTCCTCCCGGTCGCGGAGGCCGGCGCGAGCATGACAGAGCTCGGCTCGCCGACGGTCCTCCGCGAGTTCCTGCCGATCAGCGCCTCCGGCCGCGTCCAGGCGGTGATCGGGATCTGGCGAGACGCCGTGCCGATCCTGGCTCGGCTCGATGGCGTCCGACGGGACGTGGTCGCGGTCACCCTCAGCGCCGGGATCATCGTCTCGATCTTGTTGTTCCTCATCTTCCGATCCGCCCAGGGTCGGTTGACGCGCCAGACGGCAGCGCTGGTCGAGGCCGGCCGCCGCGATCCGCTGACGGGCTTGCTGAATCACGGGGCGCTCGTTGCGCACCTTGCGACTGAGGTCGAGCGAGCCCGCGAGGCCGGGACGGCGCTGGGGGTCGCCCTCGTCGACATCGACAACTTCCGGGCCCTCAACGACAACCACGGCCACCGCGCGGGCGACGAGGCGCTCATCGTTGTTGCGACGGAGCTCCGCCGCCAGCTGCCCGAGACAATCGTCATGGGCCGCTACGGCCCGGACGAGTTCCTCCTGTTCGCTCGGGCCGAGGGGGTCGCCGAGATGGAGCCGGCGGTCGCCCGACTGCGTGCTGCCCTTGCCGACCACAGCCTCCAGTTCGACGCGACCGAACGGCTGCCCCTGACCGTGAGCGCCGGCCTGACCACGTATCCGGAGCACGGATCGTCGGTGACGGTCCTCCTCGCGACCGCGGCGAGCACACTCGAGGAGGCGAAGGCGTCGGGCGGGGATACGGTCCGAGTGGCCGGCGCCGCCGAACCGAACGGACCGGCCACCTCGGGATTCGACGTCCTGCAGGGGCTCGTTCTCGCCGTCGACACGAAGGACCGGTACACGAAGCGCCACTCGGACGACGTGGCTCGGTACGCGGTGTTCCTGGCCGAGCGCCTCGGTCTCGACCCCGACTTCGTCCGCACGATCCACGTCGCGGGCCTGCTCCACGACGTCGGCAAGATCGGGATCCCCGATCCGATCCTGCGCAAGCCCGGAAAGCTCACGGCCGAGGAATACGAGATCGTGAAGCAGCACGTCGCGCTCGGCGACATGATCGTTCGGGATCTGCCCGACATCGACGTCATCCGAGCCGGAATCCGCCACCACCACGAGCGGTGGGACGGCGACGGCTACCTCGACGGGCTGGCCGGCGACGCGATCCCGCTCATCGGCCGGATCCTGGCTGTCGGTGACGCCTTCTCGGCGATGACGACGACCCGGCCATACCGCAAGGCGCTCGACCTCCGCGAGGCGCTGAGGCGCCTGGAGGACGCCTCCGCCAGCCAGCTCGACGAGACCCTCGTGCGCGCCTTCGTCGAAGGCATCGAGACCGACGCGAACGCGCCCCTGCCTGGTGTTGCCCGACCGACACGGATCCCGTCGGCGTCGCGGCGCGTGGCATGAGCGGTCGTCAGCGGGTTCGATGGCTGGTTGTGACTGCCATCGCCCTCGTCTTGGGCGCGACGCTCGCTCCTACGCGCCTCGTGGCACCTGCCCGGGCCGCGCTCATCGCTGTCGCGAACCCGGACACCCTGACGACTCGTCACGATCGGCTCGCTAGCGTCCCGGCGCCGGGTGTCCTGTCAAACGACACAAATCTCCTCGGTTCCACGACGGCGGTATTCGTTTCCGGGACGACACATGGGACCGTCAACCTCGCTGCAAACGGCGGGTACACCTACCTTCCCGCCGCTGGCTATACGGGATCAGATCAATTCAGGTACCGCGACTCGGGCCTTCTGACCAACACGACCACCGTGACCATCACGGTCACCAACGCGGCCCCGGTTGCCCACGACGACTCGTATACCGCGGTGACCGGGGTCACGCTCAGCGTCCCGGCGCCGGGCGTCCTTGCCAACGACACCGACGCGGACGGCGACGCGTTGACCGCCACCAAGGTCAGCGACAGTGGCAGCGGGTCGGTCAACCTCGCGCCGAATGGCTCATTCACGTTCACGTCCGGGGGCTCATTCGTCGGCATTCGAACGTTCACCTATGGCGTGTCAGATGGCCTGGCCACGTCGGCGATCGCGACCGTCTCGATCGACGTCCGGCCACCGCCGACGCCGACCCCGACCCCGACCCCGACGCCGACGCCGACTCCCAGTCCGACCCCTACTCCGACTCCGACTCCGACTCCGACGCCCATTCCGACACTCGTTCCGGTTCCGACTCTCGTCCCGATCCCGAGTTCCATCCCGCTCCCGAGCGCGATCCCACTCCCGACCTTGATCCCGATCCCGACGCCGACACCCTCGCTTCTCCCCGGTCCGTCAGGCCTCCCGACACCCCCGGCGATCTCCAGCCCGTCCGACTCGCCTCCCGGTTCCGGCGGGCCGACGTCATCGCCCGTGACATCGGGTGCTCCTGTCGGTGCCGGGCCAATCGCCGGCGGCCCCCCAACCGTGCCCGGTGGACCGGGCGGCGGACCCGGCCAGGCGGGGGGCTTCGACGTGGGTCGCGGCGACGTAGGTCTGATCGACGGCCTCGGCGACGTGGGCGTGGTCGGGCTGAGCGGCCTGGTCATCTGGGCGGTCCCGGCTCTCGTCCTCAGCGTGCCCGGGCTCCTCCTGCTGCTCGCGGTCCTCGCCCAGGCCGCCGGTGGCCTGCTCTGGCTGCCGGTCGTTCGACGCTGGCTCGGCGGCTTCGGCATCCGCCGTCGTCGGGCCGCCGACGGCCGCTCCGCGTGAGCCGCAACGATCGACACCCGCCAGATCGGGCTCCGTCGCTTGACGCTCGCCGTGGATCGCGCCTATCCTCCGCCGACATCACGAAGAAACGGGCTGTGAACGGGACGAGTACCCGTCGAACGTCGGCAGAGAGATCCGGTGGCTGGTGGAAACCGGAGCGACGGCGGCGGCGAATGGACCCGGGAGCCTCCGGACCGAACGGCGAGCCATGCGGCGACGCGGAGCGAACCCAGTAGGCTCCGGCGCAGAGCGCCAGCGATACAGGGCAGCGCCGATCGGCGGGACCGCGAGTGAACGGAACCGCCCGTCGGTCACGGAGTGCGGCTTCGCCGAATGAGGGTGGCACCGCGGAAGGCACGACCTTTCGTCCCTGGACGAACGGTCGTTTTGATTCCCGGGCGCGGACGGGCCGCGCGGAGGCCACCGACATGACGACAAGCGACCCGCTCAGCCTGACGGAGGCGAAGCGACTCGCCCCGAACGCCGATACGCTGCTGCTGCGCGCCACGCGACCGGCCGACCTCGAGACGCCGATCGGGGCGTTTCTCCGGCTCGACGACGGCACGACGCCGGCCTACCTGCTGGAGTCGGTCGAGGGCGGCGAGCGGCTCGGGCGATACTCCTTCCTCGGCGTCGGCCCGCGCCGCCTCCTGGAGGTTCGCAACCAGCTGGCCCGGACGCAGACGCGGCCGGTGACCGTCGACGCTTACAGCCCCGACCTGCCGGTTGACGTCACCGAGGCGCCCGACCCGCTCGAGGCGATCCGCCGGTTCGTCCCACGACGTCGCGTCCTGCCGACCGAGGGAATGCCACGGTTCACCGGCGGAGCGGTCGGCGCCCTTTCCTACGACGCGGTGAGCGTCTTCGAGCCGACGGTCGTGCTCCCGGATCGTGATCCGGTCGGCGTTCCGACGGCGGCCTTCATCGAGACCGATCTCGTCCTGGTCTTCGATCACCTGACTCACACGCTGAGCGCGATCGCCTCGCTCCACACGGAGGTGGCCGATCTCGAGGGCCGCTACCGGATCGCCGAGCAGGCAATCTTCGAGGCGCTCGAGAGAACCGCCCGACCGAGCGTGGCCGAGATCGCCGGTCCGGCCCAGGCCAACGGTGAAGTGACCCCGACCGTGCGTGGCGAGGGCCTCCGCGAGGAGGCGATCCAGACCTCGCTCGGGCGTGACGCCTATATCCGCGCCGTCGAGGTCGCCAAGGAGGCGATCGCATCGGGCGAGGCGATCCAGGTCGTCCTCGCCCGCCGCCAGTCGTTCGAGCTGCCGACCGATCCCGCCACCGGTCGCGGTCTCGAAGGGATCGCCCTCTATCGGGCGCTGCGCCGTGTCAACCCGAGCCCGTACCTGTTCTTTGTCCGGACGCCGAGCTTCGAGGTGGTCGGCGCGAGCCCGGAGCTGCTCCTTCAGGTGGAGGGTGACCGTCTCACGACCCACCCGATCGCCGGTACCCGGCCGCGCGGCGCCGACGAGCGCGAGGACCAGCTGCTCGCCGAGCAGCTCCAGCGTGACCCCAAGGAGCGAGCCGAGCACATCATGCTCGTCGACCTCGGACGCAACGACCTGGGCCGCGTGTCCCGGCCCGGGACGGTGACTGTCAGCAAGTACATGGAGGTCGAGCGGTACAGCCACGTCCTCCACCTCGTGTCGCACGTCGAGGGACGGCTCAAGCCGGATCTCGACGCCCTGGACGCGCTGCGCGCCGTCTTCCCGGCCGGGACCCTCAGCGGCGCCCCGAAGGTGCGGGCGATGCAGCTGATCGCGGCGGCCGAGGGCGAGCGACGCGGACTGTACGGCGGTGCCGTCGGCTACGTCGGGTACGACGGCAACCTCGATACCGCGATCACGATCCGGAGCGCGGTCCTTCGCGAGGGTCAGGCCCACATCCACACGGGAGCCGGGATCGTCGCCGGCAGCGTGCCGGAGAGGGAGTTCGAGGAGACCGAGCACAAGGCCGCCGCCCTCCGCCGCGCGATCGAGCTGGCCGTCGCGCCTGCGGATGCGCCGCGATCCCGCCCCGAACCTGCGGCCTCCGCAGCCATGCGGGCAGGGGATCCCCGATGATCCTCGTCATCGACAACTACGACAGCTTCACCTTCAACCTGGTCCAGGCGCTCCAGGCAGCCGGCGCGGATGTCCGGGTCGTCCGCAACGACGCGATCGACCGGGCCGGGGTCGAGGCCCTCGCCGACGACCCGGCCGCGGAGCTGCGCGGGATCGTCGTCTCACCGGGTCCCGGCGATCCGTCAACGGCCGGCGTGTCGGTCGCGACCATCGAGGTTGCCCGGGATCGGGCGATCCCACTCCTCGGCGTGTGCCTCGGGATGCAGTCGATGGCGACCGCCTTCGGCGCGTCGATCGTCCGCGCCCCGACCCTCGTCCACGGTGAGGCATCCGAGGTGACCCACGATGGCGCGGGGCTCCTGGCCGGCATGCCGCCGGCGTTCATGGCGGCTCGCTACCACTCGCTCGCGGTGGACGCCGCAACGCTCCCCGCGGAGATCCGGATCACGGCGATGAGCGAGGTCGACCGCGTCGTGATGGGCATCCGCCACGTCTCGCTCCCGCTCGAGGGCGTCCAGTTCCACCCCGAATCGGTCCTGACCCCACAGGGTCCCCACCTGCTCGCGAACTTCCTGCGCCAGGCGGGCGAAGGTGAGGCGTCGCGGCTCGATGACGCGACCGGCTCGTTCGCGACGGCGGGAATTGCCGACGTCGCCGACGTCGCGGAGGTGGCGAGGTGAACGGGGTGCGCAGCGGCGCCCCGGCGCACGCCGCGGTTTCGAACGCCGCGTTGCCGATGCACGTCCCGGCGGTGGCCGACCGATGAGCGAGGCCGTTCGCGACGCCCTGTCCCGGGTGATCGATGGCGAGCTCCTGTCGCGCGACGAGGCCGCCGCCGCGATGGGCGCGGTCATGGATGGCGAAGCCACGCAGGCACAGCTGGCCGCCCTTCTCGTCGCCCTCCGGATGCGCGGCGAGACCGTCGACGAGCTGACGGGGTTCGCCTCGGCGATGCGCGATCGGGCGCTCCACGTCGACGCCCCGGCGGGGGCCATCGATGTGGTCGGCACGGGCGGTGACCGCAGCGGCACGTTCAACGTATCGACGACGGCGGCCCTCGTCGTCGCCGCGTGCGGCGTGCCCGTCGCCAAGCACGGCAACCGGGCGATCACCTCGCGGGCCGGCTCGGCCGATGTGCTCGACGCGCTCGGCGTCCGCATCGACCACGATCCCGAATCTGCCGGCACCGCCCTCCGCGAGATCGGCTTCGCCTTCATGTTCGCCCCCGGTTTCCATCCGGCGATGAAGCACGCCGGGCCGACCCGCCGGGAGATCGGCGTCCGGACGGCGTTCAACTTGATCGGCCCGCTGACGAACCCCGCCCGGGTGACGCGTCTGCTCGTGGGGACCGGCGACCCGAGCGCCGCACCGAAGCTCGCCGACGTCCTCCGGGCGCTCGGCGCCGAGCGCGCGTTCGTGGTCCACGGGGACGCGGTCGACGAGCTCCCGCTCGACGGGACCGGCGTGCTCTACGACGTGACCCCCGGCGGGGTGGAGCGACGCGAGGTCGACGCGGCCGCACTGGGCCTCGGTCGGGCGCCGACATCGCGCCTGGCCGGTGGGACCCCCGCCGAGAACGCGACGATCGTCGAGGCGATCCTGCGCGGCGAGCCGGGCGCCCGCCGCGATGTCGTCCTCCTCAACGCCGGCGCGGCGCTTGTTGTCGGGGGCGCGGCGTCGACGATCGAAGACGGGATCGAACGGGCGGGTCTGACGATCGACGCCGGTCTGGCGATGGACCTGCTCGGGTCGCTCCGCGCCGAACGCCGCGTCGCGGAGGCCGCCCGGCCGGTCGGCGAGGGGGCGTCGGCATGACGCTGGCCGATCGCCCGGATCTCGAGCGGTTGCCGCCGCCCGACGACGACGCACCCGATCCCGGCGACCGCGACGCCGCGCGAACCCGCAATGTCGTCGAGGAGATCGCCGCCCGGCGGCGGGCTGACATCCGGGAGGAGATGGCCCGTCTCTCGCTCGACGACCACCTCGCGATCGCGGCCGCCACGCCGCCCCCCCGCCGGATCCTCGACCGGCTTGCAGCACCCGGCCTCCACCTGATCGCGGAGATCAAGCGAGCGTCGCCATCCGCCGGCAGGATCGCCGCAGCCGACGAGGACATCGTCGCCCGAGCCCGCGCCTACGAGGCAGGCGGCGCCGCGGCGATCTCCGTCCTGTGCGAGCCCCACTGGTTCGGCGGCTCGGTCGACGACCTGCGGGCCGTCCGCGCCGCCGTCTCGATCCCCGTCCTCGCCAAGGAGTTCGTCGTCGAGGAGATCCAGCTGCCCCACCTGCGAGCGGCCGGCGCGGACCTCGTCCTCCTGCTCGCCGTCCTTCACCCCCGGAAACGTCTCGCCGAGCTCGTCGACCGAGCGCTCGAGATCGGGCTCGAGCCGCTCGTCGAGGCCCACGACGAGCGGGAGCTGGAGCGGGCCCTCGCGACGAGATCGCGCCTGATCGCGATCAACAACCGCGATCTCCGGACCCTCGCGGTCGACACGGATCGAGCGATTCGGCTGCGCGAGCTCGTCCCCGACGACCGGCTGGTGATCGCCGAATCCGGGGTCCGCGACACGGCGACGGTCGCCGCCTGGCGGGCCGTGGGGTTCGATGGCGCGCTCGTCGGCGAGGCCCTGGTCCGGGCCGCCGACCCGGCCGCCGCCGCCCGCTCGTACGTGGCCGCCGGCCGGCCGCCCGCCGACCCGGCGAACCGCGCGGCCACGGCGTTCGTCAAGGTCTGCGGGATCACCGACGCGGAGGGGATCCTGGCGGCCGTCCGCAGCGGCGCGGATGCGATCGGCCTGAACCTCGTGCCGGGCACGCCGCGCGAGCTCGATCTCGACGAAGCGGTCGCGCTCGCCCGGGTCGCTCGGTCGCTCGCGACGACCCCGCCGCGGATCGTCGCCATCACGGCCGACGCTGGCCGGCGGCGGATCGCCGAGCTCGTGGCCGCCCTCGACCCGGACGCGGTCCAGTTGAATGGCGACGAATCGGCCGAGGACGTCGCCGCGACCGGGCGACCGGCGTGGAAGGCCCTCCGGGTGTCCGGCGAGGACGATGCCGCCTCGGTCGTCGGGCGGGCCCGGGTCTTCCTCGACGCCGGTGCGGAACGCATCCTGCTCGACGCAGCCGGCGGCCCTCATCCGGGCGGCACCGGGATCCGCATCCCGACCGGCCTGGCCGCCGCCGTCGCTCGCGAGGTGCCGATCCTCCTCGCCGGCGGCCTGGCGCCCGGGAACGTCGCCGAGGCGCTCCGCGAGGTGCCGGCGACCGGTGTCGACTCGGCGTCCGGAACCGAGCGCCCGGTCGTGGTCGGCCAGCGCAGGACGAAGGACCCGCTCCGCGTCGCCCTGTTCGTCAAGCGGGCGCACGCCGCCCGCCTCGACCGGCCCAACCTGGCCGTCCGGCCGACGCCGGTCCCGGCCGGCCTCCTGACCGCGGACGACGCCGGCCGGTGGGGGCTGGCCCGCGACTTCGGCGGCCGCTACGTCCCGGAGACCCTGATGGCGGCGCTCGAGCAGCTCGAGACCGCCTACACGGCGATCCGCCACGATCCCGTCTTCTGGTCCGAGCTGCGCGAGCTCCTCGGGCACTACGGCGGTCGCCCGACTCCGCTCTACCGCGCCGATCGACTCGCCTACGAGGCGCTCGAACGCGCCGTTGCCCTTGACCCGACGGCCCGCCTCCCGCATCGCCTCCGCCTCTACCTGAAGCGCGAGGATCTCGCTCATACGGGGGCCCACAAGATCAACAACGCCCTCGGCCAGGCGCTCCTCACCCGGCGGCTCGGCAAGGACCGGGTGATCGCCGAGACGGGCGCCGGCCAGCACGGTGTCGCAACGGCGACGGCCTGCGCCCTGCTCGGATTGCCGTGTGTCGTCTTCATGGGCGCGGTCGACATCGAGCGCCAGCAACCGAATGTCCTCCGGATGCGGGCACTCGGCGCGGAGGTCCGACCCGTGACCTCCGGCACCGCCACGCTCAAGGACGCGGTCAACGACGCGATGCGCGACTGGGTGACCAACGTCGAGACGACCCACTACGTCCTGGGCTCGGCGATGGGCCCGCACCCGTACCCGACGATCGTCCGCGACCTCCAGCGCCGGATCGGCGACGAGGCGGCGGCCCAGGTCGCCGACGCCGAGGGGCGCCTGCCGGACCTCGCCCTGGCCTGCGTCGGCGGCGGCTCGAACGCGATCGGGCTGCTCGACCGGTTCATCGGCGAGACGCCGGTCCGGCTCGCGGTGGCGGAGGCGGCGGGGGAAGGGATCGCCACCGGGAGGCATGCGGCCGCCCTCGCCGGCGGAACCCCGGGCATCCTGCACGGTTCCCGCTCGATGATGCTCCAGGACGCCGACGGCCAGGTCCTCGAGGCCCATTCGGCGTCGGCGGGGCTGGACTACCCGGGCGTCGGGCCGCAGATCGCGGCGCTGGCCGCGGCGGGCAGGTTGGAGGTCCAACCGGCCACCGACGACGAGGCTTTCGAGTCAATGCGCTGGCTGTCGCGCACGGAGGGGATCCTGCCGGCGCTCGAGAGCGCGCACGCGCTCGCCGTCCTGCCGCGCCTGCTGGCCGGCGTGGACGGGCCGGTGGAGAGGCGGCCCTGGCCGGAGGAGGCTGTCGTCCTGGTCGGGCTGTCGGGACGAGGCGACAAGGACCTCTCGCAGTTCGGCCGCTGGATCGACGAGCACGACGCGTGAGCGTGGCCTCGCGTCCGCCTGAGGCGGCGGCGCCGACGGGGACCAACGACACGCCCGGCGCCCGCCGGATCGCGGCCGCGTTCGCGGCGGCCCAGGCCGCCGGGCGCATTGCCCTGATCCCGTACGTCGTGGCCGGCTACCCCGACGCCGCAACGAGCTTGCGAATTGCCGTTGCCGCGATCGACGCCGGCGCGGACCTCCTCGAGATCGGCCTGCCCTATTCCGATCCGCTGGCCGACGGGGCGACCCTCCAGCGGGCGTCGCAGGTCGCCCTTCGCAACGGCGCGACACTCGACGGGAGCCTCCGCCTCATCGAGGAGATCGCCGCCGCTCGCCCCGCCACCCCGATCGTCCCGATGGGCTACGCCAACCAGTTCCTCGGCGGCGGCGACGGCCAGGCGGCGGCCGGGCGCCTGTCGCGGGCCGGGGCGGCCGGCGTGATCGTCGCCGATCTCACGCCCGACGAAGGCGCCCCGTTCGAGGCGGTGGCGCGCACGAACCAGCTCGCCGTCGTCTACCTCGTCGCCCCGACGACACCGCCCGCCCGTCGGGCCTTCGTCGCCGCGCGGAGCGGCGGCTTCCTCTACTGCGTCTCGCTGGTCGGCGTGACCGGCGCCCGATCGTCCCTGCCGCCGACCGTCGGCAGGCTGGTCCGCGAGGTCGCCGCGGTGTCGCCCGTGCCGGTCGGTGTCGGATTCGGGGTGAGCCGGCCCGCCCACGTCCGGGCGATCGCCAGGGCGGGAGCCGGCGGCGTCATCGTTGCGAGTGCCCTCGTCGATGCGCTCGGCGCCGATGGCACGGACGTCGCGGCGATGGACAACCTCGTCCGCGAGCTTGCCGCGGCGGTCCAGGTGGCTCGTCCACGGTGACCGACCCGATTCTCGTGACGATCGAGCGCACATCGAGGAAGACGTTCGCATCGGCCGCCGACTGGCCCGGCTGGAGCCGGTCGGGCAAGACCGAGGAGCTCGCCCTCGAGGCGCTCGCGGTCTATGCCACCCGTTACGCCACGATCGCCGACGCGGGGCACCGCGTGTTTGCGGCCCACCCGAGCCTCGCGGATTTCGAGATCGTCGAACGCCTCGAGGGCTCGGCCGGTACGGAGTACGGGGTCCCCAGCCGGCCGACGGACCACGACACCCGACCGACGGATGCAAACGAAGCGGCCCGGCTGGCCGACCTTGTCGAAGTGGCCTGGGAGTTCTTCGATCGCGTCGCCGCCGGCGCACCCGAAGAGCTCCGCAAGGGACCCCGCGGCGGCGGGCGGAACACCTCGAAGGTGATCGCGCACGTGATGGATTCCGATCGGGCGTACGCCAACGAGATCGGGCTCAAGGTGCGCGAGTTCGCCCCGGACGACCGAACGGCGATCGATGCCATGCGTGCGGCGATGCTCGACGTGTTGCGAGCCGCCCGGGACGGCGCGCCTCTCGCCGGCCGCCGTTGGCCGGCCCGCTACGCGGCCCACCGGATCGCCTGGCACGCCCTCGACCACGCCTGGGAGATCGAGGACCGGACCGAGAACTAAGCGTTGACGCCCGGGTCGTCGGGCCCGCGCCCGGCCTCGACACTGAAGGTCCTCGAACGCCGCTCGCGGGTCCGATCCCGGCGCTCGAGCGTCCGTGCGACTGCGAACAGCCGCTTGAAGATCGCGAGGAGGTCGGCCTGCGGCGTCGGGCCGTCGTTCGCGATCGAGACGCGGAGAAGGATCTCGCGCTCGCGCTGCGCGTCGCGGATCGCTCGGCGCCCGTTCGTCACCTTCACCCGCCCGACCTCACGGGCCAGCTCGGCCCGCTCGTTGAGGAGCCGCACGATCCGCCGGTCGAGGGCGTCGATCCGTCGCCGCAGGCGGCGCAGCTCGGCGGGCTCGTCGCCATCCGTTCGGGGCCTTTTTTGGTCAGCCACCCGCGCGCTCCCCGAACCGCGCCGCGATGGCCTCGAGCGCCAGGAGGTAGCCGCGTTTGCCCTGGCCGACGATCGACGCGACCGCGACGTCTTGCAGGAAGTTCACCGCCCGGAACGCCTCGCGCGTCGACGGGTCGGAGAGGTGGACCTCCCAGAACGGGCGCTGGACGCCGAGCAGGGCGTCCCGCAGCGAGACCGACGTGTGGGTCAGCCCGCCGGCGTTGACGATCGCGGCGTCGAAGTCGCTACGGTGGAGCCGATCGATCAGGGCGCCCTCGTGATTGGACTGGAAGAAGTCGACGTCGAGGTCGAGCTCGTCCGCCCGACCCGCGACCTCGGCGTGGATGTCGTCGAGCGTGTCGTGCCCGTAGATCTCGGGCTCCCGCGACCCGAGGAGGTTGAGGTTCGGCCCCTCGAGGACGAGGACGCGAGTCACGCCGGAGCCTCGGAACCGGCCGTCGGCGCGCTCGCGGCCAGTAGCGAGTCCGCCGCCCGTTCGACGACGTCGGACGGCACGTCGGAGCGGACGACCGACCCGTCGGCCGTCGGCAGCACCCAGCGCAGCGACCCGTCGGCGTGCTTCTTGTCGGCGGCCAGGGCGCCGAGCACCGTCGCGAGCGGATAGGGGAGCGGCTCGGTCGCAAGCTCGAGCGTCGTGAGCAGTCGCTCGATCCGGTCGCCGCGGTCGGCCGGCGTCATGCCGATCTCCCGCCCGATCCGGACGGCACCGCGCAGCCCGTGGGCGACCGCTTCGCCGTGGAGCAGCTCGCCGAACCCGCCCGCGGCCTCGACGGCGTGGCCGAGCGAATGCCCGAGATTGAGGGTGATCCGTCCATCGGTCGTGCCTTGCTCCTTCTCGTCGACGTCGACGACCGCGACCTTTGCCCAGGCGGTTCGCTCGACGAGCTCCGCAACTGCGCCGTCGGCGAAGGCTGCCTCATCGCCGCGGGCAATCGCCGCCCCCTCGCGCTCGAGCAAGGCGAAGAGCCGTTCGTCGCCGAGCGCCGCCATCTTGACCGCCTCGCCGAGGGCGGCCCGCCGTTGCCGCTCGGCAAGGGATCTCAGGAACGCGATGTCGATGACGATGGCGGCGGGCGGATGGAATGCGCCGACAAGGTTCTTGCCCGCGGTCAGGTCGACCCCGGTCTTGCCGCCGATCGAGGAGTCGATCTGCGCGACGAGCGTCGTCGGGACCTGGATGTACGGCACGCCGCGGAGCCAGCTCGCGGCGAGGAACCCGGCGGCGTCGCCGAGCGCCCCGCCGCCGACTGCGATCAGCGGTTCACCGCGCTCGGCGTGGAGCCGGGCGAGCTCGCCGGCCGCCGTCTCGATGACCGCCAGCCGCTTGGCGGCCTCGCCCTGGGGCAGGAGGATCCGTTCGACCGGCCAGCCCTCGTCGGCCAGCGCGGCGCCGATCGCCTCGCCGACCGCCGCCCAGGCGCCTGGCTCGGAGATGAAGATCGCGCGACGGGCGCGCAGGCTGCGGAGCGCGTCGGCGATCACCGGCGTCGCGACCCCTTCGCCGATGACGAGCTCGCCGCCCAGCGAATGACCCCGGAGGAGGACCGTCTGGTCCGGTCGGTGGACGACGCGGGCGACCAGCTCGTCGACCCGCTCGACGATCGACGCGAGCTCGGCCACGCCGTTCATCCGGTGGGCAGCGGAATAGAACCGGTCGCGATCGCGGCCGAGGTCGCGGATCGCACCCATCGGGTCTCGACCGACGATCAGCGGCCGGACATTGGGAGAGCGGCGCAGACGCTGGGCAAGGACCTCCGGCCTGACGTCCAGCCAGACCGGAACTCGGCCCCGATACAGGGCCCAGCGGTTGCGTGGGTCGACCACGGCCCCGCCGCCGGTCGCAACGACCGATCGGACCGCCGGGCCCGCATCGGCCGGCCCGAGGTCGGCGACGGCCTGCCGTTCGAGTGCTCGGAACGCCGCCTCGCCGTGCTCCGCGAAGATCTCCGGGATCGTCTGGCCGGCCGTCTTCTCGATCACGTCGTCGAGGTCGACGAACGACGCGCCGTGGCGATGAGCGAGCCGCCGCCCGACGGCGCTCTTGCCGCTGCCGGGGAGCCCGACGAAGACGACGTCCATGCCCGGAGCCGGCCTAGTCGTCGCCGCCGGAGCCGGCCTCGTCGCCGCCCGGTGGTCCCGATTGGTCACTTGCGCCGCGACCTCCGGCCACCGGTGCCTCGACGGCCCGCGAGATCCGCTCGACATACCGATCGAGCGCGTCACGCGTATCGACGATCGTGTCGCCGCCGAACTTGTCGAGCATCGCGTCGGCCAGCGTGAGCATGACCATCGCCTCGGCGACGACGCCCGCCGCCGGCACGACGCTGATGTCGGAGCGCTCGTAATGGGCCTTGTCGACGGCCTCGCCGCTCACGAGGTCGGCCGACGGCAGCGGCCGGGCGAGGGTCGAGATCGGCTTGACCGCGCCGCGGACGACGAGCGGCTCGCCGTTCGTGATCCCGCCGGTCAGGCCGCCCGCGTTGTTGGAGCGATGGATCCAGCGGCCGCCGTCGCCACGACCGGCGATCACGTCGTGGACGGCCGAGCCGAAGCGCTTCGTCTGTTCGAACCCGAGCCCGAACTCGACGCCCTTGACGATATTGATGCTCATCACCGCGGCGGCCAGCGCCGCGTCCAGGCGCCGATCCCAGTGGACGTACGATCCGAGCCCGATCGGCAGCCCGTGCGCGACCACCTCGAACACCCCGCCGACGGTGTCGCCGTTCGACCGCGCCTCGTCGATGCGGGCGATCATCCCGGCCTCGGCGTCGGCATCCGGGCAGCGCAGGGGAGAGGCGTCCGCTTCGTCGCGCGATCTGGTGGCTCGCGCGGCGTCCACGGCCACGCCGCCGACCTCGGCCGTGAACGACCAGACGTCGACCCCGAGCTCGCGGAGAATCGCCCGGGCGACGCCGCCCGCCGCCACCCTTGCCGCGGTCTCGCGCGCCGATGCCCGCTCGAGGACGTTCCGGACGTCGTTGAAGCCGTACTTGAGCGCTCCCGCCAGGTCGGCGTGACCGGGTCGGACGCGCGTGACCGGGGTCGCCCGCTTGTTGCCCTCGGCCGCGGCCGTCGCGAGGTCGGCGCTCTCCTCGACGCTCAGATCCTCGACCTGCATGACCCGGGTCCAGTTGTCCCAGTCGCGGTTGGCGACGAGGAGCAGGATCGGTGAGCCGAGCGTCACGCCGTGCCGGACCCCGCTGACGATCTCGGCCCGATCGTGCTCGATCGCCTGACGCGCGCCGCGGCCGTAGCCGCGCTGCCGCCGGGCTAGATCGACCGCCAGGTCTCCGGCGCCGAGGGCCATGCCGGCCGGCACGCCCTCGATCGTCACCGCCAGCGTGCGCCCGTGCGATTCACCGGCGGTCAGCCAACGCAGACGTCCCATCGGGTGGCGGAGCGCCGCTCAGGCGCCGGTCGGGGACCCGGCGGTCGCCAGCGGGTCGTCGCCCGCCGGCTCGCCCTCGGCGGATCGCACGCCGCCGGCGCGTGCCTCGGACAGCGCCCGCTGCATCAGTTCGACCGGAGCCGCCTTGCCGGTCCAGAGGGTGAACGCCGCGGCCCCCTGGTGGAGGAGCATCAGCTCGCCGTCGGCGACTGTGGACCCTGCCGCCTCCGCCTCGCGTAGAAGCCGGGTCCGGGCGTAGATCAGGTCGAGGACGAGCAGGTCGGGCGGGAGGATGTCGGCCGCGATCGGTGAGACGTCGCTCGTCAGCCCGATCGACGTGGCGTTGACCAGGATCTTGGACTTGTCCAGTTCCGACTCGATGATCGACTCGTGCCACGGCATGGCCCGCAACTCCATGTGGGCGGCGCTCCGTCCGAAGTGCTTGACCAGCGCCTCCGCCCGATGGAGGTGGCGATTGAACACGATGATTCGCTGGAACCCCTCGCGGATCAGGCCGTACACGACCGCCCGCGATCCGCCGCCCGCGCCGAGAACGACCGCATTCCGGGGCATCTTCTGCCGCCCGACGAGCTTGTCGAGCGCGACCTTGAACCCGGGAACGTCGGTGTTGTGGCCAACGAGCCGCTTCCCCTCGCGGGTGATCGTGTTGACGGCCCCGGTGACCTGCGCCTCCTCCGTGAGGCGGTCGACGAGTGGGACGACACGCTCCTTGTGGGGAATCGTCACGTTTGCCCCCAGGAACTCATCGCCGCGGATCTCGCTGATCGCGTCGGCCAGGGCGATCGGGGCCCGGTCCCACAGCTCGTAGGTCGCATCGATGCCCTGGTCGTCGAAGGCGGCCTGCTGCATCGCCCCGGACAGCGAATGGGCAACGGGGTGACCGATGAGGACGACGCGCTTGGTCATGAGCCAACCCTTCCGAGATCGTCGAAGAAGCCGGGATAGGAGATCGCGGCGCTGGCGGGCCGGAGAACGGTCGTTCGACCGCTCGCCACGAGACCGGCGATCGCGAACGTCATCGCCAGGCGATGGTCGTCGAGGCTGTCGACGGTCGAGCCCGTCAAGGTACTGCCGCCGTGGATCCGGAGGTCGTCGCCGTCGACCGCAATGTCGACCCCGAGGGCCCGGAGGCCTTCCGCCGTGCCGGTGATGCGATCGGATTCCTTGTGGCGCAACTCACCGGCGCCGCGGATCGTGGTCGTCCCGGCCGCGTGCGCCGCGGCAAGGCACAGTACCGGGATCTCGTCGATCGCGGCCGCGACGTCGTCCGGCGCAAGGTCGATCGCCCGCAACGCCGACGAGCGGACCCGGAGGTCGGCGAGCGGTTCGCCGATTCCGGCGTCGGTGTCGCCGTGCGTCACGGAACCTGAAGCGCCAATGCCCGGCGCCTCCTCGATGTCGGCGCCCATCGCTCGCAGCAGGTCGATGATCGCCCGCCGCGTCGGATTCAGACCGACGCCGCGCAGGACGAGGTCGGCGTCGGGATGGACCGCTGCGGCGACGAGCCAGAAGGCGGCCGCGGACACGTCGCCCGGGACGCGCTCGTCGATCGCCGCCATCGTTCGCCCTCCGTCGACGGTGACCGCCACCGCCCTTCCGCGTCCCCCCGCGTCCTCCGGAGCAAGCCGCTCCGTGACGACGCCGATGCCGCGCGCCCGCAGCATCCGCTCGGTGTGATCGCGCGTCGCGACGGCCTCTCGGACCGTCGTTCGACCCTCCGCCCGGAGCCCCGCCAGCAGGATCGCCGACTTGACCTGCGCGCTCGGGACCGGCGTCCACCGATCGACGGCGCGGAGAGGTTGGCGACCGATGACGGTCAGGGGCGGGAGGGAGTCGTCGGATCGGGCAAGGAGCGTCGCGCCCATCGCACGAAGCGGTTCGATGATACGAGCCACCGGACGCCGTCGCAATGAATCGTCGCCGTCGAGGACGCCCCGGAACGGCAGCCCGGCGAGGATTCCGGCGAACAGCCGGAGGCTCGTCCCCGAGTTGCCGCAGTCGAGATCGGCCGCCGGCTCGTGGAGCCCGTCCACGCCCGGCGATTCGACGAGGTAATCGACCTCAGCCGGTGGTGTCCCTTCCGGTCGGTCGGCCTCGAGCCGGGTGACCGACGCGCCTAGCGCCCGACAGATGCCAGCCGTCGAGCGGACGTCGGCCCCGTCGCCCGCGCCGCCGATCCGGCTCCGGCCGGCCGCAAGGGTCGCGAACATCAAAGCGCGGTGGCTGATCGACTTGTCGCCGGGCAGGACCAGGTCGCCGCGAAGTCGACGGGCGGGGAGGATGACGGTGGCGTTCGCGGCGGTGGCTGTCATGGGCTTCGTGCTCCGCCGCGTCAGCGGTTCGCAGGGCCGGCGGCAGCGGCGGCAGATTCGGCAGACCCGGCAGACCCGGTGGCAGCGGCGGACCAATCGACCGGCGCGGCGTACATCGCCCGAACATGCTCGTGGACGTCCACCAGCTCGGCCATCATCGTCCGGAACTGGTCGAGGTTGAGCTGCTGCTCGGCATCGGACAGGGCCGAGTCCGGGTCGGGGTGGACCTCGACCATCACGCCATCGGCCCCGACCGCGACGCCGCCCATTGCCAGCGGCGCCACCAGCCAGCGCTTGCCGGTCGCGTGACTCGGGTCGACGATGACCGGCAGATGACTCAGGTGGTGGACGAGCGGCACGGCGGCGAGGTCCATGGTGTTGCGGGTGTAGGTCTCGAACGTCCGGATGCCGCGCTCGCACAGGATGACGTTCGGATTGCCGGAGCTGACGATGTACTCGGCGGCCATCAGCCACTCCTCGACCGTCGCCCCGTAGCCCCGCTTGAGCATCACCGGCCGGGCAACCCGCCCGACCGCGGTCAGCAGCGAGTAGTTCTGCATGTTCCGGGTTCCGATCTGGAGGATGTCGGCGTACTCGGCGACGATGTCGACCTGGTTCGGCTCCATGACCTCGGTGATCACCGGCAGACCGGTTCGCTCGCGGGCCTCGGCGAGGTATCGAAGGGCCTCGACACCGAGGCCCTGGAAGCTGTAGGGCGAGGTCCGCGGCTTGAACGCGCCTCCGCGAAGGATCGTGGCTCCTGCGGCGGCGACGGCATCGGCCGTCTCGAACAGCTGCTCGCGACTCTCGACCGAGCACGGCCCGGCCATCATCGTCAGCGATCCGTCCCCGACCACGGCGTCGAGTACGCGGATCACGGTGTTTTCGGGATGGAACTCGCGCGAGGTGAGCTTGAACGGACGGCTGATCGGGGTGACCGATTCGACCCCGCCGAGGCCGCCGAGCCGGCTGATCAGGTCGTCCTTGCGCGCCCCGATCTCGCCGATCACCGCGATGACCGTCCGATCCGTGCCGACGTGGTCGTAGGGCGTGAGCCCCTCGCCGAGGATGGCGCTCTTCACGCCCAGGATCTCGGCCTCGCCCGCGGTCCGGGCCATCACGACGAACATCCGCTTGGCTTCCTCTCTGGTCAAAAAAAAAAGCAGAGGTCGCGACCTCTGCTTCCACCCGGCACGACCCGCGATCCCGGGCCTAGGCTCCGGGGTCGGTCATGCCGGGCGTCGAAAGTAGAACAGGGTATTCATGTGCGTGTCGCGGACGGTACGGCCAGCCGGGCGCGGTGTCAACGGCGTCGCGGCCAAGCGCGGCATCGGGGCCCGAGCGCGGCGCTTCACCCTCCGGTGCCCGCTAGCGGTGCGGTCCGGGCAGGCCGGCTCGCGCTGCGATCGCCTCGACGACGTCGCCCTTCGCGTCGGCGTAGTTCTGGACGTACATCCAATCGCGCGTGATCAGGTCGCGCTTGGTCGCCTCGTAGAGCTCGCGGTCGTCGTCGTGCGCCCGCAGCCAGTCGCGGAACCCGACCATCCGCTCGAGCTCGATGCAGCCCGCCGAGAAGACGTGCAGGTTGACGTTGGTGTCGGGTCCCTTGAAGACCCGATGGTCGTACCAGTCCGGCTCGCTCTCCCGGATCCGCAGTCGGTATCCCGCCGCCTCGAGGTCGGGCACGAATGCCGGCTCGTCGGTGACGTCTTGGACGGTCATCGTGATGTCGATGATCGGCTTGGCGGCGAGACCCGGCACGGACGTTGACCCGGTGTGCTCGAGCCGGACGACCCGATCACCGAGGATGCTCCGGATCCGGGCCTCCTCGCGGACGAAGAGCTCAGGCCATGCTGGGTCGTACTCGACGAACGGGATCGGGCCCGTCAGCGGCTCGATCACACCCACGGTCAAGGCCTGGATCTGCTCCGGCGTCCGCTCGTCGCGACGATCGGTCGGCACGCTCGTTGAGTCGGCCCGTTGGTCGGTCACGCAGGCCTCCTCGGTTGTGGTCCGCCCCCAACCTACCAGAACGGGGGATGGCCGGGCGCCGCCGGGTGCGTGGTAGGATTCCGGCCGCCGCGCGACGGAGAGGTCGCATAGAGGCCTAGTGCGACGGTTTGCTAAACCGTTGAGTGGGGTAACCTGCTCCGAGGGTTCGAATCCCTCCCTCTCCGCCAGTTGCCCTCCGAGGTCCAAGGCCGAGCTCCGTCGAGGCCATTGGCCCGAGGACCAGGCGCCCGTAGCTCAGTGGATAGAGCGTCAGGTTGCGGACCTGAAGGTCGTGGGTTCGAGTCCCGCCGGGCGCGCCATTCCCGATCGGATCCAAATGGGTCTCGTCCAGATGCGACGGGTCAACCCTTTATGCTGGGCTCCATGACCACCAACCCGACCGTCCGCCGGCTCGCGCGGCGACTCTTGCCGCGATCCGCTCGGTCGATGGTCCTTCGACTCGCCGGACGCGATATGTCCCGGCCGGGCGCACCGTCCGTCCAGACAACGCGCCGCGGGCCGAACGATCCAGGCGGGATCTCCCGACTCCACGTCGGTTGCGGCCCCCAGAACCTCATGGCCGACTGGTGGAACGTCGACATTCGCAGCTTTCGCGGCGTCGACGAGGTCGCCGACGTGACGCTCTCGTGGCCGTGGCGCGAGCTCGACTATGTCTATGGCGAGCACTTCCTCGAGCACCTCGATCCTGAGCAGGCGGTCGCGTTCCTTGCCCAGGCCCGCGCCAGTCTCCGTCCCGGCGGTCGGGTCCGGCTGAGCACCCCGAGTCTCGAGTGGGTCTGGGCGACCCATCTCCGATCCAAGGGCAGCGACGACGAGGTCGTCGCCGACACGTATCGCGCCAATCGGGCCTTCCACGGTTGGGGTCACAAGTTCCTGTACACCCGGCCATTCCTCGTCCGCCTGATGACGGAGAGCGGCTTGACCGACGTCCAGTTCCACGAGTACGGCGAAAGCGACGACAGCAACCTGCGCGGCCTCGAGCGCCACGGGACCGCGGCGTTCGACGAAGGCTGGCCCAGCGTCTGGAATGTCGAGGCCGTCCGCCCGGCCGGCGACGCGCCGGCGCCGGCGACCGCGCTCGCCGCCGAGGTCGAGCAGGAGTTCGGGCGTTACGTGAAGGCCGGGCACTGATCCTGATCCAGGCGATCGGGTCGGGACGTTCAACCGTATCGACTCAGGTCAGCTCGTGAACCCGCTCCGACGGCTCATGCGGTCGCCACGCGTGGTGCGAACCGGCTACGCCGTAGCCCGACGGCTCCCGATCGGATCGGATGCCGCGCTTCGTCTGGGCCGGGCGATGTGGCGTCGAAGCGCCGGGGCATCGCCTCGGGCGGCCGACGATTCGGACATCCCGAATCGCCACACGCCCGTCGGCACGCCGCGCGCCATCGATCGGCATTGGCCGACGCCTCCCAAGGTCGCCGAACCCGGAACGGCAATCGCCAGCGCCGTCCCGCCCGCTCCGCACGCGCCGATCTTCGACATCGACCTCATGGAGCGGCTCCACGCCGAGTACCTGTCCCACCCGCTCGTCCCCGTCCCGCCCGGCCGGACCGCGACCGAGCGAGCCGAGCGAGCCCGGGCGCGACTCCTCGACGTCCATCGTGAGATCGACCTCGCCGACCAACGGGTGCTCGAGATCGGCTGCGGCGCGGGCTACGAGGTTTGGTACCTGAGTCACCACTTCGGAGCCGATGCGACCGGCCTCGACATCATCGAGCGGGCGCCCTGGAAGGAGCTCGCCGACGACCGGACGCACTACGTGCTCGGCGACCTCACGACGGCCCGCCTCTTCGATGACGACGCATTCGATCGAATCATCTCGTTCGCCGTCTGGGAGCACGTCGCCCATCCGACGGCTGCCCTCGCCGAGACGTTCCGCGTGCTTCGGCCCGGCGGCCTGGCCTGGATCAAGGCGAACCTCCACCGCGGGCCCATGGCCTCCCACCTTTACGCGGACATCGCCTTCCCGTACCCCCACCTCCTGTTCACCGACGACGTGATCCGGGAGTTCATGCGCCGTCATGGCCGCCCGGCGGCCGGTGCCTCCTGGGTGAACCGGCTGTCCTGGGCCGACTACGAGGCGCGGATCCGGGCCCTCGGATTCCGCATCCGCGCCCTCCGGTTCACGGGCCAGCCGCTCGACGAGGAGTTCTATCGCCGGTTCGAGAGCGTCCTCGGGCGCTATCCGCGCACCGACCTCACCCGCGACTTCTTCGAGGTGGTCCTCGAGAAGCCGGCGTGACGTTGGCGGGTAATCGCGACCGGGCGACCGGGCGACAAGGCGTTGGAGCGCTATCGGAGCGCGAGGGCCACGACGATCGCGACGAGCGGCGGCAGCGCCTGGATCGCCGCCGACCGGATGAACCGCCGGTTGGTCGACAGGAGGACGAGCCCGGCGCCGACCATGCAGGAGCACGCGAAGAGGACGACCGCCCGCCCCGCGTCCACGGAGCCGGCCGCGACGAGGGCGAGCCCGCCGACGATGCCCACGGCGAGGAACAGGTTGTAGAAGCCCTGGTTGAACGCCATCGGCCGCACGGCGGCGATCTGCTCCGGAGTCGTCATCCCGAATCGCGCGGCGACGCTCGGCTGGCTGAAGGTCACGCTCTCGAGCACGAAGAACAGGACGTGGAAGGCGGCCGCGAGCAGCGCGGCGAGCGAGGCGACGAGCGGCATCGGAACCTCCCTTGGCCGCCGGTCCGCCCGACGACCACCGGTCGACGAACCGGATGGCATGATGCGGCCGAGCGTAGCAGCAGCGGGAGCGGCCATGAGCGGCGAACGGGTCGGGTTCCTCGGCCTTGGCACGATGGGCGCGGCGATGGCCGCGAACCTCGCTCGCGCGGGCTTCGCCGTCACCGCCTGGAATCGCAGCCCGGGCCGCGCGCCGGAGCTGGACGCCCTCGGGGTCAGCCGGGCCGCCGCTCCTGCCGACGTCGCGAAGTCGACGGATGTCCTCGTCATCTGCGTCTCCGACACACCGGACGTCGAGGCGGTCCTGTTCGGGCCCGACGGGGTCGCGAGCGGCATCCGGGCCGGGCAGCTCGTCATCGATTGCTCGACGATCGCGCCGTCGGCAACCCGCGACTTCGGTGCCCGGCTGGGAGCCTTCGGCGTGGATCTCGTCGACGCGCCGGTCTCCGGTGGCAGCGAGGGAGCCCTGAAGGCGACGCTGACGATCTTCTGTGGGGGCCGGACCGAGGCCGTGGCACGCGCCAGGCCGGTTCTCGCGGCGATGGGCAGGACGATCACCCACGTCGGGCCGAGCGGCTCCGGCCAGGCGGTCAAGGCCGTCAACCAGGTGATCCTGGCCGGCACGTACGTCGGCGTCGCCGAGGGGATCGTGCTGGCGATCAAGGCCGGCCTCGACGTCGGACAGGTCGTCGACGCGCTCGGCGGCGGGGCCGCCCAGAGCTGGGTCCTGGCCAACCGCAGCGCCCGGATGATCGCGAACGACTACCCGCTCGGCTTCAAGGTCGAGCTCCATCGCAAGGACCTCGCGATCGCCCTCGAGCTCGCCCGGGAGATGGGCGTGGAGCTACCGGTTGCCAAGCTCACATCCGAATTCGAGACGGAGCTGATGGCCGACGGCCACGCCGAGGACGACATGTCCGCCGTTGCCCGGGTGATCCGCCGGCGCTCCGGCCTCCCCGGCTGACCGTTCGCGGCGGTGCCGACGGTCGTGCGGGATCGCCGTCAGACCGGTGCGGTCACGCCTCCGCCGACGCCGACGAGCAGCATCGGATCGCCGAGCTTGCCCTCGTAGCGCGGGCGGAACCGCTCCTGGTTGTACATGTCGGCGACGTCGACCCGGCGCGCCTTGGTGCCCGCCGCGGGCAGCTCGGTGTGCGCGTACTTGCCGTCCTGGATCGCCATCATCCGGCCGGTGATGCCGTCGCGGACGAGGTCCATCGCGATGTTCGCGAACGTCGTCGCGACCATGGCATCGAGGGCGTCCGGCTCGCCGGACCGGAGATCGTACGTCAGCTCGGAGGCGACCGAATCGATCCCCGTCCGAGCCTTCAGCTCGGTCGCCAGCGCCTCGCCGACGTTCGCCTTGTGACGGTGGCCGAACATGTCCGCCTCGCCGACGTCCTGCATCCGCGCACCCTTCCAGATCGCGCCTTCGGCCGTGACGACGACGGCATATCGAGATGGATTGGCCTCTCGATCGGCCGTGATGACCGAGGCGAGGCGATCGAGGTCGTACGGCGCTTCCGGGATCACGCAGCGCGCCGAGGTCACGTACGCCGTGTACAGGGCGGAGAAGCCGGCATCGCGGCCGAAGATCCGGAACACGCCGATGCGCTCGTGCGAGCCGAGCGTCGTCCGCTGCCGGTTGATCAGCTCCTTGGCCCGTGTGATCGCGGTCGAGAACCCGATGCAGTACTCCGTGCCGGCGACGTCGTTGTCCATCGTCTTCGGGATCGCGACCAGCGGAACGCCTTCGTCGAAGAGGGCCCGCGAGAAGCTCAGCGTATCGTCGCCGCCGATCGTGACTAGGACGTCGAGGCCCAGCCGCTCGATGTTGTCGAGGACGACCGGGGTGAGGTCGATGACCCCTTCGGCGTTCGTCATCGCCATCACCCGACCAGGATCGAGCCAGGCCGGCACGCTCGCCGCGGTCATCTTTCGCGGGTTCGTCCGGGAGGTGTGGAGCATGGTCCCGCCGGTCCGGTCGATCGTCCGCGTGTTCGTCCGGTCGAGCCCCACGACGTAGTGCGGATCGGGCGCCGGGTCGAAGCGGAGGTGGGTCAGGCCTTCCCAGCCGCGACGGATGCCGACGACCTCGTCGCCGATCTCGGTCGCCCGGTAGACGACGGACTTGATGACCGAGTTGAGACCCGGCACGTCGCCGCCGCCGGTGAGGATGCCGATTCGTCGCGAGGCAGTCATGGAGTCCGGATCGTACCCCTCACCGACGGTGCGAGTCGGTTGCGGGACGGTCACGGTGATCGCCGCGGGCGGCCCCGGATCCGGCCTGTATAGTCGGCGACATGAACTACGAGCTGTTCATGGGCGAGGCCCTTGCCGAGGCGCGCAACGCCGTCGCGGCGGGCGAGCGCGCGAACGCGGCCGTGGCGGTCGTGGACGAGGCCATGGTCGCCCGGGCCCACGATCGCGTGCTCGAGTCGAACGACCCGACTGCCCACGCCGTCATCGTCGCCCTCCGCGAGGCGGCACGGAAGCTCGGCCGCGAGCGGCTGGCCGACGCCACGATCTTCACCACGGTCGAGCCGTGCCCGATGTGCGTCGGGGCCCTCCTCGAGAGCGACGTCGCCGCCCTCGTGTTCGCGATGCCCAACGACACCGAGGGCGCGGCGGGCACGATCATCCAGCTGGCTCAGAACCCCGACCTGCCGCGCCGGATCCGGATCGTCAGCGGCATTCGGCGTGACGAGGCGGAGGAGCTCCTCGCGGGCACGACCGCGATCGCCTGAGGGCCGGCCCGGACCGGACGACCTCGATCGCCTGGCTCACGAAGGCGAGGCCCGTCCGGCGGCGCCTTCCGGGCCTGGCCCGGACCATCGTTCCGTCGGTCGGGCCACCGACCTTTGCTATCCTCTGCCGCGGAGAGGTGTCCGAGTGGTTGATGGTGCCGCTCTCGAAAAGCGGTGTGCGAAAGCACCGCGGGTTCGAATCCCGCCCTCTCCGCCAGGATTCGTCCAAAGCCGGCCGGCGTGACGCCGGTCGGTTTGTCTTCTTTCGGGGGAGAGGTCGCCTAGTGGACTATGGCGCCGCACTGGAAATGCGGTTCGGGGCAACCCGTCGCGGGTTCGAATCCCGCCCTCTCCGCCACACTGGGCCCTCCGCGGCCCCCACGCCCTGAATCCACCGGTCGACCCGTGACGCAATGGCGACGTGAGGAGGCGGCAGATGAGCGACGCGCTTGGCGCGCCCTTCGTCCTGAGTCCGGGCGAAGGTCGGTCGATCGACCTTGGTGCCTTTCAGATGTCGGTCAAGGCGACGCGCGAACAGACGAATGGAGCGTTCACGCTCCTCGAGGCCCGGGAGCCCGCCGGCTTCGGCCCGCCGCTCCACATCCACCGGGACGCCGCAGAGGCGTTCTACGTGCTCGAGGGCGAGTACAACATCGTCGTCGACGGTCGTGAGGCATCCTGCCCGGCCGGATCGTTCATCTTCATCCCCGCCGGGATTCCGCACGGCTTTCGAGTCGGCAGCGTCGCCAGCCGGAAGCTGAACCTCTATGCGCCGGCGGCCATGGTCGGCTACTTCGACGAGATCGCGGAAGCAACCCGGAGCGGTGATGTCGACGAGGATGTCCTGTCTCGGATCGCCCTGCGGTACTCGATGGAGGTGATCGGCCCGGTCCCGGACGGCTACGTCTAGGCATCGACGACAGGCCGAGCCGGGCCGAGCGGCGGGCTCCTGCTAGACTTCGCGGGCCGTGCTAGGCGGGGAACTAGCGGTGCCCTGAACCTGCAATCCGCTCCAGCAGGGCTGAATTCCCACCCGAGGGCTGCGTCCTTGCAGGCCGCCGCTTCGAGCGACGTTGAGGATCGGGTCCCGCGCAGCGACGAACCGCGAACCGTGTCAGGTCCGGAAGGAAGCAGCACTAAGCGATCCTCGTCGAGTGCCGCGGAACGGCCTGGTCCGAGCCGCTCGTCGTGGAGGGCGTGAGGCACCACGGGACGACGGTGGGTGCACGGCATTTCTGATCTGCCAGATCGCGGGCGGCTCCGATGCGGAGCGCCCGGGTTGGCTGGCCCAACACGCGACAGGAGCGCCGTGAGCCTGACCGCTCCCCAGATCCCGACGCCGGACCCCGAGGCGCCTACCCAGACGACGACGGCGCCGCACCAGGCGCTGTACCGCCGCTGGCGTGCGCAGACCTTCGCTCAGATCGTGGGTCAGAGCGCCGTTGTCGAGACGCTCCGAAATGCCGTCCGCTCCGATCGCGTCTCGCACGCGGTCCTCTTCGTCGGGCCGCGCGGCACCGGCAAGACGTCGCTCGCCCGGATCCTCGCCAAGGCCCTCAACTGCACGAACCTCCAGGACGGCGACCCATGCGACACGTGCCTGGCATGTGTCTCGATCCGGGAAGGCCGCGCCCTCGACCTCATCGAGATCGACGCTGCGAGCAACCGTGGCATTGACGCGATCCGCGATCTTCGCGAACGGATCCAATACGCACCGACCGACCTGCGGCGCAAGGTCTACATCCTCGACGAGGCGCACCAGATCACGAAGGATGCCTGGAACGCGCTGCTGAAGTCACTCGAGGAGCCGCCGGACTTCGTCGCGTTCATGTTTGCCTCGACCCATCCGCAGGACTTCCCGCCGGCGATCCTGTCCCGTCTCCAGCGATACGACGTCCGGAGACTGACCGTCGAAGAGATCGAGGGCAAGCTCGGCCGTATCCTCGCCGCCGAATCCGTCACCGCGGAGCCCGCCGCGCTGCGATTGATCGCCAGGCTGGCCGCGGGCGGCATGCGCGACGCCGAGTCGATTCTCGACCAGCTCCTGGCATCGGCGATTGCCGGCGGGACGATCGACGAGGCAACCGTCCGCGACCTGCTCGGACTGGCCGATGCCGATGCGATCGAGCGCCTGACGGGCGCTCTCGTCGACGGCGACGCCGGAGCCGGGATCGCGATCCTGACCGAGCTCGACGAACGCGGCCGGGATGTGGCGGTCGTCCTCGACCAGATCATCGAGCAGGTCCGCTCGGAGCTTGCCGCTGCGGTCGGACGCGGCGGAGTCCCGGATCGAGCGATCGCCCTGTCGGCCGCCGCCCATCGGCTGGCTGAGATCGACCCGGAGCGGCGCGGCGTCGGTGGGCTCCGTTTCCAGATCGAGCTCGCCCTTCTGGATGCAGCAACCCGTCCTGGATCGGGGATGGCGACGTCCCGCCCGGTCGCCGATTCGCCGGCATCTCCCTCGCCGGCACCGCCCTCGCCGCCCGTCCCTGCGTCGAAGTCCCGCGCAACCGCCACGCCCGTCGGCGCCGCACCGGCCCCGGCCGAGCCGGTCGCCTCCGGTCCGGCAGCCTCGAACTCGGCCTCGCGCGGCCCGGCCACGCGCGGCCCGGCCACGCGCGGCCCCGCCAAGACGCTCGCCGACGAGCCGCGGTCGGCCGACCCAGTCCCACCCACCGCCGACGCCGCCGTTCCGGAAGCCTCACCGCTCGCCGCATCTGGTCCGACCCGCGACACGCCCGTCGACCACGCCCGCCCACCCGGCATCGACGAGCTCCGCGCCGCCTGGCCGGCGATCGTGGCCGCGCTCAGCCAGAGCCCGCCCGTCAAGCCCCTCATTGCGGCATGCCGTCCGGTCAGTCTCGAGGGATCGATCGTCACACTCGGCTTCCCGGAGGATCAGGCGTTCCTCAAGGACGCTCTCGAACGACGGCGCGCGATGCTCGAGGAGGGCATCGGCCGGATCATCGGCCGAGCCGTCAACGTCCGCTGTGTCGCGACCAATCTCGAGCACGTTCCGGCCGCTCCGCTTGGCGAGGCCGCCGACCTCATCTCGGAGGCGCGGCGCATCTTCGCCGACGACCTGGTCGATGTCGGCGAGGTTTCCTGACCGGACTCGTCGTGCAGCCAATGACCGCTTCCGCCAGACTCAACCGCGGTCGCGTCACCGACAGGAGGATCGAACTCATGGGCATGGGCAACCTGCAGCGAATGGCCCAGCAGATGCAGCAGGAGATGCAACGCATCGAGGGTGAGCTGCGCGACGCCCAGGTCGACGGTTCGGCCGGCGGCGGCGTCGTGATGGCCGTCGTGACGGGCAAGCAGGAGCTCCTCTCGGTGACCATCGATCCGGCCGCGGTCGACCCGGCGGACGTCGAGATGCTCCAGGACTTGATCGTCGCGGCGGTAAACGACGCACTCGGCGCGTCGCGCAGGATCGCCGAGGAGAAGATGGCCGCGGTGACCGGCGGCCTGAAGATTCCGGGCTTCTAGGGCGCGGCTCGCATCGTGACCGCCACCCTCATCGAGCCGGTCGCCCGGCTGATCGAGGCGTTCTCCCGGTTACCGGGGATCGGCCCGAAGACGGCCCAGCGGCTGACCTACCACCTCCTTCGCGCCCCGGACGCCGAGGCCCGGATCCTGGCGGCCGCCCTCGTCGATGTCCGCGACAAGGTCGTGTTCTGCGACCGCTGCTTCAACATCAGCGATCAACCGCTCTGTCCGATCTGTCGGGATCCGGCCCGGGACGCGACGCGACTCTGCGTCGTCGAGGAGCCGCTCGACGTCCTCGCGCTCGAGCGGACATCGGAGTTCAAGGGCCTCTATCACGTCCTCCACGGGGCGATCTCGCCGATCGACGGCATCGGGCCGGACAGGCTCAAGGTCCGCGAGCTGCTGGCTCGGGCCGATGACGCGAAACGGGCGGGCGAGCCGCTCGTCGAGGTCATCCTCGCGACCAACCCGACCCTCGAGGGCGAGGCGACCGCGATGTATCTCGCCGAACGCCTCGAGGATTCGGTGGGCGTCGTCAGCCGGATCGCGCGCGGCTTGCCCGTCGGTGGCGATCTCGAGTATGCCGATGAGGTGACGCTGATCCGCGCCCTCCAGGGCCGGCGCGCGGTCTGATTCGCGCCATGTCGAACCTCGCGTTCGAGATCATCCTCCGGCTGGCCAAGGCCGGCGTCGCGTTCGTCGTCGGGACGGTCATCTTCGCGGTGATGATCGGACCAGTCGGAGCCACCCCGACGGCCGAGCTGGCACTCCTGTCGTGGCTGGGCGGCGCGGCGTTCATCCTGCTCGTCGAGAGCAGCCCGATCTGACGTCGGACCGGGGCGTCGGGCGGCGATCCGCCGTTTGACACCGGCCGCGCGGCGACCCTACTATTCGCCCTCGTCGCCGCTCCCAACCAGGGGCGGACGCCCGTTCCGGACCGCCGGACCGAGGGTCGCCGGAGTTTGACACTGCGGTGGCAAAGCCCCATCATGGTGGGTCTGCGCCGCGGTTTGTCTTGCCCCGGATGCTGCACCTTGACAACTGAAGAGTGACAGGAAATCCGTGATGGATGTGCGAGTGGTCGAACCCTCGGATGAAGTCGCAGCGCAAGCTGCGCAATCTTCGGAGAGTTTGATCCTGGCTCAGGATTAACGCTGGCGGCGTGCATGAGACATGCAAGTCGAACGGACACATGGGGCTTGCTCCGTGTGTTAGTGGCGGACGGCTGAGTAACGCGTAGGTGACCTGCCCCGAAGTGGGGGATAACTGCCCGAAAGGGTGGCTAATACCGCATGTGGTGGTTCGTTCGCTCGAACCATCAAAGCAGCAATGCGCTTCGGGAGGGGCCTGCGTCCGATTAGCTCGTTGGTGGGGTAACGGCTCACCAAGGCGACGATCGGTAGGTGGTCTGAGAGGACGATCA
>Ga0207684_10000543_pt1 | contig 46477 bp, 55 predicted proteins | sample KBSK5501metaG_FD_184342 | JGI IMG/M metagenome (GOLD analysis project Ga0207684, IMG submission 184342) | Corn, switchgrass and miscanthus rhizosphere microbial communities from Kellogg Biological Station, Michigan, USA - KBS K5-50-1 metaG... | ecosystem: Host-associated > Plants > Roots >... | reverse complement strand
CTGTTCGCCGGGAAGACTGCAACCCATGTTTTTTGTTTTTCCATGTCACTTTTGCCAGAATGGCGTGTCTCACCGGGTATAGAGGATGGCACAGGCGGGCGAGGATGGGATGGAGTCGGACACCCAGTTGCTGGACCGCTACGCGGCTGGCGAGGAGTCGGCGTTCGAGGAACTGGTCAGGCGCCATCAGAAAACCATCTATGATCTGGCGTATCGCATGTTGGAAAACCACGCCGACGCGGCGGATATGGCGCAAAAGACCTTCGTGCAGGCGTTCCTGCACCATCGGTCCTTCAAACGTGAGTCGAGTTTTCGCACATGGCTCTATCAGATCGGCCTTAACCTTTGCCGCAACGCCATCCGTGACCGGGCTCGGCTGGCCCACGAGGATGTGGACGAAGTGACGCTGACGGCCCCTCATGATACCTTTACGGAGGTCGCCAATGGCGAGCTCAAGGATCGCCTAGGGGAAGCGATCCGGACCTTACCAACGCGGCAACGGGAAGCTCTGGTGCTGCGCGTCTATCACAATCACGCTTTCGCGGAGATCGGGACGATCATGAGCTGTTCCGAGGGCACCGCGAAGGCCAATTACCACCATGCGGTGGACAAGCTCCGCCGGATCTTGGTGGCGGGCGAGGGCATACCATGACGTGCAACGAGATCAAGGAATTAACCGTGCCGTATCTGGAGCTGGATCTGGAGCCGGTGCGCGTGCGGGAGGTCACGATCCATCTGGACGGGTGCGCGAAATGTCGGGCCGAAATGGAGGCCGTCCGTCAGGTCCTGGTCCGGGTGAAAGGGGTGACGGTGCCTGATCCAGGCGACCAATTCTGGAGCGAGTTTCCGGGCAGGGTCCGCCGAGAGTTGGCTCATGCACAGATGAAGGGCCAAGGCGATATGACGCCACTACGAAGGCCCGTCTCTGCCCGCTCCTGGCTGAGGACTGCCATGTGGCCGATGGCCCTTGCGGCCTCGATCCTGCTCCTCATCGGTGCGTGGTCTCTCAAAGGACTGGTCGAGAAGGGACCGGTACAAGCACCGACGGAGCAGACGGTGCAGGCGCCGCGACCGCAGCCGGCGTCGGAGTTGCCGCATCTCACCGATGCGGATGTAGAGACCTATTGGGAAGACGACCCAATGGTTCTGGTCGAAATGGCCTCGCGTCTGGACCGACGGACCGTGGATCGGTTGTTCGGGGACATTTGAGAGGGATGACATGAACCTAAATTTCTGGAGTCGCAGCAGCATCATCCTGGCGCTTGCGGGGGTTTTGGCGTCGCCGGTTCTAGCACAAGAGAAGGGCAGGCCGGGCAGCCCTGCGCCGGTCCCGCCGGTGATGGAAGAGCTGGACCGCATGACGGAACAGGAACGTGGATCCATGCGATCCGAGCCGGCGGAATCGGAGGAAAGCGGCCGCCACTTTGAAGCCAAGAAGAGGGAACGGCTGATGCAGGCGTTGCAGCTCGACGATGCCACGCGGGCCAAGCTGAGCCAGCGGTTGGAGCAGCTGGACCGGAAAGGGGAGGATCTCCGGCGGCAGCGGCGGGAGGTGTTCCAAGCCTTGCGGGAACAGACCAAAGATTTGCGAAAAGAGATGCGGCGGCCGCGCAACGGCGGTGGTCGCGAACCGGAGTCGGTGCTGCCTCCTGGAAGCAGCACCATGGACAGCGGGGCTTTGAAACAGGCGCTGGACCGGGTCTATGCGGTGGAGGAAGCCATAGCCGGGTTGCGTCGAGAGCGGCTTCAGGCGACCCGCGACTTGCTGACGCCCGAACAGCAGGTAAAGTTTCTCTTCTACTCCATGAAATTCCACCGAGACATGCGGGAGCGCCTTCAGCGGGAGCAGGGCGGACTGGAGAGCGGGCCAATGGACATGAAACGGCGGTTCGAGGGTGGAGGAGAAGGCGAAAAGCGGTAGCCCCACGTTTGATTCCTCTTCTGAAGTTCTGCTAGGCTCCCTCCATGTTGTGGCGGTTTATCGTCCTCGGTGTCCTGCTGGTTATCATATACTTCCTGGTGAAGAGTGCCCTGCGCGGCCTCTTGGGCAAGGATAAAGAAGTCGCCAGGTCCGTGGGGTCGTCGGGGAATCCCTCCGAAATGTTGCAGGATCCGGTTTGCGGAATGTTCGTCCCGAAGGAAGGGTCGTTCTTCCTCCAGCAGGGCGAGCGGACGTATTTCTTTTGCAGCGAAACCTGCCGTGCCACCTATCAGAAAAGGCTGAGTTCCGCGTAGTCGTCAGCAGCCGGACGAATAGCTGTAGTCGTCCAACCTGCCTTCTTTGTCGAAGTCCAACTTGATCTCGCACTCGTGAGGATTGATGCCCCCGAGAATCCGGTTCGTGCCGCCGGCGATCCGGTAGTAGGTCCAAGTCTCGCCTCCCCAGAAGCGCTTCGACGTGCCGGAAGGCGTGCCCCACTCCTTCTCGAACCATGCCTTGCTTTCATGCCGCTGGGCCGCCGGTTTGAGGGACTGTTCCAGGTAGGGATTGTTGGCGCATCCCGCAAGCGCCAGGAGTCCCAGGAGGATCGCCCAATGTCTCATGCTGACCTCATTATCGGTTTGCAAACATCAGGGACGTTCCCCTAGAATAGCATAAAGCATCTGCAAGCCCGATCTTATGGAGGAACAACCATGCTACTCTTCTTAGACACCGGAAACACGAAAGAGATAAAGGAAGCGGCCAGCTGGGGGGTGCTTGACGGTATCACGACCAATCCTTCCCTGGTCGCTAAGGAAGGACGCAGCTTCAAAGACCTGCTCAAGGAAATCTGCTCCATCGTGGACGGCCCGGTCAGCGCGGAAGTCGTCAGCGTCGAGGCCAACGCCATGATCAAGGAAGGCAAAGATCTGGCGGCCGTGCACAAGAACATCGTGGTCAAGGTCCCGTTGATCCCGGAGGGTCTGAAGGCCTGCAAAGCGATGACTGCCGAAGGGATCAAGGTCAATGTGACGTTGTGCTTCTCGCCGACCCAGGCCTTGCTGGCGGCCAAAGCCGGCGCCTGGTGCGTGAGCCCCTTCGTCGGACGGTTGGACGACATCAGCGAGGACGGGATGGGCCTCATCCGGGACATCGTCACCATCTACCGGAACTATCAGTATAAGACCAAGGTGCTGGTCGCCAGCGCGCGGCATCCGCGGCATGTGGTCGAGGCCGCCAAGCTTGGCGGTGACATCTGTACGATGCCGTTTGCCGTCTTCAAGCAGCTCGTCCAGCACCCGCTGACCGACCTCGGTCTCAAGAAATTCCTGTCGGATTGGGAAAAACAAAACGTCCCCAAAGGGTAACGGCAGGCGACGCCAGTTGTGATTGCGTGGACCGGGAAAAAAACGGTCGAGGGCATCGCCTACGCGGCGGATGTCCTGTTTCTCAGCTATCTCGCCTTCAAGGAATTCCTCTCACCGGCGCGGCGCGGGCGGTCGGAAGTGTCCAAAGCGGTCACCCGCCAGATCCTGCTCATCGGCGTCGGTTCGCTCCCGGTCATTGGAGCGATGGCCTTGATGCTGGGCCTGATCGTCATCATTCAGGCGGGACTTGTGCTGCCCGAGGTCGGGGCCGATGCGTTTCTGGCCCACGTGATCGTGGTGACGGTGGTCCGAGAGCTGGGACCGCTGCTCACGGCCTTTATCGTGATCTGGCGGTCGGGGACGGCGATTGGCACGGAGCTGGGCTTTATGCGGGTCGACCAGGAGATCGACGCCCTCGAGGCGATGGGTATCCATGTGATCGGTCTCCTGGTGATGCCGCGCATGATCGCAGCGATCGTGTCCATGATCTGCTTGACGGTATATTTCGACCTGGTGGCGGTCATCGGCGGCTTCGTGGTGGCGAAAGTTGCGCTCACCATTCCATTTGCGGCGTATCTGACGGAAATAGAGAAGGCGCTCTCGATGACGGACGTTCTGATCACCGTCATCAAAAGCGGCCTGTTCGGGCTCGCCATTGCCGTGATCTGCTGCCATCATGGGCTCTCGGTCGGCAGCGCCATGACCGAGGTGCCTCAGCAGGCCACCCGGGCCTTGCTCAACACGGTCGCGGCCTGCCTGGTCCTGGACATCGTCGTGTCCATCAGCGTGTACCTGTGATATGACATAATGAGTGAGGCAGCGATCACGCTCGACCATGTCTCGGCAAACGAAGGGAATCAGGTCCGCGTGGACGATCTCAGTCTGACCGTGCGGCGCGGCGAGGCCGTCGCGCTGGTGGGATCCCATACTTCAGGAAAGGGGCTGACGCTCCGGCTCTGCGCGGGCCTGGAAGCGCCTGAGTCCGGGTCGGTCCGTATCTTGGGCGTCAATCCGGCCGTAGCATCGGAGGAATTGTTGGATCTCCGCCAGCGCGTCGGGTTCGTCTTCGTCAAGCCCGCGCTCATCAACTCTCTGAGCGTATTCGATAACGTCGCGCTCCCATTGCGGTATCACGCCACCCTCCCGGAGGCCGCTATTCAAGACAGAGTCATGGCGCGCCTTGTGGAATGCGGCGTGGAAGACCTGCGCGATCGGTTCCCGGCCGGGCTGGCGATGGGAGATGCGCGCTTGGTGGCGCTGGCGCGGGCCATGGCGATGGATGCGGAACTCCTACTGGTGGACGAAGTGTTGTTCGGATTGGATGCTGATGAGCTCGTTCGATTCAGGAAGATTGTCGAGGGCTATCGGAAGCAACGGACGTTGACCCTCGTCGCCACCTTCAGCGCCCCGACTAGATTGTTCGCGATGATGGATCGCCTGGTACTTATCCGGAACGGGCGAGTCGTGGCGGATTGTCCGCCCGCGGAAGCGTCTCGGGTGGCCGATCCGATGGTCCGGGATTTTGTTATAATGTAAAACTTGAGAGGTGCAACCATGCAATACTCCCACCGTATTTCGCAGACCCGCCTTCACCAGATCGTCGGGTGGTTCGTGATCGTTCCTATCCTCATCCTCGTGGCGGTCTTGATCCTTATCGCCAAAAGCGAAAACCTATTCGCAGAGAGATACAACGTGACCACAGTCTTCAGCGAAGGGTATGGCCTGAAACCCGGCAGGCACGTGGTCTTGCTGGGGATCCCGATCGGCCGGGTTGACAAGGTCGAGTTCACCGAGCAGAACGATGCCAAAGTCACCATGGAGATTTTAGCGAAGTACAAAGACAAGATCCGGCAGAACTCCATCGCCAAGGTCGGCAAGTCTGGTGGCTTCATAGGAGACCAGCAGATCGAGGTCACGGTGGGCAATAAGGACAAGCCGGTCATCGAAGACGGCGGCTACATCGAGGCGGAAGAGCCGTTCAACATCGCGGAACTGATGCACGAGATTAAGCCGATCGTGGAACGTGTCAAGAAGACGCTTGTCCGGGTGGAAGAAATCACCGAAGGCGTGCACACCGCGGTCCAAACGGGCAACGAAACGCTCGGACATGTGAAGACCGCTGCAACCAAGCTTCCCGCCGTCCTGGAGAATGTACAGGCGACCACGGCGACGATTCGCGAGGCCGCGCAGAGCGCCTCCGAGCAGCTCCCGGCCATTACGGCCAGCATGCGCGGGAGCGTGGAGCGTGCTCATGATGCCGTTGGGGATGTGAAAGCCGCGACGGCCAAGCTGCCGAAGGTCGTGGACTCGGTCCAGGGATCCGTGGACAACGTGAAGGCAATCACGGATGATCTCCGGGGCATCGTCCATCACGACGTGCCGCCGCTGGTCCGGTCTGCGCAGGGGACCCTGGATGATGTCAGCGAGATCGTGACCGGGGCGAGGAAGACTTTCCCGATCTCCACGTTCGCGGCCAGAGGGCGCGCCGCACGGTTGGAGGAGGAGACCACGGTGACTCCCAGGAGCCTGCGCGCCGACGAGGTGATCAAAGAATGAGAAAAGCCGGTCCGCTCATCCTGATCTTCGCGCTGATAACAGGCGGCTGCTTCGGGGGCGCCGCTGCCCCTGAGCGGCAAAAGCAATCCAACACCTCGCAGGTGCAGGATCTTCGTGACAAGGGACGCCAAACCCTGGTTCGTGGGGATGTCGAGCGGGCCAGTATGACATTTGAAGACGCGCGCCGATTGGCTGAAAGCCTGGACGACCGTCCCGGCCTCGTCAGCGCGCTCAAGGATCTGGGCACGGTCGCCGCGCTCAAGGGCGACAATACCAAAGCGGCGGAGTTCTATTGTCGGGCGCACACCATTGCGCTGGAGTGGGGCGATCAGACGCTTGGCCCCGACTGCCTGAGTTATCGAGCGCAGGTGGCGCATCTCATGGGGGATCACGCGGCGGCGCTCAGCCACTACTCCCAAGCTCTTGTCGTCTCCCGTCAGATCAAGGATCGTCGTGGCGAGGCCGTCGTCCTCAACAACATGGGCCTGCTCCAGCAGGCGCAGGGCGAGCTGGACAAGGCGGAGAAGAGTTTCAAGCAGGCGTTGGCGATCAACACCGATCTCGCCGAGCGGCAGTCCATGGCTAGTAACTTGAGCAATCTGGGCACGCTCTCGGAGAAGCGGGACCGGCGGCCCGAGGCCCGAAACTACTATGAGCAGGCGCTCGCTCTTGACAAGGAAACGGAGAATCGTCCGTCTATCGAGGCTGACCTCGTCAACTTGGGCCGCCTTGCCGAGGCGGAGAAGCGCTTTGAGGAAGCACTAGGGTACTACGACCGGGCATACCGTGGCTATCTCGCGCTCAATCTCCGTCCAAAGGCGATCGAGGTGGTGAAGCGGCTGGTCCGGGTCACAAAAGCTGCTGGCCAGGAAACCGTCGCGGTGACTTACCAAGAAGAGCTGGACGTGCTCAGCGCGAAACCCTAAGAAGCGTCCTCTTCAGCGACGTCCTCGAATCTCCCGCCGTGCCCGTACATTTTAGATAGTACCACATACATTTTCGAACAATTTTCCCCGCCTTCGCATGGGCTGTGGCGCGCCAGCTCAGCCGTTTTTGGTCGAAAGATGGACAGCTTCTGTGTGGCATCCTGCTTGCTTATGTATAGTGATGGACCTCTCGTCCTTCCGGTGTTTCGAGGAGGTCCGGCAGGGGTTGATAACATGGAAACAATGGGAGGTTTTCTGGTCTTCTTCATTCTTGTCGGGCTTGTGATGCGCGTGATCGGCGGGCGGGAACGGGCACGGTACCGGGGGTTCAGAACGCCGGCCCGCTTTCTTGACTTCACGGGCAAACGGCTCAAAGTTTCCTCGCGGACTCAATGAATAATTGACCGAATGAGCCGCTATATTTTTTATCAGGGAACTTCGGGAGGACAAGAACATAGAGCCAGAATATAAAGACATAGGTGCGATGGCCAGTGCGATGGTCGACGAGCGGCGGAGCACGCCGCGGTTCCACTTGCTGTCGCGCGTCGATATCCTGGGGGCCGGCACGGGCGATGCGTATTGGGGTGGCCTGAACAATGTCAGCTGCACCGGCGTCGCGCTCACTCTCGGGCAGCCTCTTAAGCCCGGCCAGAAAGTCACGGTCATCTTCCGCTTTCGCTGCGACGACGGGAGGGAACTGACCGAGACGTTGACGGCTCACGTCATCTGGCGGACCGGCCATAACACGGGCCTGGAGTTCGAAACTCCCCTCACCACGGCTTCGCCGGCTCTGCAAAAAGCTCCGTATCTGGCGGCGCATCTTACGGGGAAAGAAGCGGGACGCTAAGAGTGTTGGTCTTCTTGCGAGTCCGGGCTTGCTGTTTCAGTGGTGTTTTCAGTGGTGTGTAAGGGATGCAGACCGTATTTCTTAAGCAGCTTATAGAAGTCGGCTCGGTAGCGGCCCGCGAGCTGGGCGGCGCGCGAGATGTTGCCTCCCGTCAGTTGTAAGGCTTCCTTCAAATAACGCCGTTCAAATTCCTCCCTCGCCTCGGTCAGCGGCTTCACTTGGTTGTCCACGGACTGGCTGATGGTAGGGAGCAGGTCGGCAGCAATCATGTCCTGAGCGGACATGATCACCGCGTTTTCAATGACGTTCTCGAGCTCGCGGACGTTGCCGGGCCAGGAATGCAGCATCAGTTTCTGCATGGCGTCCGGCAGAAAGCCCCGGATTTCCTTGTTCATCCGCTTGGCGCTTGCTTTCAGGAAATGTTGGGCCAACGGGGGGATGTCATCCCGTCTTTCGCGGAGCGGTGGGATGTTCATATGGACGACCTGAATCCGATAATACAGGTCTTCCCGAAACGTGCCCGCCTTGACGGCCTGTTCCAGGTCCTTGTTCGTTGCGGCAACGATGCGGACATCGACCTTTGTGGGACGATCGGCTCCCACCGCGTGCACTTCCCGTTCCTCGATGGCGCGCAGCAGTTTGACCTGAAGGGGCAACGGCATCTCCCCGATCTCGTCGAAGAAGAGTGTACCGCCATCCGCACTCTTGAAGAAGCCGCGTTTTGAGTCGTGCGCACTGGTGAAAGCTCCCTTGACGTGACCAAAGAGCTCGCTCTCAAAAAGCGATTCCGGAACGGCGCCGCAGTTGACAGCGATGAAGGGTCCCTGGGCTCTCCGGCTGTTGCAATGGATGACGCGGGCGATCACCTCCTTGCCGGTGCCTGTGTCGCCGGATAAGCATACAGTGGCGTCCGTGTTGGCCACTCGCGCGACCTGCTGCAACAGGGCCTGCATTTGCGGGCTTCGAGCCACCACGTTCTCCAGGCCGTAGAGTTCCTGCACGAGTGACTTGAGGCGCTGGATTTCGCGTCCCATCCGTTGCTGTGCCAAGGCCTTCTCGATACAGGCTTTGATCTCCTTGTCATCGAAGGGTTTTGTCAGATATCCATAGGCGCCTTTCTGCATCGCCTCAACGGCATTCGGAATGCTGCCGTGCGCGGTGAGGATCAGGATCGGGAGCGCAGGATGGATGAGCAGCAGTTCTTCCATCACTGCCAACCCATCCCGATCCGGAAGGTGCAGATCGGTGATGGCAAGATCGAAGATGTCTTGGCGAGCGAGGGCAACCGCCTCCCCGCCACTGTCGCAGGTGGTCACGGCGAATCCCATGGCGCCCAGCCGCATCTTCAGGAGCTGGAGCAAGCCCTGATCGTCATCCACCACGAGAATACGTTCTTGTGCCATTGATGTCCTCACGGGTTACTTTCTGCGCCGGCCGGGGGCAGTATTCTGGTCGGGGGCCGCGCGGGCCGACTCTTTTCTTTCATTTCCTGGTCAATCCGTTTCAGGGCCTCAAGCTGTTTCGTCAAATCCTCCACGATCTTGTCTCGTGCTTTTAACTCATTCTGGAACGTCACGACGTATGAAGACTCCAGCTCGAGCAAGTCACGGACCAGTCGTTCTGTGGCCTCGGCGAACGGGCTCGCCCGTCCGACAAAAGTTGGAGGATCCTGTAAGAGATTGAGCCAAAACCGACTCGACGCGGCAAGGCGGCTTTTCGGGGCTATGTCTATGACGTCCTGGAAGTGCTTGGCCGCCACCGCTTGGTTTTCATAGAGAGCCGCCAATGCGCGAGTGAAATGGGCGCGGTCGCAGGAGCGGCTTTCGGTGCAGGTAGTGAGCAGGAAATCCTGCTCCCGGGCGAGAACCTGATAGCGTGCGGTCTCCCGTTGGTCTGGAACCAAGAACGGCGATGATGGCAAGGAGCGGCTGTTCAGGGATGAGCAGGCCGCCAGACCGGCCAATAGGACCACGGGGAGTGCGCCCGCGTTTCGCCGGGACCGCTTCATGCCAACCGTCCCTGTTTTGCGGGAAGGGTGAAATGGACTGTGGTCCCCTTGCCCAGTTCGCTTTCGACCCAGATCCGCCCTCCGTGCGCTTCGACGATTTTCTTGGCCAGGGCGAGACCCAGCCCGCTGCCGACCACAGTCGTCCTCGCCTGCATATGTCCCTGATAGAATCGTTCAAAGATGTGTGGGAGATCTTCCGGCGGAATGCCCGGTCCTGTATCCGATACCGACACGTGAATGACACCTCCCTTGGCATCCGGTACCATGCGAAGATTCACCGTTCTCCCTGCCGGGCTGAACTTGAGGGCGTTGGAAAGCAGATTATCCAAGACCTGTTCGATCCTGGGCCCGTCTGCCGGGACCCACAGCCGTCCCCCCGGAGCGTCAGTCAGGATCTGGATACGCTTTCCTTCAGCCAAGAGTCGGACTTTGTCCACTGAGGTCTTCGCAAAGCGCGCCAGATCAGTGAGTACAATTCGGTACTCCATCATTCCAGCCTCTATCTTCGAGAGGTCCAGGAGGGTGGAGATCAAGCGGATCAGACGCTCGCTACTCTCCGTCATGATCCGCAAGATCTCGCGCTGTTCTTTGGTCAAGGGCCCGGGAATCTGGTCCAACAGGAGCTGCGTCCCTTCTCGGATCGAAGCGAGCGGAGTCCGTAGTTCGTGCGAGATATGCGCCAAGAACTCAGCCTTCATATCGTCCAGTTCCTGGAGCTTCTTCCCCATCCAGTTCACGGTATCGACCAGCTCGCGCAGATCGCTGGGCGCCACAACATCCACGGACGCGCCGAATTTCCCCTGGCCGATCTGACTGATGTATGCCTGCACCTTGCTCAATGGATACAGAATGCTATAGCTCGCGAGGCCCGCCAGTCCCAGCCCTAAGAGCACGGCCACAATCACCAGTTGTTGTGTGATGGCCTCAGCGCGCGCCGAGCGCGAGCGGGAATCAGCGCCGAGGGCGATCACTCTGGTCTCATGCAAGCCGACAAAAGCATCGAGGGTATCCGTGATTTGATCAAAGAGGGCGTCCCGCTTGTCTTCATAGCTGGCGTCTGGCCGAGAGCCGGGGCTCGTGCCTTGCGCGGCGATACCGCGAAATAGGGCGAGGTATTCTTCATGTAGTCGTTTGAGATCCTGTAGAGGTTTCTGACCATCTAATGAGGTTTGCTGCCTCAACAACCCCGCGAGGGTCCGACGAAACTCGTCCGCCTCCTCATCAAAATCTTTCAGGAATACCATATCACGGACCGCCAGATACTTTTTCTCGCTCCGGAGTTGAGAATAGAGAATCGTGGTGAGCCGTTTGGCCGTCTCGATGGCGGGATAGTGGTACGAAACCAGCTCGGTGCTTAAGGCCGTGAGTTGCCGGAGTTGGCCGAGCGCGTAGAGATTAACCCCTGCCACCACGACAATGATGGCCAAGGAGCCGAGGGCCAATCGCCAGAAAATCGAGAGGCGCACGAGCGGCGCTCCTTTTTCGGACAATGCGCTTGAGACTAAAAGTTGAATTTTCCGCGCTGTAGGATAATCCATACACTCTCAGGTTACTGTAAATCAACAACATCTGTTTGTATCGCGTAGAAACCCTGAATGCTGCTCCCTGCAATTTTTCCCCTTCCATCTACTAGGTCATCTTCGGAAAAACCATTTATAAATAAGAAGATAGATGGTTTCTAAAAGTTCCTGGCTATTCGGCATCTCCCTTGCTCAATAAGAAATATGTGCTCAACGCTGGCGAGGAGAAGGATTAGGAGAAAAGGAGGCCAGACAATGAAAACGCTGGTCATTACGCTATTTAGTGTGCTGTTGATCGTCGGAGTAGTCAACATGCCTAGCCACGCCGCTAAGTCCCTGGGCGGCACGATTGAGTTGGTTGATCCGGCTAGTTTGACAATCACCATCATGACCGATACGGGGCAAACGGCGTCCCTCCCTGTCGTCAATGAATCGTTATTGGCGGGACTGGCCCACGGAGACCGCGTCTTTTGCGAAATGAATGAGGACGGAAAGGTCACGAAGATTGTGAAGGCTACACCCATCCCAAAGGATTTCCCCGCACCTGAACCCAAGGGATGATCCATGCCACTCGGGAGGCGAGATCTAAGGTGGCCCGATGCGGCTACTCCGCTCCTGGGTGGCGCTCAGAACGAGTGAGGAGGTATGGAAATGAAGACCATGGCGATTCGAATGCTGATAGTGATCTTGGCCTTGGCCATCTGTCTGGCTCCGGCGGCCTTGGCGGCTAAAGAGAGTGCCGGCGGCGATATGGCAAGCGACGTCGGGATCGGGGCGGCCAGTTTCCTGTTTTCCCTCCCCTACGGTGCGGCCAAGGTCGGAATGGCGCTTGTGGGTGGATTGGCGGGAGGCTTCACGTATCCCTTTGACAAGCACGCCGCGGAGTCTGTCTGGCATACGACGATGGAAGGCGATTACCTCGTAACGCCTGACCATCTGCGGGGCAAAAAGGAGCTCCACTTCATCGGTGCTCCGCCGGAAAGTTCCCGAAACGGCCACGGATAGAAAAAAGGCGCCTTGCCGTGGTGATCAGTGGCATGGCAACTGCAGGATGGATAAGGAGAATGACACCATGAAAGCTTCCTTTGTGACTGGTTTGTTCATGACTGTGGGCCTGTTGCTGGTGATGGGGATGGTGGTCCCCGCGATCCAAGCCGAGATGACGCCCTTACCACCGGCCCAAGAGAATACCGCCCTTATCAAGTTTATGGGCGGCACAATCGAAGAAGTTGATCTGACTGGTTTGAGAATCACCATCCAGACTGAAATGGGGAAGAAGGAGTCTTTCCCCGTCTCGAGCGCAGCAGTCATGCAGGGGCTCACTAAAGGTGACCAAGTCGATGTCGAATTGGATGAGCAGGGGAAGGCACTGAAGATCGTCAAGAACGACTTCGCCCCCAAGCTTGCACCTGAAGCTCCCAAGCCTGAACCCGAGCCGAAGGGTTGAGCTTGCCTGAAAAAGGACATGCGGGGCTCATGACGTCCGTGCTGCGTATCTCCAGGCGGTGCGAGGGATATGGCAGTATAGGCTTCAGGGTTGCGCAAGGAACAAAGATGTTTGAGAATAAATGGAACATCTTGAAGATCGCGTCGCTCGTCTTGGTCTTGGCGGGCATGGCGGCCTTGGTGATGACCATCATGATGGGGCAGAACGACGCTCAAGGGTTACTGGGTAGTCCGTGATCTCGCACGCAGGTGCCGACCGGCAAGTTGACGGTCTGGGAACCATAACGTTTCTGCAACGGAGGGTCTGTTATGGAAAGCCTGACTCGAGTTCGAACGCTGACGAAGTGGAACAGATCTCAGGTGGGCCAAGCTGCCGGGGTTGAAGAAGCAGAAGTCGCGCCGGTGCCTGCTCCGGCTCTTCGGGGACGGGTTGTGTTCACCGACCTTGACGGTACGCTGCTTGATGCGGACACCTATCGGTACGATGCCGCTCGTACGGCGCTGGACTGGCTCCGCGAGCACGCTATCCCCTTGATTATCTGTACCAGTAAGACGAGGGCGGAGGTCGAGCCGCTACGAATCAAGCTGAAGAACCATGACCCGTTCATCGTCGAGAACGGAGGCGCCCTGTATATTCCGGAGGGATATTTCAAAGTCCCCTTGCCTGGTTCAAGCAGCCGGGACGGGTACCGCGCGATCGAAATGGGCGTCTCCTATCCCAGGTTGCGGAAAGCGCTCCGCCGCATCGAAGAACAAGTCGGCGTGTCCTTGGTTGGATTCGCGGACATGACTGTGGAGGACATCGCGAAAGTGACAGGGCTTGCTCCTCGTGATGCCGAGCGGGCCCGTCAACGTGAATACGACGAGCCGTTCCTGATCAAAAACAGCCCGATGGCGCTTCAAGGTATCCGCGAAGCGGCCCAACGTCTCGGACTGACCGTCATATCGAACGGCCGGTTCTTTCATCTTGTGGGAGGCACCGACAAGGGCCGGGCCTGTCGTGTCTTGATTGACTACTATCGCAAGGAGCGGGGGACGGTCTCCACAGCCGGCATTGGAGACAGTCCAAGCGACATGCCGATGTTGAAAGTTGTTGATTTGCCGTTCCTTGTTGAGCGACCCGGGGGCGGCCATGCTGAGGGCTTTGAAGTTGAAGGACTTACTCGCGTCCAGGGGATCGGACCGGCCGGCTGGGCGGAAGCGGTGAAGAAGCTCCTAAAGCCGACCCCCTTTCAACATGGCCCATTTATTTTTCAACCGTTACCACCGTTCATGCGCTGAGCCATTTGAAGCGGGGGCTTTCATGTCCCCTCTGCGATCAACCAAGGAGGCTATATGTGCTGTCCGCGCTGTAAAGGATTGATGGCCCTGACACGTTTCTACGATTTGCTGGATGATACGGGAAGACTCGCATTCGATGCCTGGCGCTGTATATGCTGCGGCGAGGTTCTTGATTCCGTGGTCTATGCGAACCGAACCCAGCGGCCCAGGTTCACGCGCCTACGGAAACCACACGCGGTGAGGGTTTAGCCAATCTGTGGGGGGCACTGATCGAAACCCATGATCTAACCCAGTGGGGAGGTACGCCATGTCTGATTTCTATCAAACCGGCTCGATCGCGACGCTGCACAGGTTGGGCAGGCCCAATCTGGAACTCTTGGAGCACGAACTAGCCGAGCATGCGAAGACCTATCCTATCGCGCTGGTCCTCCCCTGTCTCTACTCCGAGTTGGAGGGGCCAGCGCTCGGGGGGATCGTGGAACATCTCAAGAAAGTCCCGTATCTCAATGAGATTGTCATCGCCGTGGGCCGTGCCTCGGCTCTGGAGTTTCGGCAAGCCAAGGAATATTTCAAGGTTCTTCCCCAAGATGTTCGGCCGATCTGGGTCGAGGGGCCTCGGATTCAGGAAATTCTGAAGCTCCTCGTCAATCAGGGAGTCAACGTCGGCTTGCCAGGGAAAGGGCAGTCATGCTGGATCGCATTTGGCTATGTTCTTGCCAGGCGGCGAAGCAAAGTCATCGCCCTCCACGACTGCGATATCGTGACGTACGACCGCGAGTATGTGGCCCGCCTGTGTTACCCGGTCGCGAATCCAAACCTGAGCTATGAATTTTGCAAGGGCTATTACGCCCGGGTCACCGACCGCCTGCACGGCCGTGTCACGCGACTCTTCATCTCCCCGATGATCAGGGCGCTCCAGCGGCTGGTGGGGCCGAATCCCCTGCTCACCTTTCTGGACAGCTTCCGTTATCCGCTGGCTGGCGAGTTCGCGATGGTCACGGATCTGGCCTATACCAATCGCATCCCCGGAGACTGGGGGTTGGAAATCGGAGTCCTGGCCGAGGTCTACCGGAACTGTGCCCTGCGTCGGGTCTGTCAGTCCGACCTGTCCGATAAGTACGAACATAAGCATCAGGCACTCTCGGCCGACAACCCCGAAGCAGGACTCCACAAAATGTGCGTGGACATTTCGAAGGCGCTCTTCCGGAACTTGGCCAGCGAAGGGGTAGTCTTCACCGACGGGATGCTGAAGACCCTCCGGGCGGCCTATCTCCAGATCGCACAAGAGGCCATCAAGAAGTACGAGGACGACGCGGCCATCAACAGTCTCCGGTTCGATCGCAACGAAGAGCGAATGGCGGTGGAGGCGTTTCTCAAGGGTATTAAGCTGTCGTCCGAAGGTTTCCTGGAAGATCCCTTGGGCGTGCCGATGATCTCCAACTGGGCCCGTGTAACCGCGGCCGTTCCCGACATCTTCGACCGGCTGACCGACGCCGTCGAGGCGGATTGTACCTGGGATCCGAAAAGACGCTCCTCAAGCATTCGGCCCCATCTAGTCTGGGACCAAGGCCCAATTGCGGAGGCGTGAGTGCGGTAAGGAGGGATTGGGACGCACTAAGGGAGGACGACCGCAGTATGCCCGACTCGACGCCGTTGCCCCTCGATGAGCCAACGGAGGCGCAGGTCCGTGAAATTGCCGAAGCGGATGTCCTCGTGGGCATTCCGAGCTTCAACAACGCTGGCACGATCGGCCATGTCGTCAGGGCGATCATCGCCGGATTGGCCAAATATTTCCCCGATGCGCGCGCCGTGTTGGTCAACTCGGATGGAGGGTCTACGGACGGCACCCCTGACGTCGTGGCCAGGGCCAGCGTAGATCTTGGGGGCATGCTGATTACCGACCGCCAGAGCCTTCTGCATCGCATCGTCACTCCGTACCAAGGCATTCCCGGAAAGGGCAGCGCGTTTCGCACGATCTTCGAGGTGGCCCGACGCCTGAACGTCAGCGCCTGCGCCGTGGTGGACGCGGACCTCCGCTCGATCACCCCCGAATGGATCGAGCTGCTCATCTGGCCGATTCGGAACGGAGGCTTTGATTACGTCGCGCCGTACTATCTCCGTCACAAATACGACGGAACCATCACCAACAGCATCGTCTATCCGCTGACACGAACCCTGTACGGCTTGCAGATCCGACAACCGATCGGGGGAGATTTTGGCTTCTCAGGCAAACTGGCCCAACACTACATGGACCAGCACGTGTGGGAGTCGGATGTCGCTCGTTTCGGGATCGACATCTGGATGACCACCGAAGCGGTGGCCAGCGGGGCACGGGTTTGCCAGAGCTTTCTGGGCGCCAAGATTCACAATCCCAAGGACCCAGCCGCCGACTTGTCGGCCATGCTGACTCAGGTGATGGGGGCCGTCTTTGCGCTGATGGAGGAGCATGAGCAAACCTGGATTCCCCTCCATGGTTCGAAGCCGGTCCCGCTGTTCGGTTTTCAATATGAAGTGGGTGTTGAGCCGGTGCACGTCAATGTGGACTCCATGACCGCAAGTTTTCGGCAAGGACTTGTCGATCTGCGTCCGATCTGGGAGGTCATGCTGGCCCCGGAGACCCTCCAGGCACTGACGGCCACGGAGGGCATGCTGCCCCATGTCTTCCATATTCCGGATGAAGTCTGGGCGAAAACCGTTTACGACTGCGCTGTGGCCTTCCACCGACGGGTCCTCAATCGGGAGCATCTGATCAAAGCCATGACCCCCCTTTACCTGGGTCGGACCGCCTCGTTCGTCGTGGAAACGCAAGGCCTCACGACTCGGGAAGCGGAGGAGCGCGTTGAGCGCTTGAGTGAAGTGTTTGAGCGCTTCAAGCCCTATCTTTTGGACCGCTGGGGCGCAAGCGAGGAGGTATGACCATGAAAGACTTCTGGGACGCCGCCTTCGTGGAACAGTTGACGATCATCGGGACCCGCATCGTTCATTTCCTTCCCAACCTATTGACCGCGGTCATCATCCTCGGCGTCGGTTGGCCGCTGGCCTGGACGCTGGGACGCGGAGTCGAGCGGTTTTTGCGAATGATGGGCGTGGATCACCTTGCCGATCGGCTCGGCTTCAACGCCGCCTTGACACGGAGCGGTCTGAAACCCGACCCCTGCCATCTTGTCGGCCGCATGTTCTATTGGGGACTCCTCGCGCTGACGGTCGTCGCCTCCTTATGGACGCTGGACCTTACCCCTGTGAACCAGTTTGCCACCACCTTCCTGGGATACATCCCGCATCTTCTGACCGCAGCCGTCATTCTCGTCGTCGGGATGTTCCTGAGCAATTTCGTCGCGCGGGCGACGCTGATCGCGGCCGTGAATGCTAGTTTTCCAGCCGCGACGACCGCCGCCGTCCTGACCAGATGGGGCGTCCTGCTGGTGGCTCTTGCGATGGCGCTGGAGCAATTAGGGATCGCCCGGAACATCGTCGTCGTCGGTTTCGGGATTATCCTGGGAGGCGTCGCGTTGGCCGCGGCGCTTGCCCTCGGTCTGGGCGCTAAGGACCTCGCGAAAGAGTTCCTGGAACGGATGCTTTCCGACAAGCCGCGCGACCGGGCGCCCGATGATCTGAGACACTTGTGAGGCATGCTATGAAATGCCAGTTTGCCGGGGTGCACTATGATGCCGAATGACTGGAGCGCGAGACAGCAGACTTTTCCGGATCGATCGCCACTGATCGTCGTGTCGAATCGGGAACCCTACGAACACCGGCGGCTCAAGGGCCGCGTGGTATGTCAGCCCACTGATGGAGGTCTCACCACCGCGCTCGATCCGGTACTTCGTCGTCTTGGAGGGACCTGGGTCGCTTGGGGGAGCGGAGAGGGAGATCGCGAGGCGGTGAGTCCGGGAGACATTGTCGAAGTCCCTCCTGAGTCTCCAGTGTACCGGCTTCGCCGGATTTGGCTTACACCCGAAGAGGTGAAAGGGGGCTACCTGGGTTACGCGAACGAGGTGCTCTGGCCGCTCTGCCACATTACGCTCGATCGTGTGGCTTATCGCAAGGCATTCTGGGATGCCTATTGCGCTTTGAACCGGCGCTTCGCGGATGCCGTCCTCGACGAGCTCCGCGAGCAGCCGGCACCGGTATGGGTCCATGACTTTCATCTTGCACTGCTGCCGGGTCTTATCAAGGAGGCCGCCCCTGAGAAGCCAGTGGCGCTTTTCTGGCACATACCCTGGCCGGGACCGGAGGTGTTTCGTATCCTGCCGGAACGCCGTCGTCTGCTGGAAGGGTTGCTGGGGGCTGACTGCTTGACCTTTCAAACCGCCGGATTTGTCCGGGCGTTTGCGGAGTGTGCGCATCAGTTTTTAGGGGCCCAAGTGGACGCGTCTCATGAGATCGTCCAGCACGGCGGACATCGGACGCGCCTCACGGCGCGTGCCATCAGCGTGGATTTTCGTTCTTTTTCCGAGTGCGCCAGAGCCAAGGGGGTGAACGATGGTATGGCCCTTGCGCGCCGGCGACTCGGTCTCCCTCATGGCATCCGCATAGGGCTCGGGGTAGACCGCTTGGATTATACCAAGGGCCTGCTTAAGCGCCTCTGGGCTCTGGACATTTTCTTCACGCGTTACCCGCAGTACCGAGGCGCGTTTACCTTTGTGCAGGTCGCGGTGCCGACCAGAAGCGAGGTAGGGGCGTACCGTCGCTATCGTGAGGTGATCCGGCAGACCGTTTCCGAAATCAACGATCGGCATGGCTCTGAGGCACGTCACGGAACGGAGGGCTGGCGTCCCATCGAGTATCTGGAGGGCCGGATCGGACCGGACACCCTGGTCGCCTACTACCGGATGGCGGATCTCGCGTTGGTGAGCTCGGTGTATGACGGCATGAATCTGGTGGCGAAGGAATATGTGGCGTCCCAGGTGGACGAGGCCGGTGTTCTCCTTGTGAGTCAGATGGCCGGCGCGGCTGATGAATTGACCGGTGCGTTGCTCATTAACCCGTACGATCCGGAAGGGCTGGCTGACGCCATTCAGCAGGCGCTCGAGATGCCAGAGGAGGAGCGGCGGCGCCGGATGCGTGAGATGCGGACGCACCTGGAGAAGCACGACATCCATGCCTGGGTGGATCATTGCCTGCGCGATGCCGGGTTGATGACGGGCCAGGCGCAGGACCTGCGTGTATGAGGTGCAGACCATCGCTTCGCGCACGGTTGAAGGCAATTCCTCCCCATCGTCTCGTTGTCTTTCTTGACTATGACGGCACACTGACCCCGATCGTCCGGCGTCCGGAGAAAGCGCGGCTGAAGGCTCCGGTCAGACAGGCACTGAGCAGGCTAGCGCGTTGGGTGCCGGTGGTGATTGTGAGCGGCCGCGCCCTCTCCGACCTGCGTCGACGGGTCGGGGTTGCTGGCGTCCGATACGTAGCCCATCACGGGCTCGTTTACAAAGAACCCGGCTCTGCGGTGCAGTGGTTGGGCCAGCGGATTTCAAAAAGAGAGGTCCGGGAATGGACCAGAGCGCTACAATCCGTGGCGCGGGGAATCCCCGGCGCCCTGGTTGAGGACAAAGGACTCAGTGTCGCCCTGCATGATCGGCTCGTCCGGCCTGGCGATCGGGTCCGGCTGCGGCGCCAGGCGTTGCTCGCTCTGGCTCCTTGGGTAGTCAGCAAGAAAGCGGTACTGCTGCACGGCAAACGCGTGCTTGAAGTGAGACCGGCTGGGGCTTGGAACAAGGGTACGGCAGTAGCTGCGCTCCTCCAGCGGCCGTGGGCGATCGGCCGTGTGCCGGTGTATTTCGGCGACGACCGGACCGACGTCGATGCGTTTCGCGTGCTGCGGGGTTGTGGGATCACGGTGGGGATTGGGGGACGGTGCAGGATAGCCGGAGCGGAGACTTCGGTATCGGGCCCGAAGGCAGTTGAATCTTTTCTACGTTGGCTGGGAGCGAGACAGAACCGGGGCACTCCGTATCGATCAACTCGCTTGAAACCAAATGGTTTTTTCCCTGTAGCAGAAGCCATACATTCCTAGTCGATTGAAAAATCAACAAGTTCAGACTGCTCTAGTATAAACCCTGAAGTTAAATCCATTCAGTTTTTCCTCCTCACAGGCGGATTGATATGTAAAATTATACCATTTTTTCAATACGTTATTGACATTTCCACGTATGGTATCTCCCTTGCTCAACAGAAAGACATGTTGTGTCGAGGGACCCTGCGGTGCATCCCGTGGAAGGGTCCCGCCACATTGGTCAACAGATAACGAGCAGGGAAAAGGAGGCGATGCTTATGAGAACGATCAGCATGACGATTGTGAGCTTGCTGGTCTGGGTGGCGGTGGTGGTTTCACCAAGCTTGGCCGATCAGGTTTCCAGTAATGATCGGGTCGCGCCTCGGACCTTCAGCGGCACGATCGATGGGATTGATCCGATGCAACGGCTGGTCACAGTCCAATCTGAGAAGAAAGACACGTGGATGCTCATTGCGGTTGCAGATGGTGCGGTGCTGAAAGAGTTGCACAAAGGGGACCGTGTCGTTGTCGAGCTGGACGAGCATGGGATGGCCCAGAAAATAATCAAGACCGCCACAGAGCCAAAAGGCGCGCCCGAGCCGAAAAGTTGACCGAAAGGGGTGACTGAAATGGCAACAAGGTGGAGTGTCATTGGAGTGATGACCGTTGTCTTGCTCAGCGCTCAGGGATGCGCCGCCGGCTTGACGCTCTTTGGCGCGGGGGCAGGGGTCTCCGGCGGCAGCGGCGTTTCTTATACCCTGGACAGTATTGCTTATAAGACTTTCACAGCGCCGGTTGAGGATTTGCAAGGGGCCACGCTGAAAACCCTCAAACGGATGGACATCACGATCAAGGGGAACAAAGCGAGCGAGTCCGGCAGGATTATTGTGGCAGTGGCTGGCGACCGCACCATCGAGATCGAGCTGGATCGGCTGACCACAAAGGTCTCCCGCATGCGGGTCAATGCCAAACAGGGCTGGTTGCTGCGGGATCGTGCGACCGCGACGGAGATCATCGTCCAAACCGCGCAGACACTGGAAGATCACCCGCCGCGGGCCAACAAGGCAATGCAGACAGCCGCGCACGATTCCTCCAAATAACAAAGGAGGAGCTGAACCATGTTGAGAATCTTTGTGATCACCATGCTATCGTTCATGATGCTCACGTCAGTAGCCATGGCGCAGAGCTCAAATGAGGGCGCCTTCGACAAACTCTCCACGGGCAATCAGAAGATCGCCCAGGCTCTCTTCGATGCGGAGCAGAAGAACGCCACCTCCCCGACCGCAAAACTGTTGTCGCGCGATGACATTGCCGCCATGAAGCAGGATGGCAAGGGATGGGGCGGGGTCTTCAAGTCGATGAAAGCACAGGGGCTGGTTCAGGAAAAGAATCTTGGACAGGTGGTCAGTGAGAGCAATCACGCGGCACACTCGAACTCGTCCCAAAGTACAATGATTACCACTGGGAGCGGCCGGACCTTCGCGGCAGGAAAGTCGGACCACACTAGCGCAAGCACCCAGCAGGATGGAGGCAATTCTGGGCCGAAGGGCAGTGATGCAGGGCAGCAGAGCGTCATGAGTAGCAATGTGCAGACTGGAGCCGGCGGGGGCCACTCAAATGCCGGTGGCCACGGAGGGCGCGGCAAAAACTAGCAGGCGGCGCACGCCCACGCGAACCGAATAAATGGGTGCGGGGGAGGCCTATGCGACAGATACTGCGAGTAACGGTGTTCACGCAGATAGTGGTGTGGACTTTGGTGCTAACCACCCTCGTGACCGGATTGTTCCCGTCGGAAGGGGGGGCGATGCTGGCTCCCCCCTCGGCGACGGCGAGTGAATCAGGCACGGCGCAGAATCGGGCTGCCGATCTCCAAAAGATCCAAAGCGTGCTGGAAACCAAGGTGGTCCAGCAGCGGTTGGCTGACTACGGCTTGAGCCAGGATGAAATCAATGCGCGCGTGAACCAGTTATCGGATGCCCAGTTACATCAATTGGCCACGCAGGTCGACGCGATGATCCCCGCTGGTGATGGCGGCCTGGGCATCGTGATCGCGCTGCTGGTGATCGCCATCCTTGCCATTATCCTGGTGTACCTCTTGGACCACCGGATCCAGATTACCAAGTAGGCGATGAAAACTGAGGACGCGGCGATGCGCGCTCAAGGCAAACGGATTGGACGAGTTGTGGCGGGACTAGGTGCGGGTCTGGGGATCGTGCTGCTCGTTGGCTGCGCGGGGTCCCTCAAGGAACCGGCCGAGTTCAACGCGGTCGGCTCTGCGGCGTCTGCTCATGGCTCTCTTGCCCCCGCAGACTCTCCTCACCAACATGTCGCCGTGCCGTTCTTTCCGGACGACACCGATCAATGCGGCCCAGCCACGCTCGCCAGCGTCCTGACCTATTGGGGAATCCAGGCAGACCCCCGGACACTCAAAGAGGAGATCTACCTGCCCAAGCTCCAGGGAACCCTGCCGCTCGACCTGCTTTTGGCGGTCCAGGCGCGAGGTCTCAAGGCCGAGATCTATCAGGGGAGCCTCGACAATCTGAAATCCGAGCTGGAGGAAGGGCACCCGTTGGTGGCGTTGCTGGATTTGGGGTTCGCAATCTTCCCGCAGGGACATTATGTGGTAGTGACCGGCTATGACGACCAGCGCCAGGGCGTGTATGTCCACTCGAGCCTGGAGAAGGACGTGTTTATCCCCTACGAACGGTTCCTCCCGAGCTGGGACAAGACAGGCCGGTGGACTTTGCTGGCGACGCCATCCGAGAGCCGCCTGCACAGTGCTGCATGAGCGGGCCGGTAAGTAGTGGTGTAAGAATTATAAAATTGAAGAAAGGAGACAGCGGTCATGAAGAAGCGGACCACGCTGCCAATGACAATAGTGGGAGTTGGGATCTTAAGCATGCTGGTATGGGGGTATAGCGGAGGGATCGTTTGGGCGGATGACGAGCAGGTGTTGGAGAAGAAAGCGACCACCCTCAATAGCACCCCAGCCTCACCCCAGAACGACGAGTCTCGCGCGAAAGCCCTGGCCAAACAATTCAATGTGCCCGAGTCGCGCGTGACGGACATGAGGAATCAGAAGATGGGTTGGGGCGAGATCACCATCAGCCTCGCGATGGCGCAGCATATGTCGGCAACATCCAAGACTCCTTTAACGACGGAAGAGGCTCTCACGAAAATCCAACAGCTCCGAAGCGAGAAGATGGGGTGGGGCAAGATCGCCAAACAGGAGGGTTTCAAATTGGGTCCTGTGGTCAGTGCGGTGGATCGCGGGGAACAAACCCTCAAGACAGCGGACCGTGGGGCCGTGGAACGGTCTGAGCGCAAGACCAGCACAGACCTTCCTGACAAGTCTGACAAAATGGACCGACCGGACCGAGCCGAACGTCCCCAGCACCCTGACCGTCCCGAGCGCCCTGACCGTCCGGGTCGGGCAGGACGCTGACCAAGCATTGCCTTCGACGACCCAGGCGGAAAACTGAAACGTCGCGAATGGGCGGGTTACGGCATCTATGTAACTCGCCCTTCGTTTGTGCAGTCGGGGAAAAACAGTCTGAGACGAAAGCGGTCTTCGTTGCATGCCACGCCTAGTTTTACTTTACTTTTCGGCGCGGGTTTGCGACAGAATATGGTTATGCGGAAGGAAGCCTGACCCTGGAAAGCGCTTCGAAGAGTGGTCGTGCATGCGGCCTCCTGCTCATCGGGTCATTCCTGCTAGCGACGGCCGCGTGCGCGCCGACCCCGCCGACCGGTTCAACCGAGCCGAACCTGCGCGCGCTCACCAAGCAGGCCATCTTGCTTGGGACTGCCTGCGATACAGCTGCCGCGCGCTTTGCTGCCGCGCCGACCAAGGAGATGCGCCGAGAAGTCTTGGCGAGGCTGAAGGAGTTGAATGCGGCGCTGATCGAGGCAGCCGGGTATGAGCGTGAAGCCCGACGCTCGAATTCCGTGGACCTTGTTGATGCCAACCGCGCATTTCACGAAACGGGGCGAGCCTGGGGAGGCTGTTCTCTCAAATACAACCGGACGCTTGTGGCCATCGGAGAAGTTGACACTGCCCGGTACAACTACCAGGGATTACTGGACCGGCTCACTGGCCCCCAATTTGTCTCCGAGCGCCGCCAAATTCAGACGGCCCTGCGCGAGCTTGAGCGCTGAGCCTTATCCCGCCATTCCGCCGACCCGCTTCAATTCCCTCCTCGCCTTTGCGAAGACCGAGTCGAACATCGGAGCCGTCAACTTGCCGGTAAAGGTGTTTTGCTGGGACGGGTGATAAGACCCGATCAGCATGACGCCCCACGGCAGGCGATGAACCTGCCCGTGCCCGAAGGCCGGCAGGGGACGTGGCAGCCTGTGGCCGAGTTCGCGACAGGCCTTGAGGTAGCCGTCGAAGGCGATCTTGCCGAGGACGATCACGACCCGCACCTGCGTGAGCAGTCGGAGCTCGTCGACGAGGAAGGGCCGGCACCGATCGAACTCATCCGGAAGCGGCTTGTTCCCGGGCGGCGCGCAGCGAACGGTGGCAGTGATGTAGCAATCGATCAGACGCATCCCGTCGTCGCGCGATACTGACCGCGGTTGGTTGGCAAACCCGAAACGATAGAGCGCCCCATAGAGCCAGTCGCCGCTCCGGTCTCCCGTGAAGATCCTCCCCGTGCGATTTCCTCCGTGTGCGGCCGGCGCCAAGCCCACGATGAGCAACCGGGCCTTCACGCTCCCGAAGCCGGGGACGGGCTTTCCCCAGTACGTCCATTCGCGGAAACGACGTGTTTTGACATGGGCCGTCTGCTCGCGGTGCGCCACAAGGCGGGGGCATCGGCGGCATGCCACGATGGTGTTTTCTAGGACAATCAGTTGTTTCATGCGGGGAGTGTACCAGAATTACCTTGCCGTGCAGGTGAGACCCTTGTTAGAATTTCATGCTGGGTCTAGGAGAGAAGGTCATGGGTCACGTGGGAATAAGGAGAGGAGCCCTGCTCCTGATCGCGGCCGCGACACTGCTGGCTGTGCCGTTGGCGACCGATACTATGAGCGATCCACCGCCCGCGGGATCCTCCCTGGAGACATCCGAGCCGCTGTCGAACGGCCGCGCGCGCCTGCCGGCGCCGACCAGGCCGTTCCTCAGCAGCTATCGGCTCCCCGACAGCATGGCGTTCGCCGGCACACCCGTGCCGCTCCAACTGTGGCAGGTACGGGAGCGGATCGAGTTCGAGTTCTACCGGTTTCTCGAAGACGAGGGCGACAGTATCATCCTCGCCAAGCGCACCGGCCGGTGCTTTCCGCCGGCCGAGCGGCAGTTGGCTGAGGCGGGCATGCCGGACGACTTGAAATATATTCTGTTGGTGGAGAGCAAGTGCATTTCCGCGGCCTACTCGCGGGCCAAAGCGTCCGGACCATGGCAGTTCATCCCCAGCACGGGCCGGCACTTCTCGTTGACCAACAACGTCTGGAAAGATGACCGCCGCAACCTGGAGCTCTCGACCGAGGCCGCCGTCAGGTACCTCAAGAGGCTGCACGAGATCTTCGGCGACTGGTACCTGGCCATGGCGGCGTACAATGCGGGTGAGGTGAAAATTCAGAAGGCCATGCGCGATCAGAAGGTCAAAGACTACTGGAAACTGCACTACGTCACGGAGACCATGCGCTACGTGCCACGCATCATCGCCACCAAAGAGATCTTTTCCCAGCCTGATCGGTACCTGGGTCTGGCCAAGGCCGATCTCTATCCTCCGCTGGACACCGAAGTCGTGACGGTCACCGTGAAGGAAAGTCAGCGGCATCTGGCAACCGTGGCGGCGGAGTACGGCACATACTTCCTCGAACTCAAGCTGCTCAATCCAGAAATCCGCAAAGACTACCTGCCGCGCGGGACCCATCAGATCAAGATCCCGCGTCGCAATGTGGACTGCCCGACGGCCTGCTTCAAGGCGGACGTGCCGCGCTGATTCTCCCTGGCCTGCCCATCCGAGCGGACGTACGCGGAATGCTCCAGGCCGCGCTGAAGGCCGCCGATCCAGCGCTGGCACTTCGACGAACGCTTTCCCTCAAAGGCCATCGCCTCCTCGCGGCAGATCATGCGTATGACTTGCGTCGCATTCGACGCGTGATGGTCGTGGGCGCCGGTAAGGCCGCGGTTCCCATGGCGCGGACGGTTGCCGGGGTACTTCGAGGGCGGCTCGATTCCGCCTACGTTGTAGCGCCTGAGGGCGCGGCAGCCGGCTCGAAGTCCGGGATTGAGATTGCGGAAGCGGGCCATCCGGTTCCGGATCGGCGAGGCCTGAAGGCGGCCGAACGGATCTTGAGAATTGCATCATCGCTGGGATCGGATGACCTCCTGCTCGTGCTGCTCTCCGGTGGCGCTTCCAGCCTCCTGCCCTTGCCGGACGAGGGACTGTCGCTGGCGGACAAGCAACGGACCACGAAGCTGCTCCTGCGCTCGGGTGCAACGATCGCCGAAGTCAATGCGGTCCGCAAGCACCTCTCTGCGATCAAGGGCGGGCGGCTTGCGGCCGCGACCCGTGCGCAGGTCCTGACCTTGCTCCTCTCCGACGTCCGCGGAGATGATCTCGGGGTGATCGGGTCAGGCCCCACAGCGCCGGACCGGACGACGTTCCTGGACGCCGTGCGGATCGTCCGACGGTACGGACTCTGGGACAAGCTACCGCCGCCGGTGCGCGTTCATCTGGTCGAAGGACTGGCCGGATGGCGGCCGGAAACGCCGAAACAGAGGAGCCCGATCTTCCGGCGTGTGCACTATGTGGTCATCGGCAACAATCGCCTTGCCTGTGAGGCGGCGGCGAAAGCCGCCCGTCTGACCGGCTACGAAGTGGTCCTCGTCGAAGAATATGTCACCGGAGAAGCCGAAAGGCTTGGGCGATGGATGGGCGAGTTGGGGAAAAATCTCGCCGGTCGGAAAGCCCTTCCCGGTCCTGTATGCGTCGTCGCGGGCGGCGAGTTGACCGTCACGGTGCGTGGGTCAGGACGAGGCGGGCGGGCGCAGGAGTTCGCGCTTGCGGCCGCATTGGCGATCCAAGGTGTTTCTGGTGTGTGGGTGATGGGGATCGGCTCAGACGGCCGGGACGGACCGACCGATGCCGCCGGCGCTGTGGTAGATGGGCAAACGGTGGCGCGCGGAAAGCACAAGGTGGTTGACGCCGTGAAATATTTAAAGAGGAATGACAGCTACACTTTCTTCAAAAAAGTCGGAGGCCACATCAAGACTGGCCCCACCGGCACCAATGTGAACGACTTATACGTCCTGCTGGTCCACCCTCGATGGAAATAGGTGCAGGAATCTGGTAATAATCACTGGCGCAGGAGGAGGTTCGAGGTGCCAGAGACAGAGAACCCCAAAGAACAAAGCGCCGGCGAGAAGTGGGCCATGTGGCTGGTGGTCGGGATTCTGCTGTGGATCGGGTTCGTCAGTGTAGCCGTACTCGTAATGCTGTCACGGGGGCATTAAGTAATCGATCCGCTCCACCCGCACCATCGGCATGATCATCCCTTGTCCGGGGTCCTCATGGGCGAAGTCATAGATAATGGCTTCGTCGGGGACGAGCAGGCCGGTCATCGCCACGACGACCTTCACGCTCTCTCCTCGCGCCATCCTGGCCTGCAGTGATTCCCTGAGATCAGCCGACGGCACCGCCACGAGCTCAGCGGGCAGACTCTCCGGCTTGAATCGGACCAGCCCCCATTTGGTAGGTATCACCTCCGGTCCTATGGCGACGAGGAAGCCAGCCTTGTCCGGGTCATAGCTCGAGAGCACGCCGTCCCAGAGGAAGGTGATCCGTTGCGTCAGTGCCTTCCGGCCGGCGCGCAAGCGGTCCCGTTCCCGGTTCAGCGCGAACAACGAGTCATCGTGACGGTCGCCGTGCGCACCCTGGAGTGTGGCCCAATCGGGCGGCGACCCGTCCAAGGCCTCCAAGAACTGTTCAATCGCGACAGGCTCGTGCAAGAGGTGGGTGTCTGCCGGCAGCGCAGCCAGCAGCCCGGCAAGGACCGTTGCAGAAAACGCAGACATGCGTAGAATTGTAAGGCCGGCGCTTCAGCGGGAAATGACTAGTATGTCCAAGTCATGAAAGGAAGCCGGTTATGTTACATGGTCGTCTTTGTACCCGCTCTGCTTGACCGCCTTGCTCACTGCGGCTGTGAGCTTTCCCGGCTCGATCGGTTTGATCAAAAATTCTATGACTCCTTGCTTGAATAGCGTGGTCGCCTTGTCGACCGTTCCCGTTCCGGTCAGGACGATCACGGGTACGGATGGGAATTGTGCCCGAAAGTAGGTGATCGCCTCCATGCCGTTGACCTTCGGCATTTGAAGATCGCAAACGATGGCGTTGAGCAGCAATGGGTTGTCACCGGATTTGACGGCGGCAATGGCTTTTTCTCCGTCTTCCGCCTCGATCACGTCATAACCGGCCTTCGTCAAGATCATCCGGACTGACTTCCTGATGTCCGCCTCGTCGTCGACGACCAGCACTCTACCTAGCCCCATGATGAACCTCCCTTGATTAGGTCCGTGATGACTACAAACGCATTGGCATTGTAGGGATTCAGAAGCATTTGTCAAGAATAGGGACGGGGAGGCTACAACTTCCCTTCGCCCTTGAGGTATTTCCGAAAACGGTCCATCAGCTCGGCACCGAGCGTCCCGCCTTCTGGTTTCTTGGTGTGCGGATCCTTGAAATGCTGGCGGATCTCCTCCAGACGTTTCTCGGCCTGCGGGTTGCCCTGGAGGCGCTTGGTCTTCTGGAGCGCCGTCTCGAAGGCGTCGAAGGTCAGCTCGTTGTAGCCGAATGAGCGGATGCGCTTGACGGCTTTCATCATCGCCTCGTTTCGGAAGATCGTGAGGTGATCCGAATCGATCTCCTTCAGGCCCAGCTTGCGCGCGCGGCGCTCGGCGGCCTTGCGGATGCCACTGCGCACGAAGTCGGGCGACGTGAGCAGGCGCTTCCAGGCCTCGTCGCTCCACGTAACGGGCGACAGCTGCGCGTCCCAGATGGCGGTCAGGGCCGCCTCGTCGATGGCGGCGAAGCCCAGTTCGCGGGCCCGCTCTTCCGTGTCGCGCTTGACCATGTCCGCCACGAAGTCCATGGCAATGGCGGGCGATTGCACGATCTTCTGTTGAAGCCGCGCCTGAGCGTCCTCGGTCCAGGGAAGGGAAGGCATCTCCTGTTGGAGCTGTTCGTCGCCCAGCGCTTCCACCTTCTGGAAGAGCTCGATGTTGACCTCCATGTGGCCGCGCTCGCGGGCCACGTCCTCGGCGATCTGCTGGATCATGTGCCGCATGAATTCGGGCACGGTTTCGAGCCTGGCTTTGGCTTCGGCCGTCCAGGGAATGCGGCCGGCGGCCATGGCGCCTGCGGTTTCTTGCAGACCGGCCTCGCCGCCCATGCGTCCCATCATCTGGCTCTTGAATTGGGTGAGGAGGTCCTCGGTGATCTCGCGGTATCCCAGCTCACGGGCCTTTTTCTCGGCCAGCCTTTTCACCATGCCGCGGAGGAAGGCGGGGGCCCGTTCCATCCGCTGGAGCGCGCCCTCGGTCCACAGGACCTCGGTTTCGCCGGGAGCGTGCTGAGCCTTGGTGTCGAATTCCGCCACGGCGATCCTATTTGTTGACGATTTCCTTGAGCTCCTTGCCGGCCTTGAAGAAAGGCACGCGCTTGGCGGGCACGGCGACCGTCGCGCCGGTCTTCGGATTGCGGCCCTCTTTCATGCGGCGGTTTCGCAGGCGAAAGCTGCCAAAGCCGCGGATTTCGATCTTGTCGCCCTTGGCCAGCGCCGTCCGGATGCCGTTGAAGATGGTGTTGACCACGACTTCGGCCTGCCGTTTGGTCAGGGTGGGGACCTGCTCGGACAACTTCTCGATGAGCTGCGCTTTCGTCATGGGTGTGCCCCTTAAAACGCCAACATATACTTCAGGCTGATGCCGGTCGGCGTGAGCGGCGCAACAGCCTTTCCCCAGAAAGAATTATCAAGGAGATCGCGCAACGAAAACCGTTTGCGGGTTTCGACGACGCGCGGCTCTCCCGCGATTCCTACCATGCGGGCGGCCAGCTTGATCGCGTCCTGCAGGTCGCCCAGTTCGTCCACGAGCTTGGCCGCTCTGGCCTGCCGTCCGGTGAAAATGCGTCCGTCCGCCAGATCGCGGACCTGCTCTACCTTCATGGCGCGCCCTGCGGCTACGGCTTGGATGAACTGGTCGTGTACGTCGTCCAGCACGTCCTGCAAGAGGGCCCGCTCTTCTGGGGACATGGTCCGGAACGGCGACGCCAGATCCTTGTGCTTGCCGCTCTTGATGACGACGCTTTGCACGCCGACTTTCTCCAGCAGGCCTTGCACGTTCGCCAGTTCCATGATCACGCCGATGCTGCCGGTGAGCGTGCCCGGGTTGGCGACGATCTTGTCGGTCGCCGCGGCGATGTAATATCCGCCCGAGGCGGCCAAGTTGCCCATCGAGGCGACGATCTTGACCCTGCCCTCGGTGCGCGCCTTCAGGACTTCAGCGTAAATCTCCTGGGAGGGCACCACCCCGCCGCCGGGACTGTCGATGCGCAGCACGATGGCCTTGATGCTGGGATTTTCCCGGAATTTTCGCAATTCCTCGATGGCCTCCCGCGAATCCAGAATCACGCCCTCGATGCGCACCACCGCGACTTTCGCGCCGACCGGCCAGCCGCTGTCCAGCAGGAGCGAGGTGAACAACGAAGAGACGACGACGGCGGCGACCAGGAGCCCGATCAGGGCCAGCACGGTCCGGAATGTCCGCTTCTTCTCCACCCTGCCGTTACTCCTCTTCCTCGCCCTCGCGCCGCTTGTTCTTTCGCGCGGCGCGGCCCAGAGATTGATCGACCTTCGCCTGGCCGGCCTGGAAATCCTGCATCTGCTGGCGCTCGCTGTCGCGGTGGTGTTCGCGCAGGCTCAATGCGATCTTCCGTTCGTCTCGATCGACTTTGATGATTTTGGCTTCGATCTCTTCACCCACCTTGAACCGGTCTTCCATCCGGGTGGCGGAGTCCAGGCCCGTCTCACTCACATGAATGAGTCCTTCCACGCCGCCGTCGAGTTCCACGAAGATTCCAAAGTCCGTCAGCTTCGTGACCTTGCCGCGCGTGGCATTGCCGACCTGGTGCTTTTCGGGAATCTCATGCTCCCACGGGTCGGGCGTGAGCTGTTTGTACCCGAGCGACAACCGCTCTTTCTCCTTGTCGATCTTGAGGACCACCACCTCCACCGTCTGGCCTTTCTTGAAGATTTCGGAGGGATGCTTCACGTGCTTGGTCCAGGACATGTCCGAGATGTGAATCAGGCCATCCACGCCTTCGTCCAGACCGATGAACGCCCCGAAATCCGTCAGGCTCTTGACCTTGCCTTCAATCTTGGTTCCCACGGGGTATTTCGTCTCGACGAGGTCCCAGGGATTCGGCGCCACTTGCTTCATGCCGAGGGAGATTTTGCGGGCGGCTTCATCCACGTTCAGCACCTGGGCTTCCACCTGGGCCCCGACCGACACGATCTTGGAGGGGTGACGGACTTCATGCGACCAGGTCATCTCGGACACATGGACCAGTCCTTCCACACCCGGCTCCAATTCGATGAAGGCCCCATAATCAGTGAGGCTCACGATGCGACCCTTGATCCGACTGCCGACGGCGTGCTTCGCGGCGACGCCCATCCAGGGGTCCGCGCTCTTCTGCTTCAACCCCAGCGAAACGCGGCCGGTTTCCCGGTCGTATTTGAGGATCATCACCTCGACTCGGTCGCTTACCATGAAGAGCTCCGACGGATGGCCGATGCGTCCCCACGACATGTCGGTGATATGCAGGAGCCCGTCGATGCCGCCGAGGTCCACGAAGGCGCCGTAATCCGTGATGTTCTTGACGGTGCCATTCACGAGTTGGCCTTCGGTGAGGTTCGACAGGGTCCGCTGCCGGCGCTGGTCGCGTGATTCCTCGAGCAGGAGCCGGCGGGAGACGACCACATTGCCGCGACGTTGGTTGATTTTGATGATCTTCATGGGGAAAGTCTTGCCGATGAGCTGTTCGGGATCGCGGACTGGATGGAGATCGATCTGGGAACCGGGCAGGAAGGCCTTGACGCCGATGTCCACCATCATCCCGCCTTTGATGCGACTGATGACCCGGCCCTCGACGATGGCCTCCTCTTTGAAGGTCTTCTCCAGATCTTCCCAGACCTTCATCTTATCCGCTTTTTCTTTGGACAGGATGAGATTCCCCTCGCTGTCCTCGCGCTCCTCGATGTACACGGGAAGCCGGACACCGGGGGCGAGGGCAGCCAACTCTTGCGGGGAGAACTCCTCGGCGGCGATGATGCCCTCGGATTTGTAACCAATGTCCACGACCACCTTGTCTTTCTTGACCGAGATGACCGTGCCTTCGATGACTGATCCTTCCTCGAAATTCTGGAAGGTCTCCTCGTACATCGAGGCCATGGCGGCCTTCTCCGGTGAGCCCAGTTTCATATTCTCCAGTGTTTCCATTCGCTTTTTGGTTCCTCCCACGTTAGGACCTGACACACAGGGTTAAAGGGTTAGTTGCCTGCAGACCGGCATGCGGTCGAGGGGGATGCGACCCCCCCCAATGCCGCGATGCGGTCCATGATTTCCTGACTGATCAGCTGGTACAGCGCCTTCCTCTTGCTCTCGCCGTCCATCTCCTTCACCAGCGCCGAAAAATCCATCGGTGCTCCGTACGTCACCCGGATCGGTCGCAGCCGGATCCCCTTGGCGCCCGGCGGGAGCACATCGTGCGTGCCGCCAAGGTACGCCGGAACCACGGGACAGCCTGTCGCGGCGACGATCATTCCCACTCCCGGCTTGCCGGGCTGGAGCCGCCCGTCCTCCGAGCGGCCTCCCTCCGGATAGATGACCACCGCGCCTCCGGCTTTGATGCGGCGAATGGCCTCGTCGAATCCACTGCGATCCACACGCGCACGCCGGATCGGAATCCATCCCAGGTACCGCATTAGCCACGCCGCCGGTCCGGCGAAGAGGTCCAGGCGGCCCATGTACGACGCCTTCCGGAGCATCCCGCATCCTAGAATCGGAATGTCCAGATAGCTGGCATGGTTCGCGGCGATGAGCACCCCTCCGGTTCTCGGGATGTGGTGCTGGCCGGACACCTTCAGACGAAACAACACCGTCGCCACCAGCCGGACCGTCACCCACACCACTGCATAGAGCAACATTCAACGCGCAGCGGCCGCTTTGCGCTCGATCGTGCGCAGCATGCGCTCGACGACCTCTTCGATCGTGAGCCCGCTGGTGTCAATGATCATCGCATCCGGAGCCGCCGCCAGCGGGGCGCTTTCTCTGGTCCGATCCCGCCCGTCCCGCGCGTCCAGCTCCCGGCGCGTTTCCGTTAAGTCCGTCACTCGTCCGGAGGCCGCCAGCTCGTCGTGCCGTCGGCGCGCCCGTTCCGCCGGCGCGGCTTCCAGAAAAAACTTCACCGGTGCCTCGGGAAAGACGCGGGTGCCCATGTCCCGTCCTTCGGCGACAGTGCCCCGGATCCCCGATCGGTGCCCGAAGCCCTGCTGAATCGGCAACAGCCACGCTCGAACCTCGGGCAGGGCGGCCACCTGCGAGGCCGCGTGGCTGACCTCCGGGGTTCGAAGCTCCTTCTTCAGGACGCGCCCATCGACTTCGACCGCCATCTCGCTTCCAACCTCGCATGACACGGTCAGCCGGGTTTCTCCGCAGAGCCGCCGCATCGCATCCGAGGCCGTCGGATCGGCTCCGGCCTGCAACGCCTTCCAGGCGACAGCTCGATAGAGAGCGCCGGAATCGAGATGCGTGTAGCCCAGCCGGGCGGCGATCAGCTTGGCGACGGTGCTCTTGCCCACCCCGGACGGGCCGTCAATGGCGACGATCAGCGGCGGGGTTTTCTCGCCCCCCGTAGGGGGCTTCGCGTCCCGAGAAGCCGGTATTGTATTCACCCTTGCCCTGAGGGTGTCAATAACCCTCTCAAATTCTTGTCGAATCCGGGGAATGACGTAGCCATGCAGGCCGTGTCTTCCACCCGCGTCTCGCCCTGCGTGACCAGACCCGCAATTACCAGGGACATGGCCACGCGGTGGTCTCCGTGGCTTTGACAAACGGCCCCCTTCAGGGGACGGCCACCGCAGATGCGCATCCCATCGGGTCGTTCTTCGACCTCGGCGCCCATGCGGCGCAACTCCATGGCCATAGTCGCAATCCGATCGCTCTCCTTGACCCGTAATTCGCTCGCGCCGGCAATGATCGTTTCGCCTTGCGCGCAGGCGGCGGCGACGCACAGGATCGGGAACTCGTCGATCGTCTTGGGGATGCGATCTGGGCCGATTGTGACGCCGTGCAGCGGCGCCGTGCGCACCCGAAGGTCCGCCACCGGCTCGCCAGCCTGCATGCGAGGATTCACGAGATCAATCCTGGCCCCCATCTCCTGCAACACCTCCAGGATGCCTGTCCTGGCGGGGTTGACTCCCACGCCAGTGATCGTCACGTCCGAGTCGGGCACCAGCGAGGCCCCCACGAGGAAAAAGGCGGCCGCCGAGAGGTCGCCGGCAAGAGACATGTCCTTGGCCACAAACGAGCGTTGCCCGGTGAGGCTCACTGTGAGGCCGTTGCGCGTCAGCGGGATGCCAAGATAGTCGAATAGACGTTCCGTATGATCGCGCGAAAGGGCCGGCTCAGTCATGCTCGTGGTTCCATCTGCGAAGAGGCCGGCCAGCAGCACGGACGATTTGACCTGCGCACTGGCGAGCGGAGACTTGTACGCGATGCCCCGCAGGCGCACGCCGGTGATGGCCAGCGGTGCGAACTCTCCCCCGCGGCGGCCGGCGATCAGGGCGCCCATTTCGCGAAGCGGTCCGACGACCCGGCCCATCGGTCGCCGTCTGATGGAGTCGTCGCCGGTCAGCACGGAAGAGAAGTCCTGCCCTGCCAGCACGCCGGCGAGCAGGCGAATCCCCGTGCCGGAATTGCCGCAGTCCAGGATCGATTCGGGCTCCCGCAAACCCCTGAGGCCTTTGCCTGCGACTCGCATGCGGTCGGATGCGATTTCGATCGGGACGCCCATTGCCTGGAATGCCTGTGCGGTATGCAGGCAGTCCTCGCCTGGACAGTAGTTGGTGATCACGGTCTCGCCATCCGCGAGCGCGCTGAGAATGATCGCGCGGTGCGTGATGGACTTGTCCCCGGGGATGGTGAGGGTGCCGCGCAGAGCCATTACTTGATCCTCTCGCGCGCTTGCTTCGCCTGCGCGAACTCGCGCGCAAGGCCTTCGCCGTCCCCGGCCTTGATGAGCGCCTTCAGGCGCTCGAGGCGCGCTTCGTAGATTTCGAGCTGGCTCACGAGGTTGTCCCGGTTCCACAGACAGATGTCCCGCCACATCTCGGGCGAGGAGGCTGCGATGCGGGTGGTGTCTTTGTACCCCCCCCCGGAGTAAATCTGGAGGTCGAGGCCCGGTGTCTGGGTTTCCTGAATGGACGCGACGGCGTTCACGAGCGCGAACGCGGCCATGTGGGGCAGGTGGCTGATGGCGCCCAGCACCCGGTCGTGCAGCATGGGGTCCATTTCGCACACCCGCGCGCCGGTGAAGCCCCAGAGCCGGCGAACCTTTGTCAACGCGTCGGGATCTGTTTTCGCGGTTGGGGTCAGAATGCACAGAGCGCTGCGGAACAACTCGAGACTCGCCGCGTCCACGCCGGCCTTTTCCTTGCCGGCGATGGGGTGTGCCCCGACGACCCGCACGCCGGCCGGCACGAGCGCTTCCATACGTGAGACCAGCGGGCCTTTGACGCTGCCGACGTCAGTGACCACGGCGTTGTGTGCCAGCTTCGTTGCGCAGGCTGTCAGCGCCGATTCGAAGGTATCCACCGGCGCGGCCAGCACAAGCAGATCGGAGCCGGCCGCCGCCTCCGCGAGGTTCGTGCTGTAGCGGTCAATGGCCTTCAGCTCGACGGCCTTCTTGAGATTCTCGACCCGCCGGCCGGCGCCGACGACGGTGCCGACGAGGCCCTGCTGTTTGCAGATCATCCCGAGCGAGCCCCCGATGAGGCCCACGCCGACGATGGTCATCTGCTTGAACAGCAACGACATTACAGGGCGCGGCCGACCGCCTCCGCGATAAGTTTCAATTCCTTCATCAGCTCTTTGAACTTGGCGGGCTTGAGGGATTCTTCTCCGTCGCACAGCGCGCATTCGGGATTGGAGTGCACTTCGATCAGCAGTCCGTCCGCGCCGGCGGCGATCGCGGCCTTGGCCATCGGCGCCACCAGGGCCCATTTGCCCGTGGCGTGGCTCGGATCCACGATGACCGGGAGGTGCGACAGCTCTTTGAGCGACGGGACGGCCGACAGGTCCAGCGTGTTGCGGTATTGGGACTCGAACGTCCGGATGCCGCGCTCGCAGAGCATCACGTTCTTGTTGCCACGCGACATGATGTACTCCGCGGACAGCAGCCATTCCTTGATCGTTGCCGAGAGGCCGCGCTTGAGCAGCACCGGCTTGTCGTACGCGCCGACTTCCTTCAGGAGCTCGAAGTTCTGCATGTTGCGGGCGCCGATCTGAATGATGTCCGTCTTCTCGAGGAAGAACTCGATGTCGCGCGGGTCCAGGATCTCGCTGACGACGGGCAGGCCGGTCTGCCGCTTGGCCTCGGCCAGAAAGTCCAGCCCCTCATTACCGAGCCCTTGGAACGCATAGGGTGAAGACCGCGGCTTGTACGCGCCTCCGCGCAGAATGCTGGCCCCGGCCGCCTTCACTTCCTGAGCGATGCTGACCGTCAGTTCCTTCTTCTCCACGGCACAGGGCCCGGCCATGATCGCCAGCTTCTTGCTACCGACCTTGACGCCGTTCACGTCGATGATCGTATCGTCTTTTTTGAATTCGCGCCCGGCAAGTTTCCACGGCGCCAGGATCGGTACCACGTCCTCGACCCCGGGGATGGCCCGGAAGGGCTGGTTGGCAATCATGCGATCGTCGCCGATGACGCCGATGATGCTCCGCTCCTGCCCTTTGGAGAGGTGCGGGCTGAGGCCCAGCTCCTTGATGCGGTCCATCACATGCTCGATCTCTTTTTCGGTGGCACCGGGTTTCAGCACGATAATCATGAAAAGGCGCTCCTTGTTTTACTTGCTCAGTACCGCCTGGAGTGCTGTGATGAAACGTTCATTTTCCTGAGACAACCCGATCGTCACCCGCAGGAAGGCGCCGCCCAGGTGGCGGACGATGACACCCCGGCGGAGCAGGGCCTCGAACACGGTCTTGCCGTCCTGCTTCACGTCGAAATACAGGAAGTTGGCCTGGCTGGGTACGACGGTGAGTCCGAGAGCGTTCAGGCGCTCCGTGAGAAAGCCCATGCCCTCGGTGTTCAGCCGGCGACTCTCGCGGACGTGCTCCTCATCCGAGAGGGCGGCCAACGCGGCCTTCTGCGCGAGACTGTTGGTGTTGAAGGGCGGCCGGATGCGGTTCAGGTGCTGGACGATCTCCGGTGTCGTCAGCCCGTAGCCGATCCGCAGGCCGGCGAGCCCGTAAATCTTCGAGAAGGTCCGCAACAGCATGACGTTGCGACCGCCCTTGAGGATCGCCAGAGTATCGGGGTAGTCGGCCGCCGTCACGTATTCGTAGTAGGCTTCGTCGAAGACCACGATCACGTCCGGCGGGATTGCCTGCAGAAACGCGCCGACCTCGGCGGCCGTGACATACGTGCCGGTCGGGTTGTTCGGATTGCATATGAACACCAGCCTGGTTCTGGCCGTGACGGCTTTCGCCATCGCGGGTAGGTCGTGGCGGAATTCGTATAGTGGCACCGTCACCGGTTTCGCGTGCTCGGCCGTGACGTCGATCTTGTAGACGATGAAACTGGGCTCCGCCATGACGGCTTCATCCCCTTGATTAAGGAAGGCTTTGGTCAGGAACGTGATGACCTCGTCCGAGCCGTTGCCGAGGATGATCTGGTCCGGCGAGACCTTCCAGCGCTCGGCGAGCGCCAGTCGCAGATAATGTCCCCCGCCGTCCGGATACCGGTGCAGGGTCTTCGTCGCGTCGCTCAGGGCGGCGATCGCTTTCGGCGACGGCCCGCGCGGGTTCTCGTTCGAGGCCAGCTTGATCGAGCCGGTGATCCCGAGCTCGCGCTCCAGTTCCTCGATCGGCTTGCCCGGCGAGTACGGCGTGATGCCGGCGATGTCAGGACTGATTCGGATAGCCATACGTGTCTCTTAGCCGTGCGCAGGATACGAGCCGAGGATCTTGAAGAACAGGCACCGGGGTTTGACGTCCTCTAGCGCCTTCTTGACGCGCTCTTCGTCCACGTGCCCTTCAACGTCGATGAAAAAAATGTATTCCCAGGCCTTACGTCGCGACGGCCGCGACTCGATCTTCGTCAGATTCACGCCGGTTGAGGCGAAGGGCCGGAGCAGATCATACAGGGCGCCGACCTTGTCCTTGACCGACAGCATGATGGACGTCTTGTCCTTGCCGGTGCGCTCCGCCGGTTTGAGTGAAAGGGCCAGAAAGCGGGTGTAGTTGTTGATGTTGTCCTCGATGCGTGTCTTCAAGGCCTTCAAGCCATACAGCTGCCCCGCTAATTCGGAAGCGATGGCCGCGCTCGTCGGATCGTCAGCGCAGATCTCGGCGGCGCGGGCCGTGCTGTGGACTTCCGACACCGGCACACCCGGCAGGTTCGTTTCCAGCCAGTTGCGGCACTGGGCGATCGCATGGGGGTGCGAATAGATTTTCTTGATGGCGCTCAAGGAATCCGCTCTCGAGAGCAGGTTGTGAGAGACTTCCTGGAGTACCTCCCCGTAAATCTGGAGATTGGAATCGATGAACATGTCCAGGGTATGGTTGACCACCCCTTCGGTGGAGTTCTCGATCGGCACCACCCCGAAATCGGCCCGGCCCCGCTCGACCTCGTTGAAGACCTCCTTGATGGACGTCATAGGCACGTACTGGGCCGACGACCCGAACTTCCGGATGCAAGCCAGGTGCGTGAACGTGGCGGAAGGGCCCAGATAGGCCACCTTCAACGGCCCTTCCAGCGACAGCGAACCCGACATGATTTCTCGGTAGACCGCCCGCAGGGCCTCGCCTGGGAAAGGGCCAGGGTTGTTCTTGCAAATCCGGTCGAGGATTTCGGCCTCTCGGGCCGGGGTGTGCAGGTTGGCTTGGGAGTCTTGGGCCTTCTTCAGCTTGCCGATCTCAACGACGTGACGGGCCCGTGAATTCAACAGGCGGATGATCTCATCATCGATCTTGTCGATTTCTTTGCGATATGTCTGTAGCGGCTTAGGATCTTTCATCAAAGTTTTCGCCAAAAAGGAAACGTTACTATAACCGAACTTCGGCGAAATTTGCAAGGAATTTCAATGAGGTGAGTGAAACTAGGCCAAGAGGTCTTTTTGCTTTCCGAAGTGCTGGAACGCGAGACGGGTGGCGACTCGACCACGGGAAGTCCGCTCCAGATAGCCGGCCTGGACCAGGTAAGGTTCGTACACGTCCTCTACGGTGTCACGCTCCTCACCGAGGGTCATGGCTAGGGACTCGATGCCCACCGGCCCCCCGCTGAATTTCTCGATGAGCGCCAGGAGCAACTTGCGGTCCATGTCGTCGAAGCCAGCGCTGTCCACGCCGATCCAGGCGAGGGCCGCATCGGCGATCTCGCGGGTAACGCGCCCGTCGGACTTGACCTGGGCGAAGTCCCGCACGCGCCGCAGTAGCCGGTTGGCGATGCGCGGGGTTCCGCGGGAGCGACGGGCCACTTCGGCCGCGCCCGATTCGTCGATCACCATCTTCAGAATGCGGGCCGAACGCTTGACAATGGCCTCCAGCTCTTCGGGAGTATAGAAGTCCAGCCGCTGGACCAGGCCGAACCGGTCCCGCAGGGGCGAGGTGAGCGATCCGGCGCGCGTGGTCGCGCCGACCAGCGTGAACTTCGGCAAGTCGAGTTTGATCGTCCGCGATGACGGGCCCTGGCCGATGATGAGGTCGAGCTGGTAATCCTCCATGGCCGGATAGAGGGCCTCCTCGACGGGGGCCGGCAGGCGATGGATCTCGTCGATGAACAGCACGTCGCCCTGCTGGAGGTTCGTCAGGATGGCGGCCAGGTCACCGGCGTGGTTCAGCACGATGCCGGAGGTGGATTGAATGGCCACGCCCATCTCCCTGGCGATGATGTTGGCGATGGTCGTCTTGCCGACGCCGGGGGGGCCGTAGAAGATGCAGTGATCGAGGGCGTCGCCGCGCTGCTTCGCCGCGTCCATGCAGATCCGCAGCGACTCCTTCATCCGCGCCTGGCCGACGTACTCGTCGAGCGTTTGCGGCCGCAGCGTAGCCTCGAAGCTCTTTTCGTCGTCCGCCGGCTGCGTCGTGGTTATCCGATCGGGGCGCTCAGGCATGTTCCTCTATTTCGCCAATTCTTTCAGGGCCGCGCGGATAAGGTCCTGGAGTGGTGTCTCGCCATTGCGACCGTCCAGCACCTGTTTGACCACGTCCTTCACGTCGGAAGCTTTGTAGCCGAGGTTGGTGAGGGCCGAGAGGGCGTCGTTCATGAGTTTGCTGGACGGTTCGGCGGCCTTAGCCGCGCGGTGATCGGCGGCCACGCCAAGTTTTTCGACTTTGTCCTTGAGTTCCAAAGCTAAACGGCCTGCCGATTTTTTGCCGATCCCCGGAACGGAAGCCAGCACTTTCTGATCGTCGTTGCGGATCGCCGCCGCGAGGTCGTCCACGCTCAGCGAAGAGATTACGCTCAAGGCCAGCTTGGGCCCGATGCCGGACACGCCGAGCAGCATCAGGAACGCCTCCTTCTCGCGCGGCGTGCTGAAGCCGAACAACTGAATGGCATCCTCGCGGACGTGGGTATAGATGGTGAGGGTGACGGTCTGATTGGAATCGGGGAGTTGGTAGTAGGTGCTGAGCGGAATCAGGACATCGTAGCCGACGCCCTGCACGTCGATGATAACTCCCCCCGGATGCTTTGACGCGAGGCGGCCGGTGAGTGAGGCAATCATCCCGCCGCTGCGACCTTCTCCATGATCTCTTCCGGAATGTCGAAGTTGGCGTGGACCTTCTGCACGTCGTCGTGGTCCTCCAGCGTGTCTATCAGCTTCAGCACCTGTTCCGCGTTCTTCTCGTCCAGCTTGATGTAATTCTCCGGGATGAAGGTGATTTCGGCCAGGGCGATCTCGATCTTGGCATCGGCCAGCGCCTTCTTCACCGCTTCGAACTCATGCGTGCCGGTGATGACCTCGTAGGTCTTCTCGTCCACCTTGATGTCCTCGGCGCCGGCGTCCAGCGCCAGGGTCATGAGCTTGTCCTCGTCCACTTTGCCCTTTTCCACCACCAGCAGGCCTTTTTTATGGAATTGCCAGGAAACCGAACCGGCCTCAGCCATGTTGCAGTTCTGTTTGGTGAAGATGTTGCGGATCTCAGCCACGGTCCGGTTCCGGTTATCGCTGGTGAGATCAATCAGCAGGGCGCAGCCGCCCGGCCCGTAGCCTTCCAACTGAAACTCTTCGAAGTGGACGCCGGGAAGCTCGCCGGTGCCGCGCTGGATCGCCTTCTTGAGGTTATCCGAAGGCATGTTGGCATCTTTGGCTTTGAGGATCGCGAGTCGGAGGCGAGGGTTGCCGTCCGGATCGCCGCCTCCGAGGCGGGCGGCGATGGTGATTTCACGGATGATCTTGGTGAAGATCTTACCGCGCTTGGCGTCTACGGACGCTTTGTGCCGCTTCGTGGTTGCCCAGTGACTGTGGCCCCCCATGACCTCGCTCCTTCGTGCTTGGAATGGTAGTTCATCATGATGTGCGAAGGGATTGTGACATAGGGTCGAAAGGGTGTCAATGCGTGGAATAGGCGACCGACAGGTGCAGGCTTCTCTTGCGAGTTATGCGTTATTTCGCTACTCTCTTTTAGGGCGGAACTCTGGCATGCGACACTACGAAACCACGACGGCAAGTGGAAGCGGAATGTGGGGATCTCAACTCTATGAGGTTTCCTTGGTCAAGGCAACGAGTATTTACTCTGATGAAAAGGATAAGAATAAAAAGACGGTGACAGGCTACGACATTCATTTCAAGCAGCCTTCTAGCCCAACTTGGGATAACCGCGCTTTTAAGACGGAACAAGAACGGACTGCATTTGTTAAGCAACACTTCTCGTCAATAAATTGGACTGAGCCACCTCAAACGCAAGAAGCGCATAAGGAGCTTCCGCATATACTCACTGCCATTATTGGAGAATATCTATCTTCCGTTACATTTGTCATGGACTACGTTCAGCTTGATTTTAATGGACATGGTTTAAATCTTTATGTCTGGCCAGTGGTTGTTATCGGGGACCGTGCTTCGCGTCAACAAGAGATAGGATATCGCGATGCGTTGTGCGCATTGATCGGAAAGAATGTCGAGCGTGTAGATGAGTATTTTGATGTGGGACTCGTGGTCGGTTTCCAGGGCAACAGTCTGCTGAAGGTTCCCTTACGCGTTGAAGAGGAATCCGCTTTGGATGAGCTTGTAGAATATCGTGGGCTGGAAGGGGCCTGGGTCATTTGGCAAGCTCACGAAGAGCCTTATACCTAACTGCCTTGGGACCCACCGCAATTCCTTAAATAATTAGCCTCTCGAAGCCAGCGCCTGGCGGATCTCGCGGGCGGTGCGTGGGCCGACGCCGCCGACGCGCTGGAGGTCGGCTTCGCTCGCGGCCGCTAAGGCCTCGAGCGAGCCGAAGTAGCGCAGCAGGTCGCGGCGTTTAGCCGGCCCGACGCCGGCGATGTCATCCAGCTTGGAAGAGAGCAGGACTCTGCTCCGCAGCTTGCGGTGATACGTGATTGCGAACCGGTGCGACTCGTCGCGAATCCGTTGCAGAAGATGCGTGGCGGGCGACGATGGCTTCAAAATCACCGGATTCTTTCGCCCGGGCAGGAAGACCCGCTCCTCCTTCTCGCCCTTCGCCTTGGCCAGCGCGACGATATCGATGCGCGAGAGGCCCAACTCCCGCAGGGCGTCCATCGCAGCGCCCAACTGCGCGATGCCGCCGTCAATGAGGATCAGATCGGGCAACGGCCGTTGATCCTCCTTGACGCCGCTGTAATGGCGCCAGACCACCTCCTGCATGCTGGCGAAGTCGTTGGCCCCTTCGACGGTCTTGATGCGGAACTTGCGGTATTCCGAGCGCTTCGCCCCTCCGGCCTCCCACACCACCATGGAGGCGACGCCCTGGTTCCCCTGGATATTGGAGATATCGAACCCTTCGATGCGGGCCGGCGCTTTTTTCAAATGCAGCAGCTTCTGCAAGTCTTCCGTGGCCACGCGCTCCGTGGCTTCGTCACGCAAGTGGTCTTTCAAGGCGGCGGCGGCGTTTTCTTCCGCCAGCTGCACGAGGTGATGCTTCTTCCCGCGCTCCGGCGCCAGGACCTGCACTTTTTCCCTCTTTTTCTCCGACAGCCACTGGCTGATCAGCTCGGCTTCCGGTAGCGCGATCGGCAGCAGCACTTGTTTGGGTGGGAGGACTTCTTTGTTGTAGAACTGCTCGATGACGGACCGGACGAGTTCCTCGTCGGGTGTATCCTGAACGTTCCCCCAGTGGAAGTCCTTGCGCCCCACCAACAGGCCACCGCGGACGAACAGCATCTGGATATCCGCGGCCGCGCCGTGCCGGACCAGGCCGACGACGTCCTGGTCCACCATCTCGGTCTGGGCCACCCGCTGGCGCTCGAGCGTGCGCTCGATCTTAAAGATGCGGTCGCGAATGCGGGCGGCTTCCTCGAAGTCCTCCCGGTCGGCGGCCGCGTCCATCTGCGCATGGTAATTCTCCAGGAGCTCCGTGTCCCGGCCTTCGAGGAACATCCGCGCCTGCTTGACGATCTCGTGGTACTCCTTGGATGTTTGATAGCCGACGCACGGGGCCATGCAGCGCTTGATCTCATACTCGATGCAAGGGCGCTCGGCCTTGCCGTCGATCTCGATCTCGCACGTGGCCAGCGGGAAGACCCTCTTGATGACGCGCAGGGTCTCCCGAAGCGCCCCGGCCGGGACGTACGGGCCGTAGTAGAGCGCCCCGTCGTTCTGCACCTTGCGGACGATCGTGAATCGCGGAAACGCCTCCTTGATCGGGAGACGCAGATAGGGGTAGTTCTTGTCGTCTCGTAAGATGACGTTGAACCGGGGCCGGTGCCGCTTGATGAGATTGTTCTCGAGGATGAGGGCCTCCAGCTCCGACCGCGTGACCATCGTCTCGATGTCCGTCACGTGCGAGATCAGCAGGCGGTTCTTGGGGGTGAGGTCCGCGCCCTTCTGAAAGTAGGAGCGGACCCGGTCCGCCAGGACATTGGCCTTCCCGATATACAGGATCTCCCCGCCCTTGCCCTTCATGAGATAGATGCCGGGCGCTCCTGGGAGGTGTTCGAACCTTGAGGCGAGCGAAGTGGGTGCGGGAGGGGCGCTTTTAGCGGGGCTCCCTCCCGTATGGATGGTATCCGACGGCATGAAACCTAGTGTAGACTAGAGATTACTGCTGGACAAGGGAGGCTGGAGGGAGTTGTGCTGAAACAATCCTGGCAGATCGGGCGAGTCTTCGGCATCCCCTTGAGAGTGCACATCTCCTGGTTTCTGGTCTTCGCGCTCGTCGTGTGGTCCTTTGCTCGCCAGTATTTCCCCGCCGTCCTTTCCTACGGGGTCGCCTGGCAGTACTGGAGCCTGGGGGTTACGGCGGCGCTCCTGATGTTCGCGTCGGTGTTGGTACATGAGCTGGGCCATTGCCTCGTCGCCCTGCAGTACCGGATTCCGATCGCCCAGATCACGTTGTTCGTCTTCGGCGGCATGGCGCAGATCAAGCGCGAGGCACCGACGCCGAAGGCCGAGTTCCTGATCGCCATCGCGGGCCCGATCGTGTCGGTCGCACTCGGCCTCGGCTTCTGGGGTCTCGCCGCTCTGCCCGGAGCGTCTCCCGCGCTGGTCGCCGTGTGGGAGCTTCTCCGGAACGTCAATCTGATGCTGGCAATCTTCAACCTCGTGCCGGGATATCCGTTGGACGGGGGGCGCGTGCTCCGCGCTGCGCTCTGGGCTTGGTCCCGGAACTTTCACCAAGCCACGCGTTACTCGGCCCGCGCCGGTCAAGGATTCGCGGCGCTGCTGATGCTCTTCGGCGTCTATGACGTTGTCGCAGGTCTGGAGATCGGAGGCGTGTGGTTTCTTCTGATCGGCGCGTTCCTCTATACGGCCGCCCACAGTACCCATCGCCAGGTGTCGTTTCAGGAGTCTCTGCTGGGGCTCCGGGTGGGCGACATCATGACCACGGACGTCGTCGCGCTGGAAGCGGCCCTGACCTTGGACGAAGCAGTCGACAATTACTTCCTGCGATTCGGCTACGGGGGATTTCCGGTCATGCGTGGTGGGCGGCTGGTGGGGACGCTCTCACTCAAGGAGCTCAAGGCGATCCCGCGAGAGCGGTGGAGCGTCCTGACGGTCGGAGAGGTCATGGTGCCACACGGGTTCCAGGCGGAGGTCCATCCGGACGAGCCGATCACCGCCGCCATGGAGCGCATGTTCCACGACGACCGCAGCCGGCTGGTGGTGATGGACGGCGACAAGGTGATTGGCCTTGTCACGCGCTCCGGCATCGCGCGCTTTCTTGACCTCCGGCAATGAGAGTCTGACGGGTCCTGCTATGCTCCCTCATCCAAACTAAGGACGCGACGGTTGCCGTCGGCGTCCATCTGAATCGTCAGGTGGAGGGAGGTGCCGGGCTTCAGCTTCCGGAAGAAACCCATCATGCCTTCATCGCGCGGGAGCACCTTGAACATCATCTCGTTGTCGTCGCGAAGGGTTCGCCAGCGAGTGCCATCGTGCACGTGGGTCCAGACGATCCAGATCGCATCCTCGTAACCGTCGAAGGACTGCAGCCGTCCCACGATGCGAGTCGGCTTCTCGAACTTCATCTGCTGGATGATGCGCTCGAACTCTTCCGGCTGCTGGCCGGGTGGAACCGGCAAGCCTTCTTGCGCGAGCGCAAGCGAGCCTGCAAGAAAGAATGAAAAGACGCAAACGATGAGGAGCTTCATGGATTCATTATACGACGATGACTACCGAAGAGGGAGGATGGCGCTCTGGGCGGCCTTGACGAGCTGGTCGGGGAACACGCCGAGGATAATGACGCCGATGGCTGCGACGAGGAGCACCACGATGGTGGCGGGCGAGGCGACGACCCGTACGTCGTACCCCGGCGTGCCGGCCGTTTCGCCCGGCTCCCGCATGTACATCACCATGACCACACGCAGGTAGAAGTACGCCGAGACGGCGGCGAAGACGACGGCCAGCACCGCGAGCGCCGGCATATGCGCCCCCACGGCCGCCATGAAGACGTAGAACTTGGCGATGAAGCCGCCCGTCGGCGGGATGCCGGCCAGCGAGAACATGAAGAGCAGCATGACCAGGGCCGCCCACTTGTTGCGCTTGGCCAGTCCGGTGAAATCGTCGATCTCGTCTCCCTCCAGCCCGCCGCGCCGCAGCATCGTCACCACCGTGAAGGCGCCGAGGTTCATGAACGCATAGATAGCCAAGTAGAGCATCACGCTGGCCATGCCGAAGGCGTCGGCGGCGACCACGCCGATCAGC
>Ga0207684_10000542_pt1 | contig 46478 bp, 35 predicted proteins | sample KBSK5501metaG_FD_184342 | JGI IMG/M metagenome (GOLD analysis project Ga0207684, IMG submission 184342) | Corn, switchgrass and miscanthus rhizosphere microbial communities from Kellogg Biological Station, Michigan, USA - KBS K5-50-1 metaG... | ecosystem: Host-associated > Plants > Roots >... | reverse complement strand
GCTTGTCGGCCCTAGCGGAGCGGTGCCTAGAAAGGTGGTCACGTGTCAGGCCAAAATCGCTGCTTTAACCAGACTTATACCACGTGAGCACCCCGAGCGCAGAATTGTCGGACAGAGCTACAAACGCATTCGCACAATCCAAGGAGGCAGCCCGGGCGTTAGCGCTGGCTGCTATCCTGCGAACGAAGAACAAACTCAACCTTGCGTTCCCTGTTGAGTCGGACGGTCTCCTCCAGATCCAGTCTTGCCAATGGGAGCAATTTGTTCTCTCCATCGGGGGTCAGGAAATGGAGTCGGGTGCCTTCTAGCCAATAGTCGCTGGCGAAATAGCCGCTCCCGCTCTTAAGCATCAGAAGCGTGGGCTGTAAGGACGGACGGTCGGCGAAATCAACGGTGATGCTATTTGTCTGCCCTTGCGCGGGTGCGGTTGTCGATATCTCCCTTGTCTCCGATGCTTCTTCAGAGCCGCCACTCCGTAATTGTGGCGAGAATGTGCCTGTGCTGCTCGGTCGGAACCGCGAGGCTTCTGGTATCTGTGACGTGGTTCTTGCAGCTGTGATGGTTGCTGGAAGCTCCACGTCCTCAAGCAGTCGCAGAGTCATTCGGACCTCACCTTTGAGCGTCGGACGTGGCCCGCGTGCGAGCAGGGTGATCACTTTCACCGGCCACAGAATGGGAATGGCCCAGCCGATCGCGTCGCGCTTGGGGTGGCCTCGACCGTGGATCTTTCCCTCCCGGTCCATTCTGAGGTGGGTAACAGAAATCGCCCTGGCCGACAGGGGGAGTATCACCGCACCGGGTAGAACCAGGCGGTCAAACTCCAGCTTGATCCATCCCTTGCCAAAGAAACGTCCGGGGTCACGGTAGTCCTGGAAATGACCGGCCAAGTAGGCACCCCTGGGAAAAACCGATCGCCCAAAAACCGCTATGGCGCTGGCATGGCAGAGAATGGGATCTCCGAGCTCCGCGGTCTGCGACGAAAGATTGGGCTCGTTCAGTGTGCATTGCAGGAGAGTTCCCGCAGGCAGAATCTCATCCGCTGCTTGTGTCACAGGTGGTGTCACAAGGCACAAAATGAGAACTAGAAACAAGAGTCTTCTAAGCATGGTCGCCTCCTCTCCGGCGGGGAACCTTTAACTAAGAGGAAGGAGTTGGTCGAAAACGCACAGGGCGAAGCGAGATCGCGCACGTACTGACGCGCGGAGATCCGCGCCAGCCAAGCCCCTCGGCTAAAAGGTCTGATATTTCCCTGCCTCATGGGACACCGCTGGATTGAACTGAACTACGAAACTACGTGGCGAGAGGGGTTGGGTACACCTTGACGGGTACAGCGCAAGAACAACGTTTTTACTCGTAGGGGGCCCGCGCAACTCGTCCGTGAATAGTGCGAGTATACACCTTTTCGGCCGGTCGGCTGGAGGTCGGGGGTATTGCTCCGCTTGCCGACGCTAGGGCGGTCCAGTAGGGGACCATCACCGAGAAAGTGTTTAACCCTGAACCGGCACTATAATTCGCGGTGATAGCAACATTGGACGATGATCTGATATCCGCCGAGCACAAGCGTCGTCAAGCGTTTGAGGCTCTGATAAATTACATTGACCGTCCGGACTTAGAACCGCCCGATATCAGACTCCATCGTCGGCTTGCCGACGATCTGACGCTCGCCACTGCTCGGTAAGTGACACTTGTTTCCAAAGTGAAGCCCTCCCGCGAATAGCCTCAAGTCGATGCACAACCGTGGCCCGGAGTTTGAATGCAATGAAACATCCCCACACCACGTCAATTCGGAAGTATTGTCTCAGGCCTGTTCACTCCCGTGCTGGCGAAACACTCGAAGTCGTTCTCGCTCATCGACTGCATTTCGGTTGGCGTTGACCGAATGCAGCGGAACTCGGTACTCAAAGAACTGGATCCCATTCCACAATTCAAGGCAACAGCCAAGCTGGGCAAATTCCCGGAAACTCGGTTCTCACAATCATTCTCGCCCTCGGGGCGGTCTCGGCTCGGCCGCCTCTTCCCACCAGCAATCAAGAAGTAGCGCCCAGTAGTGCGGCGAGCCTACGGGCATCGATCTTGTCGCTCTTCTGGCCGGACTTGAGCAAAGCGTTGTGGCGGGGTCGCAAGCTACCATCTGGGCGACGTGAGACGATAGTAAGTCGCACCTCCCGCCAATTTTCGATGTTTGGTGCAGTCATTGCTTATAGCGCCGTTGCTGAACATCGCCTGCATTGCACAGGCCGCTGCTTCTCGCCGCCAAGAGGTTGCGGTTCACAAAGAGAAAGTGGAGCATGAGCCAGAGGAGGTCGCGTAAGAGTCGATGAACAGCACCTTGAGTTGTTTCTCCGTATAATTGCAACGGTCATGGACCGAGGCCCTGCGTCCGCGATCGGTTGGCTCTTTGATCGGCAACAGGGAGCTCCAGACCGCCTGATTCCGCGCTGGCTATTCCTTCGCGCGCTCGGCGCGATCTACTTTTCCGCATTTTTCTCGCTAATCTTTCAGATTTGCGGTCTCATCGGCCCGGAAGGGATTCTGCCCGCCAGCCGCTATCTTCATGCCATAGAGCAATCGCTCGGCCATTGGCAACGAGTGTGGTATGCGCCGACGCTGTTGTGGTTCTCGAGCGGGCCAGTCATGCTGAGCGCACTGTGCTGGGTGGGGATGTTGGCCTCGCTGCTGCTTGTCCTGAATCTGTGGCCGCGCGGCATGCTGGTCATTTGCTTTGTGTGCTTTCTGTCGTTCGTCAGCGCCGCGCAGGACTTCTCCGGTTATCAATCAGATGGCATGCTGCTTGAGGCTGGTTTCATCAGCTTCTTTTTTGCCCCGCCTGGATTCCGCCCAGGACTAGGCCACCTACATCCTGCTTCGCGCGCCAGCTTGTTCTTGCTGCAGTGGGAGTGGTTTCGCATCTACTTCGAGTCCGGCGTGGTGAAGCTGCTAAGCGGGGACCCCGAGTGGCGCCATTTCACCGCAATGGATGAGTACTACCAGAACGGACCTCTGCCAACTTGGGTTGGCTGGTACGTGCAGCACCTGCCGCATTGGTTTCATGCTGGGACCGTGTATGCCACGCTGGCTCTGGAGTTGGGCCTGGTTTGCATGCTTTTTCTGCCGCGGCATTGGAGAACCGTATGCTTTTTTATTGTGACACCGTGGCAGGTCGGTGTAATCCTGACGGCGAACTATACCTTTTTGAACTATCTGGTTCTCGCGATGGGTGTGCTGTTGCTCGATGATCGCTTTGTGCTGGGTGTCATGCCCGAGAAGTGGAGAGTGCGGCTCACGGCTGGCATCTCTCGTCCAAAAGGGCCGACGACGCCAGAACTGAGAAGCCGGAAGGAGAGTATCGGTCGCTATTGGCGTCTCCTGACGCTTTCCGCCAGCACTGTTATGTTGACGTGGATCTTCTATGTGACGACGGCAGAACTTGTCTGGATGTTTGCCAAGCTACCTTTACCTGCTTCTCCGGTGGGTGCGCTTGACCCGTTCCGGATCGCCAATCGTTACGGACTCTTTGCGATGATGACTCGCGGACGATATGAAATTGAGTTCCAGGGCTCCGCAGACGGACAGACTTGGGTCGCATATCCGTTTCGCTACAAGCCGCAGGAACTGAATGAGCCACCCAGAATCTACGCGCCATATCAGCCGCGATTTGATTGGAACTTGTGGTTCGCTTCTCTGGGGTCGTGGCGCGAGTATCCGATCGTGCCCAACACCGAAGTGCGCCTGCTCGCGAACGACAAGGATGTACTGGCACTCTTTGCCGGTAATCCTTTTTCAGAGGAGCCGCCGCATCAAATCCGCGCAGTGCTCTGGCAATACTGGTTCACGACAACGTCAGAAAAACGGGTCACCGGGATGTGGTGGCGGAGGCAACTGTTGGGCCTGTATGCGCCCAGGCTAGAGCGAGGACCTGATGGAGGCATCAAAGTTGTCGAGTGGCCGAAGATGCAGCCGAGGGAATAGCCTAAGCCTAGGGGTGGCGTATTCGCAAATGAGCAGAACCGCGAGCAGAACAAGGTTAGTTGGAGATTTGCGTTGAGTCGCAAGGCATGCGTTGTGGGCTCTGGTCCAAATGGGCTGGCAGCGGCCATCGTACTGGCCCAGGCAGGCCTGCAAGTAGATGTGCTCGAGGCCGAGCCGACAGCGGGCGGCGCAGCGCGCACGATGGAATTGACGCTGCCCGGCTTCTTGCACGATTTTGGATCAGCGGTGCATCCGATGGGTGCCGGGTCGCCTTTCTTCTCTTCGCTGCCGCTCGAAGATCATGGACTGGAGTGGATTCATTCTCCGGCTCCGCTCGCCCATCCGCTCGACGACGGAACGGCAGTCCTACTGGAGCGCGACCTGGGCGATGCCAAGATATCCCTTGGTGCAGACGGCAGTGCCTGGGGTAAGCTCCTGCAGCCGTTTGTCGAGCGCTGGAGTGAATTCGCCCCCGAGGTGCTTCGCCCGATTCGCTCGATTCCGAAACATCCCTGGCTCATGGCGCGTTTTGGGATGAACGCCTTCCTTTCGGCCAGGACGATTGTTAGCCGCTTTCAGGGCGAGCGCACGCGCGCGCTATTCGCGGGCCTTGCTGCGCATTCCTTCCTCAGTCTCGACGAACCCGTGAGTGGCGCGTTTGGGATGTTGATGGCCGTGACGGCGCATGCCGTGGGCTGGCCGATTCCGCGCGGCGGGTCGCAGTCACTTACAAATGCGCTATGTCGTTATCTTTCCACGTTCGGGAGTAAGGTAAAGACTTCGTCGCGTGTTGAGTCTCTCGCGTCGTTATCGCACTATGACCTGATTCTCTGTGATGTCACCCCGCGGCAACTTCTCAGAATTGCCGGCCAACGCTTGTCGGACAGCTACAAACGTCAGCTGGAGAGGTTTCGTTACGGCCCCGGCGTTTTCAAAGTCGATTACGCGTTGAGTGGCCCCATCCCCTGGAAGGCTTCCGAGTGCTTGCGCGCGGCGACCGTGCACTTGGGTGGGAGCTTTGAGGAGATTGCTGCATCGGAACAGGCGGCGCGAAATGGGCGGCACGCGGATTCCCCGTTTGTCTTGCTCGCTCAGCCAAGTCTATTTGATTCCTCGCGCGCGCCTGCGACCAAACACACGGCGTGGGCGTATTGCCACGTTCCTAACGGGTCGATGGTGGATATGCTGAAGAAGCTGGAAGATCAGGTTGAGCGCTTCGCTCCTGGGTTCCGCGAGTGCGTTTTGGGGCGCCGGGTCTTTTCTCCAGCGGAGCTTGAATCTATGGACTCCAACTTGGTAGGCGGTGACATCGGAGGAGGCGCGATGGATCTTCGCCAAGTTGTATTTCGGCCGACATGGCGATGCTATGCGACCTCGGCAAGAGACCTATACATCTGTTCGTCATCAACCCCGCCTGGGGGCGGCGTGCACGGCATGTGCGGTTATCACGCTGCCAAGATGGCGCTCGCGAGATTTCAAGCGCTGTGAATCTTGCTGTGCAAAAGGGGAACAAGCGCTCTCTGCATTTAACAAGACATTGAGAATTCAACAGGTTGCAACCGTCGGTTTAGGCTGTTCGGCCCGCGGCATTGCACCGAAAAGAGGCATTGAGAATTGGGCCCTAACTTTTTAGGTTGGCTCGCGTTGACGGCCGGAAGAGTGGCGAAAATTAAAAATTGCCGATCCGAAACTAGGCTGAGTCATCAGCTCGAAGAGGCAACTCGACGAGCAACCAGACCCGAAAAAACCGACTGACTCTGCCAGGAGCAGTTGGGGTTTGGAACCGCGAAAGCGGCGATCGCATCAAGGCCTGCGACGGTGCGTGCCTCCACACCGTTGCCTTCCTGGCAGGAGCTGATAATTAGAGCATAACCAATGTTCACAGCCTTTACCTTTTCCCGCGCTCTCGTCGCCCCTAGTCTGGTTCCCCAAAAAACATTCTTCCCCGCGCGCCCTTTTCAGGAGGAATTCTGAAAGGACCATTTCAACAGGTGATCCGCCACGGGGCAATCGCCGGACTCGTTCTTCAAGAGCCCTGAACGCCCAACGTTGTCGTGCGATTGAGGGCCATCGCCAGCTGTCCACGCGGGGTTTTGATGCAGCGCGCGCCGTCCATCGGCCTTTTGACCGGTCCTGCACGCGAAGTGGCTACCTGGCCGCTTTGTAGAATATAGGAGACATGGCGGTCAGGATTGAGATGCAGAATACGGGCGATCCCCGAGCTCGCAGGGAGATTGTAACTGTCATTGAACACGTGCTGAGTGACAGGCCGGGAGAGTGGCGGGTATCAATTGTCGGGTCTCACACAAATGACAACTGGGAAATGAAAGTGGAAGGACCAGAGGGCTTCGAACGCACGTACACTTTGGTTGGCGGCACCGGAGAGCACCAGCCCATGGCGATAGGGAAGTTGCTCCTTAAGCTGCTGTCGGCGAGCAGGCCATGATTTGGTGTCCTCGTATAGCCGATGCTGACATCAGGAGTGTGTCAGGAATAAGCTAAGTTCATTTTTTGAGATCTGGAGTCGGAAACCGGGCATCGAGTAGCACCTCCTCCCTTCAGTGAAGAGAGCTCACTTCGCGACGATCCGATCCTCTGGCACCTCGACCTCGTCCACACCGCGAAACGAGAAGAGGAGCTTCACTAAGTACGTGGGTGGATGCTCCGAAACCTGGCGGATAATAGTACCCACTGCGTCGGTAACCGCGGCGTGGAAGACGACCGAGCCCACCCGCATGCCTGCCAGATTCACTCGCACCCCCTGACCGTCACGCAGCATACGTACTATTCTCGTTCTGAGCATTCTCGTTGACAATGCTGTGTTGGCGTGAGGGCTCCCGGGTGTGCCCTGGTGTGAGGGCCCCCTTGCGTCGCGCCCGCAACCGGGACTATGCTGTTGTTTCGCCGGCAGGGTGAGGACGGCACAAGGGTTTTCACCGTTTCCTCTTGTCTTAGGTCCGGCCGAAGCGCAACGGTGTCAGGTTGGACCACGTCTTGCCCTGCCCTAGATTTCGCTCTTCAGAAACTCCCAACAGGTTCCCAGCCTGCCTCCCGCGGCCTCAGCCAGTACAGCAAAGCGGCTATTGCGAGCCGCACCGCAGATCGCCCCCACAAGAGGTACGCCGGATACATACTGCGAATGTCCGTCATCCAAAGCGAAAGAAGCGGTGTCACTGCCAGAATGCAGAACCCGACAATGAGTGCGTCCACGACTGCCACATTGCGTACTGGATTGCGTGAAGCGAGCCACAAGAGCACGCCGAGCATGAGCACCATGCCGCCCATCTCTTTGAGAAGCGACAGGAGCAGTGTGGACACCTCTCCCTCGGGTGGTCGCAGAAAGATCCGCACGATGAGGGGCTTCTCGGCAAAGATCAGCAACAGGCCTCCAAGTGCGGCCAATAGTGAGAAGGCACGTAGGAAAATGCGCAGAGAACGATACGGCGGTCCAGTCATGGCGGGCTCCTTCCGGTGCCACCGATTGTACGTCCAGGACCCCCCTACAGAACCGAGACGTTCCATGAGCTAAACCATGTTGTGCTCGTCCGTCCCCGGATCTAGAATTCTTCCATTCACTCCTTCTGCGCGGAGGTTGGGTATGCCCCGCTACGAATTCTTCTGCCACAATTGCAAGAAACTCTTCTCCAAGATCTTGTCTCTTGTCGACTACGAAGAAGGAGAAGTCCTCTGCCCGCACTGCAGCAGCAAGGAAGTCGAGCAATGCTGGTCCGCTTTCAACGCCATTACGTCGAAGAAGAGCGCCTGATAATCGCGTCTGTGGCGCTTGCACCATTTCCGGGCAATTGACACTGCCAGTGTCGGTCTCTGACCTCATGCAGCCGTTCCACCCCTAGCGGTGGGCCGACCGAGCCTCCATCTGATGCACCCACCAAGACCGCTAACCGGTCTTTTTATTCCCATTTTGGGATAAAGTTATGGGAAGTTCGGGCAAGACATTGAACTCATCATGTACTAAGAAGAGCAAAAGGGGTCATCGTTTTCTTGGCTGAGCAGCCTCACTTGGGGAGAGAGCAATCCCACCCGAATGCGTACGACTCCACGGCGGCAGAGGCAGGGTTCCGGGAAGGGCAGTCTGGAAGCGATGCCGCGAGCTGATGGAAGCGGCCCGTGCTCCGGCAGCCCCACAGAAAGTTCCGCTTTTGACGCTACAGGTGGGTTGGCTCGGCCCGCTAAAGCGCGTCGAGAACGCCCTAAGAACGCGCTCCCGCGCGCCTTTTCCTCTCAAACCTACGCAAAAATCCGCTACCCAAACCTCATGAATAACCGGCAACCCACCACGCAAGATTCGAGACCCCGGAAACCCCGGTCGCGGTGTTGAATCCCCCGTCTCCGGGGTCTAGAATTCTTCCACTACCCTTCTAAAACTTTGAGAGGTCCCTAATGCCCCACTACGAGTTCTTCTGTCACGCCTGCAAGAAAACATTCTCGAAGAGTTTGACCATTGCCGAACATGAGAAGGAAAACATCGTCTGCCCCCACTGCCGTAGCAAGAATGTCGAGCAGGGCTGGTCTGCCTTCTCCGCCATCACTTCGAAGAAGAGCGCGTGAACACAGCTGCGGAGTTTCTCCAGGCGTCGCACCGTAACCGCGATTTTCGTCGCCGCCGCTCGTGTTTTTCGGGGCTCATGCGAGGCATTCCGTGGGCGGAAGGAGAACTCCATGGCGTACTACAAGCTGCGGCTGGAAGTCTGGTGCGACTGGGATCCAGAGGAGAGCGACCTTGAGGAATTGCGCAGAACATTAGCGCAGGCGACGCTATCTGCACCAGGCGCAAGATGATTGCAGTCGTGGAGCGCCCGCAGGATATCGAAGATGAGGCGGCGATGAGATTCTTTGGCGGAGAAGAGGCGATGCCGACCTGAGCCAGGGGTGGGTCATGTTGGGTCGCCGGGGCGACTGGTGACCTCCCTTGGTAGGACAAACAGAACGAGCCTCCGAAAGCCTCCGAAGGTCAGTGAGCGATTTGGGGATCTGGACATGGTGTGAGTGCGCCGAGACGTGCACGTAGAGAAAGCCCAGGAATTGTCTGGTGGAGACTTCCGTTATTTCCAAGCAATTCAATTTCGACGGTTCCGCTTTCGCCAGCACTCGCTCCATTGCTTTCCGTACGGTTCTCTCTCCCCAATAATCCAAGGCGGTCGCGTGTATGCTGGCAGCCAGCGGTACCCTCCAGGCCGGTAGCGAGGTAAGGAACACGCAGTCCCTGGGCACCGGCTACACAGGCTGGGAGGATTGTAACCCGCTGGTCGGCGTATACTTTGCTGTATCCGGCGGTCGAGTTGTGGGGTGCCCGGCGGTCCCTACCGTTTGCATGCACTCCCCTCGCCACGCAGTTGTACTTAGTCTTTGCTAAGGGGCACTCCGCCGTTCTGTTGCCATTTGGGGGGACTCAAACCACTCGGTGAAGTGGGTACCAGCCCACTTTGACCCCGCATGGCGCACGAAATCCCGGCGCCAGCTAGAACGCTAAGGGCCAAACTGTGGCAAACGGCCTCTTCCCCGAGAATAATTAAGGTTGTACAAGAAACCTACCAAGGAACTGACGAAATTGCTTGGATAATCGAGAAGGATAGGTTATTTTGGCCAACATTGGAATTTGGAATTAGGGGCCAGGAATCACAAGCCCAGGAACGAGGCACGATTCGGTTTCGCGGAGGAATGACAATCCCTGCTTTCCGCGACGTAATCCTGGTTGCGTGAGATCTCGCGGGCTCCAAGAGGAATCCAGCCGTGAAATTCCCTCTTTGCTTCTCCATTCTTGTAGTAGCTTCGGTCTTCTGCAGCTCTTGCTTGTCTGCCAACGCCGGGGACTTTGCTGACGCCGCTGTTTCGAACCCATCCGAGGCGGCTGCAACCTCGTCTCAAGAAGACGGACCGGTCGCGGCCTCGTCGGAGTTCATGATCACAGGTCCGCTGCGCTCGTTTCTGCGCATGGCGGGGATCAGTCAAAAGATTAAACCCGAAGAAGTGCTGCCCTTACTGAGCCGGAACGTGTTCACGCAAGGTTATGAGGGCTCCAGCCGGAAGACTGAATTTCTCATCCTACTGAGCCGATACGTCGTGCAGGCCAGGGAGCTGACCGCCCTGGCCGCAACCGATGGCATGGTAATTCGCGTTTCGAATTGTGATGGCGCAAAACCACTTCTGCGCATTCTCGGTTATCAGACCCGGTTGAACTGTGGAGAGCCTGGCACATCCCTGCAAACGGCGGATCCCGAGAGGGCTTTCCTGACGATCGATTCCGGGTTCCCTCTACCGGAACTCGAGCAGACGTTGCAAGGAGGCAAACCTTTCGAGTACCCGTTCCCGCCTTCTCCCGTACCGGTCCTGTTCGCCGCAAGCGACTGGACCATGGCGAGCAAGAAGAACTACAAAGAAACCAGCAGGGACTTGATCGACACGATCTTGAGCGACCCGGTTCTCGCACACCTCTACTGGGGCCTGTCCAAGCTCGATCCCGAAACCAGTAACTTCTTGCAGCGATCGGTTGGGATCAAGAAACTACTGCCATATGCCGCAGTCATTGATTTTTACGGAAGCCACATCTGTATCCGCTCGGGGCGGGTCGTCGTTCCCGGAGGGCCGGACGCAGAATCCGCGTGGAAGGATTTGGTAGGGGCTAGCCCGGCATCACCAGCGGCTTTCGTCCAGAGATTGCTGGCCCGGGACAAGGGTTGGCTGACGGCTTATTTTGACGTGCTTTCTCGGGTGAGTAGAAGTCAGCAGGCGTATTTCACCGAACCCAATCGGCTGCGGCTTTTCTACGATGCATTGCGGGCTCCGGATCCTTCGGCTAGTGCCACAACCGGTTCGTTCAGACCGGCCCCTGCGCTGCTGCTTTTGGTTACTCGGCTTAACCGGGAGGCCACGGGCGAACCGCTTGTTCCCGGAAATCTCGAGGTGTGGAAAGACATTCTTCGCCAAAAGAACGACTCTCATATCGTGCGCCTATGGGGCAGGCGCAGCACCCGCCTGACCAGTCCGGATCAGCTCATGCAAACAATGTTCGCACTCTCCCGGGTGACGACCGATGACGGGCCGCTGCAGATTTACATGGCGATCAGCGAACTTGAAAGCAGACGATCTCCCCAACATCGCCTTGCCCCTGCGACGGTACGCTTGTTGGCACGCAAGTTCGGGGAGTTTGGTAATCAGTATCCGGTTCTTTCCGAGTTTCCAGAGTTGAGTGACGCATCCATTGTCCTGTTCCTGGAAACGGCTGAAGCGCTGAACAACGTTCCCACTCCTGTGCGTGGCAACGCGCTTGGTACGTTTCAGGCAACCATTGGAATCTGGCAAATCCTGGCCCGTCAGGGACAGATCTCGAACCCGCAACTGGATGATTCTTGGCAGCAGGTGATCAAGCCATTCGCCAGAATTCGATCAGCAGCCCAGTTGTATGACGCGGGGCGAGCTTCTCTCGGAGAATTGTTTCGGTTTGCCGCCGGCAAAGGCAAGGGCTCTCAGGATGAAATCATCGGGTTGCTCGCAGGACCTCGGCAGACCACTGCGGAAGGGAAGAGGATACACCAGGAGGTAGCCAACAAAATCCGCTCCGTATTGAACGACCAGCGACTGGTCTCTCTTGACACATTGTTTGCTCTGGGCGACGCCTTGAGCGAAAAGTCTGATGGGAGACCGATGAACGAATTCGTGATCCATCTGGCCGGAGAATTACGGGAATTCGAGATGCCGCGCCCGATTTTCACTAGCGGCGAGAGATCGGAATGGGCTCCAAGAATCTATAACACCCATCACACCGATGTGGAGATGCGGACCGACCTGGCAAAGGTGTTCCGGTCTGGCACGGCTTCGCACGCACAACTCGAAGGGGCTCGCGGGCAGCTCGCTTCTTTCTTGAGAGACGCTCTTGTGGGTCTGAATTATGCCTATTATGAGCCACCCGGAGCCCAGGCTCTGCATAACAATCCGCTCCTTGTCCGCTCCCACGACTTTGCTGCAGAAACAGTCATGGGCATGAAGACAGTCTGGCAGGCACCGCAGCTCTTTGGCCGGGGTTCTCCTGCTGGCGGAGGTGCTCGTTTCGTTGGCTCTCTTGCCGATCTCCCATATGTTCTGGCCGAGCTCGAGCAGGACTTCATACAGCCGGAAAGTGTCCAAGCTCTCATCTGGCAGGAATTGACGCCGGTTCTGTTGACCAGTGCGATCTTGCCGCGCTGGTGGGATGTCAGCCAGAACGAGCTGCACGCGGTCGCCCTGTATCAGCGGACTGGGGAAGAACTCCTGACTGCTTCCGCAAATGATGCGGAACTGTGCAGCAAGGTGATGGCCATTCTGTCGGATCGTATGATGCCGCAGCGGGCAGAGCAAGTCGAGCAGGGTCTGCGAGCCGGCCACGTATCAGAAATACTTCCTCGAGTGACGCCCGCCGACACGTTCTATCTGACGGCGGAGTTTCAGCGCAGATACCCGCGAGAAGTCGGCTCCTGGGGAAGGGCGACCCAAGAACTGCAAGATCTTTCTCGTCAGCATCCCGAACAGGTCAACTGGAGCCGCTTGTCCCAAGATTTTGGGGTACCGCATCCCGGCCTGGCTCAAACCTACCGCCGCGAACTGCTGAACATCGGCCCTATGCCCGCATTCTCGGGATACTCCAGCCGTCTTCTGGCGGAGTCTTGGGATTCGCCCAATCTGTACTGGGCTCGCTTGGCCGATGAAACCGGGCACCCGGCTGTGACGCTAAACCATCTTGTGCCGGATCTGACCCGACACATGGTCGAGAAGATCTTCGCAACCGACTTCGAAGACTGGCCAGCGCTTCTTCGCGCGATGTACGAGACGGGCGAAGACTTTCGGAACGGCAAGATAGGTTCACTCATGAGTGCCAGCGCATCTAGGCCGTGAGCTGCCTGTGGTCGATTTGCTACGGTAACGCAGCGATCCCAAGTAGACGGGTTCGCAGACTAGGAACTCAGGAACAATGTTAAGGAATCCTATTCTATCTCTTTGTTTTTTTCTCGGTTTATTCGTGCGCTATGGAACTGGAGTCGAAGCTCAGGAGCGCCCCGATCTCCACGTGGTCGTCAATATGGTACAGCTCAACGTCGCGGTGACCGACAAGCATGGGAACTACGTTACGGGTCTTCGCCCCAAGGATTTTGCCATCATTGAGGATGGGATTACGGAGAAGGTTGCCACGTTTGCGGAAGGCAACGAACCGGCCCATAGTCTCACTGAGGCTGCAGAGCCCGAACCAGAACCATCCGCGGGCCAGTCCGGTGACTTCACCAAGGGCTCGTCTGTAGGGGACCCGCTTCACACTCTCGATTCTTTGATAGCCGGCGCCGATGTGTTCGTTCTGTTTGATACCAGCAATTACATGTATCGCGACTTTGTCTTCGCGCAGGATGCGATCGCCGAGTTTGTTCGTTCGCTGGAAAGCGCAGACAAGATCGCATTCTATTCCTACAGCCGAGATCTCTCCCGAGCCGCCATTCTTACCTCCGACCGGTCGCAAGTTCTGCGCGCCGTGCGCTCGAGAGTGGCAGGAGACGAAGCGGCACTCTACAACACCCTGTTGCTGACACTGAAGGATGCGGCGCAGTACACCGGCAGGAAAGTGGTGGTGGTGTTTTCCAACGGCCCCGACAACTCGAGCGTAGTACCCCCCGAGGATGTCGCCGAATTCGCCCAGTCCGCCGGAGTTTCCATATATATGATCAGTACTCAAGAAGCCAAATTGGAGCCGGTGTCAACCGCGGTGTTTGAGCGCATGACTGCGGCCACGGGAGGCAAGGCCTACTTCGCCAAGAACTGGAGAGACGAAAAGCGAGCTTTTGCTTCCATCCGGGACGACTTGGCACATCTTTACTCGCTAAGCTACTACCCCAAGCCCAATCCCAACTCTGGCTGGCGCGCGATCACGGTAAAACTGGTGGGCGAGCATCAAAAGAGATACAAGATCCGCACCCGCAACGGGTACCGTCTTCAGCCATCTCGGTTTTCCAGCGACGTCCAAACTCCCCGGTCGGAGTTTGGTTCCGAGTTGCCGTTTCCCTTACCAATCGCTGGGTACCCCCTCTTCTCGTCGTTTGTGGATGACCATGCCCACAGAGGAGAGCGCGTCCCTGCTTTGCGCTCGCATGGTGCGCGCGGCATCAACTCCTCAGCGCCCGCCAGCGACTTCTGAGAAGCCTGTTTCCTCACCCGGAAATCTCAGAGTCCCGTTTGCCGACCACTCTTGCAAAATAGCTGCGTCTCCTGGGAGCCCAGAATGAGGGAAAAGAACTGGTTGCCATACCAAGGTTATTATTGGCCAGCGACGAGCCTGGCTTCGGGAACAAAGCTGGGGCAACCGATGAATGGGGGGAAGTGCCGGTCACCAAGCGTGCCGCGCCCCTTTGGCTGCAGGTCAGCTATAAGCTCCTTGCCGCCGGTTTCCGTGGTGGAACATTCTGATTCAGCTGAAAGAAGTTATTTGGATCATAGTGCATCTTGATCGTGACCATGCGGTCCCATCGTTCCTGATAAGCCTCGGGCACGCGATCCTGCTCATCGCCGCTCATAAAATTTATGTACACACCAGGTTTCATAGCCGGCCGAAGCTTGTCGAAGAGTCCGCGAATCCAGGAAATATTGCCGGCATCAGCGGACGCTTCCGACCAGTTCGCCAGCAAATTCATGATGAAAGGAGCGCTGCGATCGCCGAATGCGGTCTCTTTTGCTGCGATCCGCGCCGCCGCGCCACCAAGATAGGCAAGTTCAATCTGGGTTTCGGACGACGGAATGGTGGCGACTGCCTCCACCAAGCGATCGATCGTGCCGTCGTCTAGATAAGTGAAATAGCCCGACTTGGCGTAATATCGCCGACCATGCGGAAAAGCGGAATCCGCCATGGTTTGCAAATCCAGGAACGAGACGATCTTGCTGCTCACCGAATCCGAACTGCACATGGAAAGCGCGCGCTCCAAATATGGACGTCCGGATTCGGGGTCGCCAGTCCAAATCAAGGAATTGCTGGCTACCGGCCGCCCACGGAGATCATTAGGTATCTTCTTTGTATGCGGGGCAAGGCGTAGATCAATATTCCACTTCAGGTCGAGTGGTGCGTCGGCCATGAAGTCTCTCCAGCATTCAAGGAGCAGGGGAATATCAGCCTCGGGCGACAGTCCTTCAGCGAGCACTACAGCGTTAAGCGGATGGAGTTTCAATTCGAATTCTGTCACCACGCCGAAATTGCCGCCGCCTCCACGCAAGGCCCAAAATAAATCCGGGTTCTCCTCTGCATTGGCGTGTACGACAGAGCTATCGGCAGTCACGAGAGTAAACCCCTCGACGTTATCACATGACAATCCGAATCGGCGGGTGAGCCATCCAGTTCCTCCGCCCAGGATCAGTCCGGAAGCTCCGGTGTGAGAGACGACGCCGGAGGGAAAGACCAGCCCTGCTTTTTGCGTTGCGGTATCAATCGATCCCAACAGACAACCTCCGGCGGTCCTGGCGCGGCGCGACTCGGGATCAACCGTGACCTGGCGCATTCTCGATAAGTCAATCACCAGGCCACCATCGCACGTGCCGAAACCTGCAAGGCTATGCCCTCCACAACGGACAGCGGTGAGAATGCTGGTCTTGGAGGCGGCTCGGATTGCGTTTTGCACATCGCTTACATCTGCGCAGCGCGCTATAAGGCCCGGCGTCCGAGCTACCATGCCATTCCAAATGACACGCGCGTCTTCGTAGCCGCTTTCGCCGGGACGCAGTAAATCACCTTTGAATCGCCGCCGGAGCGAAGCGTAAGCCTCTTCGCGGGCTTCGACCATTTCGTGCCCTCCTTACAGAGTGTCCTTCTTTATCACAAATCATCACTGTCCAAATTACTTGAGAACCGTTCTTTCGACTGCCCAGTGTATTATCGTGAATCGCTCCGCCTGGGGGAGAAAACAATCAGGCGCTCTGCTAACAAGTCTTGCGCTGCCGGCTTCGCAAGTACAAGAGCGAGATAAAGCCTAAGAAAACAGAAAATGCTGGAACCGGCCATTAGTATTTACCAGGCTCGGGTCGCTCACCAAGGCCCTGCAAGAGCTGGAAGGAACTGAACACAGTGTACCCGAGTGTACCGCGAAGATTTGTCAACATATGGCAACGCCGCTGGATGCGCGCACTGTATTGCGACAGAGCTCTTCGCAATCATGAACCCGAGAGCTTGGCACTGGCGTCTTCTAGGATCCCGGGCAACGCCAGTTTCTTCTGGAACGATGCTACGATTGTTACCTCTCCCTGCGTCCATGAACTGGCACACCCTTCGGAACGGACTCATCCACTCCCCGTTATGGACAGCTTGAGGTGAGGTCTCATACAATCTTGGGGTCGGACACCGCTTCCGCTTCGAATGTCACTGACTCCTCATGCGACTGGTTAGCTTTGAGAATTCGGTTGGCCAACGCCGCATCGGCGCCGTCACTCCCGACGGTCGAATCGTGGACCTGAATTCCGCTTTCGTGCTCTACTTGCGCGACATAGAAAGTGCGGAAGCATGCGCCAGGCTCGGTGATGCGATTGTGCCGGCGGACATGCGCGGCCTGTTCGAGGGAGGCGACACGAGCCTGGAGGCTGCACGCAAGGGGTTTGACCACGTGCTCGATCAAGAAGGCCCGGTGCTCGGAGTGAGAGGCGAGCCGGTGTTCTATGCGGCTGAGGATGTGCGCTTGAAGGCGCCGATCATCCCCAAGAAATTCTTTCACACCGCGGGCAATTTTCGGGAGCATCACGAGGAAGCGACCAAGGCAGGTTTCTCTCATCCCGTGATGCCGTGGATTGTTTTCTTTCAGAATGTGGACGCCATTATTGGCCATGATGAATCGGTTATTTATCCGGAGCACCTCACTCAAGAGCTGGATTACGAATTGGAACTGGCCGTGGTTTTGAAGAAATCAGGGAAGCACTTTAGCCCCGAACAAGCCAGCAGTTACATTGGTGGATACGTGATTTTCAATGACATCACGGCCCGCGACATCCAGCGGCGGGAGATGAAATCCGGGGTCTTCAGCTTTTGCAAGGGCATCGATACGTTCTGTCCGCTGGGGCCGTGGATTGTTACTTCGGATGAGATTCCCGATGCGCATAACCTCGCGATGGAGTTGCGTGTAAACGGAGAGGCCCGCCAGCGGTCGCATTCGAGCAAGATGTCGGTGAAAATTCCTGAGATCCTTTCCCATTACTCGCCGATGGGATACAGTGCAGGAGATCTAGTTTCAACCGGGACTGTCTCCGGCGTGGCTGCTTTTAGCGGGGATCCGAAAGCTTGGTACCTGAAGGTTGGCGACGTAATGGAATGCGAGATTGAGAAGATCGGGGTCCTGCGCAACCGGGTGATCTCCTGGAAAGAGGCTTACGGAGAAAAACCGGGAGCTCTGGCCACACAGGAGGCGCTGCGGTAGAGACTCCCACAATGGATACCACCGCAAACGGCAAGGTTTGGGTCAGCGAGCACAACGCGCGGCCCGAGATACGTGCTGCCTATCCTAAGAACACGGTCCGCTTCTACGACACCACGCTGCGGGACGGCGAGCAGACGGTGGGCGTCGTGCTCTCACCGCAGCAAAAACTCGAGATCGCCCGTCAGTTAGATCAACTAGGTGTGAACCGCATCGAGGCAGGCTTTCCGCGCGTATCGCCCGAAGACGCGGAAGCGATCCAGTTGATGCAGAAAGCCGGTTTGAAGGCGGAGCTATGGGGCTTTTCACGGGCCGTCAAAGCCGATGTGGAAGAACTGGTGCGGCTCGGTCTAGGGGCGTCCATCATCGAGGCGCCGACCAGCGACATCAAGCTGAAGGCCTATGGGATCGGTCGCGACGACGTTCTTCGCCGGGTGACCGACGCCGTCTCCTTTGCTCGACAGAACGGCATCACAGTGGCCTTCTTCGCGGTGGACGGCACTCGCACGGACATCGACTATCTAAAAAAGGTCTATCTGGCTGCCTTGGAAGCGGGGTCAGCCGAGATCGTGGTGGTGGATACCATTGGGGCGTGCGGCCCCGAGGCAGTTGAATTTCTTGTGGGGCAAACTCGGGAGTGGGTCGGCCCGAATGTCCCGGTGCATTTCCACGGTCACAACGACTTCGGAATGGCGACTGCCTGTGCCCTTGCGGCGGTGCGAGCCGGCGCCGGCTGGATCCAGGGCACCATCAACGGCATGGGCGAGCGTGCGGGTAATGCGGATATCTGTGAGATTGCTTTGGCTCTGCAGTGTCTTTACGACGTGCCGGTTGCGCTGGATCTCAGCAAGGTTCGCGAGGTTTCTGCAATTGTGGCGGACGCCGGAGGCTACAAGCTCGACGCCTGGAGACCCCTGGTCGGAGCGAATCTGTTCATGCGAGAGAGTGGAGCGGTGGCCAGCCAGTTCCACCTGCCGGAAGCGATCGAGCCCTATTCTTCAGAACTTGTCGGGGCCGAGCGCCACATCGTCCTCGGAAAGAAGAGCGGCCTGGACAGCGTTGTACTCAAGGCGAAAGAATTGGGGCTCTCCATATCCCAGGAACAGACCGCTCCCATTCTCGCGGGCGTGAAGAAAAAGGCCATCGCGAAACGAAGCCTGATCTCCGACGAAGAATTCCGGGAGATCGTCGAAGAATTCACAGCGGCGGTCAAGGGCTAGTCAGGCTCGACCGGTTATTTCCTGAAGTGCGGCAGCACCGCTTCGCCGAATAGCTTTGCCTGACCGGTTCGATCGTCGCCCCAAATCTCCAGCATGATGTGCGTGCAGCCAGCAGCGCGGTATTCCGCAATGCGTTGAATGCATTCGTCCGGCGTGCCTGCGATGGCACACACTTTGTGCAGGATTTCGTCAGTAACGGCTTTGGCTGCGGCTTTTCGCCCGCCTCTCTCCATCGCATCTGCGACTGGCTGGAGTTCCTCGAACGTCAATCCTGCGCTTTTGAGCAAGACATCCGCAGAACCCTTGATGTTCTGCACTTTGTTGGCGAGGTACATCGCTGCCTGCTCGCGGGCGCCTTCTTTGCCTTTGCCCGAATCGCGGCCGATGCTGCCGACGATCACCGACCCTAAGATCAGCTTCGCGGGATCTTTCCCTGCTTTTCGGGCTCCATCTTCCATGTTCTGGAGCGAATAGCGAACAAAGGCCGGCGTGGTGATGCTTGCCGTCAGCAGACCATCGCCGATCGAGCCAGATAGCTTCTGAAGCACGGGCCCTGTTCCCGCAATGTAGATCGGCGGCACGCCGCGTGGCGCATGGGCGTCAGTCTTGAGAGCAGGAACGTTTGCCTGGAAGACTTTCCCCTCGTATTGAAAAGCTTCACCCTCGAGGACTCTTTTGATGATTGCGACACTCTCGCGCATCACGGTGGCCGGACCGACTTTCTCGCCTTCGCCCTCGCCGATTTCCTTCATAAAGATTTTGGAAGCGCCCAGACCCAGGAGAAATCGGCCGCCGGCAAGATCCTGCATGACGCGCGCTTCCATAGCGATCTGCACAGGGTGCCGAGTATAGGGAGAGATGATTCCCCATCCCAACTGCATGCGCTTTGTTTCTTGCGCGATTACGGCCAGCACCGCAGTCGAGGAACGTGCTTCGAATGAGTGCTTGCGCCACCAGGGATAGGCCTCAGCGATCCAGAAGGTGTCGAACCCGGCGTCTTCGCAAGCCTTCGCCATGGCGACGGTCTCGCGCACGGGCTCCATGCTCAACTGCAGCACACCGATATGGAAAGGAATGGTCACGGGCCTTTGGCTCCCAAGTTGTTCGTGAAAAGTTATGACTCAGTCGGGGTCAGTCCAGGAGTGCTCCAATCCCTTGATGAGTTCCCAGAGCGCGCGATTGAGGGGTGTGGGCACGCCGACCTGGTCACCCCAGCGCACGATGGCCCCATTCATGAAGTCCACCTCGGTTTGGCGCTTGGCACGAACATCCTGCAACATGCTCGACGGATGCTTGCCCGGCGCGATGGCGCCTTTTTGAACTAGCTGCCGTGGATCGCCGTGCAACTCGATGCCGAGCGCTTTGGCCACCTGCTCCCCCTCAGTCATCAGGTCGTCAAACAATTTGCCGGTCGGTCCGAAGCGGGTAGCGCCGCCGTGATGAAGCAGGGTCAATGCACCAACCGGATTCGTTGACGCGTTGAAAATCAGCTTGGTCCACTGTGCTCCGCGGGCATCCCGCAATGCGATGGTATTCATCCCGGCACGCGTCATGAAGCCTGCCAGTTCTTCGACCTTGTTCATGGGCGTGTGCGTAGGCTCGAAAGGCCCAATCCAGGTATCGCCCTTGATGTCGTAACCGATATATCCCGGCTGAATAGGATGACCGGCGGGAAAGGTCGTTCCGCGAATCACATGCTTCACATGTTCCGCGATGATTTCTTCGTTGCCAGCGCCGTTTTGCACCGAGCACACCGCTGAGTCCTGGCCAAAGGCATGAGCCGCTTGCGCGATGGCAACACTCGTATGGATTGCTTTGGTCGCGACGATGCCATAATCGCAGCGGGGCAACTCTTTGGGATCACTCGTAGCGTTGAGATGGGCAGTGAAATCAGCAGCACCCGAAAGTCGCAAACCGTTTTTGCGAATCGCATCGGTGTGATCCTTCCAGACATCGTAAGCCCAGATTTCGGCCTCGCCTGCCCTGGCAAGGTGAGCTGCAAAAAGGCTGCCCACAGCCCCACAGCCGACGATGCAAATCCGGATCCGCGGCACTATTGTTCGCTCCGTGCTTGATCGACCGGCATCACCCTCTCCGGGGTTTCCTGTCCGGCAAAGAATCGCCAGGGAACATCCGCCAGGACTTCGCCTCCGGTTTTGCCGATACGATAGGTGTCTTGCGTGTAAAGGCAAACTTTACCGTTATTGTCCACGACCTGAGGATGTAGCGAGAAAATCATGTTTTCTTCCAGCTGAACGTCGCTGTTGGCGCCGATCGCCGGATACTCCAGCATCGTCGTGCCGATGGAATGCCCCGACAGATGCCCGAGCGAAAAGCCATGCTTGGCAAAGGTTCCGGCGACCGCGCGGTGTACGTTGCTGGCCAATTCACCCGCACGCATGAGCTTGCGCGCAGCTTCGAGGGCAAGCGGGTAGGCGTCCGCCATTTTTTGCGTGGTCGCGCCGGGTTTTCCGCGCAACAGCGGCCGCGAGAACTCAACCCAATATCCCCCCTCTCCGGTTATCTCGAGTGAGTACAGCAGCAGGTCATCGGCTGCGACGATCCGTTGGCTGGGCACCTTAAAGAAGGCTTCAGCCTCACCTCGCGGACCTGAAAGGAGAATGTTCATCATGCGGGGGCCTGCACCGCGGGCGAAGAAGCGCTCCACCGCCGGCGCCATAATCTCGGCCTCGGTCTTGCCTGGCGAATAGGCAGCGACCAGGGCCCAGAAGCCGTCGAGGATGATGTCCATGGCGTCGCGCACTTCCGCGAGCTCTTCTTCGCTCTTCACGGCGCGCGCCATGTCGAATTGCCTGTCGAACCGGACGAGTTCCAGTGATCCCTGCTCAAGTTCGCGATAGTCGCGGACGGGCATCACGAAATCCAAGCCGTATACGCCCAGGCGCTTCCATCTGCGCTCGGCCGCCACGTCGCGAATCCATTGGCCCGGGATGTCAGGCCAAACGTGATCTTTCACCCACGGCTTTCCTTTGTCGCCGATCCAGCGTGCCTCGCGCGGGAAAACCAGGGTGGGTTCTCCCGCGAGCGGGAACAACACATAGACATAGCGGTGCACAATCTCGAAGCCCGACATGTAGAGGACGGCGCCTTCGAAGCCTGCGTATTGATTTCCGCACACGAGGAGCGCATCGATCCCTTCCTTCTCCATGCCGGATCGGACATTGCTGTATCGCCGTTGAATTTCGTTCTGACTTGGCAAAACGTGACCTCGAAGGGCAGTCGGCCAGCTATGAATTCACTCCGCACAGTTCCGCGGCGGTCAGTGCATAAATCTTTGTGATGTCCACCAGAGTCTGAATCTTAACTTTCTCGCCTTCCTTGTCACGTGGACCGCTGGAAGGCCCATAGTTCACAGTTTCCACTCCGTAGCGGCTCAGCACGCTCGCATCAGAACACCAGGTGACGACTTCCCGCTCGGGACGATTGCCGGTGATCCGTTCATGATTCGCATCGATGGCTTGGATCATTTCGTGCTCCGGATTGATCTGGGCTCCGGGCACGGATACATAGGTCTCGAACTCCAGACCCCAATCGGGATGCTGCTTTTCGAGGCCAAGGAACAGCTGCTGAATGTCACGACGTGCTTCGCTCATGGGGACGCTTGGAGGGACGCGGACATCGAGGAACAAGTCCGTCTTTTCCGGCGTGCGGCTGGCGCGCCAGGCATGGCCGCCGCGAATCCCACCCAAATTCACGATCGCCTTCTTCCCACCATAGGCAGCTTTCGTTTCCCAAACCGCGATCCATTTCATGATGGGATCCATCAGTGCATACATGCGACGGATGGAGTTCATTTCTTCCCGGCCTTCGCAGAATGCGGTATGCACGTAGATGCCCGTGCAGGAGATGCGCACCCAAATGGAGCCGAAATGCTCCAGCACGACGTGCATGTCCGTGGGCTCGCCCAGGATGCACATATCCGGCAGGATGCCGTGGTTGACCAAATAGTGGGTTCCGAACCCGTAGCCGCGATATTGCTTGCCTTTAAACTCGCCCCACTGCGTCTTTTCGATTTCGCCCGCCACCGCGGCGATGATTACGTCCCCTTTGAGCTTCACTCCCGCACGCAGCAAAGCCTTGACCGCATGCGTGTAGCAAACCAGGGCACCCTTCATGTTGTAGATGCCCAGGCCGTAGATGAAGCCATCTCGTACCACCGCGCTTGGCTTGTAGCCGAGGCCGGTCAGAAACTCTTCGCAGCCGGTGTTCGAGGTGTCCATATGGCCGTTGAACATCAGGTTCTTGCCGCCTCCACTGCCGGTCCAGCGGCCGACCACATTGGCGCGGCCTTCTTCGACCTCCTGCCAGGTAACGTTCAAGCCCAGCCGCTTGAGGACGTCGCGCATGTACTCCGCCATCTGCAGCTCTTCGCCGGTGGGACTCGGGATGTTGATCACGTCGCAGGACATTGCGATGATTTCATCCTCCTTAATCTCAGCGAGGATTCTCTCGGCTGTTTGCGCGTCGAGGTTTGAGCTCCGCTTTGTGGTGATACTATGCAAAGTCTCTTCAGTCCTTTGTTCTCAACTCGCGCGAGCGAGGCGAAAATCGTCGGGGTCGGTACAGAGCTTTTCGTTGCCCTGCTCAGTAATCAGGAAGTTATCTTCGAGGCGGAGCCCGCCGCCGCCAGGCCAATAAATTCCTGGCTCGATCGCCAGCACCATTCCTTTTTTCATGGTTCCCGTTCCCGCCTGATGCGCGTAGGGCGGCTCATGCGCCCGTGCGCCTACGCCGTGACAGATAGGATGCGAAGGCTGTCCGGGATAGCCTCCTTCCGCAATACGCGCGCGAACCAGCCGATCCAGATCCGGAAACCCAGCGCCCTGGCGCGCGTAATCGATCGCTTCGGTGAAGACCTTCAAGAGCAGATCCAGCAGTTTGTGATACTCCGCGGTCAGTTCCCCAGGGCAGACATTTTTCGTGAGGTCAGTCCAGTAGCCATCCACGCACACCCAGATTTCAAACAGAGTCGGTTCATTCTTCTGGATGGGGCGATCTCCGGTGGCGGTGAAGGTTGCGATGCCCTTTCCCGACCAGACGAGCGTGAAGGCTCGTGCCATCTCGACCTTTCCTTTGTAGCCCACACCCAGGCCATGAACGAAGCCTTCGTACATGCCGCCTACTTCGCTTTCTTTCATGCCGGGCTTCATGTGTTCGCGCGTGTAGTCCATGGCGAGCGCAGCGAGTTCGTTCGCCAGACGCATGCGCTCGATTTCCTGCGGAGTCTTGATGGCTCGTGCTTCCGAGAGCAGCGGGGTGGAATCGACAACCTGGCCGGAGACCTTTCGGAAAGCGTCAAAGAAAAACTGCGTCGGCGTGGTTGGCTCGCCCACCATGCGATCAGCGCTCTGCGTGCCCATGTTCAGTTCGACGGCGACTTTGTCGGTGAGGCCACGCTGCTTGAGCACGTCCAGCGCCAGGTCGAGAGCCCGATACTGGGGTGGACGAGGATCGCCCTCGTGATATCCCTTGAACAGGCGCAAGTCTTGTGTCCAGGAATTTCGCTGGGCATCGGCCAGTTGCGGCTCGAGCACAATGAGCGTGGGATCGCCTGCGCGCGGAAACACGACCGCGTCGTAACCCTTCATGCACCAGTAATTCGTGAGATAAAGAACGTTGTCAGGGGCGCGGACCACGAGCGCACTGACATCCTGTTCCTTCATCAGGGCGCGAACCCGGTTCAGCTTCGATTCGTCAATCGGCCAGGCCATGATCGTTACCTGCGACTGTGGCAGCGCGTCCCGCCACCGCATTCAAAGTCCGCCGGCCTCCACGTGCGTAACCACCGGCCGGTTCTCATCCCGGTATGTCCAGCCGGCCTGCTTGCCCTTGATCAGCCGGTAAATTGCGGTGTGCAGCGGCGCAGCTATGCCTGTGCGATGAGCCTCTTTCGCGATCGCGCCACTGAGAAAATCTACCTCCGTCGGCAACTGGTGACGCACGTCGTAGAGCATCGAAGGAGGATGATTTGTCATCGCGCCAATCTGGTTCATGGCCCAGGGATCCTCGTGCAGTTCGATGCCAATGGCTGCTGCCACTTCCTTGCCTTCTTCCATCAAGGCATGCAGCAGACGGCCCAGATCGGAGAAGTCCTCCTCCGCTGCGAAATGAGGCGAGTGGGGAAGTCCCGTGAGAGCGGATACTCCGTTTACGGAAGCATTGAAAATCAGTTTGGACCATTGCGCAGGTCGGGCATCCTGGAGCGCCTCAGCCTTGAGACCGCCGGCCACGATCAGATCGGCGGCTTCCTTGACCACGGGAAAGGGCGTGTTTCTGGGCTCAAACGGGCCCAGCCACGTCGCAGTATTCAATTCATATTGCACGTGCGTGTCGCTGTGGCGGGTTGCGCTCATGAAAGTCGTGCCGCGAATCACACGGCCGCGCGTGTGAGCAGCAATGATTTCCTCGCTGCCCAGTCCGTTCTGTGCCGAAATCACCGCGCCACCATCAAACCGCTTGCCAGCGCCTCGGATGGACTCCTCCACCTGGGTTGCTTTGGTCGCCACGATTCCAAGGTCGAAATCCGGCAAATCTTCAGGATCCGTAGTCGCCTTGAGCTTCACGGAAAAGTTGTGAGTTCCGGAAACGCGCAGCCCCTCACGATTCAGAGCATCGGCGTGATCCTTGCGCCGGACGAGCGCCCAAACCTCGGCGACCCGTGCTAGATGCGCGGCGTAGAGACTGCCGATGGCGCCACACCCGATGATGCAGACGCGGTTCATTGTAGAATCACGCTCGCCGTTCGACTTTCACCAAATTCTCTTTCCGGTAAATTTCACCCTGCAGGGCGCGGAACAAACTGTCGGGATTGTTGAACGAATCCTCGATAAAGATCTGCTTGTCAAACAGCGCATCCTGCAAGGCGGCGGAAATAGTGTGTATGGGAGCGGCTCCCCCCTCGCCCATGCCCTTGGCCCCGCTGTAGCTATGGGGAGAGGGGGTAGCGATGTGGCCGTACTTCACGTTTGGCATGTTCACCGGCGTGATGGGCAGGTAGTCGCTGAAGGTGTTGGTCAGCATGTTGCCTACCTCGTCGTAGGCACAATTTTCAAACAATGCAGCGCCGATCCCATGCGCAGTTGCGCCATAAACCTGTCCTTCCACGATTCGCGGATTAATTACGGTTCCGCAGTCATCGACCGCCACGTAGTCGAGAATCTTCGGGATGAAGGTTTCCCCATCAATCTCAACTACTGCGATGTGGAGCTGGGAAGCGTAGGTCATGGTGAGATTGCCGTACTTTTTCTTCGTGTCCGGGACCTTGAAGGGCGCTCGCCAGACATAGCGGCAATTGAGGGTTACGTCATGCAGTTCCGATGAAAGCACCGCGCTGTTTACGTTGACAATGTTCGCCAGTCCCCAGTAGTTGATGGACTTGCCATTGCTCTTCGAGCGAACTTCAGGGCCCTGGGCGCCGCTGCCGAATTCGAGTTCTTCCTCCTTCGAAGCGAGCACGAATGCCGCCAAGCGCTTCATTTCCGTCTTCAGTTTCTGGGCCGCGCCGTGAACCGCCGACAAACCCGATACTGCGAACTGGCTGGCGTAGGTTCCGGAAAATCCAGTGTGCACGTTACGTTCGGTGTCAAAGCCCGTGCGTACCGTGATCAGATCGGGACTGATGTTGAGCACATCCGCCACGACCTGTGCCGCCGTGGTTTCGTGGCCTTGGCCTTGCGGGCACGATCCGACAGCAACTACCACTTCTCCGTAGATGTCGAGCTTGCAGTTCGCACCCTGGGAGTTGCCCGAGAACGGCGCGCCGGGATTGACGATCTGAGACTGGCCAAAATTATTGGTGCCGGAATCGAGCGTCGTACCGATACCGATGCCGATCATCCGTCCCTGTTTGCGCGCATCCGCCTGCTTCTTCTTCCAGCCATTCCACCCGATTAGCTGTTTCGCCATCTCCAGCATCTTGGGGTAATTGCCGGAATCATAGATGCAACCATTCGGAGTGGTGTAGGGGAACTCTTCTGGCCGGATGTAGTTGCGAAGCCGCATCTCGTCGGCGGGAATGTCGAGTTCATGCGCGCAGATGTCGACCACGCGCTCTAAAAACCAAAGATGCTGCATGCGCGAATAACCGCGGTTAGGGCCGACTGGGCATTTGTTGGTGACCGCCTGCGTAAAGTCAATGCGTGCATTCTTGAAGCGGTAGACGCCGGGGAAAACCTGGGACCAGATGACGCATCCCAGTGGTTCATAACGTGGATAGGCTCCGCAGTCATCGACGTGGCGAGACGTGATCGCGGTGATCACACCCTGGTTGTCCAATGCGACACGCGTGTCACGAAAAGTGCGTTCGTTGCCGTGAGCGCTGGAAGTCATGTGCTCGGAGCGCGTTTCAACCCACTTGATCGGACGCCCCCCGGCCTTCTTCGAAGCCAGCGCACATACAGCCATCTGCGGATAGCTGGTGATCTTGATGCCGAAGCTGCCGCCGATGTCGAAGGTCTGCACGCGAATCCGGTCGATTTGTACCTGCAGATGTGCCGCCAAGAACTGGATGGCGAATGACGGGAATGAATTGTTGCACCAGTAGTGAATGTGCTCGTCTTTCGGGTCCCATTGGGCAATGGCGACATTGGTTTCGAGGGGCGTGCTCGAAAAACGGTGGAAGTGCATGCGGTCAATTTCGACCACGGTGGCAGCATCCCGGAATGCCTGTTCCACGTCGCCGTATTCGAACACACCGTTCCAGACCTTGTTCGTACCCGCTTCTTCATGCAGGATGCTGGCATCAGTAAGCGCCTGCTCCGCATCCACCACTGGATCGAGCGCTTCGTACTCGATTTGCACCGCCTCGGCGCCATCGTCGGCCATGCCGGGCGACTCGGCCACGACGGCGGCCACAGGTTCTCCCTGATAGCGCACCTTGGTTACCGCCAGCGGGTAGTCTCGAATCTTGGCGGCGGGATCGGGGGCAATTTCAATGAACGGCTGAGTCTCGGAGACGATCTCCGAGCCGCGCAAAGTGCAGACCACGCCGGGAATCTTCTCCGCTTCGGAAGTGTCGATGCTTACGATCCTGGCGTGCGCATAAGGAGAACGGACAAAATGCAGGTACAGCATTTCCCGTAGCTTGATGTCGTCGGCAAATTTGCCGCGACCTCGTAATAGCCGGTTTTCCTCCTTGCGCGGCACTGCTTGCCCCACCCAATTCTTGTCGGAAACACTCACGATGCGCCCTCGCTCGCCTTAAGTGCCGCCTGCAAACTGTCGATCAACTTTTGAATCTGCTTCTTGCCGAGAGGTTGAAGTAGCCCTCCAGCAACCGAGGTGAGCCGTCCAAAAACCTGCGCCTCTCCCCGCCAAGCAACTTTTGTGCCGGCTCCTAGCGGGGAGAGGTCGAATCCGGCGACCATGCTCACGTTGCCCCCGGCGACGCTGCCTTGACCTTCATAGCGGGCACGCTCCGGACGCCGCGCTTCAGCCAGGCGCATTTTCACGTCCGCGACTCCCTTGATATGCGAAATGCCTACATTCACTCTCACCGAAAAGTGCTCGGCGTCGTGCACGGACACTCCCTGGAACTCAGGAAGCAGCGGAGCAAACCTCTGCGGATCGATGAGGAATTCATAGACTTCCTCCGGCTTGCGCTGTACTTCGAACTCGCCGTCAAATTTGATTGCCACGCTACGCTCCCTTGCTGTTCTGCGCCGCCAACTGAATGGCCTTAAAAATACTCTGGTAACCTGTGCAACGGCAGGTATTGCCCGCGATGGCTTTGCGGACATCCTTCTCGCTCGGCGTTGGATTCTTCGAGAGTAACTGCAAGGTCGAAAGCATCAGCCCCGGAGTGCAATAACCGCACTGCAGGCCAAAAGAATCTCCAAAAGCCTGTTGAATCGGATGAAGCTTGCCATCTTTCTCTAGTCCCTCGACAGTCACGATCTCGCTGCCATCCGCCTGAACGGCGAATACGGTACAGGATTTCACGGCGGCTCCATTCAGGATGACGGTGCATGCGCCGCAGTAAGTCGTGTCACAACCGACGTGCGTTCCCGTCAAATCGAGCGCTTCGCGAAGCAACTCCACCAGCAACATGCGGGGTTCGACGGTCAGGGAATGACTCTTCCCGTTGACTCTCAATTGGATCGCGACCTTTTCGAAAGTGTCAGGCATAGATGTGACCGACTTCTACCTGCTCTCCGCGCGCCCGTCGCATCGCGATTTGGATTGCTCGCTTTACCAGTGCGGCCACCAACATCCGTTTATATTCCGCCGAACCACGCATGTCGGGCTGTGGATCGGCAGCTGTTCGCGCCGCCTCCATGGCGGCCGCGATGGCTTTGTCGCCGATTTCGCGGCCACGAAGAGCATCCTCGGAATCTTTGGCCCGCACGGCCGTCAGTCCCACACAGCCCAAGGCGATGACTGCATCCTTGCAGGCTCCGTCGTCGAGAGTGAGTTGTACCGCTGCGCTCGCCGTCGGATACACCGGGGCCGACCGTTTGAACGCCAGGTAAGCCCCGGCGCTTCCTTTCGGAGGAATTTTCACGATGACCTCCCGAATCAATTCGTCATGATCAAGAACTGTGGTGTATGCATCTGTGATGAAATCGCGCAACGGCACAGTGCGCTCGCCCTTCGGACCGAGACATCGCAGCTCTGTGTCTTGTGTCAGCAGGACCGTCGCCCAGTCGCCGCTCGGGTCAGCTTCCGCGAGCGATCCTCCAATCGTGCCGCGGTTTCGTACTTGCACGTCTGCAATGCCCGCCGCGCAGTCGTGGAGAACAGGAATCATCGCGGCTGTGGCAGAGTTCTCAATTTCCCCGTGCCGCGTAAGCGCGCCGAAATGCAATGCACCGCTTTCTTCCTCTATGTAGGCTGTGCCTGGGACAAAACTCAGATCCACGAGATGCGAGGGATTGGAGAAGCGTAGTTTCATCAGGGGAATCAGGCTCTGACCGCCTGCCAGGAACCTGGCGTTCTCCCCCAATTGGGAGAGCATGGTCGCCGCTTCGCGCAAAGAGCTTGCCCGATGGTAATGGAATGGTCGAGGATACATCCCAGCGTCCTTACCTCACATCCACAAGTGCTTCGAGGAACGTTTTTTCCTCGATGGTCATGATTCGATGATCACAACTCGCAGCGTAATCAAGGACTCACACCTGCCGCGTAAATCCCCATGCTGCCGCCGCGAGCGCGAGCGTCACTAATCCAGATCCTACAATCGCCAACGCCGAGCCGAGAACAGAACCGTGGCTCGACGTCTGTAAGATCACGCCCAGCGGAAACAGCACGGACCCTACCAGCAGGCTGCCGGCAATCCACGCTCGCACTCGCCCGCTGAACGCCACCCCGTCAAATGCGACACCGAGTACGATCATGAGCATCGCCAATCCGGTCCAGTGGGAATGAACATCAACCTGGCGAACATAGTCGTACTTGGTGGAAGCATAGGTGTCAATCGCATCGTGTGCCTGGGGCATCTGCCGTTGTGCCGCGCGGACGAAGGCTTCGCTCAGCGAGGCGCCCATGCGGTCCAGGGTCTGGTGTTCCACAAAGAGCGCGTAATGCAAGCCATAAAGCATTCCGAATGCTGCAAGGGCGATTCCACCGAAGACCAAGAGTCTGCGGGAAGGCGTCATCTGATTCCCCCAGCAGCAGCGGCGTCAAGGCGGCCGCCATGACGCAGCACGCCCACCAGCATTGCGCTTAACGCAACGATTACCAGCAAGCCGCCAACATCAGCGATACCGCCCGCCAGCAGACCAAGCTTCAGTTCGAGCAGTACGAAAACCGGAAGAATGACTGAGCCTGCGAGCAACACCATCACCCACCGTCGCTTCCAGCCTTCGCTCAAGTAAACATAGGGTTGCACAAAGGATAACAATATGGCCAGCAATCCGAACTCAATGACATGAGAGTGTGCGGCGATCTTGACCGCCCTCTCTGCCGCCAGCGATCCGTAATCGCCAACTGCCGCCGCCGAGCCGCCTTGGCTGCTGGTCGCACCGTCCAGCATCGTCTTCAGGATCTGCGCCTCACGTGCTTCGTGAGAGTACAAATCCATTCCCGCGTACCACGCTCCATACAGAAATCCTAGCAGCACCAGAAACGTTCCACCGGTCAACAGCGTGCGACGTTCCCAGGTTTGGTCCGGCGGCAACTCCGGTTCACCCAACCTAGCGCCGCGGCGCAACCAGTTCCATAGGCCCCAAGCCTGTCCGATGAGAGCCACGATCAACAGTGCACCCGCCGAATCAGCCAGGACACTGCCCCATCCGACCACCGTGAAAGGGCTGTAGGCGAGCCCTACATAGTGGATCAAGAAAATGCCAGCCGGCAACAGGACGCTCCCGGCGACAAACAAGCTGGCTAAAAACCTCTTGCGCTGGGGAGAGAGGGCTACATAGGGTTGCACTAAGGCTAACAGCAAGGCGAGGTAGCCGGCGTCAGTCATGTGAACATGAGTGTCGACTTTCGTGCCACGATCCTCGAGAAGTCCGCCGATGTTTCCAAAGGTATCTTCCACAGCTGACACATTTCCTGCGCTCACTGCCCGCGTGGCGGCCAGGAGAGCGTCGCCAGTCTGACGTCCATTCTGGTGAAGGACAAACACGGCGAACACGTCGCCAAACAACATGCCACCCGCAATCAGAGCGATCCCACCGAAAATCAAGAGCCGACGCGCGCCGGCCGGCGCGAATGTAGCATCGGCACTCGTCGACTCTATCGGTTCTGTGCTCCCCACCGCTTTGTGATTAACTGTGGCCACGTTTTCAATCTGCCGCCGCTTCCGCTGGCTGCCGCCGGAATGACGGAATCACGTGCTTGGCAAAGAGATGTTGCGTCTTGATGCTCTTCCAGTGCTCAATTCCCCCAAAGTTCGAAACGATTGCCAGTTCCCCGATGCCCCCTTTCGCCCGCAGCTTCTCGACTTGCCGGATCACCTTCTCCGGTGTTCCAATGAACCCGATTTCCTGCTCCACAATCTCTTCGTAGGTCAGTTTGGTCAAAGATTCCAAAGCGCCGCTGGCGTAGAACCCATAACCCTTCGCCCGAAGTTCTGCTTTCTTCTCTTCGCCCTGTAGTGAGGCCCCAGGCGACGCGTTGAAGGCCAGAAAATTCAGCAGCGCCTGTTCTACCTCGCGACGGATGGTCTTTTCCTCCTCATCGATATAAACCGGCCGGATGTAAACGATATCCGGTTGGTGGCCCTGTTCTGCACAAGCTTTTTTGTAAATGTTCAGGGGCGGCTCCAGTACTTTCCACGGCAGAAGTGGAGGCACGAAGATTCCCCAGCCTTTTTCGCCCGCAGTCTGGTAGGTGATATCGCTCGTGCCGCCGGTGTAGAACTTGGGATGTGGCTTTTGGACGGGCCTCGGCACCACGCTTACATCGCGCACCTTATAATACTGACCCTCGTAAGAGAACTTTTCTTTGGTGAAAGCCAGTTCCAAAATGTCGATGGCTTCGTTGTACCTTGGGCGGCTCTCTTCGAGGGGCAGGTCGGACGGGCCGAAGAGCCAGGCGTGACCGCGGCCCAGGCCGCACTCCAGCCGGCCGTTGGTGAGAATGTCCGTCTCCGCGATCATCCCTGCCAGCCGCATCGGATTTTCCAAAGGCAGCGTGTGCAACGCGGTCCGGAACCGAATGCGCTTCGTCCGTTGCGCCGCGGCGGCAAACATCGCAAGCGGATTCGCCGAGATGGAGAACTTCTGAAAAAAATGGTGGTCGATCACCGAGTACACGTCGAACCCGGCATCGTCGGCGTGTTCGATCTGGCGCATGATCTCCCAGATCATCTCGGAATGCGACTTGCCCGGCGGCGTCTGGATTTCGCAATAAATGCCGAATCTCATGTGGGAGGTTTTTACCACGTCAAGCGCAACGCGAACTGAATTTGCCGCGGATTAAACACTGCCCGCGGTGTCCCATAGCCACGGTTGGGCGAGCCCTCGCGGAATGTGCCAGGCGTGCCCACTGGGAGGAAGTCCGGCGCGCTATAGACGGTGTTAAAAAACCGAATATTCACGGTATTGAGCGTGTTGAAGCTCTCCGCCAGAGCTTCGAGACTGACGCGTTCGGTGAACTTGAAGGTACGAGAAATGCGCAGGTCTACGCTCTGATAGCTGTCGCCCTTGAAGGTATCGCGCGGCTCGATGCCCACCCGGTCATTGAGGGGGAATCCATCTCCGTTCGTGTCAAGGCCCGCGAACTTAGTGAAATAGTGCGGCGACTCCAGGCTGACGATGGTGGACAACTGCCAGTTATTCACCAGACGATTCATCTTGGTGGGACCTTCGAGAGTGGCGTTCCCCACAAAGCGGTGCGCTACATGGTCGGCAGAAAGCGCTTTTTCTGCACGGAAGTCGAAACTGTCCTGAGGAATCAGCACGAAACTGGGATTGGGCCCGTCATCTAAACTCTTTGACCACGTATAGCTAAGTCCGAATCCGACATGGTGGGTCACTCGCCGATTGAGACTCACGAGTAGTCCATCGAATTCTGAGTACCAGCGGGAATCCGCCTCCAAGAATTGGAAATTGGCGTCGGCCGGGACAAACTGAGCCTTGCAACCCGTGTCTCCCCGCGAGTCATGCAGTCCGCAGATCTCAGGAGTTACGGGGTTGGGTACTTGGTTGATCTTGAAGAAACTGCCCAAGTGCACACCGTGTGTCCGCAGATAGGTAATGTTGAGCAGCGTGTCCTTGGTCGGCTCAAACTCCAGCGACAAGCTACTCTGAATCCCGTAAGGCTGCTTGTGATTCTTGGTAAAGCGCGCGATTGTGGCGGGCCCAAGAAAGCCGGAAGTCAGCGGATTCCTTGGATCAGGATAATTGCCGGCAATCAGGCCATTGAACGCCTGCGTCATTCCTGGGGGGCCAGAGCCGAATGGGGGCGGAATGAGCGCTGTGAAGCCGAATAACTGGGTCACCGAGTTCAAGTCGTCTTCCTGCGGGCGGAACTTAGTCTGTCCGCCGCAGGAAGGCTTCTGACAAGCGAGCAAAGGCGCGGGGACGATTCCATGGAACAGGCCGGAACCGGCGCGGATCACAATATTCCGCTTGGTGCCGAGACTGTATGCGATGCCCAGCCTTGGATCCACGCCTCGCTGCGTGTTCAAAACCCCGCTAGGCCAGGTTTCCCAATCCGTGCGCACGCCAAAGTTGACTGTGAGGTGGTCGGTCGCGCGCCAGTTGTCCTGGGCATAGAGTCCGCTGTAGGTGTGATCGAGCGTGCCTAGCGCAGCGTTGCGTACCGAGTCGGGGTAGTGGCTCAGTTGAAACACCGCCGGGTCGAAAGACGGTTCATCGAAGTTGGGTGCTTTGAATCTTTCGAAGAAAAACACCACCGGGTCGTGATCCTGAAGATTCGAGAAGCAGGCTGGATTTCTGGGGTCAGGCGCAATGCACAAGAAGGTGGCTTCGAACGGATAGAACAGCGGGAACGATTCTGTGGTCCGTACCCAGTTATAGTCGCCGCCCAAGCTGAAGGTGTGCTTACCAAAAACCTTGGTGAGGTCGTCGACCAGTTCAAAGCGCCCTTCCCGATAGAAGTCGGGATTGCCACGGTTGACACCAATGGCAAATTCGTTGGCCACCTCCATGTGCGGTTGGGAACTGGCGGTCGGGAAATCGTAATTGCGGTGAGCCCACTGCACCCGCAGCTCGTTCACCAAGCTCGACGTGATGAGAGTGGAAAGGTTTCCAACCAGCGAGTGGTCGGTATCCGAATTGTTCTTGAAGCCCGAAGGCAAATCGAAGCCATCGTTCAGCGGCGAATAGTTCTTAAGCGAGCCTCGATTGAAAAAGTAGCGAACGAATAGGTTGTTGTTATTGTTAAAGGAGTGGTCCACACGCGCGAGCACGTTGTCGTAGTCGGTGTTGCGGGTGACATTTAGGTCCTCCAGCGGGAACCCGATGTCCGCTTTGAAAGCGTTAATGGCCGTAATGTTGTTCAAGATAATCGAGTTGTAATAGGGAGATTCGCGGCGGCGCTGGCCCTCGTAGTTGCCGAAGAAAAACGTTCTGTTCTTGATCAGGGGACCACCGACGGTAAAACCAAATTGATTTTGCCGCAGCTTGTTGAGCTTCTTGCAGCCGCCGGACGTCAGGTCTCCCGGCACCGCGCAAGTCGAGGGATCGGAAGAGGCCAAAATACTGCCGGCGTCCAATTTCTCGTTGCGAAAATATTCGTAGGCGGATCCGTGAAAAAGATTTGTGCCGCTCTTGGTGATGATATTGACGATGCCACCCACGGCCCTTCCAAATTCCGTGCTGTAACTGCTGTTGACCACGCGGAATTCACGCACCGCTTCCTGAGAGGGCGTGTACTTCTGCACACCCGAGGCGGTGGAAATATTATCCGCGCCGTCCACGGCGATGAAATTGTAATGGATATTCTGGCCGGCAAATGACAGCTTGGTCACGGGTTCGATAATCACATCCGTGCTGCCCGAGGTGGTATCGCCAATCTTTACCCCTGGAGCCAGAAGCGCAAAATCGATGAATTGACGGCCATTTACAGGCAAATTCTCGATCTTCTGCTCATCGATCACGGAACTCACCATGGTGCGCGTGGGCTCGGCCCCTGCGCCGACATCTTGCACGGAGACCTCCTCACGAACTGGGCCGGGAGAAAGCGAATAGTCCAGGTTCGCGGTTGCCCCAATCTCCAGCTGAATTTTCTTGGCAGACTTCTGAAATCCCTGCTTCTCCGCGGTCACCGTATACTCCCCTACGGGAAGCAACGCGATCTGGTAGTCCCCGGTCGGGGTGGCAAGCGTGGACCGGGAAAGCCCGGTGGCCGTGTTGACCACCGTCAGTTTCGCCTCCGGAATTGCCGCGCCCGTCACGTCGTATACGCGGCCTTGGACGGAAGCAGTGACCACCTGGGCCTTTGCTGGAAGAGTGGCGGCAACCAACACGACAAGAACTACTGCGCAGCTTAGCCCATGAGAGAGCTGTTTCACGGCTCTGCAATTGCAGTGGGACTTCATGGTCGTCTCCTTAATCGCGAACTTGAGCACTGCCTCTAACCTTCCGAATACCTCGAACCTTCGATTCCGGCTCAGCCTTGGCGGACACTCGATGAGCTAGATGGCCGTCCAGGACTCGGGACAATCTGGATTCAGAGTCATCAAGGTGGCGAGACAGCATGGTCGCGCACTCCTTCAGCTTCTTAGCGGTAAGCAGTTGATAGAGTTTGCGATGGACGGGAACGAGCATGCCCGGATCGTCGTGCCGGCGGTCCACAAGCACCATTTCCATGCGTAACTCCCCGATGGTTTTCTGATAGAACGCTTCCAGACGGTTATTTCTGAGGAAGCGAATAAGAAGGCCGTGGAAGTGCAGGTCGTGATTGACGGCATCCAGCCAGTCCTTAGCGCGCACTGCTTTTTCATATTGTTCAAGTCCGGTACGCAACTGACGCAGCAAGTCGGGGTCGGGATTTTTTGCAGCCAGAATCGCTTGAATCTCCAAGAGGCGGCGCACGTGATAGATCTCGTGAACATCCTTCAGAGAGAGCTGTGCCACGGCAATGCCCCGATGGATGTTGCGCTTTACCAGTCCTTCCAGTGAAAGAATGCGCACGGCCTCGCGCATCGTGTTTCGCGAGACGCCAAGCGATTCAGCGAGAGGAATTTCCTGCAGAGAGGTGCCCTGGCGAAGCTCTCCGTTCAGGACTCTCTGTCGTAGGTTGCTGGCAACCTGGTCAGCCACACTGACCCGGCGAATGGGCGAGCGCTCCATGTCATTTCGGCGGCGACCCAGACTAGGCTAGCTATCTTGAGGTGAAACTTTCAGTCTGTCAAGTGTTGAACTGTTGAAAATGAGAAGAGAGGGGGGTGGTTTGCGCGCGAAGCTTCGGCACGGCGAACCGCCTTGAAGTTCCTGAAAGTGCGCACTTACCTCGATCGACAGTGGATCCTACCTAGTGACAGCTTGGCGTTTGTGAGCGTGAAGGTTCAGGCTGGGCGACTCATTCCCCCACTTGCTTTTTCGCCGGACTCCTGTATTTGCCACGGACCAGGTCGCTTCAAATCCGCTCCATTGTTCGCAAGAGGACTGATTTTGTCAACCGCTTAATATACAAACGATATACTAGCGATATCCGAATTGACTTGTCGTAGGCTTGCGTTGTAGGGTTTGCAGCGTCGCACTTGGAGCGGTGCCCGCCACCACTGGCCGGAAAAGACGGTCAAAGGAAACACGGATGCTGAATGAAAGCCAGGTAGCGGAAATTCGGTCCCGCTTCCCAATCCTCAGCAGGAAGATTTATTTCAACAGTTGCTCTCAGGGCGCACTCTCCGACGCGGTGGAAGACGGCTTCCGGCAATACCTTGACAGTTGGCACCACCAGGGTTCGCCATGGGACACCTGGATCGATCAGTACGAGCACGCGCGCAAGTTATTCGCGGATTTCATCGGGGCCAGTGCCGACGAAGTTGCGGTCGTGACCAGCGCCTCCGCAGGCATCAGCGCCATAGCGAGCTCGCTGAGCTTTAAGCCACGAAGGAAAGTGGTCATGGGGGAATTCGAGTTTCCTACCATGGGCCATGTCTGGCTGGCACAGCAGCCACGGGGCGCAGAAGTGCAATTCGTGCCCGCCGATGGCGACCGGATTCCGTTCGAGCATTATGAACGGGTCGTCGATCGGGAGACGTTGATAGTGCCGCTCACGCACATTTGCTTCAAGAACGGCTTCCGCTCACCCGTCAAAGAGATTGTCAGGCTCGCTCACGCGCGGGGCGCGTTCGTGATGTTGGACGACTACCAGGACTCGGGCACCAGGCCCGTCGATGTGAAGGCCCTTGGGGTCGATTGCTATGTGACCGGGACCTTGAAATATCTGTTAGGGCCTCCGGGCTTGGCCTTTTTGTACGTGCGCAAGGAACTTGTGCAATCCCTAATACCCACGGTGACCGGCTGGTTCGGGCAGACGAACCCGTTTGCGTTCGATCCGAAGCGGTTCGATCCAGCACCGTCGGCTCGCAGGTTCGAGTCAGGCTCGCCGTCAATTCCAAACATCTATGCGTCAGTACGCGGGTTGGAACTACTACGCGGAATCGGAATGGAGAACGTAGCGGGCCGGGTTAGTCAATTGACGACGACATTGCTGCAAGGCGCGGCCGAGCTGGGGATTCAAATCAAGACCCCTGCCGAGAGTGTTGGGCCTCTGGTGGTTCTCAAAGCTCGAGACCCAGAGGCGCTTTTGCAGAAGCTGGGGAAAAGCGGCATTGTGGTGTCCAGCCGGCATGACGGGCTGCGTGTCTCTCTTCATGTGTATAACTCGCGCCAGGATGTGGAAACCCTGCTGCGCGCGTTGTCGAACAGCCTAGATTTGCTCGTCGTGGATGGCGCCGTTCCAACAAGAAGCTGAAGGTGCGGACCATCCGCCATTATGGGGGCGATTCATGCTGGGCGATCCCGGCCAGAACACTTCCAAAGCGATGAATCTCACCTGTGGTGTTGTAGTGCACGAGGGAGGCACGCACGGCACCCCTCTCCTTGCTGAGCCCCAGCCTGTTCATCAGCCGTGGCGAATACATGTGTCCGTCGCGCACCCCGATACCAGAGCGCGCCAGCGTTTCCGCGACGATCGCGGGATCGATATTTTTCAAGTTAAAGCACAGCGTCGGCACTCGGTGACGCACCAGTCCGGGATCGGCAATGCCGAAGACCTGCGCGCCAAGAGCACCCAGGACGCGCAGGAGCTCGAGCGAAAGAGACGCTTCGTAAGCGCGGATCGTCTCCATGGCGCGCACGATGTTCGCTCGCCGGGAGTCCGGCGCACTGTTCGCAGCCAACCTTCGACCCAAACCCTCGAGGTAGGAGATTGCCGCATCCATACCGGCGACGTTTTCGTAAACGAAAGTGCCAACCTCGATTTTGAACGGTGGCGTATCAGGAATGAAGTACTCGCGGAAAGTGGGCAGCGCGCTAAGCGCTTCGAATCGGCCCCAGAGGAACCCCATATGAGGGGCAAATGTCTTGTATCCGGAGCAGACCAGATAATCGCAGCCGAATGCCTGCACGTCGATAGGTCCGTGGGGACCGTAATGCACGCAGTCGAGAAAGACCTCTGCGCCGACGGCGTGCGCGAACCTGGCCACCTCGGCTACGTCTACGACGGACCCGATGGCGTTGGAAGCCACCGTACATGCCACCAGGCGAGTGTGGGAGGAAAGCAGCGGCTGGAGATCGGCCACGTGCAGGTTGCCGTCATCACGCATGCGCCACCACAGGAACTTGGCGCCTTCGCGTTCCAGGGCCAGCCAAGCGGCCACGTTGGCCTCGTGGTCCATGTCGGTAACGATGATTTCGCGCCGCTCGCCCAAGGTCTGGCCGATAGCCAGGCTGACCAACCGTATGAAAGACGTGGCGTTCATGCCAAAAGCCACTTCGTTCGCTTCACGCGCATTCAAGAATACCGCCACACTCTCCCGGGCGCGCGCGATGGTTGCGTCCACTTCTTTGCTCTTTGGATAGGGACCGCCGCGCTGTACGTTGCGCGCCAGCAAGTGCTGGTTAACCGCATCCAGCACGATCTGGGGGATCTGGGCACCAGCGGCGTTGTCAAAGAATACGAAATCGTCGCCCTGACTGAGGGCCGGGAAAGAAGCGCGAATCTCCGCTATCGGGAATTGGGTCATGGCGCGACATGATACACGCAGTTCGTCGGAATGGTTACTGGGTGTACTGTGAAAAATGTCCTGGCAGCAATATGACTGAGCCCCTTATTTCCAGCAACCCTACTCCAGCAGTCAATCCTGACAGCGGGAATTCATCCACAAGAGCAATGCAGAGAGAGGGGCTGCAGCGCAGACTGAGCCAGCGGCATCTCACGATGATTGCCATTGGAGGAGCGATTGGAGTGGGTCTTTTCTTGGGCAGCAGCGTCACCATCCATCTTGCCGGACCCGGGGTGATTGTCACCTATTTGTTCGGCGCAGTGATTGCGCTGGTCATCGCCTATGCATTGGCAGAGATGGCTGTCGTGCATCCGGTAGCCGGCTCTTTTGGCGTCTATGCGGAGTGTTATCTCAGTCGGTGGGCTGGTTTTTCCGTACGCGCCACATACGGGTTGATCCAGATCATTGCCATCGGTGCCGAAGTTACGGCGGTTGCCATCTACTTCGCGTTCTGGTTTCCGACCGTTCCGCAGTGGTTCTGGGTCATAGTTGTCTCATTAGGCTTGATCACTATTAATGCTCTGCAGGTGGGTAAATTCGGGGAATTTGAGTACTGGTTCGCGATGATCAAAGTAGTCGCTATCATCGCGTTCATCGGGGTAGGCGGTGTGCTGATCTTTGGGCTCGGACCCGCGCCTGCTTTGGGCCTGGCCAATCTCACCACGCACGGCGGGTTTCTGGCTCACGGATGGAAGGGAGTCTGGCTGGCGCTCACGTTGGTCATCACCAGTTACATGGGCATAGAGGTTATTGCGGTGACGGCGGGCGAGGCGCAGCAGCCCGAAATTTCGATTCCGCGTGCGATGAGGACGATTGTTTTCCGGCTGATCGTTTTTTATGTGCTTGCCATCAGCGTCATGCTGGCCATGACGCCCTGGAACCAAATCGGCAGTGTCAACATCACCGGCAGCCCGTTCGTAGGGGCCTTTGCGACTGTCGGTATCCCGTTTGCCGCGAGCATCATGAATCTGGTGGTGATTACGGCCGCGCTTTCCAGCGCCAACACCAACCTTTATCTCTCCACTCGCATGCTGTTCTCGCTGGCGAGAGGGCGATATGCGCCAGCCTGGCTGGGCAGTCTGGGCCAGAGTGGAGTCCCCAGGCGGGCGCTGGCAGTTTCCACTGTCGGCATGATTTCCGCCATCGTGCTCGCCGTCTATGCACCCCAGCGAGCGTTTCTGCTGCTTTATGGCATTGCGGTCGCGGGGATGTTTTTTGTGTGGCTGGTGATTCTGTTGACCCACCTGAAGTTCCGGAAGGCGGTTGGTCCGGAACGCGTCGCACTATTACCCCTGCGGCTTCGCTGGCACCCTTTTCCCACACTGCTGGGGATTGCCGCGCTGCTCGCTCTCACCATCAGCACTTTCTTTGTCGAGGGACTGCAGTATACCGTGCCAGCGTTCATGCCTTTCCTGCTGTTGATTTCGTTGGCGTACTGGAAGATGCGACGGACCGAAGCGGCGCGGATCGAAAGCACAAAGGGGATTGTGGCCACAACCGCGGTTGGTAGCAAGACAGACCGATGATCAGGAGGGCAAAGTAATGAGGGGAATTCTTCTCACAATTGTCGCATTCTTTTGTGTGGGCACCCAGGTGTTTGCTCAAGGGGGAGCAACGGGCGCGATCACCGGGAGCGCACAGGACAGCAGCGGAGCCGTGATCGCCGGCGCCGAGGTGCGGATCATCAACCGGGATACGGACGTACTGAGCCGGACTACAAAAACAGATGCCAACGGTTTGTTTACGGCAACCCTGTTACCCCCGGGCACCTACACGGTGACGATCAACAGCGGGGGCTTTCAAGAAGGGAAGTTTGCCGATATCGCCGTACGTATCAGCGAAAGCACCCACATGATCGCCAAGCTTCGGCCGCTGACGGTCCTGGAAAAGGTCGAGGTCTCTGCCGAAGTACAGACGGTTGACACGACAACCCCAGTCACCGGCCAATCGGTGGGTTCCAAAACAATCGAGGCACTGCCGTTGCCGACGAGGAACGTCCAGCAGTTGCTCACCCTGTCGACCGGGACCGCGACCGACCTGACTGCCTCCGGCCAGCTAGGCCGAGGCGACATCCGCATGAACGTCAACGGTCAGCGCGAGGGCAACAATAACTTCTTGATCGAAGGCGTCAGCGCCAGCGATTATAACGTGGGCGAGTTGACCAACACTCCCCTGCCCAGCCCGGACGCTCTGCAGGCTTTCAAGGTCCAAACTAGCCTCTATGATGCCACTCAAGGCCGCGCCGGCGGGGGTAACATCAATGCGATCTTGAAAGGCGGGACCAAGAGATTTCACGGATCGCTGTTTGAATTCTTCCGCAATGATGTGTTCAATGCCAATGAATTCTTTTTCAACCGTGGCGGGCAGCCCCGTCCCGTAGTCAAGCAGAACATTTTCGGCGGGAGTCTGGGAGGGCCCCTCGGCCATGACGCCGTGCTCGGATTCTTTTTTCTGAATTACCAGGGAACGCGGCAGCGCAGCGGACTTTCTCCCGGGACATTCATCAGCACCAACCTGCCGGTCCTGCCGCAAGATCGTTCCGCAGCTTCGCTCTTGAACACGTTTTTTCCTGGCCAGTCTGGGGTACAGATTGATCCGGTCACGTTGGCTCTGCTGAATTTCAAGAGCAGTCAGTTTGGCGGATCCCGCGGTGGCTTTCTGTTTCCGTCGCCCCCAGCTACACCCGGTTTTGATACGGTGAATGGCAACATCAACACCGCACCCTTCAATTTCAGCCGTCCTGGAAAGTTCACCGACGATCAGTTCACCGTCAACTGGGACCGCAGTTTCAATGCCGGACGAGACCTGGTGGCGGAACGGTTTTTCTTCTCCAACTTCTCATCGTTTTTGCCGTTCGGGGCCACCGGTCTGGCTTCCGCCTTTGGAGCTTCCATCAGCCCGACCGACATCGGATTTCCTTTGTCGCTGCCCGTGCGAAATCGCTTTCTTAGCCTCGCCGAAGTCCACACCTTCGGGCCGCGGCTGATCAACGAAGTGCGATTTGGGTGGGTCCACATCGCCAATGACACTAACAACGTGCCGGTGGTCAGCCTCAACGACCTGGGCATCAGCCGCCCCAACAGCAACGTGGACACCAATATTTACCGGTTCCAATTTGCCCAGGGCGGCTTTCAAATGGGACCTACTCCGGCCGACAATGTGTCGCAACAGCAGAACAATTTTTCCATCCTCGACACAATCAGCTACAACCTGGGACATCACCAGTTGCGCTTCGGCGGTGAAGCTAACCGCGTCAACATGGATAAGAATTTCCCACAGTTATTCAACGGCTTGGTGGTGTTTGCCCCAACGCCGCCAGATCCCACCATACCGAACGATCCTTGCGCGCTCAGTCCCATCGGTTTTTGCTCTGACTTCCAGAATTTTCTGCGCGGCGTTCCTGTGGTTAGCGGCAGCGGCAGTGGCGTGACCAACCACGAGTACCGCATCAACGCATTCGCGCTGTTTCTGCAAGACGACTTCAAGGCAACCTCCAACCTAACGTTAAACCTGGGATTCCGCTGGGAAATGGATGGCGCGGTCTCGGACAAACTGCATCACATTGCCAATCTCGATCCCAGCCTGGTCGCGAAAGGACAGGCGCCATGGATCCTTCCGCGCGGCGTCAGCACACTCAATGTTCCGGGATTGGTGGGTACTGGTTCCGATACGCTTACCGATAACGGATATGCTTCCAACTGGGGCCCGCGCATCGGTTTCGCCTACGATGTGCTTGGGCGTCACACCACGGCGATCCGCGGCGGATATGGGATTTACTACGAACGTGAAGACAACGGCGCGGTTGATAATCTAGGCTTCTCCTCCCCCTTTCTGGCCGGCTCGTTCGGACCAGGGGCGCCGGGGAGTCTGGCCAACCTGCCTGCGTTCAGCATTCTGCCGCCCGCGGGGACAATTTCACCCGATTTCGTGCCTTCTCTTTCTCATTTCCTGGGATTCGCGGATTGCGGCCTGGCTGACATTACGCAATGCTCACCCAACTTCGATGGCAACAGTATCTTTCTGATCGCCTTGCAGACGCCGCGCCATTACGTTTCGCCCAATGTGCAGCAATGGAACCTGACTCTGCAGCGGCAACTTCCGCTCAAATGGCTAATGGAGATCGGCTACGTCGGCACCAAGGGCACGCACTTACGTGAGACTCGGACAACCATCCAGCCTTTCCTCGTCAGTCCTCAGAACCCGATCACGCTTACAGCGAATGGCCAGACATTCCAGATCACGCAGAACACCGTCGCCAATGCTCCCGCCCGTTCGCGGGTTCTGGGGCTCGGGCCCTCTGGTATGCAATTTTTCGGCAACGACGCCGATTCGCATTACCACTCGCTGCAGGCGACAGTTTCGCGACGGATAGACAGAGTCTACCTTCAGGGTGCATACACATTTTCCAAGGCGATCGACGACAACTCTTCCGACGCGACCGCGTTCAATACTGCCGTCAACGATCAGACCAATCTGCGAGCTTCACGCGGGCTCTCGGATTTTGACCGTCCTCACCGGTTTGTAGTCAGCTACTCCTATGATGTACCGTTCTTCGCAACCGCCAATGGGCTGGAGAAAGCTCTACTGGGGGGCTGGGTCGTCAGCGGTGTGACCACCTTCCAGTCGGGCAAACCCTTCACCGTGATTGATACCACGGGAGGCACCGCATTCACTCCCATCGGCCCAGGCCAGTCCACCGCAAGCCTTCAGCCCGGTAAGACAATTGCCGATGGTGTGACCCACGGCTCGGTCGAGTCGCGGCTGGGAGCATACTTGGACTCTTCCGCCTTCGCCAGGGCGCCCGTGGTAGGACCCGACGGAGCCACCGGCTACGGAAACCTGCCTCGGAACCCCTATCGCGGTCCCTTCCAGCAGGACTGGGACTTCGCACTCGGGAAGACGTTTTCTATCACCGAGGCGCAGAAGCTAGAGTTCCGCACTGAGTTCTTCAACATTTGGAACCACCCCAGCTTCAACAGCCCCCTTTTCGTGGATATCAGTGGGCCAAATTTTGGCGCCATCACCACAACCGTGGGCACGCCCCGTTTGATTCAGCTGGTGGCGAGGTATTCCTTTTAGGCGGAAGAGAACTGTAACTGCAGGAGAGGTCTCGGTTGAAGTTCGATAGGTGCTCTTGATGAAAAAGAGTAAGCGGACGCTGCTTTGGTTCACTTGCATGGCCGTCGCATGGGCGGCAGCCTGCACCACGCCCACCCAGGGACAGGCGCGCCCGTTCTTGAGATCGGATGTGCAGACCATCTACCAACGATTGCTGGGGCAGATCAGTAAGATCCCCGCGTTCGACAATCACGGTCATCCCGGCTTCCCCGATGATAGTGACGTGGACGCAATGGCCCTTCCACCCGACAGCTCCCTCCCTTTTCGCCTGCGCGACAACAATCCGGAGATGGCAGCAGCGGCCAGGGCTCTGTTCGGCTATCCCTACGACGATCTCTCGCCGGAACATCTCCGCTGGCTAGTGCAGAGAAAAGCGGAAGAGAAAAAGCGTCTCGGAAATTCCTACTTTTCTCACGTGCTCGATTTGGTTGGCATACAAACGGCCGTGGCCAACCGCGTGGCGATGCCTGATTATCTTGCTCCCGCGCGGTTCCGCTGGGTCTTCTTCGTGGACAACTTTCTTTTCCCTTTCGATAACCGTCAACTGGCCCCCAGAAATCCCGACCAGAAGCTGAATTTGCCTCTACAGGAGAAAGTCCTGCAGCGAAACATGGTGCGGGCTCACCTCGAACATCTTCCAGCACACCTCAACAGTTATCTATCCTTCATCACTCAAATATTGGAAGAGAACCAAAAGACCGGTGGTATTGCCATCAAGTTCGAAATTGCGTATTTCCGTTCGTTACACTTTGACGATTCGCGCCAGGAACGGGCGACGGCGATCTACAACAGATACCACGCCAGCGGAGTTCCCAGTTCCGAGGAATACCGTGATTTTCAGGACTTCATTTTCCGCTATCTCTTACGCGAAGCAGGGCGGCTGCATTTGCTCGTACAGATTCACACCGCGGTGGGCGGCGGTGATTACTTCAGCCTACAGGAGGGCAACGTGTTCAACTTGGAAAACGTGCTCCGTGATTCACGCTACGAGAAGGTGACGTTTATTCTGCTGCATGGTGGTTTCCCGTACGAACGCCAGGCAATCTGGCTGGCGGCGAGGAAAAACGTGTATCTCGATTCATCCCTGATGGGAATTTTTCTCTATCCGGAAGAGTTCAAGCAGTCCCTAAGGCTGTGGCTTGAAACATTCCCGGATAAGATCGCTTTCGGCTCTGATGCATTTCCGTTGGGCGATGCGGTGGGGGCGGAGGAGAGCTACTGGCTGGCGACCCAATCAGCGCGGATGGCGCTGGCGCAGGCGCTGGCCGAGATGGTGTCCGCTGGCGAAGTGACCGAGGACCATGCCCTCGAGATGGCCCACGCCTACCTTCATGACACTGCGTCGAAGCTTTACGGACGCGTGCACTGAATACCGTTCTGTGCGCGAGCATTACGCTTGCCCAGTTATGCTTACACCTCTTTCGGGCCATTCGGTCCAATTTTGCAACCTTTCTTGGCCAATTTCGTTCGCCGCAATTACGCCGAGAGTACGTAAACACAAGGCGACAAGAGCTTCTTCCGCAGTACGGGCTCCCTCGACCGCAAAACCGCTGCTCCGTAGAGAGTTGTGAAGTATTCGGTGTAACACAGGCTCATCATTCACAACCAAGACAGTGAACCGTTCTGCCGACATCATGAGAGGTCCTCTTCACCGTTTGCATATGCGGCAGACGACGAGGTTGGATCGAAGCGGTATATGATCCACGGTTCGGTCCGAAGGTAATGTTTGCCAAGTCCTGCAGCATCGAGCTTCTTACGGAGGGAAATTAGAGTTGTTATGAACTCGGTCTGTCGAAGTCGATTCGCTGTCCAACTCGTCGCCAACGTGGTGCGCGGGGTAACCATACTTTGCGGATGGCTGGACAGGAACACGAGCACATCGAATTCCTCCGAAGTCAGCCGCAGTTCCTGACCGTCCAAGGTCACGGTTCGCTCGTCAAGATCGATCCTGAAGTCACCGAATTCGATCCTCTCTGTCAGGGAAGCACTCTCCTCGGCAGTGTCTCGCTGGCGCACTCTGCCCCAAGTCTTGGTTATTAGTTGCCGCAAACTCCAGCTCCCGGTCATTTGAGTTCTCTCATAATCGTA
>Ga0207684_10000541_pt1 | contig 46581 bp, 65 predicted proteins | sample KBSK5501metaG_FD_184342 | JGI IMG/M metagenome (GOLD analysis project Ga0207684, IMG submission 184342) | Corn, switchgrass and miscanthus rhizosphere microbial communities from Kellogg Biological Station, Michigan, USA - KBS K5-50-1 metaG... | ecosystem: Host-associated > Plants > Roots >... | reverse complement strand
GAGCAGGTAATGCGAGCCGCTACGAATCTCGAACACTTTATAGTAGTTCGTCGTCGCAGGAGTCCACGCCAGCGTGATTCCAAGGATGAATCGCAAAATCGATAATTTCACGGTTTAACGGTCTGTTGGTTTGAGAACAATCTTGCTCCGTTATGCGATATGCGAGATAAACTGCATAATCGCATAATGAGCGCAAGAGAAATCGGACGTAAACTACGGGCCCGACTAGCTCAGAAGAACTGGACCCAAGAGCGCCTCGCTGTTGCAACGGGAATCGGTCAACCGCAGATCAGTCGATCCGAGCAGGTAATGCGAGCCGCTAACGAATCTCGAACACTTTATAGTAGTTCGTCGTCGCAGGAGTCCACGCCAGCGTGATTCCAAGGATGAAATCGTAAAATCGATAATTTCACGGTTTAAGCTTAATTAAAGGCGGAGTTGGCACGCTGGCTCCAGTTATAGTGACCGAGATTGCCGGGGACGTGGCGCCCGAAACGTTCCCCTGGGTGTCTGTCGCCTTGGCTGTTAGCGAGTAGGTAGCGAGGGCGCTTACATTCCAGTTTACGCTCCACGGAGACACAGTTGACGTTCCGATCAAATTCGTGCCCCCATAGTAGTAACTCACGGAAGCTATCGGGAAAGTTCCGGCTGTCGGCGTCGCGCTTAATGTTATTGTCGTCGGAGCGACAAATGATGATCCGGTCGGCGGCGATACCCACGCAATTGAAGGATTCACCGTTGGACTTTGCACAACGATTGTGAAATTCTGAGTCGCGTTTGACGGCGAACCCGTGGCTGTAATTACGATTGGATAATTGCCGGCTGGTCCAGTCGGCGTTCCGGAAAGCACTCCTGCTGAACTAAACGAAAGCCCGTTCAAGCTTCCCGTCTCGCTAAATGTTGGACTCCCGCTAAAACCGCATGTCGTGACCGTGAAGCTCGGGTTTCCACCGCTGGTTGAAAACGTAGCCGAAGCTGAACTGGTAATTGCCGGACTCGTGCAACCGGTTAAAGGATGCGGATAAGTATATCCGCCAACTCCAGCAATCCCTGTCGGACCCGAGCCTGGATATGAGGGCGGATCGTTGGTTATACCGAGAGGCGCATAGTTAATGATCGTGCTATCCGCACCCACCATCGCCGGATTGCCAACCGTAGCAGTGCCGGTGCCGGTGTCGGTCGGGTTCCACGGATAATCGATCGGTCCGCCAGCCGCTACCGTCATAGGTATGTTTTGAAGGAGCCTAGAGGGATTAAACCAGCCGCTTCCCCACACTGGGTCGGCCCCAAAAGAATCAGTCGGATGCAACCGCTTCAAACTTCCCCATCGCCACGCGCCTTCTGCCGTTTCTCCGGTCCACACTGGAGGATTTGGAAGCAACGCAGTAGCAGCCCCGCTTATTAAGGCAGTGGCACCGGAGCCACTTCCGACAACATCCATCATGGCAGTCACACGCCGGATTTCCCAATTATCTGTACTCGCCAGTGCCATCGACTGCACGCCAGTGCTCGCGTTATTGAGTCCGTTGTTCGTTACAATCGTGGTGCCACCCCCGGCAAGGGCACTGCTCGCCGTAATCCATGCCCAGTGATTAAATGTGTTAGTGATGGTGGTATTACGAATGATATATCCATTCCATTCATTGTCATCGTTGTGAGCCAAGTCCGGTAAATTATAGATGCCTGAAGTCGTGGAGACGGTCGTAGAACCCACGGCGGTCACCTGATTCTGACCCGCGCTCGGACTGGTAACGGATTTGTAAATCAGTCCACGCCACGAGCCGAGACCGTCATCAGTTCCCGTATATGGGCCGGTGATGTTCGTGGTTGTGCCAAGTTTCTGAGCGGTGGCATTCCTGTAGTTCAAGTCCCACGGATTTGTGCCGTCGGCGCCGTGGAAGGAACTAAGATTTGAACCGGAGCGGTAGGCAGCGAGATTGACAGGATTCCCATTCTTTGCCATTCCGGTGTAACGATTCTTAAAGATCACAAAAGAACCTGATCTACAGGTTAGTCCCGCCTCGTCGTGAGGAGGATCGACATAGTAATTGTTGTTATACGTCTCCCCGGCACGCATCCCACGCCCACGCCCGTTAGTCTCTGTGCCGTGTCCGCCACCCGCCGAACCTGCTGTGGTGTTATGACGAAAAACGTATCGCCCCGCTCCGCCATCGCTTTGCCCCAAGGTGCCAATACAGAATCCGTTTCGATTAATCACGCCGTCCTCGAAATAGATCGCATCGATGGTTGCAAAATTGTAGGGCGTGAACCACGAATAATCTCCAAATTGAACACCAGCCGGCGAATTATCAGGAGCAGCGGAATGATGAACCAAAATTGTTTCGCCCCCATGTGGACCGCCGCCGAACGTAGTCGAAGAACCACCTTGATCTATTCGGTAATGGTCCACGACTCCCGTCAACCATCCGCTGAACCATATTAGCTGCGGAGCCATTGTGCCTGTAAATTGCACATGGTCAATCCTAAAGCCTCCATAAGCTGTGCCGCTTATGACCGCTACTCGCGAAAAGCCGCTCATGTAAAGAACGGTAACGCCAGCCGCCCCAGTTGTGTTAAGAGTCAAACCTGTTAAACGGAATGTTTTCGCGCTGGTTGTCCCAAAGTTATTATCGTCAGTCGTAACGGTCATCATCCTGATGGCAGACGTGATCGTGGTGACGCCCATTCCAGCGCCTTTAATGGTAATGTTCTTGTTGGCTACGGTAAGGATACTTGTCCAGGTAGCAGTGCCAGCCTGAAGATCGCACTCATCACCATCCACCAATGGGAAACCCGTGTAAGTTGACACCGGGCCAGATGTCACGCCGTTAATGGCATTATTGACCGAATCGTAATCGGGCGGCACAGAGCGAACGGTATTGGAGCGCGCACCGTGAACCGATAAACAGAAGAAGCAAAATGCTAGAAATAGCTTCTTCATCATTTAATTCGTCGTAATGATGACGGCCACGCCATAACCCCCGTGCCCGCCTGCACCGGAAGTTGTCGCTTCTCCGGCTCCTCCTCCACCACCGCCACCGCCGTAAAGACCGCCCGCACCGCCGTCGCTGCCCCCCGCTGGAGTAGCGGCGCATCCCCCGCTGCCACCCCCAGCTCCACCTTGCGGTTCTCCCGCTCCGGCTGAAGTGCCTGCCCCGCCTGCCGTTGACGGTCCCGAGCCCGCGGTACCACCAGCAAGCGGAGTTGCTTTGATATTGTTTGCCGAGGCCGCCCCGACATTGCCAGCCGCTCCTGCGTTGCCTGTGGTAATTCCACCACCGGAAGCGCCACCGGCAGCGCCAAAAGTATTCGTGGCCGCAGGCGTATTTCCTACCGCGCCTGATGTGCTGGCTGCACCTCCAATACCACCAGCTATCTCACCCGAACCCACCGCCCCAGCAGTTCCAGTGCAAGTCGCACCGCTTGTCCCGCCGTTGCCACCTCCTCCCTGACCTGCCGTCAACCAAGCACCGAAACTTGTCGCCCCACCATTTATCCCAGCGCCGCCATTAGCGTTGGTTGTTTTGGCGGCACCGCCAGCCCCGCCAATACCGACCGTTACGGTTTCGGTACTGCCCAAAAGAGCCGTGGGAAATACATTCTTGCTAAATGCGCCTGCACCACCGCCGCCACCACCGCAATGTGCGGTTGAGGTGCCAGTGTTAAAATCTCCGCCGCCCCCGCCACCGCCCGCGCCGACCAAATAGACCCATGTGCTATTCCCACTGGCAGGTTTCGTCCATGTGTAACTCTGTGTGCAGCCGTTACTCGTGCAGGGTGTGGGCGAAGGTGCAGGCGAAGCCGCTGGGGAAAGGATTTGAACATCAGTCGCCACCGCGCTGCCAGGCGTGAACATGATGAAATTCGTGCCGGTGATCGTATCGCCAGTCGTAGTTGCCCCCCAAGCGGCCGTTAAATCCCATGCTTGCGTGGCAGTTGTATCAAGCGTCACCGTCGTCGTGTTCACCATCGGGGCTACCTGACTTGTGGTGATGGATGTTGCTGTAGAGTCAAAGATGGTGTTGACTTGGAAAGTGCCGCTTGCGCCAGTCGTCCGGCAGGTGACAGCCGCTATAAACCTCCAAACTTGGTTGGTCTGACTACTGGATGGGCTGATGGCACCTGTATCGGCAAGCACGGTGCTGCCAGCTTTAAGCTTCATATCGAGCGTGGCAGCGCTGGCAGCCGTGCTCAGATAGCCTTCTCCAATGAAGATCATCGTTGTGCCGACTTTGAAATAATTGGCCGCGGTGGTCTTACTTCCGCTGCCCGTACCGATAACACTCGTGTCAGCCGTCAGATGGACATTGGAAGCGTCGGCAGTTGAGGTGAATAAAGCGGCGCCAGCGACTGCCCCTGCCGGCGTAGAATATGCGCCCGTGCCATTAAGAAATTGCGTTGCATCGTTTGGCGCTTTCGGGGCGAATCCATGAGCGCTCGTGGACACATTGTTTGTCGTAACATCCGTCACGGACAAATTGGCGTCGCTTACCGTCGTCTGAGTGTTGTCCGACCTGTAAAAGTGCGCGGTGTTATTATCCCCTTTGGCTTGGAATCCATGTGCCGTAGTGCTCGCATTATTCGTCGTAATGTCAGTCAGTGAAAGATTGGCGTCCGTAACAGCCGTCTGAGTATTGTCACTGCGATAAAAGTGCGCCGTGTTATTGTCGCCCTTCGCCTGAAACCCGTGAGCAGTAGTGCTCGCATTGCCGGTTGTGACATCGGTAAAAGTGACGCGCGGTGATGGGATGATGCCCGTGTTTAAGGTGCCATCGATACCGACATCCCAAAGCGCCGTTGTGCCGTCGGCCATAGTCTCCAATTGCAAATGTCCAGCCGGAGTGGTGTCGGTAAACCGTTGTCCAAACCACACGCTTTTAGCAGAACTATTGCTAACCTGCTTCAGAATCACATCTGTGATCGTGACATTGACTCCATCGAATATTGCCGTGGAGATACCTCCAAATGCGCCCGAATTGTTGTATTGAAGCTGGGTATTGGTTCCTCCGGGCGTACCTCCGCCTCCGCCTCCACCGGCACTGAAATAGTTCGACCCATCAGTCGTGATCTTGGTTGAAGCGTTTTGCGCCAAGGTAAGGTCCGAGGCAGCGCCGTTAATGGTTAATCCGTTTCTGGATACGGTTGCACTGGTCGAATTGATGTTGACTACGCTGATGCTCCAATTGGTGTTTGGAGGCGCCGCCGGAAGAGTAAGCGTGATGGAAGTTCCGTTGAGAACGATGGTTTGACCGGAATCATTTTCGACCGCCGTGTAATTCCCCGTCTTGGTGCTGACAGAGCCGAACACTTTCGATGCCGGCACATTGTTGACCGCATTAGGGAGCGGTGTGCCAAGGGCTATTGAAGCAATAAAAAGCAGTGAAGCGGCAAACCTTTTCATGTTTAGTGATATGTTACGAAGTAAAGCTTTTGATTGTTCGAGTCGGCTGTCCACGTTCCACTTCCGGTTGCGCTGGAATACGTCTTTACCGTCCCACTTTGCTGGGCAGCGATGCTTGGATGGTTGCTGCCATTATTGCTGTTGCTTCCTACGGCTAGCCAGTAATTAGTTCCGACCGTCAAAGTAGTGGTTGGGAAGTTAAATGTGGTTGGAGTAGCTACTGCTCCGGCCGCGGTGGTTTGAGTGATCGCCGAAGAAGCCACCGAATTGAGACTCGTAGCAAGTGGGCTGCCTGTCGGACCAGTTCCACCTGAGTCTGCATAGAGATAAGCGGTTACAATCTGACCTGTAACCGGGGTTCCAACATAAAATAAAGCGACATCAACGCGGCAGATCGCATTGTTTCCTGTCGTTGGACTAAATATCGAGGCTTCAAATTTCTTGGCAGATGTGGTGGCAAGCGACACAGCGGTGCCCGTGCCAAGACCGTTTGTGTCACCGGCATTCGTGCAACTTCCAATTACTGCAAAGGTGAAGTTAAGTTCAGCATGGGCAAGGATTTGACCGGCTGGACCAACTGTCCAGGATACGCGATCAAGCGCGTTTGCGGCAGAAGAAAGATTTAGAAGTCCGGCGCCGCCGCTTGGTGTGCCAGCATTTTGAATGACGAGGGTGTCCCCACCCGAAGTTGAATGGTATAACCAAATCTCGCCTTGCTCGCCTTCACGCGCATTACCAATGACAAGGGTACGGGTAGAACCCACGCCAGTGGTCATGGTGAGTTTCCAATTCTGCCTGGCAAGCGTCTGATCGCAGGCTTGGTTTATCGTGGCGGCATCGGTCAAGAGGACGAACGCGCCAACATTTACGCCGCCAGCCGGAAATGATGTTGTCCAGCTTGATGTGCTGGGATCGGCGGTCAAATTACGTTCATCGAATGCTTTGTTGACGACCACTGATGCCGCTCCATCAAGGGTGTCAGTCCCATTACCAACCAAAGTCACGGTGTTGGTCGTGCTGACGCTTCCGCTGGCATCATAGAAATGAAGCGTCTGACCACCTGTGTAACCTGAGACGTGTGGTAGATTGACGGTGAGAGGCGCCGTTATGGACGCGGACAAACGCACAGAATCAACCAAACCGCTATCCGTTACCGTCGCGACGTTGCCACTGATCGCTCCGGCATCAATGTTATAGACGGTATTCAGAAGATCGTAAACGTGAACAACGTCGGAAATTAAATTCCCACCAGACATTGAGTAACCGGTGATAAATCGGCTTGTTACAGCCGGAAAATCCCCTACAACGCCGGAATCGTGATCCGGAAATATGAGAGCTCGGTCAGTCGCCGTGCTGACTGCCGAAATGTTTGGAATCACACGCTTGGTCGGATCAACTCCATCCGCAAAGTTGCTTACTGATTGCCCAGTATCGACCTGCACCCAAGCAGACACTCCATCCGTCTCATATTTAGCTACGGCTACCTTCCCACCGTAACCTCCTGCAATAAACGGTGTCTGAGCTGTGGTAAGACCATTAAGAGTATCGCTGCCTTGTCGCTGGAATGCTCGCCCCACGGCCGTTGTGGTAACGCCATCAATGAACATTATGACCTTACCAGGGGCGTAAGCGTTGGCTGGCGGAAGGAGACTGGTCTCATTGATTGTCATGGCCGTTGTCTGACGCATGACGGTTTTACCGCTTGTCCAAGCCGTTGTAGCGTTGCCAGCAATCGTTTGCTCGGTCTCAAGGTCGTAATCGATCTGTGGAGTTGCAATTGTGAGCGCGTTTGCGCCGGTTCGCTTCACGATTCCGGTCGATGACAATCCACTTATCTGATCTTGCGTGACGCTTCCGCCAAGCGATACGCTGTTTCCAGCAATGGACAAAGATGAATTTGCCAGGGCAGCATTCGGTACCGATTCGTATGTTACCGCGTTTGTTCCAGTCACCACTGGCACCGTATTCGTGGCGGGCGACGCGCCGTAGCTCACCCCGTTTACCTTTCCGGTGGTTGTAACAACACTTCCTGCGCTCGTAGTCGTATCGCCAGTCAAGGCCGGCATTTGGGTAGTAGCAACGCTCCCAGAAATGTCAGCAAAGGCTGGTTGCCTATGAGATAAGACACCAGCAGCACTGAGCGAGGTTAGAAAATCGTTTGTCGCACCTGCGTTGGCTACGACGGTGGTACCAATCGTTCCAGAATCGTTTCTGTCGTGCAATCTATGGTCGGTCGAATCTGTCCATACATTATTATGCGCAGAAGAGGGCGTACCGGGCAGTGATGTGTTGGAAAAAAACAGGTATCCCGCAACAGGGGTTGAATTTGGAATGTTAGCTAAAGTTAAAACGTAAGTACCGCCTGCGCTTATTACGTCGCCACCACTAAAAACTGGCATGTTGGCTGCCGGGAGCGCAGTGACACCTTGCAATGTAGTGGCATTCGTCCACAACGCCAACTGGCCCGTGGTAGGCGTCCCACTGTTTGAGACGTTTCCGCCCCCAGGAGTTGCCGCCCAGATCGGGTTCGCACCCGTACCGAGCGTCTCGAGGAACTGTCCGCTGGTACCGGGCGTCAAGTAAACCCAGTTGGTGCCGTTGTAATAAAGGATGTCGCCTTGCGCAACCGATCCAATGGAGTTGAGGATCGTATTCAATGAGACCGAGCCGCCAAGCGTTACGGAAGTTCCAGCGACCGTTATGGTATCGAATTGCAACTTTGCCACGGCGATACTGGCACCGCTAGCTACATCCGCGTCCGCCACAAGCTTCGCGGCCGAGTCGGTTGCCCCAGACGTAATGTGAATAAATCCTGTTCCAGTTGGAGGTGTAAATGGCGGAAGATTCGTCAAATTCGAGGCGTCAAGCGATGGAAGTTTCCCGCCGCTGGTCAATTGCACGAGCTGCGAAGCGCCATTAAAGGTGTTTCCCTGCGTGGTGGTGTTGGCGTTAAAAGGTTGAACCGAGACACCAATTGCCGATGGTTGAAGCGCGCTCGATAAGGTTATGTGGTCTGCGGACGTCAAGTAACCGTTTACAGAGTTGGTAGCAGCCGGCATCGCCAGCGTAAGGTTAGAAGAAAGAGGACCACCGCCAGTCAACGGAGCGGTAGTTGAGATCGTAAAGGTATTAGGCACCTTTCCGGCGAGATCAGTCACAAGGTTAAGCGTAGCTGATTCCGGGAACGATCCTGCTGGCACGACGGGTGAATTGTTAAACGTTTTTACTCCGCTTATCGTCTCAGAGCCAGTATTGTGCACCACGGCTGAATCCACCGCTTTAGAAGCTAGGTCCGTGATTAGGTTGGTTATCTGGCTCTCAGGCAAACTGGCAAGATGCGCCGCCTGTAAGGTGCCACCCAACGTCAAAATTGGCACAGCGGATGTGCCGGTCACCGACAAGGTCAACCCAGTGGCAGCCCCGCTATCACCTGTTATTCCGGTAACAGTACCGCCACCGCCGCCGCCGCTACCCGGCAATCCGACGACATTAAGACCAGGCGTTGAGAAATCGAGAGTGTTACCAGGACTTGTGGGTAACTGAATCTGCCCGTTTTTAGTAGAATACTGAACCGAGCCACGACCCGAAGTGCCCTGGCCGAAGCTAACCGAGCACAGAAAGAGCGATAAGAGCGCAAACTTTAACCAACGCACACATATTTATGTTTAAGCATCTTAACCGCCTCCTACCTTGCGCCAGTAAAGCGTTGTCGGATTGTCCAAGGATTGCACCTGGCCAAACGTATCTGTCGGGTCGGCCGTTCCACTTGTGAGCTGCCATAGTTGGAACGTGCCACCGATAGACGACAAAAGGAACGTCAACACCGGTACGCCAGTTGTGACAACCGCTTCCAGCGCAGTGGGAACACCGCGCAGCGCGGTCAGAATCGGATTAACGATTACGCCAGGCACACCGACAAAGCCTCCTATCGCGCCCGTGGCGCTGGGAATCACAACTACCGGTTCGCGACATAATACGGAATCCTGACCACTACTTGTAACACGCACCTCAAAAAACGCATTGAGAAACTTCAAACCCGTGAGCGCAGCCGTCAGCGCAGCACTGGCAACCGACATCATAAACTGCACTACATTGCCGCTGGAAACGCCCAGGATGCTCGCCAGCGCGTAGATCGTCGCTTGACCGTCTGTTATAGCGACCACGCGAGAAGAATCGATTGGCAGAGCAATAGTCGGGTTCGTCACATCTCCGGTCTCGGTCACGCAGGTCAACACTCCCGAAAATGTGTCACCTTGAACAAATGGCGGAACGGTGAGCGGATCAGTGAGAAAAACTCCCTTGATCGGTCGACGCTGTGTAGAACTGAGAACAAGATTGAATAGCTGCATTATTTTTCGATCAAGAGATATTCCCACTCAGTAGGAATCGTGATTGCCTTTCGATGCACTGCAGCGCCATTCCAGCGCACGACGATTGTCTCCCCTGCTAAAACTTGATTAGGATAAACCGTTCCGTCAGAACCGACCTGGATTGGAAACTGGCTCACAACGCCAACTGGAACGCTCGAACTATCACCCGCGGCTCCCTGATCGTTGTAAGGCGAAGTCACGCCGGTGGCGATCTTACCAGTAGTTGAAGGTGTGCCGCCTGCAGACGTTCGATATACATCATAACTGGTTGCGCCAGTCACCGCGGCCCATGTAATAATATTATAATTCGTACCGTTCAGCGTTGCAGGGGCCGTTGCTGTCGAGATTGCAGGACTCGCGCTCAATGAACCGTCCGCGAAATGGGCAACAACAACGTATTGATCAATGGTAGTCCCTGGGGTACCGCCTTGCGTAATGACGATTGCGGCATTTGGTGGTACCGCTGAAGTCGCAAGGTTATGAAACGCCAACCAACCTAAACTGCCAAGGGCCGCGAGACCGAGAGCCGCGTCGGTCAATCCCACCAATTCATTGGATTTAACATACTTATCCCCCACGATACTGACCCCAAAAAGCCCAGGAGCGATGGAAGAGGGAGTGATCAGCCCCTTGGCAAACGTCAAAGCCGCCGTAACCGAGACATCGCTCAAGGACGATAAGGGGTTTTACGCATATTCTCCAAAACTCGCGTGATTTATCTCATTTCCTATCCAGTTTCGCAAGAATCTTCTATTTTTAAGCCCATCCAGCAGTGACGCGAAAAGTGCACGGTCCAGTTGGCGTGGGAATGAAATCGATAGGTGGATTTACACCTGAAACAAAACCAGAATAACTAAACGACGCTGATCCACCGGACGTTGCCGCCGGAACGATAAGCGAGAATGAGGAGGTAATATTGTAGCCCACGCCACCAGGGCTAAGCGAAAGAGTGAATGACCAATGTCCATCAAGAAAACTGCTACAAGCTAATGCGACCGGATCCCAAACGCACACTTCCCCCGGAGGAAAAAAGTCCAATGGAATGTTTACAGTAAAACAAGTAAAACCGAATGGAGGATCCAGGGTGGTCCACACCCCGCCAGCGGGACTACCCCCTGGATAAAGTTGATTTGAATGGAATAGACCAATGCTTCCAAAAATGTAAATGTTGACGTTAGCGAGACATAATCCTGCTGGCGTAACCGGCGGTACTGAAGCATCGACTATCGTTCCCATTCCAGGGTATTCGTACACCGTGACGTTTTCGCCCGCGACCTTTCGAAGCCGACTAACATCTTCCCATAGTGAGGTAAGAAATTGCCGCATTGCACGGCTGCCTCGAATCGGCAACTCCTTAGGAGTTTTCAAGTACCGGTATCCGATTCCACGTTAATCACTTGCCCCTGATCCTGATTGTCAATTCGCACATTCTCACCTTGAACCGCCTCAACCGTCTGCACATCCTCGCGCAAGGAATTGAGCCAATCCTTCAACTTCTTCGGCACACCCTTTTCGATTGGAGGAGTTTTGATCATCCTAAGACAAATGCGGTAAACGTTTTCGAAGCGTATGCCGGCACTGTATGAGTAGGTCCGAGCTGAATCGAGAGGTCACCTAAATTTACGTCGCTCACAGCTAGAGCCACTACTGAAGTGTACGGCGGGACAAGAACCGGACTAGCAGGATAGACTGGGGGTAGTATGTCTCCCAGAAATATGTCCGCATTTCCGTCACTCGTTCCAAGTTTCGGAGCGTTCTGGATATTTCTATTAGGTGAGCCGCTACCGTTAATCGCACCAACCAACAATGTGTCGATGTTCATGGACGACGCGGTCAGCGGAGGTGCCGACACACCATCGAAAGAGAATGTTCCCGTCCAGGTTCCATTGCCATTCGGATGTAACTGAATGTCGACCGAATGGTAGGTAGAACCATAGACCGGCGCAGACGGGGATAAACCAACGCTGACTCCTGCACCAACGTCCGTGTAGGCGCGCCACTGGCTGCCATTGAAGTGGACGCCTATCACCTTTCCAGTTCCCGAATCCTTCAGCTCAACGAAATCCAAATCACCATCACCGCTCAACAATTTTATCGACATCGATAAGAACAAGTCACCAGTCGGTGGCAAGGATGTGAATGGAATCAGCACTTTGGTTTTTACTTGCTGATTGCGCCAATATTGCCCAGAAACCACCTCCTCGCTTCTGGTTGTACTGGTAATCAAGACGGTGAAAAATCGATCTAAAAAGAATGTTAGGATATCCGGTCGATTTGCGAAGGACAATTCGCCCCATTTCACGCTAATGATCTCAAGCTCGCCAGTCGGGTCAGAGACAGAGCCACTTGGCCCCAACGCCCCAGGCGACCTCGAAATCCATGTCAAAACATTCCTGGGCGCGTAGTATTGAACCACAACCGGAGTCGCCAACAGAAAAATCAATCCCAAAGCGTAAACACTGCTGGCGCTCAACACGGCGTTATCCGACAAATGCTGTCCAGCCGTGAGCACGCCACCTTTCTTACCAAGATAGATGAACTCCACACCCGGAAATGGCTTGTCACCATCTATGTTGTAAGCCGACAGAAACATGCCTGCATCCAATGGGCTTGCACTCCATGGCGCTGCGATCCCAGAAGCAAGAAACGGCACAAGGTCCGGTTGTCCGCCCTTATATTGCACCGTCATACGATCAAGATCAAATCCCCCAAAAGCGTAGCGAGGAACGGAAACTTGCTGAAAACTAGCGTTACCTGGGTATAAGAGGGACATTTCAGTTCCAATACTTAGCCATGACCTCGTCCAAATCAGCCTTGGTCAATGCTTTTTCAGCACCAGATTCAGGTTTTGTCAGCGTAACAGCATCAGGCCGCCCAGCGCTGCCGTAAGCACCGTATAAACTCGGACCACCAGGCGTCTCAATTGGAGGTAACGCCCTAAAAGCTCCGCCCGTAGAACGAAGAAAAGCATCCAATGCAGTAGGACCCCTACGCCTCGTAAAACCCAAGCCTTCAGCGAAAGGTCGCCGAGGTCCAATCGGCTCGCCCCCGGGCGTAGTCGCTCCAAACGCCTGGCCTGATGCTCCGCCGCGCTCAGCTTGTTGAATTATTCTATCAACGGCCTGCCTGCCTACGGACTCGACCCGCTCCTGTATCCGCTCTGCAGGAGTCATGGTAAAGGCTCTGATCCGCTCTTGACGCTCAGCCTGCTCAGCCCCGATGAGTCGTAGAGCTGCGGTTCTTTGTTCGCTCTGTCCAAGACTTGACGCAATGTTAACCTGCTCGCGAGCTGCCGCCGTCTGTGCCTTCAATATCTCCAAACGTTCCTGTTCCGCTGGCAAAAACTGGTCACGGATGCCGAGCAGCTTCATTTGCAGAGAGAACTGATTATCCAGCAAATCACTCTGCTGCTTAATAGCGTTTATCTGCAGTTCAGAAATGCGCGCTGTAGGACCGATCTCCTCCGTGCGACCTTCCTTCCTTAACTGGGCAATCTTGGCCGCATTCTGAAAAGCAATCTCACTCGCTTTCGCCAGCAGTTCATTACCGGTCAATTGTTCTTTGACGACCGACAATTCTTCGACCGCTGCAGCGACTAAATCTTTCCTATTTTGGGTCTGTCCTTTAAGCAATTCGCTGAGCTTTTCTTCAATCTGCACGTCCTGCGGGGTATGAGGGTGGCCTGTGACAATACCAGCCAGACCTCGAATTTCCTCGCCAGCTCCACGCAAGAAAGCGCGAATAGGATGTGCTGCGGTATATTGCCGTTCTTCATCGCGCAGATGTCGAAGTTCCTGACGTAAGGTCTTGTACCGCTCGCCTAGTTTTTCAGCCCCTTGCTCTGGAACTTCGAAACGTAAACCCTTTTCAAGCCGATCACTTTCATGCAATAACTCGTGTAATGATGTTTTGGATTTCTCGCTTTCTGTCGCAATCGCACCAATCAAGATCGCAGCAGTTCCTACAGCAGCGCCCACCGGAAAGCCCAAACGAAGCGCGCTGGTGAATCCTGTGATCGCCTGGGCGGCATTTTGCGCTGTCGTCCCCGTTTGGACAAATCCTTCCCCAATTGATTCAAGAGCGCGCTTAGCCCGACGCTCTGGCACTGGCTCGCGCCCAAATAACTCCTTCAATCTATCGCCAAAATCCTGCGCGCCGCGATTGGCACTTTGAAGGCCCTCCCTGAAAGGACGCTGGTCAAGAGAGAGGATTCCTTTTAACTCAGGTGCAGGCATAGACTATTGTGTCTCACGAAAGACTTTCGCCAATTTCTCGTAGGTGTGATCGATCATGTCACGCGCCACATCGTTCAAAGCATCCTGCAACGCTTGGCGTCCAATTGAATCAGCAGCAGGAGCAGCGTTAACCATGACTGCGGTTAGATTGGAGGGCTGCGCGGGAATACCGTAGCCTTTGGTGGCATAACCAATTTGCGAAGCAGCGCGTTTACCAAGGCCACGCCCACCAAAAGCCATTGCCGCCTTATTCCAACCTACGTAAGCAGTGTAACCAATCGCGCCCACGCGCCGTCGATATTCCACCGCAATGGCGTGGTAAAGTTGTTTGCGCGTGAACCTGCCTTGCTTCTCCTTCAAACGTTTGATCGCGCTCGCCGCAATAAACCTTATAGGCACCGCCATGATCGCTTGTTGTGACGCTCTAGGTGTGCGCTGCATTGCCCCTTGAACACCCCGACCACCAATGATTGCGGTCAACGCACCTCGGTTTACCACCTCAACCAGGTTCTTTGACGTGTTATCTAGGACGAAAGCAACGGCTGCTTCAAACCGGCTGGTGTCCAATGTGAAGTTTGCCATCTACAGTGGTTCATCCAAGAATCGGTTTGAACGCACACGGTCACACACAACGCCGTGTTTTTGCATCCATTTGGTTTGAAACTGCAGTCCTCGCGCATAAGACATTCGGCGTAACACAAAGAAAGCATCACACCCGCTCATTTCCACCACCGTGCACACGTAATCACACCACCACGATGCTAAATTCACGCCGCTACTTTCTCCGTTTTTTTTTCAGGTTCAGTGCGCGACACCTCAATCTCACGCATGATCTTAAAAAATAGAAGGTAGCCGTCCCAAAACGATTGTGATCGTTGATCAGTTAATCCATGCTTACCCGCCCACGTCGAAGCCATCACCGCCGCCGTGACGGGATTACGCGCTGCTCCATCAACGTCGGAAGGCTCCGTCAACGTGCAAAGCCATAAGACCACCGCTACATCACGCATTGCTCCAGGGTAAAGCTTGGTCCTGTCAAACTGCTCCACGCCCGCAGGATCGACATTGCCGTAATGCAATCCCATTGCCTGGGCGGCAATTACTCGGTCAGGCGTGAAGGGTTGCAATTTTATGTCGCCAAAGGCGTGATTTTCGCTCTCGACGAAAGCCTGCTCCACCTCGTGGCCAATATCCTCCGGTTCTTCGCTCATACGCGCAAATGCTCCTTCAATTCCTTGCTCGCGTTCACGGGTATCTCAATAAAACCAGGGTGGGAAATTACTCCGCTACCATCCCGGAACTTTTCGTGCTTAACTTGCCCAGTGTTCGTGAGGCGAAGCATTGGTACCTGTGTTTTCCACGCGTTCATGAACATTATCCTCATCTTGAACAACAAACAGCCAAGACGCACGGAAAACTCCTCGATCCCAATCTCATCGTCGCGATACTGCTGCAATAATTCGCGAAAGGATTCTCGACCTTGGCGTTGTTCATTATCGTCAAACAATCCCGATTCGTCACGGTAGGATTGGAAAGCAGCGTTACCGGGCCAGTTCTCAAACAAAAATCGAACATCACCCTTTTTACCTTCCTTCGCCGCCTTGGTAGCAGCTTCTTCAGGCTTCAACCCATTGTAACCAAAGGAACGCAGTTTTTCCAACGTATAGGAATTTACCACGTAACAATCATAGCCTGCCAGGTAAAGTGACAGAGCAAGAATACCGTCCCGCGTGAGAAACGGTTGGTCCTTTTGCGTCAGGACTTGTTTTTCGTCCTGCATACCAACATGCCTTTCAGGCTACTCATGACAATTGAGGGTTGCTTGAGCATCTACCGTTGACCGATCGCCACCCTGCGCGCTCCTGCGTTACCGTGCACTCATCCAGCAGTAAACGACCGCTGCCATCGCCAAAGTCACCAACATCATTTGCGAAAGAGCATGCCGAGGCCAACCCAAAAGCCATAACACCAGTGGCACCCGTGGTCTCACCTTCGTAGGTGACTTCACGGGAGAATTTGTCGCTTAACGCCCTGGCAATGCTTTCACCGGCGTTGTTTTGCAGGCGCTCGTTGATCTCAGGAAAGTACCGCACGGTGAATCTGCGGATGGCGATACCAACCTCGTTAAACTCAACACCGCGCTGAGCGAGCGTCCACGGTGGGTTGCCAACAACCAAGATCAAGTTGTCTTGGCTTTTTCGAGTATCTTAATTTCCTTCTTGATTTCGTCGATATGACGCTGACCACGCTCGATGGCGTCGTGATGTTCAGGACCTTTCAACTTCAACGATTGCAGGTTGTCGAGCTTAACTTGCAAGGTTTTCTCGCGGTCTTTCAACGACTGCAACCGTAACGCTTCTTCCTTCATCACGTTGCGCAACTTTGTCTTAAGCGCCTTACGCTGTCAAGACGCGATTCTTTAATTTTTGCCTTTAGCCAATCGAAGCGCTCCAAATAATTGCGCATATACAGAAACCTACCCTTACGCGCGGCAAAATCACCTTCCAATTCACGCGCGGAAAGACAAAACACAAACCTGCGATCTGCACGATCCACGGCAAGAAGAAAGAAATTCTCGGCAATCAAGGCGCAGACTAAGTGCAGATTTCGCGTAACATAGGTAGATCGTGGGAGCGACTCGGCACCTTCGTACGGGCCATATAGGACTTTATTGATCAACCATTCATAAGCATCAGCACACCTAAACATGTAAGAAAGAGGCTCCGCTTTGGTGCGATTACGCCAGATCGCTCGCGCGTCATCCATACCATCGCCGTCAACGAAGTTGATCACCGTCCCGGTATCGCGGTGATCGAAAGGCGGTTCGTCAAGTTCGCGACCTAATGCTAAGAGCGCTGCCGCCAAGCGTGTGTTATCTGTCTGCCACATTAAACCAGTGCCATTGCTTGGATTGAGAACTGGACCCGTCTTATCCGAATATCACCCTCGATGGTCTGACGGATCGAAAGGTCCTCGGCTTCTTTGTAAAACTTTACAGTACCATTGGCATAACCGTTTAGCTTCAGGTGCAACGCAGGATCGGTCACAAGACCAAAGAGATTGCCCATGACGGCGGATAATTTTTGACGCAGCGGTTTACCTTCAAGCACGATCTCCACCCTCACGGTGTTAGGCCCACCGGCTTCGACCAAAGCTGAGGACACTTCCATGTTAATATAACCGCGTGGCATCTTCGCTGGCAGGTCGTCATCCCATCGCGTCCAGGGATAGGCGCTGACCAACTGATCGGACATAAGTAACTTGATAAACGCATCGGCAATGTTTGTCGGAAAATCCTTGGCGAAACTCATTTCTCGGGGCTGCCCAAATTAAGCTGTAAAAACGGCTGAAGGGGATCGTAGAAATCTGGCCTGCGCTGCACTTCGAATTGTTTCCACTTGCCGTCTCGGAGCTGCACTTCCAACAAATCACGCAAGTCCGGCAGGTCGCCACCGAAATCGCTCACCATGCACACCAGGGTGATCTGCATATCATCCAGCAATGCCCCTGTTAAAACATCGCTCACATCGCTAGTGGAGCTAAGGTGAACGGTTAAAGTGCGACCATGAAAACGTATGGTGACTGGCCAATCAGCGATGTTGGCGCGCGCGTCTCTCTCAATGACCGAGCGATCAATCATACACCGTCAGTCCGCTAAAGCTACCCAATATGAGCGGCGATTTAACTGATTGCCCTAGCGAATTTTTCCACGCTCCGGATGGCAGTTTTATCGAGACTTGGTTATCGGATAGGTTTACATAGGCGATGGCAGTCTGAAATCTACGTCGCCAGACGTTGGTTGAAATTTGCACCCTATTCTCTAAGGGCGCGCCTAAAGCGATCTCCATTTCACGATAGATTCTTGGTTGCCAGTTGCCACTCGAATCTTTTGTCACACGCGCGAAGTACTGCTGGCTGCCCCTCCTGCTTAAATTGAAAAAGGCGAAAGCGTAATTGACTTCAGCCTGTGTTGGCTGCCCGCCATCCCCAGGTCCGAGGTTTGGAAAATACCCCTTGCCATTGATCGCCAGCCAATCAGCTAATTGCATGGCAGCGTTGAGAGCGTTGCGCTTGCCACTATTCGGCTGGCTATTCCAATAACAATGATTGTTCACCATGCACTCGCTGTAGTAACCGTCCGCGTGCGAAAGAACGTCCTCCTCGAAAGAGAGTTGCTGCGCCGGTGTTAAATAAGAAAGGGTGCCGGTTGAAACGTAAATGCGCTTGTTCGGATAATACTGGTGGAACTTGTCGAATAGAGTCTTGAACGCAGTTTGCACACCCGAGTCCGTGGTGTATTTGCGGCAGGTCGTGTCGGTGTAATCGGTAGATGCCCCGCAGTTGATATACATCTTGAGGAAATCGCCGTTGTCCTGGAGATAATAGGTCACCAGATTCACCGCAGCATCAGTTGCATCGAAATACTTTTGCGGGAACCAAGTACCAAATACCCAGTCCAGATAGGCGGGATTGCCGAAGTCGAGCGATTCTTCCGTTGAAGCAAAGAGCGGCACGGTATTGCCGTTGGCGTCCCTCAAGATCCATTCCGGATGATTGTTCGTTACATAGGTGTAATCGGGATGGTCACCAATGAAATCGTAGGTCGGATCAAGAGTGCGCAAGGAAAGGTGTTTTTGATACACGCCCTTTGGGTTAAGTTTGCGGATATCGGTGCCGGAAGTGATCCATTGCCTGTAAACATCTGGATTGTGCATTGCAGCGGCAAACTCGCCCACAAACTGCTGCGCGGTCATGCACCCGCTGCACCCCGTGAAGTTCGGATAACTAAAGCCAAACTGGCCGCCGGGATCGGCTCGCGCGCTGACAATAAAGATCAGGAATGCTGCAAAACAGATCTTCTTCATACCACTACCATGTGCCCTTGATAGGGTAGATCGCAGAGCCTTCGTGCCTAAGCGTACAACGCTGATCGACGTAGACCTTAAATCCATGCGCGCGAATGCGATCACAGAAATCGAAATCCTCGCTGTGCCCGCCGCGTAGCGTTCGCCAATACTCGCGCATTTTACGATTGCCTTCGCCGTCGAACTCGGTGGTCTCGGACTTCAAAGCTTCGAAAACGTCACGGTGAACGTTGATAAAGCCCTTACCTACGCGTGCCACCTCGACCAGTGGTCGCACACCTTCAGCCAAAGGATCGGGAGCAAACGGATTTTGACCGTTCAAGGGCGCGCAGCATAATTCCAGGCCTTCTTTCTTTTTTGGGTAAATGCCAGCCACGAACCCAGCGTCATGCGAGAGAATCCACTCAACCTGCTTAGGAGTAAAGATGATGTCGGTGTCGATCACCAACATGCGGTCGCAATCGCTTTCGAGGAAGTCGTGCGTTGCTATGTTCATCGCACCATCAGGATAAGGGTAGCTGATAGACGTGGCTACGATTTCCCATTGCTTCAGCACGCTTGATATGCCTAGAGCAAACATGGCAATCGCCCAGTTGGTACGCGACAATCCTATCCCGTTGTCGATGATCGGCAGGAACAACTTTTTCACGCTTTCATTCCTGCGTCTGAATTGTAAGCGCGGGACTATTTCTGCTTAAACGCTTTCTCGAAGTCGCTTTCCCTGCCCGACCATGAATGGGTCTCATTGCGCAGGTGATGGGTGTGCCCGTAATCGTCAGGCTCAGTCGTTCTCAGACCAAACTCCGCGCCAGTGGCCTTTTCGATATATCGCCCTTCATCGAACTTCTCCAGATCGACACCACGCGGTTTTAGCTCAGGAGGCGGTGGTGGAACTTTTCTGTCCTTATGAAAGGCGTGCACCGGAGCTTTTTCTTCTTTTTCTTCTTCTTCCTTATGTCTTGCCATGGGTTTATGAGTACTGGGTTGCGATCAAGGTCCCTGCCCTCGTGTTGCCGATGTAGGGATTGCTCGACATCTTAACTCGAATGATCATGGAATCACGAATCAAATCAGGATAAATCTCAACGTAATTACCACCTGGGTAGGTCTCGCCTTCCAAATCACCACTGGCAATGACGCCGCCGGCACCGAAACTCTCCCAGTAAGCGAGGCAGCCAACACCGCCTAGAATCGGAACGCCAAGACCTTCCTCAGTGTTTTCCTCAGGCGTGGGTTCACTTGGACTACCAATGTTTTTGGCTAGCCCAGGTCGTCCAACCCAGACGTAAGTATTCGACCAGATTTGCGTCAGGACCGGTGTCGCCTGATCGGCAGCGGTGTTATAGTAAGCGTCACCGATCAGAAGCTCTGTCACACCAAACTCCCTTAGCGCTGCGAGAATTTGAGCATTGGTTGCAAGCTGCTGCGCGCCAAAGATACCGTTGACGTACTGCGACACACTGAACGCCTGACGTACTCGCTCGTAAACTGGACCACTTAGTACCACCGAATACGGTGGGGGTTCGCCCGCCGCCTTTAGCAAACGGGTTGCGGCAATCACATCCGCAATGAATGAAATGCCTGTCGGACTCGCTCCGGTAAAGGCTGCGTAAGTGGCATTTGCAGCCGTGTAGGCGTTCACACTATTGGTGGCGCTACCAAAGTTGCTGGTGTTGAAGATCGCCTGAGCGATCAAATATTCCTTACTCAGCCTCGAATACTCACGACCGAAACGTGCGGCGAAGAAGGACACAATATCCATGTAACCGTCGTAATCCTTCTGGCTCTCATTCGGGACAACGATCTCAAGCGCCCTCAGCACGACACTAATCGTGTCGTCACCAAGTGTTGCAACCAAACGCTCGTACTCGGCACCAGGTTGACGGATGTATTTGTCGGCAGCACTGAAGATTCGAAGCGCCTGCGTGTCCTTCAGAGTCGCCTTGATCAGGTGAGCAGTGCGACGTGTAATCGGAAAATCTGGCAGGATTTTGTCGCCGATACAACCTCCGACGCTGCCCTCGCCTTCAAGAATCGCAAGAGCAAGCTCCTGCCTTGGAAGTTGACTGACGTTTGTAAATACTGGCATATGTTACTTTGTTTCTTGTATCGTTAGGCGACTGCAAATAATTCGACTTCACCAAGCGCGCCGCTCACCGTGGCCGTGGTGAATCTTCCAACAAGCGTGGCATTTGTGCTTGTCTTTGAAAATTGTCCAGAGGCGGCAGCGTAGGCGAGATCGCCAACCACTGTGGTTGTGCCCGTGACCAGCGCAGGAACCTTGCCCTGCTGCGCGAGCACGGCCAGCACAGGTTTACCTGTCAACGCACTGTCACCAGCCTGAAGGGTGACGTAATCACCACGCGCACTGGCATCCTGCACGGTGACCTGACCGTTGCTTTGACGGGTGACGCGCACTCCGCGCACAACACCTGAGGCGCTGGCAATGACTGTTACGGGATGGATACCTCGATATGTTGCTGCTTCTGCCATATAATTATTCTCCTTTGAATCCTTGCTTCACATCTTCGCCGTAACCCTTCGGGTCGTCCTTTTTCGCACGAGCGATTGCCAGAGGCTTTGACACGCCTAGAGCAACGTAACCGTCAACGCGCGCACGGAAAGCTTTTGCGGTCCCCTTCTCGCCTCTTTTCACCTTATCGGAGTTGACAATGACGTCATCATCAGCCGCACTATGACGCGCAGGCTTGCCGCCCGTCTTGCGGAAGAACTCCATGAGGTCAGCCTTGCTCAGCGGTTGTTTGAGAGCGTTGCGGTAGACACGCATCTTGTCTTTCTTGGTCTTTTCATCGTCTCCGTCCTCGATTCCCGCGGCGTTCATTTCGTCCTCGGTCGGTTCATCGCCGTCCTCCTCCTGCTTTTTCTTGGCGAAATCGATTAACGGTTGAAGCGGTTTAAGGACCGCCTGACCGATGGCCGCAGCCAGCTTAGTAATGGTTTGTTCGTCCATAATTGCACTCTCTTTGTTTTCTTCACTGATCTCGATGCCGTGCTCTTTGGCAGCGGACTTTATCCGAGCTTTGATTTTTGAAAGGTCGCCACTCGAATATTTAGAAGCGTTCTCCTCTTTGTTGATATAACTCCACGCGGCGCGGCAATGGTCCTCCGTGTCAATCGGGTAGCGCTTTTTCTTATCCTCTTGGTAGCCAGGATCGGCATACTCAACATCGCCATAGGGCTTTTTGCCATCACCGTTTGCAGCGAACAACCCCGTCGGATTCGCCGCCGGTAGATCGACAACCGCGGCAGCGTAAATCTCAGTACAACGGGCAAAGGTTTGATCATCCTTCTCCTCGTCCACGCCGCTAAACTCAACAGACAGCCCAAAGTGATCAGGCGATTCCTCGGCGATCTCGAATAAATAATCCTTCGCTGGATAGTTTTTGTAAACGTGTAGATCGCCAACAAGCTTGCCAGATTTGATCCTCAGCGTATCGCCTGGAATACGACCGGCGATACCGGCATCACCGTGATTGAAGGAGTCAGGATTAAATTTGACCTTCAGCCCGCTATCGTAAGTGCGGATACAATCACGCAACTGCTCAAGCGTGGTCTTGTCACACAGCTTGTCGTGACCCTTGGCGTCGCCAATCGAGCAGATCGAAACGCTCTTAATGACACCCGACTCGCGGTCAACTTTCGCGCTGCGAAGGTCGACCCGGGAAACGAACTTAGAAAGCGCCGGCAAGCGCGGTCATCGTTAGTCGGATCGGTTGTTTCACTTGCTTTGAATGCAACTCTTAGAGCAACAAAAAGTTGTCGTCAAGAATTTATTTCTTACTTTTTCGCCATTGCGCATAGCAGACGGCAGCTCGTTGTTCCTGCTTAGGGAACTCTTTCACCATTGTGTCGTTGCCCATGCAACGGCTGATGTAATCTTGCTGTTCCTCTTTGCCGCTCGGAGTTGGCAATACAAAGTTGGTCGAAAATGTATCAGCGGATTCTACGGTGATTGCCGCAGCCAGTTTGGTGATTGTTTCAGTGTCCATTTCGCGAATACTCCTGTTCCCGACTAAAAGATGCGCCACCGCTTGTCGCGCCCAACTCTCCATCCTCTTTGCCAGCAATAGACTGGCCTGCCGGACCTAAACTTCCGCGAGGCGGTGGCAATAAAAGTGCATAAACCTGTTCCCATTCGGCGCCGTATTGGTCGGCGATCTCCTTGGCGATCTCGATGTAATGCTCGACTTCGATCCCGCGTTGCTCGCGAATCTCGTGCGCGTCCTCACCATATTCACCCTCCATAACATTCGTGGCAGAGTTAAGACCGGCCTCGACCTCTTGCACATTCGCCTGGCTTTCACGACCAACGTCAATCGTCGGTTTCGGTGGGAAAAACCATTGCCACTCCGTCCATCGTTCGTGGTAGGGTAACTCACCATTTGCAATGGCGTTGCCCAGAATCAGCATCGTAATTGGATCGAGCTTCTGCTCTCGAAGTAAGAGCTGCCACATTTCAATGGCGCGCGCGTCCTGGGCTGAAGTCATACGAACTGCCGGTCCGGTCAATGCACTCATATCAAACACAAATCCGTAACTCAACCCAGTTCCAACAGCAATATCTCGGATCGTGTCACGATACATTGCCACTACGTTAGGGCTTGGTCGGTCGTGCTGGAACATCGTCACATCCTCTTCAGTTCCGATTGCGGTAATCGTGTTAGGACGGACCTGGTAGGTGTCGATCTGATTACCGCCCCCGTCGATCAGCGGATTTAATTTATCAAACGGCAACTTTGGCGGAAGTAATCCTGATGTGGTCTTGAACACACCGCTTTGAGACGCCGCCCACAATAGGGCTTGCAATTCAAACTCACGCATACGCTCGATGTAAGTGGCATTGTCGATTGCGCTCTTAAACACACTGACACCACGATAATCGTCGTAACTGATCGGATTAACCATGAACAAGAAACTCGGCATTCCGTATTCGTCTCGGAACTTCAAATTGCGATCAAACCGGTAGTAACCATTCTGTCGGTCGCGACGGTAAACATTCACACTGACAAGTCGTCCTACGTCATCCAATATCAACCCGCGCACATAGCGGTTGCTGATCACGTAGGTGTAAGGATCGCCGATCCTGTCGGCCTCTATTGTCTGCAGGTACAGCTCACCATTCTCACGGACAATATTGCAACCAATATCACCCTTGAGCACGATCCCTTTTATGTCGAGCATCAGCAATTGCCTAAGCGTGAATCGTTCGCTCAGGTCGATGTTGGACGGCTTGCCACACTTCTCGCGCATGTACTGCTCGTATTGTGCATTGACACCTTTATCGCCCGTGCGCGCCTGGAATCGAATCGTTCCGCAGGTGTAAATCTCAAACTTTTGCAGTATGCCGGAACACAATCCGTTGTTCTCAACCATGTTGATGGCATTCCACATGACCTGCAGTTTTTCACGGCTCCCACGCAACCATTCGCCAGAGGTAACAGGCGTAGCGTTACGACGCGAGCCGGTCGGTTCAGCAGCTAGGTATCGAAAATAATTCAGTTGCTCCCGCGCCACAGCACGGTCACGCGCCCGTTTGGGAGCGAAAGTCCGAAAAAGATTATCCAAACGGACTTCAAGCTTTGTCGGCTTGTAAGATTGGTATTTCACCACGGATAAAACTGCCAGGGATCGAAGTTGCTGTGGGTGTTAATGAGAGCTTGCACAACCTGCTTGCCATCACCTGAAGTGAACTCAATGGCGGTCCTTAATTCAGATAAGGTATTGCGAATGTCCGGAAGATCAGCACGACTAAAGGAACGACCTGGAAACGAGTATGACTTTCCGCCACCAGCAACGTCCGATAACACCTGCAGCCATTGTGTTCGCATGGTCTGCAGAGTAGTCAAATCTATACCAATAAATGGATTGGAGCTGACGGGCACAAAAGAAGTTATCGCGCGTAACGCTTAAAACGTCAACGCTAGGTTTTATCGACGGTCGATAAGGCTTCAGGTTGCCACTCTGACAAGTTAATCAACCCCTGCAGCGCCATTGCAACAACAATCATCGCCTCGCAATCCCAAGCATGGTTAGGACGGCGGGTGCCGCTACCTTTCACGTTGGTATTACTCCACCACTCAGTCATACGCCCCTTGCTATCGATCACACGGTGGCGAACCTCTGCATTCAACTGTCGAAGATATTCAGCGCCAACGTCACTCGGGACGCCCCAGTACAATGCCTGACCTTTCTTGAAGGCGTCCAGCAGGTTTTTAATGTGAAGATTGATCCAATCGAACCTGCGCGCCAGACGCGGCACTTGAATCCGTTGCACACCAATCCTTCGGTTGATTTGCTGCAGGTCGCTACCGGTGAACGGGTCGACCAATTGCTCCTCGGAGTAGGGCAGTTCAACAAAGATTCTACGTTTCACACCGGTCGCGTCAGTCGTTTCTCGCGCGTGTTTGAAGGGCGTCCTATCAACTCCGCGCATACACGTCCAGCCGTAGCGAGCTGCTTGCGCGTAAACCTCGCGCGTCTCAAATCCACAATCAATCAGGACGCATTGTTCCTGGACACCGAAGCTTTTAGCTTTTTCGTCGATCTCAGCATAACTCGAAAGCCATTCGCCCTCACTAGCCCCACGATCAATCAATCTGCTCGCGCCATTGGCGGCAATTGCCCGAATGACGTATGGGTAACCATTCTCCTGCTTATCCACCGCCATGAAACGCATGACCTCCTTACCCTTGTCGTCATCCCATTGCGTAGTTCGCCACTTATTAGGTTCGTCGAGCTTGTAATCCGAGAGGACCACCCGGCGCGCAATATTGGCGTGACGCGATTCGTCCCACGGTTCAGCCATGCGCCGTGTCCAAAATTTCCTCAGCGGTTCAAGGTTGCGCAACCGGTCCATTTGTTCGCACGCCTTCAGAAACTCCACTACCCATTGCCCCCATGAGATACCTGGCCAGTTGACGGAGAGAATATTGAACCGAAAACCTTGATGCTGAACGGATGCTCTAGGATTCGTCGCAACATAAAGAGCGCTGTCATTGAGCACCCGGCGCATTCTGGCGGTGTCAGCGTAATCCTCAGCGCAACCAGAGCACGTATAGCGCACGGTTTTGATCACTTCGTCATAATCCCATTCGCGCCCATTCGGTCGGGTGCGGCTGTCGCACTCCCATTGCACACCGCCACGGACACGTTGTTTACCCCAGCGCGGGATTTGTTTGCGACCGCACTTTGGACAACGCCAGTGCCATTCTTTCGCAGTGCTCGAACGAAACAGGATGTCGATGTCGTCGCCATCAACGCCGGCAACCGAACCATTCCAAATCTTATGATTCCACGCGTAGGCGACATCGCATCGGACATGCGCGATCTCCAAACGACCAACGGGCCATTGCCAACATTCATCGTTGAACTGCGTCATGATGCTTTTCTGCTCAAGGTTGCTTTCATTGCAGCCTTGAATCGCAAAGGGCATCCCGTCTGAGAAGATCACCTTGCGGATCCGTTCACGATGACGTTCAACGCCAAGACCAGTTCCGTGCGCTGGCAGTTTCTCGACAACTTCAGCGCAGCTCTTTGCCATTGGCCACCAGCGTTCTTCAGCAAAATCTTTCGCTTTATCGTTGGTGTCGGTATTCCATTGCATTGGACCCGGTCGATTAACGATTGACCACAAAGAAGCGACCTCCATTGCCTTCGTGCGTCCGCCTTGGTTCGGACCAATGGTCGTAACCATTCGCACGTTCTCATCCTGGAACGCGTCAAACACCTCTTTGAACTGCGGACTGTTTTCTACATCGTACGCGCCTTGAATCGGCGAGGTGGCGTCCAGACGAATGCAGCGCGCCCATTCGCTAATCGGTTGCGGATCCTCCTCGCGATAGGCGACGCGCAATCGTTCGACGAACTCAGGCGCTAAAACCGTTCGCATAAAAAATAGCAATCAGGGACGGAAATGGCGCGGGATTAGCAGCGCCTCCAAATCTTACTCGGCGCCGTATAAATCGAATCTCCTTCGCATGTGGTAAAACAAGATCGTGAAACCAACGGGTGTCGGTTCGAGCAGGTAATAAAAAGACCGACAAATCCGCCTCACGAGCGCGCTCCAAAAAAGCTGTAATGATGCGACCTTTGTATGGCGGGTTGCAAAAGACCCGTTTGCCAACCCAAGACGTAAACAGGGGAGCGCTACCATCTTTTTCAGCCTCGCCTAGAGGGCAAGGATCAAAGTCAAAATGAAACTCACGATCAAGGTCGCTTAACAATACTTCCGGAGTCGCCCAGTGCGGAGTCTGAGAACTGAAGAAATAGGAGCCCTTACTCCATGTTATCTTTTGTTCAGGCTCCATTCGTCGCATATTTCACTGGGATCATTCGGTAAAGATTATCACGCCAACGCCTGAGAATTTTGCGAATCTCAATGGCGCCACGCCCCTGCAATTTCGGCGGTAGCTCTGTCTCGATTGCTTTGTCAATCTCCCTGCGTGCTGTCGAATGGCTGAGGTCAAATGCGCGCAGTACTTCATCTTTCGCGAAATATTCACCGCGCTCGACGGCAAGCCTGAACTGATCGCGCTCAATCAGAATGCGCGCCCTCTCCGCCAGCGCCTTGTTTTTATCCATCATCGACAGTTCACGCTCAGAAGGCGGTAACGTTGAATGACCGTTCCTGCCGAAGTTGTGTGCTGACTTGCGCTGCCCAATGAATTGACGCCACGCCTCAATATCGTAGCGAGCTGAGCCGAAGGCGTGATTCTCAGGACGACCAGTCGCCTTTGAATATTTCAACACTGTGTGAAGGCTAACGCCCAACACCTTCGCCAATTCTGACTTTGTTTTCGCGTAACGCTTATGCAGCACGTTCGCACTCTAATTGCGTATTGATCAAATTGCATTCTGTAATTTCCATATTTGTGGAACGCGACGCTTCGCGACCCTGCCGAATGAGATTTGTTTTTAAGAGATTACTTGCGGGCCTTGGGAGCGTCATGCACCGAGATTAAGAAAACAGATTGGCTTCCGAAGTCGCGCAATATTATCAGCTAGCCAAGCGTAGGCGATTCGCTCCCACCCACGCTTAATAAATGATGGCGCACCGTTACTCGACGACTTGGTGGGCTGGTAGACTTCTACTTCAGGCCGGTCACTGTCATTACCTTGCAAGACACGAGAGACGCTTCCGGTTGGCCGTGTGGCGATAGCGTAAATGCGGGCATGCGGTTGCTTGCCCATCAGATGCCGCGACACGCAACTGGCGGCGGTACCGCTTCCAGTAGGGACAATATAAGAAGCAGCTTTGGGCAATGGGTAATGATTGAAGAACTCTGTTTGTAGCCCTACGAACGCTGGCATATCTATACCCATGGGCAACATCAACCCTGATTGATCGGACTCCACGCGCTTGCGTGTAATGGCGTAATTGATCGCGTAAATGTTCGGTTTTAAATAATGAAGCGAGCTGGACATCTTATCGGCCCAGTCGGGCGGGGATTTGGTTTTCGGATGCGTAATGAATGCCTCCAGCCCAAATCCGTCACACAACATTTTAAGTGTGCCAACCCAAAAACTTTCGCGGCTCGCATAATAACCAATCCGTCGGTATCCGGCGCTTTTAGCCCAAAGTAAAAAGGCGCGCAGGATGCAGCATTTGACGTATGGCGCATATACTTCTGGAGGCGCAAGGTCAGCTCTGTAAACAGTAATTGGCGCGTCGACAATCGCAGCGCGCTCAATCGGCACACCCGAAGTCCGAACATCAAACTCGACGCTAACCCTACCACACGGCCAATCAAATAACGTCATCTTGGTTTTTGAAACACAAGCGCGTATTCATGTCGCTTAGGCAGTAATTTTCGATCAACGACCTGGTTGGCGAACGCGGCAGCTATGCATGTGCCTAGGTCAATAATTGCGATGTCCTCTTGCACGAAACCTGCCTTCGTCATTAACCTAATTACGTCGCTGTGGTAGGAATAAAACTTACCGTCAAGGCGAAAGTCATTCACGCACCAAACGCAATAGCGACCGCTCTTTAACACGCGGAAATTCTCCAACATTACGGCGTGCAATCGCTCAAGGAAATCTTGATATGACCGAGCACCAAGCCCCAATTGCTCAGGTTCTTCACCATAGTGTTCGAGGTTGTAATATGGTGGCGACGTAATCGTGAAGTCACCGCAGCCATTATCCCACGGCAATTTGCGTGAATCACCGACGGTCAATTCCACCTGCGCAGTGAAATGATCAGCAGCGAACATATCACAACTGCGCTCGTGCATTAGGGCGTCCAACACCTCACGGTTTTTCGCTTGGAAATATTCACTAATGTCGTTGCCGCGGTAATGTCGACCAGCGCGCCAACACAATTCCATGCGCGAATTATGGCCGGCGAACGGATCGACAACGGTATCCCCTCGCTTGGTGTAAAACAAAAGAAGCGAACGACCAACGTTTTGCGGGAAGCGAGATAAACCCGCACCCTCACCACGACACGTTCTACCGCTTACGCTAAACGCTCTACCGAGCTTGCCAGCGTGTCCGCCGTCGTCGGCAGTGTTCTCGTAGCTGCGCTCGTTCTCTACGATCAGGTCCATTGCCCTGACGCTTGAATTGTAGCGCATGATCGAGGTTGGTATTTCGCCATTAAACTCGTTCAGCACGCGCTCGCGCCCCTCACGGCTCGCGATAAGATCGTCAACCGTCTTACTCATAAAGACAAAAAGGGACCCTCAGCCGCCGTATCCCCTAAATACGATGGATTCGCTTTATTCCATGCGTCCAAAACTTCGTTCGCATTGTGAGATTCGCTGCCGTCCAACACCACGCCCACACATAACCCGTAGTCACACTCGCCTTCGTGCGTAAGTATCTTCCAGACTTTCATACCAATGATTTTAACAGCGCGTCACACAGATTTGCAAATGGAGCAAGCAACGATGCCCAAGCCTTGCGGGCATCTGCTTCTATTTTCTTGATGAACTCAAGTTTGGTCACGTCAATACTGCTCAAAGTATTCCAGGTTGCCGTGTTAAAGCTAACTTCATCCTCAGTTGGCACGTAGGGTTCGACCTCGGCTTTTTCAACAACCTTGACCGCCTTTCTCTTGCGCGGTTTGACCTTGTTCACCACTTCGCGCAACTCGCGCACGGTTGGAATTTTACCCTTCTTCACCTCGGCGTCGGCGTCCTTCAATAACTCCGGCATTTTATCACCGGCGCGAATCAGCTCGCGGTGATGCGAGAATGTAAGAGCAGCGATACGGTCTGAAGGGGCGATCCTTGCTGCAGTCTCGGCGTAGGCAGCAAGCGTTGAATACGCACGACCAGTTTGGTTGAGCGCTTGCTGGTACTTTTCACCGTATGCGTGTTTGCCGAAATTGGTCACGTCACCAATCATCCAACCGACATGAGCATTGAGCGTGAGCGTGTAATCAAGAATACGCAGACACTCCCCGATTGGAGTTGCCTTATCAATTTTAAGACCAACGCTACCAGGCAAAACGGTTACCCGCTCCCTCCAAATGGCTTCCGCAGGACGCTTGGATTCAACAATCTTGATCTTTTCTTTTTCGACCTTGGATTTGAGATCGCGAATCTTTTTCGCGCCTTCATCCAGCTTTTGTTTAGCGGTCTTTGTTGGTCGTGGTTTAGTCTGCTTCAGCGTCGCCATGAGAGGTCTCCTTTACCTGCAATGTTTCCTTACCCGGTTTCAAAATCACGATGTTGTCGTCGTATCGGTAAACAATCGTGCCGTCGCGATCACGACCGATCTTATCAGCGTGCGTGTGCAGTTGTTCGATTAACTTTTGTTTTGCCGCGATCTCGCGCGGCGTCATAGCGCACCGTTTGTCACGCTCTTTGATGTATATCTCCGCGGCGTCATCCACCGATTTGATTCTCGGCTGCGCGACGCCTGGCCCGGTCATGCCGGGCAGATCAGTTGTCTTTGTTTTCTTGACCATTACCACTTTTGCTCCTTTTTTGTTGTTCAAGCCACCGTGAAAGTTTCATGACGTTTTCACCTTTGGGCGTCACGCGACCGGTCAACCATTTGTAAAGCTGCACGTAACCAGAGCCTTTGGCGTTTGGGTGGCGCAACCCGATCTCGCGTGCAACGTCGGCGATTGTTTTCTTTTGCTTGCGACGGACCTTGTCAATGTCACGTATCAATGCAGCGAATGGCTTCACTTTTGAAAAGTTCCTTCCACTCCACGCGCACGACGATCCTCAGTGCGCTTTTTCAGCCACGCTAGCGCCTGCTGAATATAGTTCAGCGCGATAGCACTCTCCCTGCTCGGCAGTTTTTGACTCAGGAATTGAAGGCGATCAATTAACACGCGAAGAAGCTCCTCGTTTGTAGTACCGTCGCAAACGGTCGCAAGCGCCCCGCTAGGATTTTTTTCTTTCTCAATAAACTGGATGATCTGATTAGGATTGCCTTGGCTTTTAGGGTCCTCAAAATTATCCACTTCGTAACGGTGACCTGGCGTAAGAACCTTCATTCAATCAACATACTCGCAAAGTTTGTCGCGTATGACAAGAGAAAAAGAAAAGCGGCAGCCATTTCTGACTGCCGCCCTCTTTCCCTTTGCAAGACAAGCGCGAGGAAATCTCAATCGGAACGCGCTTGCCCTGCGTGCCCACTTTAGTCTTTCGTTGCCAAGATAAGTTCCTCACCACGGTCTGCAACCTTGCTCAGGCGTTCGTCGTCTCGCACGATATTCCAAAACTCGCGCTTGGCATTTGCGCCAGTACCAAACTCTGAGCTGGTGAACTGACGCTGCGGGTCGCGTACGTTTTTACCACTCGATTCGTGCGTGTAATAATCCGTCGCTGCGCTGAACAAGTCGGCCCGATTCTCGCCGCGATTACCCGCACCGCCCTTGAACAGGTCAACGAGATGATCCACAGTGTTGCTGGAACGCGCGGAAAGCTCGGTGGCTGCGTTTGGAGCGATAAACCCTGCATATACACGCCTGGCAAGCTCAGGAGCGACTGGTTTCTTTGCCAGCGCGTCCATCGCCGCTGCGAACTCTGCTTGCACGCCCACGGCCTTGTCGATTAAGTCGGCGATTTTCGGTAAGCGCGCCACGATGTTTTTCGTGTGACGCGTGCGCGACAGGCCTCCGTCACGCTCGACGCTCACAAGGTTCATGCTGAACGTGTTGTCGCAAACCGTGCAGATGCTTGAGGTATTCGACCACAGATCGCTCGATTTGTCGAGACCGTCTCCGAAGTTGAGATAGGTCTTGAACTCGCGACCTGCCGCTTTGAAATCGTCAAGACCATTGATCTTGAACGACGCGAAACGTCTTCCGCGACTACGGATTGTTCCCATTGATTCCAAACGGTGACGCGTGCCACCAACCGAATCGCGCAGCAAATCAAGGAACTCCTTATTTGACAGCGGCCGAAACGAATCGGCAAACGGAACGCCGAGCGCTTGCCCGTTGTCGCTGCCGATCAGATGCGTGTAATCTGTCCGCTCGTAAACGCCACTTGGCATTAGTATATACATTGGACGGTGAACGATTTCCCATTCGGTCAGCCAATTGTGATCGAGGTCGAGGTCCTCACGGATCACCGTCAGATCGTGCCACGCTTGTTCGCGACCCTCCTGCCTGTCAGTTGATTCTATTCTGTGACTCATATGCTTGTCTTGCCTTTCTTTTGTTGTTGTTTTTCTTCGGCGGCCCATTCGCGCTCAAGGCGTCGAACCAAGCGTTGATCCTCATTCGATAAAAATTCGAATCCACGTTTATCTGAGCCGCAGTCATGATTCAAAACTAATGAGACCGCTCTTTCGAGAGCGCCTCCTTTAAGTTTTCTCATGCTGCCAGTTTAGCATATGTGCTAATGCGCGCAACAACTATTTTCAATTATTTTTAAGCTCGCAAAACGCTTCGAAAACGCTTCGTCGGTCGTGCAGCCAATCGTGATCCAGCAGTTGAAGCAATTGCGCTCGAAGATTTGAAGGAGATAAAGCACGCCGCCGTGAGTCGAATACCGCCTGGAAATGACACGCCTTTTCCCTTTAATCGTCACGGACAAATCCAGTCTGCAACCAAAACCCATTGTGTGATCAGCTTGCGCAAAACAGGTGCGCACAACACAACCGCACCATTTTTGACAACAAAACCAGCACATAAGAAGTCGGTCTCGACGCGGTAAAGCCCGTCCTTCATGGCTGGCTCAGATATTCCCTACGCAGCTTTTGCTCAAGCTCGCGCTGGAACTCCTTGCAATCGACTTGTAACGCGCTGGCGTCAACACTTACGAGCTGATCAAGCAAATGGATAATCGCATTTAGACGCGTAATGTCGTCGCTCAGATCAAGAGCGGCAACGGGCAGCGTTGGACCTTTTGCTTTGCGGAGAATCTTGTACCGGAAGCCCATTAAAGGTGATTGGTTTACGAGCTTTTACAATTGAACACAGATTGGTGTTGCGTTGCAGGGCAACACGCACGTGAGCACATGTGCCGGTAAAATGATACGCTTCACAAGAGCAGGTCGCCTCGCGTATATCGATTACATGGTGCTCGCCGCGGCGTGAGCGCGATTCATTAAGAAAGGTTCCAATATCATGTTTGCGGAAAGGTTTTATCGACGGTCGATAAGCGCTAGACATTTTTGAGCTTTTTACTCTCGCGCTTACGCCAACGCGGAGCGTGCGGGCAGGTCGCGAAATGCGTTGTGTGATATGCGGGGTCAAATTGTTCGCAATCCTCTTGAACCGTTTCGGCGTTCACCGGGATTGATTTACGGTAGATTGTTTTCAACCACACGATCTCAGCGTTACAACTTCGGCAATGTTCGATAAGTTTCACGGTTTATGTGTTATCACCCGATCAGGACATTCTGTCTCCAACGCGTGAAAGTTTGCATGTATGTAGTCGTGAACACGGAGGCGTTGTTTTGCGTGGCCTCGTTTCTCGTGCGGACCGTAATCGCATTCGAGTTGAACCTGATCGCGATCATATAACCCATTGTCCCATAACCAGAGCAAATAATCCGCTGGCACCTTTTCGAGTAGGTAACCTTTGTACTTACCGAATGGGAATTGTGATTGATCGGTGAGGGTATTCATGTGCTTCTCGCAAGATGGCGTTGCGCTCGTTCTAACTTTCGCCTACGCGCTAAATCCTTGCCAAAAGACGCACGACGCTCTTTAAGCTCACAAGCGAATGTAAAGGTATTGCGAGCACGAGCGAGCTTTGCCTCCGCGCTCTGACGGTTAACGTGTCTAACGTTGTGACAATTGCGACACAGCGAGCGCAAGCAATCAATCGTCACATTAAACAAATGGCGATAAACCACGTGGTGAACTTCAATTCCATAAGAGGCGCCGCAATCTTCGCAGTTTGGATTTGAGCGTAGCTTAATTCTACGCAAAGCGCGCCAATGCGGTGACAATAGGTAAACTTCGCGGTACCACTTTTGGCGCTCTACAAAGCGTTCGGCCCTCTTAGTCATGCGTCCCTAAAAAGAAAAGTCTCAAAAAGAAAAATTGCAGTTCTCTTTTGCGTTCGAGAGAACTGAATATTTTTCGTCTCTCTGCTCCGAGGTCGGTGCGGTGGGCATGCCGCGCGTACCTCCTTAGGGTAAAAGCCGACACGATCTCGATTCTTTGCCGCCGTAGTCAGCCGTGGTCAAAAAGAGACCGCCCAGGGTTACAACAAAGGAAGTTAGCCCTTTGAACCATTTCTGGTTCCTCCTGAGCGGTCTTTGATCAAAGATTTTCATTTGTTGTAACACGTGGGGGCTAACTGAAATCGATTCTGCGAAACTTTCATTGTTTCGTCAACAAGAATTTTCACGGGTGGGATTCTCCGCCCCCGCTCTTTCGGCTAATGTTTCGGCTACAAATCTCACGATTGCCTTGTTGATGGCGGATTGGATGATGGAACTGACACAATCAAGATACAGCTTGTTGTTCTCGAACTGCGGCAAAGTCTCCAAAATTTCCTTGGCTGCTTTGTCGGCTTCTTCGGTTGGTTCTCTCATAGCTTTTGGTCACGGCATTTATTACAGAGTCTCGGCTCGAACCATCCGAGCGCTGCACCGCATACTTCGCATTTGTCACGTGTGGGATTCTTCGCTCTTAACGGCTTGGCCGCTAGTTCAACTCCCCACATTTCCAGCGAATGATCGCGCACTCCATCTTGCGAGCATCGCACCAAATCCCTAATGCAGACTCTAAGTTGCCGGATGTACTGGATGTAATCTTCCATGGCGACGATCTCTTTCGGCCACCAACGCACCTTGATTCCTGCAATTTCGCTAGGTTCGTTATGCTTCTTAATCGCTTTGTCGATGGCGGACTGGATAATCCGTGCGATTCCCCCAAGCTCGTCCATAAGGCATGAACTCTCGTTTACGATTTTGATTGCCGCCTCTGTCGCTTCTTCGCCCGGTTCTTTCATAAAAAGGACATCCAAATGAGTGTAATCACAGCCAAGATCGCAACTCCAATTACAAAGATAAATATTTTGTGTTCCGTGCTCATCCTTCAAACCATAGACCAGCGTATTTGTACCACGATTTCGGACACCGCGTACAGCGGCAAAAATCAATGCCGAAGCGATATTTGTGAAAGCCAATCATGCAGAGCAGCTTTGCGATCATTCGTTTGCCTCTGGCGGTATCGTGGATGCTTTCGGTTGCCAGCCCCATTCGGACACATCCCAATACCAAGGTGTGAAATAACTATTGGAAAGTGTTATTCTGCCGCGTTTATTTTCGAAATCCATGTTCATCCTATTCGAGCTAGGGGCGTAAAAACGGCATCGGTCGATGACCAGGTTGTCCTCCACGTCATCTACGATGACTGGGGAGTAAAACGTGATACCTCGTATGCAGGCATCGCTTTTGATGGCGGCAATGTGAACTGGCGGCCAGGCTGACCTCTGTCCGATTTCTAGTCCTAGCTCAAAGGTCAACACACTTTGTCGTTCCCGAAGTGCAGCCAGGTATCCCACTTTGTAAACGTCATAACTGACAAATGCGGTCACGAACGCGACAGACAAAGCAATCCCAACATTGGCCCAAAGTTTCATATCTTCTCCGCGAGTTGGTAGCTTGCGATAAGCGCGATGAAAGCTACAAAGAGCAATGCCAAGCTGCTTCCAGTGTCAGGCACGTATTGACCGTAAAACGTGACCTGGCGGGCGAATCCAAGCGGCGGCTGCCACTGCATATAACCCGCTTGCCGATTGCCAATTGGCACTTCAAACCACTGATCGTATTTGGTCGAGGTATTCCAAGCGTCCGAATTTGAATAGGTAACATCAACATAAGCCAAGCGCCAATTGCTGCCTTGAAATGTCCGTCCATTCTTGAAGGTGTGATGGAGATTGTCGAAGTTCCACCACATCACTGGAGCACTTATCTCATCGTTCTGGAGCGATGTTCCAAAGAAAGTTCCTCCTGGAACGTGAAAGCCAGGCAGTTGGTTGACCCGGTCAAGCCAAGTGTAATCGTAATTTGTGCGACCGATTGACCAAAAGCCAGTGCGGTATGCGTCCAACGGATTTACATACGTAGGCGCGCCAACCTGTAGCAATGTAACGGCATTGAGACCGATGGGACCCTGCGGATCCGTCTCTTGCCAGGCCGGATTTTCGCTGACTGCGTAAGCTTCGCAGGACGTGAGAATCCAGACCGCGATGAACACCAGCACGGATAGAACAAACAATTTAACCCATACTGCTGTCCGGTAAAAGATGTTAGGTTTAGGCGGAGTGATATTGCGGATGATGCGGTTCCAATCTGTGCGGTTTCCTTCAAGTGCGTGTTTCATTTGGTTGCTTTCGTGTGCGCCATTTACTTGGTTGCTCGACGTGCCAGGCGCGGCAGCTCTGACAGAAAACTGGATAACCACTGACACGTTTCAACGCCATGCGCCTCGCGGTGGCTTCGTCCTTGTAAGGACTTTTGCAGCACTTATTCAACGGTAGCCCCTACGACATTCCCACACGCGAATGGCAGCCAAGATCAAACGTTTCTGACGAATCAGCGTGATTGCGTGCATTCGGGCGTAATGTCTCCTTGTTCGTCTCTCACATTTTCTAAGCATGAACCCATATTAGCATGTGTGCTTAACTTGTCAACAGACCATGTTTCGACATTCCCACCGTGCAGATACAACATTTCAATGCGCGGTTGCCATAGTTTACGCTTTCCGCGTGCACCTCGCTTCGACCACGACCACACCTGAAACTGATTGCTGGTTGCGAGAAACGCTTTGATCTTTGGCTCTGCAACCGCCTTTGCTATGCGCTTGGCGTGGTTGCTGCCGCTCGTGCTTTGAATGGCGACAAGCTTCGAATCACGAATGCAAAGAATATCGATCACACCAAAGAGATCTCGACGCACACCGCCGCCAGGATGCCCCTCAATTGGTATCCATTTCTCGACGACATCGACAATCGCCCCTTGCGCCTCAAGGTAGCGTTTCGTGCGTGCGGTTGGTGATCTCACAAAGCAATGTCGGTGTAAAATTCCTCAACCAATTGCTCGAACGCATACTGTCCTAAATCCGAAGGCAGGCCAAATTCAGCCAAGCCGGCTAAACGCTCAATACCATGAAGTTTTCCATCTTCTTCCCACCTAAGCCTTGCAACCCAAGACAAGGTGTGCGGTCGCCCATCGTAAAGGGTGAGGTCAAGAATGCGTTTCAATTACGTTTGATTTTCTTCTCGGTTTCAGCGTTCAATCTTGCTCGAAAGCCCGGGTCGATCATGGAGTTGCGCAACGTATCGCGAACCATTGCACGAATAAAAGCAATCTCGAATGTAGTCAGCTCGCGTGTCGTACTCGCCCGTACAGTTTGCCCAGGGTTCATTGTAATTGCGTAACGCAGGCAATGTTCGATCTCGCTCTCAGTGCCTCCAATACGCCTGGCCTCCTCACGCAGAATATCACGAACGTTCAATTTCCACCAAGCCTTTCACGATTCCCCAGTTGTCCAAAAGATAAGCGATCTGCGAGTCACTAAGGTCAGTAAATGTTGATTGCGAACCATCTATCACTTTATGTTTGCCGAGCAATTCGCAAAAAGCGGATTCGCTCATCGGCAGCGCATTGGTTAATCTACGCAGTTCTGTGGCAGCTTCGCCCTCGTGGATTGCTACCCCCTCGTTCGTTTCTAGCTTCGGCTGCTGTGTTGACGCGTCCGGTGGTGTTTCGACGTTACCAGCGCGATCCTGGGCCGTTGCCGAGGGCTTCCTGACATGCTCAGGGTCGAGCCTATGCTTGATCGCCATTGCCAAAGCCACCCTTAGACGCACATCCTTAGCGGTAGCTGGTTTGGCCCATTTCACACCAAAGTTGTCGCTCAGCCATTTGATCACCTCAAACGGTAGTTCGCTCACCTTGCGACCAAGCGCCGGTCCCTCAGCCTTACCGACGTGGCAAACAATGTCGCCGTAGTTCTGCTCGGTAATGCTGTCGTCCGTAAGAGGAAGTTCCGACGCAGGCTTGACGCGGCTACCCACAGCGTTGCCCTCTACGCTGGGCACCTGCGCCGGAAATTGTTCTCTGTTAGCGTTCGCCTGTGCAATGCGCGTTTGAATTGATTCGTCAGGCTCAAACTCAATGCCGTGCATGGATTCAAGTTCACTCGCATCGAATATGCCAAGACCCGAAATACTAAGCGTCACGCGGCGCTTTGCCTTTGTCTCGGCTTTCATCATGGCATTCGCACGCGCGTCACCAGTGGTGTTCTCAATTTTCACACAACCTATCGCCTCATCCTGCCGCTTATTCGGGAGCGTTGCCTGAGCGGTTACAATGTAAATACCGTCTTGAATGTCGCGTGACACAATGCGCACAGATACGTTGTGAATCTTTCTCAACTGATCCGTGCAATCCTTCCGCGCGTAGATCGTCAACCTATTGTTGAGCACGATATATTCGAAAGGACGGGTGAGCGGGTTCAACCCGAGACTCGCACAGACCGAGCTGTAGAGGTTCAAGCGCTGCTGAGGGTTCAACGACATAAGGTCGCCGCCGACCAACGCTTTCTCCATAACCTCTTGCGAAAGCGGAACTTTCTCAGCGGCTTCGCGCAGCTCAATCTCGCGCGACACCTCGCTTTTCATTTGCCGAATGCGCGGAAGTTGCTTCTTGGCGTGACGGCTAAATACCCGCTTCTTTCTTTTCATGCTCGACCCTTCTCATTCGGAAGTGCTCAATTAAGCCGACGTTAATCTCACGCTCCAGCTCTCGATACAAGACTTCCACGAACGCGCTACAGACCTTTTGCGTCAACGACGAATCGCCCGTGTGCATTACCTGCGTGGTTACATGGATTGTGTCATCTAACTGATCAATGCCAACAACAAGTGTGGTCATCGAATATGCGTTTTCGTCTCGTTGAACACCTGCATGCCGACCGGACGCACAAACTCAGGTCGCGATGGATCAGGTGGGAGCTCCTCAGGAAAATGTGTGCGGTGGAAATAACCACGTCCATCGTCGCGGTTCAATTCATCCAAGATGCGCATGCGATCAAGCTTTAAGGTTTCGTGATCGGCGTTCCATTTCCAAAACTCCGGATAGGCCTGCGCCACTACGATCGGATCAATTACCTTAAAGTTCACACGCTGACGCACAACAAGCCCTTTCAGTTTTACAACCACAGGCGCCTGAGACACGTCGCTCTCCATAAGCTTCTCAAAACTCTCAGATTGCAAAGCCGCTTTCTTGTTAGGGTCTTGCTCCTGCGCGGCCTTCGCGGCCAGTACCTCAGCCTCTTTACGCTCGCGTTCAACCCGATCAGCCTCGGCTTGTGCTGCTTCAATCTGTTTGCGCTGAAAATGATTGATCAAACCTCGCAATCGACCTTCCTGCCACAGCACGTCCTCAATAAAGTCTGCGGCAATCGTGTCGATTTTCTTACCAAGGTCGAGAACCGGAGCTTTCACTGCCTTACGCGTCGTCTCCATACCCTTACGCACCGCTGTTAATTCGCGCAGAGCCGCCACCGCGCTGAGCTGTTCCGTCTCGTTCGTTACGCTCTGAATCGGTCGAGCGACCGTAAGAGCTTTCTCACGCACCTTGAATGCGTCAGGCGTTATCTCCGGAACACCGGAGAAATTTCTAAGGACAAGCGTTTCCACTAGGGCTCCAGTAGCCGTAAACGCAACGGGTATCCTTTCCGATTAGCTCTCCAAATGCGTTGTATTCGTAGGTTCGCCGACACGGATTATAAATGTCGTGAATCACGCGATCAATTACCGCCGTGTAATGCCCTGACAGAGCCACAATCAACCGGTCTATTGGCAATTCGCCATCAGTCAAATGAACCTTGCAGCCGCTTCCAATCTGCATAGTCGGCGTCCACTGCCAGCCGATTGAGCGCATGTAATCTTTGAACCATTTGCGCCTCACGTTCACACCGGCACGAGCGCTCTGCTTGCGCGTCTTACGCTTGCCCATGCGTTGCGTCCTACAACCTTCACTAAGTGCGTCGTAAACCTTCTGGTAAGGTTGCTTCGTCGCAATCGCTACAGCTCGGACCACGCAATCGCCAGTCGCGCCCTTGAACCCAGCCGTTGCGCGTCCGCCATCATCAAATACGAATTTCATTTAATTCCTCCGATTCGATCCTGGCGATCTCGCGGTTTACTTCTTCAACCGCACGCCGCGCTGCCGCACGCAGCTCTTGCTGTGAAGGCGGCATGACAAAGCGTTTTTGTCGTATCTTAAACGCACTGCGATGGCTCCGATAATTTGGGCACCACGCGCCTTTGTTGTCCTTCCATGCACCGCATTGTTGACAGCGGACTTTGGTTGTCGCGCGATTCTGGCTCGCGCCGGCCGTCTGGTTGGTGTCGGGTAGTGTTCTCATATCGACACCAGTTTAGCATACGTGCAAACTGCGTCAAGCAAATAAATTCCTACGGTTGAACCGGGCGAGCAGCGATAATGCCTTCGAGCACGCAATTCATCTGGTGCTCGCTCAATCCCTCAACTGCAGTGTGGCACGCGGCACAAGCGAGGACGACGCGATCAAGTTCGCCGTTCGGAATGTTCCTGCGTTTACGGGTATGCGCAAAACTGAGCGCATAATCCCGCCAACATTGCGGCCACCGAATCTCGCAAGAGGTGATACCGACAGATTCAAATCGCTTTTTTAACGCGCTACGTGTACGCGCCCATTCACGCGTTTTCGTGCCAGGACCTAGCGTGTTCATCCTAAAACCTGGTAGCTCACCTGAAGCAAGCCTTTTTTAAGATCACCACCAAGCTTCGTAAATGCTGCCTGCGTGAGGTCGATTGCGTGCGGCAGTTTTGATTGAGCAGCCAAGACGGCTCGCGCGCTGTAGGCGATTGACCGTTTGTAGGGCAGAAGCTTGCTCGACGCGCTTTTTGCAGGCCCGTTGTCAATCACCGGAAGCACGATTGACGATTTCGGTCCTTGCACAAAAACGTGCGCACCGTCGCGGTTGTCTTTACCGTCTGAATGCACGCCCCAAGGCAGCCTAGGAATTGGTGAGCCCCGAGTTGATAACGAAAGCTGACCAAAATCCATCGGCAAGGCGCATCCGAGAAGATTAGGATGGAGCTTCGTGCTCACACCGCTCGCGGTCTCGCCATTGTCCTCAGGATCATCGCGACCACCAAACCATGTCGAGATCACGTTTAATACATGAAAACTGCCGACAAAAAGCACTTGGAAAGGCCACGTACCATCACCGCGCAAGATCATTGTAGGATTCGAATATCGGTGACCGGGTGCAACTCCCAGCACGTCGCACGCCAATTGCCTTTGTGCCCCGGGTTGGTGTTCTCGGCGTTCACCTTGTGCTCGGCATCAAAGAACATCAGTCCGGTAAAGGTCACGAGGTGGCCAGGTAGCAACGTGATATCCATCCAATCTGGATGCGCAGCATAAAAGCGCGGTGTGACTTCAACAATCACGCATTGGTTCAATGGCGCGTCACGCGATCTGCCAACGTAGATGTGGCGGTCTCTGTGCAACGGATCAGTGGCATGACAATTGCAGGATTCAATCCCGCCTAGCTTTTCTTTGACAACAAAGCCAGTGATAACTGCAGCTACGTCGCTTGCAAAACGGTGCGAATCGTCTCCGGGAGCGAGCATTTGTTCCACGCCAATACCACCAGCCACCGGCAAGTTCACCGCGCTATCACGGTTTTTCAGCGGATTCAGTTCACGCGCGACAGCCTGCTTGGCGTCACCGACAAGCCCACAACCGTCAAATACCGTCTGAGCGTTATCGACGGTCGATAAAAGTAAAAACGCCGCCAGAACGCTCGCGAGCACAATCCGCTGTCTTGAGACACTGGCACGGTAAAAACGCGTCCACTGAGCTTCCAGCCGTGCCTCCATGCGCTTTATGGCGTAGGCGTGGGCATAGGCCTGCGGTGTAAAGCCGGTTGAATCGAGGCGTTGCTAAGCGCAGCCGCCTTCGACGGTGGATTGCTCACGACACTCGCGGCGTTTGTTGTCGCCGCCACAGCGATCTTGGCAGCACCAACGTGGTTAAAGGGTAGGATGATCACTGAAGCAAGGCCCGACAACGCGGTAATGTCACCAGCAAACGCGGTTCCACCGGCCAGCGTAGGCACGGAATGATTCATTGAATCGCAAGAGAAAATAATGGCGCTGTTTGCCGCGCCAGAAGTAAATCGAACATTAACGAGGTCAGCCTGGGTCGTGAGAATCTTATGACCGTCAGCAGAATAAAAGGTCGTAGTGGCACACGCACATAACAGTAGTGAGAGAAGTGAAACAGCGAATCTCACCGGTGGCGGGCTGGGGTAATAAAAATGCCCGCTCCAGCTTCAATACCAGCAGCCAGCGCCTCGATTGAAGCATTGTTCGTCGTCCCGTTCGGGTAATACATTTGCCATACGCTCGCCAGCGCCGTGCCAATCTCAAGCGCAATAAATGAGGCCTGCGTGTTGCTCGTAAACTGCGAGATCACCGCTTGCAATTGCGAAGCGGTAACAGGCCCACCGCCTTCGAGCGACCTAATCGCCGCCCCCACAGTGTAAACCTGCGGAGCCAATGTTTTCGCTTTAGCCGGTCCAAGCGCCTCAAGCGTGACACTGGTCGCGGTCTGCGCGGCAAGTTCGATCAGCGCCGGCGTATTTGAAGTTGGAAGCGTAGCGCATCCGCACAATAATGAAACGAAGGTTAAGGCGATTCGTTTCACGCAGTTGGCGCAGGAGTTGGAACTGGCGTAGGTGGATTCAATTTGTTGATTTCATCCGCAACCGCTTTTGTCGCGGCAAGGACTTGCTGGTCCTCGGCTGTCAGGTCTGCAGCCGGTTTACTTGCGATTAGAGCGTCCACCGCCGTAATCAGGGCGGGTATCGCTGTTATCAAAGGGGCGAGATCGGTGTCAAACTGTTGCTGCGTAACTGCCATTTTTTTAACCTCCGTTAGGATTTTGTTTACTGTCGTCTGAATCTGCGAAAGCTGGTCCCAAGGCCACATTTCATTTTGTAGACTGGATGGTCCAAAAGTCGTCTGCGAGGTCATTGTTAGTCAGGTAATCATAAGGCATGGTGAAGTAACCCTTCAAACCCCAGTCGGTGCCCCACGAATTGCGCACAATAAAGCGCGAACTTGCATTGTCGTAGCCGACCGCAAGCACAGCATGACCGCCAAGGAGTTGTTCGTCAACCCCAGGCAGAGGCACTTCTCCCGTATTCGACACCTCATTGCTCTCGAAAGACTCGTAAACGCTAAAGCCAAACACGAACGGCAATCCTTGCGCGAGCGCCCCTTGCAATTGCGGCAAGGTCTGGGCAACTGAAGCGTATTGAACGGCAGGGTGTTTCTTACCATCACGGTATGCTTTAGGTGATGGCTTACGCGTAAAAATGCTGATCTTATAGGGCCATTCATTCTCAGGTGGTGCGCCAACCTTGTTCACGCTCTTAATACCATCGCGAATCTGAGCGCCAGCATCCTGTCCGACGGTCCCCTCGATTACACGCTCGTTGTAATAAATGTAGAGTCGCGCGGGCGTGAACTCTTTTAAGCCTTGCTTTTTCTGGTCGAACTCCAACGCGGCAGCAATCGCGTTTGCGGTGCAACTGCCAAGTTGCCCCTGATCGTAAACAGGCGGACATTGATCACGAAGGTCAACGTGATCAGGCAATGCAGGGGGCGCGGTGATCGCCAGCTTCCTGTCGCGAACATCCGGGAGGTCTGGCCTCCACCCGTACCACTTAACCAATCGAGGCCTCAGTAGTGCTTTAGCCATGAGGCGGTTGTGTGCTCAAGATTTGAGCAACGCTAGATCGTTTAACCAAAGCTTGAAGTGTTTCCTGGGAATGCTTAGACGTTCGCATCGCAGCGTTAAGCTTGAACTTCTCGCGCAGACGCGTGTAAGCGCTCCACGCGAAAGTAAGAGCTGTAGTGGTAAGCGCGGCGATCAAGATCGGATCAGTTAAGGTAGATTGCTCGCTTTTGGTGACAAGCTGATGCGCCGCCAAAAGTCCGCTGATCCAAACAAGGGCAGTTCGAATGAACCCCCCAATAACAATCGTGACAGCGTTTTGGATTGGATTCTGATTGTCGCCGTTCACCGTGAAGCCAGTATTGCTTAGATGAAATACGGCGTCAAGCGTTTCATTGAATACGGTGAACTGGGTAGAATCCAACCCAGCCACCAGTCAACGCCGAAAGGAACATCAGCAAAGCCAAAAGGATAATGATTGCCTTTATTATTCCGGTAATCTTTGGGGGAATTTCCATTGCGCTCGCAGCAATGTCTATGACCCGAAGCACGATCAAGACAATCAGCGCCAGTATCAGAAGGTTGATGAGTAAACCGATTATGAAGGCCATTATTTAGGAGCGTCTGCCCGAATCACACCAACATATTTTGTCCCTGAAGCGGTCCCCTGAAACAGCGTGCCACCAATGTTAATCACATTGCCGCCTATACCAACACCTAGCACGCACACAAAATTACCAGTGGTTAGGTCACCATAGGTCGAGGTGCATGAGCCAGCAGTCGTGTGAAGGTAAATCACATCACCTGCTGCAGCAGTTCCCCCAAGGGAAAAATTCGAATCCCGAATTACAACCTTGACCGGTTGACCCGCCGAAACGCTTTCGACTGCCACACCAATCACCTTGGTGGCGTCACCCGCTCCCGAAGCCGAAGCCAGACCAATATCAGGCGTAGTCCCTGAAGGAGTAATTACCGTGCTCAGACGGTAAACCCATTGTCCAGCGGTAATGGTAGATAGTGCATAATGGTCGCCTGGCAAGTAAATCGCGTTTGCTGAAGGAAGGACATTCGCTGCAGTAATGGCAATGGCAGCGGCATGAGCGAACGAAGCAAGAGCAAGGAAAAGAACTACAGCAAGACGTTTCATGAGTTTGAAGTTATCGTCGAAAATTATTCTTCGTCAAGTCTTTGATGCTGTCACTTCCACCTTTGGAGGCGTCGCTGATACCACTACGTCAGGCGTTGCTGGCGTCGTCACCGTAGTAGTATTCTGCGGTGGCTGACCTGTTTTCACAAGAATTGTTGTGAACGAACCAACAAGACTGCTGGTGATTGTAATGATCGCCGTCAGTACAGCCGGCTCGGCATAGTTCTTAAAAAACATGGTTAGGCAGAGAGCCAACACACCGAAAGCCGCCAAGATCGCTTCACTGAATATGACAACGTAGATGATTTTGACTGGCGTTTGGTTCATGGCTGCGGAGTTTCTGTCGGCGGTGGTGGGCTTGGCGTTGCTTTGATTAAATCTGAGTAGTGATCGACGACGGCTTGTGGCACCCAAAATCGGCCGCTGGGCGTTGGCTTGATCCATGAGTCCTCAGAGATCGTGTGACCCTGCATCGTTTCAGCTCGTTTGTATTCGCTAATCCAGGTTGCATCAACGACCGTACCTTTGGAGCGTGGCTTTTCAGGTTCATGTGTAATCACGTGATGGACGATGACCTTCTTTCGCGGCGTAGGTGTTACCGTTATCGTGCAGGAGCAGGCGCTTAATAAGATCATGGGCACCATGAAAAATTTCATTTGTGCGTGGCCTTCAGGTCTCGCAGGTCGTTATCCAGCCGAGCAACCGTGGCCTGCAAAAGCGGAACGTTGTAGTCCCTCATTGTTTGGTCAGTCTTGTCGAGATGAAAAACAATTGTAGCAATCTCTTTATCATTTGCCTCGAACTTCCACCTCGACCATTGCGGACCGTCCGTGTCCATTCGTTTGATCGACGCTTTAATATCAGAAATATCGGTGAGGACACTACTAAACACCTGTTCCTCGCGGCCTCTTTGTATTAGGTAACCGCTGTATCCGACCGCAAACATAACCAGTTCGCCCACGACGAAAATAAGCATCGCCACGAAAGTCTGGCTTCTCCAAAAACCATTCTTCCGGTATGGTTCATTGTTCATTGCTTGTATGAAATTACGTTGCTGTCGCCAGATTGACCTACGGCGTTGACTGCACGGACAACGTACTGGTGGGTTCCGCGTTTAACGTGCACGATTGTAAATGAGGGCGACCCGTATCCGGTCGATCCGAGCAGGTAATGCGAGCCGCTACGAATCTCGAACACTTTATAGTAGTTCGTCGTCGCAGGAGTCCACGCCAGCGTGATTCCAAGGATGAATCGCAAAATCGATAATTTCACGGTTTAAGCTTAATTAAAGGCGGAGTTGGCACGCTGGCTCCAGTTATAGTGACCGAGATTGCCGGGGACGTGGCGCCCGAAACGTTCCCCTGG
>Ga0207684_10000536_pt1 | contig 47037 bp, 41 predicted proteins | sample KBSK5501metaG_FD_184342 | JGI IMG/M metagenome (GOLD analysis project Ga0207684, IMG submission 184342) | Corn, switchgrass and miscanthus rhizosphere microbial communities from Kellogg Biological Station, Michigan, USA - KBS K5-50-1 metaG... | ecosystem: Host-associated > Plants > Roots >... | reverse complement strand
CATTCCTCATGCACTAAGACGACGCGCCGAACTGGTAGACCTTCAGCCGAGGCCCCAGGTGCGCACGTCGGACGGCATGACGCGAAACATCACGCGGTTCGCGGGCATCGCGCGGCCGGCCCAGAAGCGCTGCAGATGGGGATGGTACTTGTCCAGGAGGCGGGTGGCGAGGGCGCGGCGCTCGGCGGAGTCGGGGAGGAACTCGGCGCGCCCGCGGACCGCGACGCCTTGAATGTCCCCGCGGGTGCCGCTCTCGGCCACGATGTGCAGCCGGGGGTCGCGGCGGAGGTTCGAGACCTTCTGCGTGTTCTCCTCGCTGATCAGGGTGAGAGAAGACGGATCGTGCAGGAACCACATGGGGGTGATCAGAGGGGCCCCGTCGGGATTGATCGTCGCGAGGACGACGATGTCCTTGGTGGCGAGATATCGCTGGATTTGTGGGTCGTCGAAGGTCATACGGGCCTCCACCATATGCCCCTCCCCCTTTGCCCTCTCCCCCGGAGGGGAGAGTGGCCCTGCCGGCCAACGGCCCCGGGCTCAGCGGAACACGAATTGCAGGTGGCGGTGGGCCTCGCGCAGCGCCGCCTCCGCCTCGGCCGGGGTGGCGGCGCGCGAGAAGATGAAGCCGAGATAGCGCGAGCCCTCCGGGAGCGGCACGATCTCCTGCCCCTTGTGCAGCGAGATCGTCACGTCCTCGATGGACCGGACCGCACGCGCTTCGTCGAGGCCCCGGGTCTCCTCGAGAATGCCCCCGCGCGGAATCGGAACCATCATGACCGCGGCCGCGGTTTGCTCACGCTCGAGGGAGGCGATGGGGCGTCCGAGGGCGCGGCGGAGGATCAGCTCCTCGAGCGACATGCCGGTGCCGAAGCGCAGCGTGCGCCCGCAGAGCCCGCCGATGGAGCGCGCCGCGATCTCCAGCACCACCGGCTCCAGCCCGGCCGGCGTGGCGCGCAGCCGCAGCTCGCAGTGCACCGCGCCGTCGGAGAGTCCGAGCGCGCGGGCCGCCCGCGCCGCCGTGTCCGCGACGGCGGCCTGGGTGGTCTGCGGCAGCCGCGACGGCGTCACGTAGATGGTCTCTTCGAAGAATGGCCCATCGAGCGGGTCGGGCTTGTCGAAGAGGGCCAGGGTACGGAGCACGCCGGCCTCGAGCAGCCCCTCGAACGCCACCTCCGCGCCGGGGACGAAGCCCTCCACCAGGATGATGTCCGTGCCCTCTCCCATCTCCGCCACGTCGGGCGCGCGGAGGATGACCCGGATCCGCTCGAAGGCGGTGGCGAATGCGGCCTCGTCGTCGGCCCGGATCACGCCGCGGCTCGCCGAGAGCACCAGGGGCTTGAGCACGCACGGGTAGGTCATCCGCCGGGCGACCGCGCGCGGATCCTCCGCGACGCCCACCGTCGTGAAGGCCGGCGACGCCACGCCCGCGCGCGCGAGCAGCTCGCGCATCACGCGCTTGTTGCGCGTGGCCTGCGCGGCGGCCAGCGGGTTCACGCGCAGGCCGAGCGCTTCTCCGATGGCCGAGGCCACCACCGTGGTGGCGTCGTCCACCGGCACCACTGCGTCGAGGGGACGGCGGACGGCGTAGTCGCGCATCTCGCGCGCCGCGGCGCCCGGATCGCCGAAGGGCAGCGTCAGCAGGTGGTCGGGGAACTCACCCGACATCACGTTCGGGCGGTCGGAGGCGATCACCAGGTCCACGTCGAGCGCCTGCGCCGCCTCGACGAAGTCCTCGGTGCGGTAGGTGGTGGTGGGAATCAGCAGCAGCAGTCGCTGGGAGGGAGCCATGGCCGCGACGGAGCCGAGTTTATCACGGGGCGCGCGGACCGCAGTTGCGGTATACCTGAGAGCCCGGCGCGCCGCCGGGATCCCGAAGACCATGAGGAGGCCAGGTCATGCGCGTCGGCATCATGATCGAAGGGCAGGAAGGGCTCACCTGGGAGCGGTGGCTGAGGCTCATGGAAGCCGCCGAGGACATGGGCTACGAGTCGCTCTGCCGGTCGGATCATCTCACCGGGCTCTTTGGCGATTCGAAGCGGCCCTCGCTCGAGACGTGGACCTCGCTCACGGTGGTGGCGATGCGCACGCGGCGCATCCGCTTCGGGCCCATGGTCTCGCCGGTCACCTTCTACCAGCCCGCGCTGCTCGCCAAGATGGCGGTGGCGCTGGACACGCTGTCGGGCGGGCGCATCGACCTCGGCATGGGCGGCGGGTGGAACGAGCACGAGCACGCCATGTTCGGCATCCCGCTGCCGCCCATGAAGGAGCGGCTCGATCGCCTCGAAGGCGCGGCCCGCTACGTGCGGGCCCTCGGGGTGGGCGAGCCGGTGACGCTGGAGCAGCCCTACTATGCCCTGCGCAAAGCCGAGAACTATCCGCTGCCCACCCACGGGCGCTTGCGCATCGTCATCGGTGGGCGCGGTGAGAAGCGCACCCTGCGCATCGCCGCCGAGTTCGCCGACGAGTGGAACGTCACCCGCGTCGACCCGGACGGCTTCCGGCAGAAGCGCGAGGTGCTGGCCAAGCACTGCATCGCCCTCCGCCGCGATCCGGAGACGATCGCGCGCTCGCTGATGATTCCCCTCGCAATCGGCCGTGACCGGTCGGATGTGGCTCGGCGCATCGCGGCCGCGCGCGCCGTCTTCCCGCAGATGCCCGCCGACGAGGCGGCCTGGCGCGCCGCGAGCTTCCTGGTGGGGACGCCAGGCGAGATCGTCGAGAGCCTGCATCAGTGGGAAGCGGCGGGGGTGCAGCGCGTGCTCTTGCAGATGCTCGACCAGGAGGACCTGGCCGCGATCGAGCTGTTCGCCCGCCACGTGCTGCCCCAGGTGAAGTAGGGCCACCCCAGGACGAAGGCTAGGCGCCGGCGCGCGACTCCTCGGCGAAGCGGAGCAAGGCGAGGGCGAGGGCCACCACCACCGGCCCCACCACCAGGCCGATGGGGCCGAAGGCGCTCACCCCGCCCATCAGGCCCAGGAACACGGGCAGGGTCGAGATCTGGGCGCGGCCCGAGATGAAGAGCGGCCGCACCACGTTGTCGGCGCCGGACACGACGGCCACGCTCCAGACGACCAGCACGAGGGCGGCGACCCAGCGCCCCTGCAGAAATAACGTGGCCGCCGCCGGCACCCAGACCAGCGCGGTGCCGATCAGCGGGATCAGCGAGGCCACCGCGGCCAGCGCGCCGAAGACCACCGGCGATGGCAGCCCCACCAGCGCGAAGCCGACGGCCACCAGCACGCCCTGCACGAGTGCGGTGAGCAGGGAGCCGAACACCACCGCGCGGATGACCGCCGCGATGTGGTCGACCAGATGCCCGCGGCGCTCGGGCGTCATCGGGATCAGCCGCACCGCGCGCGCCACCATCCCTTCGCCGTCGCGCAGGAAGAAGAAGAGCAGGAAGAGCGTGATGCCGAGCCCCACCAGGGCATTGAGCGCGCCCACCACGAAGGCGCCGCTCAGCCCCACCAGCCCCTGCAGCAGGGTCTGGGCGCCGCTCATCAGCCAGCCCTGGATCTGCTCGGCGCTCACCGGCGCCACCGCCTCGGCCCACCGGACTCCGCGGCTCACGATCGGGATGTCGAGGACGTCGCCGGCTCCCGAGATGCCGGAGCCGGCCACGAGCTGCTGCAGGCGTCCGAACAGATCGCGGGCCTGACTCGCGAAGGCCACCGCCAGGAGCGGAGCCGGGGCGATCAGGACGATCGTGGTCACCACCGTGAGGAGGATCGCGGTCAAGGCGAAGCGGCCACCCATCAGGCGTCCGAGCCCCCGCTGTGCGGGGAAGAGCAGGAAGGCCAGCAGCATGGACCAGAGGATGGCCTCCAGGAACGGGCGCACGATCAGGAACAGCGCCACCGCGAGAACCACGGCGGTCACGAGCCCGAAGACGCGCGGGTAGAACCGGGCGTCGCTTCCGGTCACCGCGGGGCCCGAAGCTGGCGCAGCGAGACCGCGTGGAGCAGCCAGGCCAGCGGCACCAGGAAGGCGGGCAGCCAGATGTACGGTACGTCGGCGATGAAGGTCGTGGGGGGCTCCGTCTCGAACAGCCGGAACCGCGTCGGCGCGGAGAGCTGGGCGTGCACCACGACGTTCAGCAGGATGACGATGCCGGCCACGTTCCACCACACCGCCACCCGCTCGGGCCACGCGCGCCGGGCGAAGCAGAAATAGGCCACCACCGGCGCCGACAGCCCCACCAGAATGTCCACGTTGCGTCCGGTGAAGGTCATGATCTCCGGCGCGACCCGGGCCACCGCGAGCCGCCACAGCACGATCTCCACCACGATCCGGAAGGCTTGCGCGCCGACCGGCCAGCTCCGGGGCAGCGCCGCCAGCAGCGCGTCGAGCCGTCCCGCGAAGGTCAGCGCGAGCAGCCCGAGGAGCGGCGGGCCGACGGCCAGGAGCATGTGGGGCGGCAGCGAATAGAAGTCCTCGAAGAAGCCGCGATCGGCGAGCGCCGCGGTCAGCGCGAGCCAGCCGGCCAGCGCGAGCCCGGCGAGCCGGACGCCCCGGCTCGCGCCGGGCCCGACGCGGCGGGCCGCGCGCGCGGCGCCCCACAGCACGAGCACCAGCATCGCCACGACCGTGGCGACGAAGAGCAGGCCGACCGCGACGGGCCCCTCGGAGAGCATCGCGGCATGGATAGCACATCTCGCGGGCGAACGCCCAATGAACACGCGCGTCACCGGGATGACACCGCCGGGGGCGCGGGCGCGCTATCTGCTGATCAGAGCAAGCGATTGGGCGGCCCTTGGGGCTGGCATCACGATTGCTCCGTCCTTCCGACGCGGAGCCTCTTCCCGACAATGGCAAACCCGTCGTGAGACGGGGACGCAAAGCCGCGGGTCAGGTGATACCTGACAGCCGGGCTACCGAAGGAAGGGCGCTCGAAGGCGCTCGTCGGGATCTGAACGTGCTCCGCGACAGGAGGATCCCGATGCGACACACGATGTCCCGCTTCGTCGTTCGCCGGCTCGCCGCGCTCGCCCTCATCTTCCTCGTTCCGGTTCCGGCCGCCGCCGACGACGCCATCATGAGCATCGACCAGTACAAGACGGCCAAGGCCCGCAGCCTGGCCACGACGCACCAGCCGCTCCTCAAGCAGATGCGCGAGGAGATCTACTACTGCATGCCGTGGGTCGGCGTGCAGAAGGCCGGTATCGGATTCCGCCAGCCCAAGGGGGCGGTCGAGGACGACCGCTACCTCTCGGTCTGGATCGTGATCGATCAGGACGAGGATGCGCGCTTCGCGGCGCTGCCGACCGAGCGGCGCGCCTCCGCCATGTTCTCCCGCTACGGAACCGACCTGCTGCGGCGCATGGCCGCGCTGCAGCCGCTGGTCGCCGACCCCAACGTGCAGGGCTTCTCGGTCGTCCTCTCCTGGCTCAAGCCGGGCACGGGCGGCGCCGGGCAGCCGGTCAACGAGACCCTCGCCCTCTTCGTCGACAAGCAGACCGCGCTCGGCTTCCTCGGCAAGCGCCTGGCCGCGGGCGAGTTCACCCGCCGGGCCAAGTTCTCGGTCTTCGACGGCGTCCAGGACATGGGACGGCTACCGCTCGAGGTCTGGGAGGATTCCTTCGTGCGTACCCACAAGGTCGCCAACTACGAAGCCCCCAAGGGCCAGAGGTGCTCGGGCTAGCCCCCGACGGCTCCCTGGACCCCGGACGAACCAGGCCGCTCGGAAGGACCCAGATGCGAGAGCCACCGAAGCAGACGGGTCCCTCCGAGCGGCCGCTAAGTAACCGGCACGCGGTCGCCGGCCCGGTACCACACCGGGTCGGCGACCGCCCGGAACAGCTTCACCCGCGCGGTGCCGTGCACGGCCACGACCCCGTCATCCACGATCAGCCAGGCCCCTTCCTCCAGCCCCAGCACCGGATTACCGTTGACCACGTGGTATTCGCGGATCCGATCGTCGCGCGTCTCGCTGAAGGGCGCCATGAGCGGATCGGCCTCCTTGTAATGGGGATTGATGTTGAAGCCGACGAGGCCCAGGGCGTCGAAGCGATCGAGGGCCACCACATTCCAGTCGTTGGTAGTGAGGATGGTCGGGCCCGCGACGTTGGAGCCGGCGCTGGCGCCCAGGTACGGCATGCCCGCGGCCACGCGGCTCCGGATGGCCTCGATCAAGCCGGCGGCCCGCAGGCGCTGCAGCAGCACGTAGGTGTTGCCACCGCCCATGAAGAGCGCCTCCGCCGCGGCCAGCGTGGCGAGCGGCTCGCGGTCCCAGCGGAGGTGGAGGAGCTCGAGACCGGCGCCCTCCGGCGGCGCGGGCTCGAGCCCCGCGCGCACGCGCTCGAAGTAGGCCGTCTCGTCGTGGAGGCTGGCCGCGGTGACGAACGCGACGCGCAGCCGCGGGCCGAGGAAGTCGGACAGCCCGGCGCGGCCCTCGGGCCCGAGCGGCCCGCCGGAATGCAGCAGGACGCGCATCCCTACCCGCCCAGCAGCCGTCTCAGCTGGGCCATGGACTTGACCACATAGTGCGCCACGCCATCGGGACCGCCCTTGGGCGCGAAAAGCACCGCGGTCATGCCGACGCGGCGCGCGCCGCGCACGTCCGAGTCCACGCTGTCGCCCACCATGGCCGCCTCGTCCACGGTCAGGCCCATGCGCTGCAGCGCCAGCTCGAAGAGCGGCGGCTCGGGCTTGCCGATCACGATGGGTCGCGCTCCCGCCGCGGTGGCCACCGCTTCCACGATGGCCCCGCAGCCCGGGAGGAACTGGCCGTCCTCCATCGGGAGGCGCGGGTCGATGTTGGGCGTGAGGAAGGCGGCGCCCGCGGCCACCGCGCGGGCGGCCGCGGTGAGGCGCTCGTACGTGAAGTCGAAGTCGTTGCCGACCACCACCACCGTCGCGTCGCGGGCCGCCTCGATCGACACCACGGTGTGCCCGGCGTCCACCAGCACCTCCGCCAGCTCGGGGCCGCCGATCGCCAGGACCCGCGACCGGCCCCAGCGCTGGGCGACCACCTCGCCCAGGATCTCGAGCGGGGTGAGCACCTCGGCCTCCTTGGCCTCCACCCCGAGGCGCCCGAGCTTGGCCTGCATGGTGCGGGCGCGGGCGCGCGAGTTGTTGGTCAGGAAGCAGAGGCCCTTGCCCTGCTGGCGAATCAGCCCGAGGACCTGGGCGGCGCCCGGTATCAGCACCTCGCCGGTCCAGACACAGCCGTCAAGATCGAACACGAAGCCGCGCATCTCGCGCAGGGTGCGCCGGGTCGGGCTCATGGGTGGCGGTCGGATACTATCACGCGGGCCGCGAGCCCGGGGGGCGGCCCCGGCGCCGGCCCTCTCAAAACTTGGGGCGCGGGGCCGAGCGCGCTAGATTTGAGGCATCATGAGTAGAGGGCGGACCTACACCCTCCGGAACGCGGCCTCGATCGTGTTCGCGCTGACGGCGGTCATCCCCCTGCTCCTCTTCACGTACACGCTCTACTCGCTGAATCAGCTCCGGCTCACCGAGGCGCAGCTGGGCCTCGGCGCCGCGCTGGCGTGCGCGCTGGTCGGGCTCTTCATCTTCTCGAACCTCATGGGGCGTCTCTCCGAGGTGCTGCGCTTCCTCGAGGACCAGACCGCGGCCACCCAGCCGGAAGCCGCCACCGGCCAACCCGCCGGCGCGGCCGGCTCGACGAGCGGGCCGGCGCGCCCGGTGGTGAGCGCGGCCACCAACGGCCCCGCGTCGGCGATGCTCCCCGGCGGCGGTCTGGTGGTGCCCGGGCTCGGCACGATCACCGCGGCCAGCCGTGCTGCCTCGGCCGCCCGCCAGGCGGCCGGCGTCTTCGACGAAGTGCAGAAGACGATGTGGCACGCCGAGGCCCAGCGCCACCTGGGGCGCCGCGTGCTCATCTCGGTGAAGAACGCGGCCGAGCCCATCACGGGCAGCCTGGCTCAGATCGCCGAGGACGGCGTGCTGCTGGAGCAGGACGACCAGCGCGTGGCCGTCAGCTACCTCCGCATCACCAACATCGAGTCCGACCCCACCGAGGACTAGCCGCTCTTGCGGCGCAGCACCGCGGCGAGGGCGATGCGCGAGCGCGCGTCGTCCGGCTGAAGCCGCAGCGCCTCGCGATAGGCGGTCTCGGCCTCCCGCCACCTCCCCTGGCGCGCGAGCGACTCTCCGAGCCGCGCGTGCGCCTGGGGCAGCGCCGGGCTCACCGCGATGGCGGCGCGGTAGGCGGCCTCGGCCTCCGGCGCCTTGCCTTGCCGCTCGAGCGCCGTCCAGAGCCCGAAGTGGCTCTGGGAATCGTCGGCCCGGATGGAGAGAGCGACGCGGAACGCCGCCTCAGCTTCGTCGTCGCGCCCCCGCAGGAGCAGCACGGTACCCAGGCCGCGGTGCGAGGCGATGCGCCGGGCCTTCGCCGCGATCGCCGCGCGGAAGGCCACGACCGCCTCGTCATGGCGACCGGCCTCGGTCAGGAGCTCGGCCAGGTCGCCCCACGCCCGCGCGTACCCCGGCTTGAGCTGCACCGCCTCGCGGAAGGCGGCTTCCGCCGCCACCCGCTTGCCCTCTGAGTAGAGCGCCATGCCGAGGCCGCGGTGGAGCGAGGCGCTGTCGGGCTTCAGGTCGAGCGCCTGGCGGTACGCGGCTTCGGATTCGGCATGGCGCCCCTGCCGGCCCAGGCCCAGCGCGAGGTTCGAGCGGGCCACCAGATCGTGCGGGTTGAGCCGCACCGCCTCGCGGAGCGCCGCCTCGGCCTCGGCGTGACGCCCCTGCCGACCCATCGCGATGCCCAGCTCGACGTGCAGATCGGCGTTGCCCGGCGCCAGCGCCACCGCCCGCCGGAACTCGCCCTCGGCGGCGCCCAGCAGCCCCTGCGCCTCGAGCGCCAGGCCGCGGTCGGCGTGCAGGTGCGCGTCGTCCGGCTTGAGGCGGATCGCGCACTCGTAGACCCGGGCCTCGTCGGCCCACTTTGCCTGGCGGCGGTAGATCATCGCCAGGCCCAGGTAGGCATCCAGCAGATCGGGCTGGTGTCGCAGCGCCTCCAGCAGTGCGGCCTCCGCGTCCGCGAAGCGACCCTGCCGCTCGAGCACGCGGCCGAGGCGCGCCCTCCAGCGACTCCCGGTGGCGTCGAGGCGGACCGCCCGCGAGTAGGCGGCCACCGCCTCGCGATAGCGGCGCTGGCGCTCGAGCATCATCCCGAGCCGGCCGTGCAGCGTGGGCTCGTTCGGCCGGAGCGCCGCGGCCTCCCGATAGGCGACGGCGGCCTCTCCCCAGCGGCGCTCGCGGCGGAGCGCCTCCCCCTGCTGGACGTGGGCCTTGTACGATCGGGGATCGAGGCGGACCGCCTCGCCGAACGCGGCCGCCGCCTCGGCGTGGCGGCCCTGCGTCGCGAGCGCCGCGCCCAGGCCGTATCGCGCCACCGCATTGGACGGGGCCAGTCGGATCGTCTCCTCGAACGCGGCCACCGCCTCGTCGGTCCGCTCCAGGCGCGCCAGGGTGATGGCGAGGCCGTGACGCGCTTCGCTGCTGCGGGGCTGAAGCCGCACCGCCTCGCGCGCGGCCGTCTCCTCCTCGAGGGCCTTGCCCTGCCGCCGGCACACCGCGGCCAGACGGAGCCAGGCCGAAACGTGATCACGCTTGCCGCGGATGGCCCCGCGAAAGGCGGCTTCCGCCGGGGCCCACCGGCGCTGGTGCTCGAGGGCCAGACCGAGCTTGAAGTAGGCCTTCACGCTGCGGGGCTCAAGGGCCAGCGCCGCGGTCAGCGCCTGCTCGGCATCCGCGTAGCGCCCCTCCCGGAGCGCCTGATCGCCACTCTCGAGACAGAAGGCGAACTCGGTCATTCAGCTGCGGGGGCCCCGAAATGGCCCCCGCACTCCCCCACGGCTGACAACCGGAGAACCTGCGGACAGACGTATGCGGTCATGACTGGCGGCGGGTGGCGATCTGGGCGAGGACGAGGTCGACGATGTGCTGGGCGGCGTCGGGACGGCGCAGGCGGCGGAGCGAGCCCTGCAGCCGCTCGATCGTCTCGGGGTCGCCGAGCGCACGGTCGAGGAGCCGGCGCAGCTCCCGCCGCGAGCGGGCCACCAGCGCGATGCCGGCGCGCGAGGCGAAGCGCTCGTTGCGCCGCTCCTGGCCCGGGAGCGAGCCATAGAGTAGCAGCGGGACCTCGGCCGCGGTCGCCTCGGCCAGGGTCATGCCGCCGGCCTTGGTCACGAGGAGATCCGCGGCGGCCAGCAGCGATCGCACGTCGTCGACATAGCCCACCACGCGCAGCGGGCTCCTCGCGGCGAGGCGGGCCAGCCGCTCCCGAAGCCGCTCGTCGCGCCCGGCCACCACCACCGCCTGCATCGGCCGCTCCACCGCGAGGAGCCCGCGGACGACGTCGCTCAGCCGGCCGAGCGAGCCCTGGGTGCCCGCCATCGCCACGATCGTCGGGAGCCGCGGGGAGAGCCCGAGCGCGCGGCGCGCCGCGGCGGGATCGACCGCGCGCGAGAACTCCGGTCGCACCGGCACGCCCGTCACCACCACGCGGTCGGGCGGGATGCCGCGCGCGACGAACTCGTTGCGCACCTCCTCCGCGGCCACGCAGTAGCGGTCCACTGGGCGCGGCATCCACTGGCTGTGGGCCACGAAGTCGGTCACCGCCGTGGTATGGGGCGGCACCGGGCGCCCGGAGGCGGCGAGCGCGGCGAGCGCGGCCGCCGGCGTCGCGTGGACGGTCACCACCGCGTCCGGCCGCATCGTCTCGAGCAGCCCGGCGAGCCGGGCCATCCCCAGTCGCGTCACGCCGAAGGCCAGCGGCGACTCGGGATCCAGCCGGTCGCCGAGGGTGTAGGCCAGCGCCCACACCCACGGGGCGTGGCGCAGGAGCCAGTAGTAGAGCGCGCGGCTCGCTCCCGCGAAGAGCGGGTGCACCAGCTCGCGGAAGTGATCCACCACGACGGGCTCGGCGCCCCGGGCCGCGAAGGCGGCGGCCAGGCTGCGCGCAGCCTCGGCGTGGCCGGAGCCGTAGCTGGCGCTCAGGATCAGCACGCGCATGGCGGCTCGAGGGTGATCGGCTCGTCCACGTACACGGCATACCGGCGCGGCCGGCCGCGTCCCGCGTCCGCGGGATCGACGTAGACGATGGAGCTGTGCCCGCGGAGGTCGGCGGGCAGGACCGAGAAGCGGATGAAGCTGGTCTCCGCCTCGCGCGAGGAGACCGCCCGCACGGACTCGCGGCCGCTTTCGAACCACGCCTCCCCGGGCGTGACCGCGCGCGGCGCACCCTCGCCGACCGTCACCTCCAGGCGGCCGCGCAGCAGGCACCGGATGCCACCGCCGCGATGGCGATGCGGCGGGGCGACGCCGCCCGGCTCGAAGTCCACGCGGTCGCAGCGCATGAGCCAGGCCGCACCCGCCACGAGATCGACGGAGTGCTCGAGCAGCACGCGCCCACCCGCGGGCGGCGGGGGCTGGCGCACCAGCTCGACCCGATAGAGGCGCGCGCCCTCGGCGCCGGCGCGCGCGGTGACGCCCGCGGGGCCCAGCGCCGGGACCGGCTCGGTCGCCGCCTCGCCCAGGAGCGTTCCCGAGAGCGCGTAGAGCACGCGCGGCGCGCCGGGTCGAGGGACGGGAGCGGACGCCCCCGCGGCGAGCCGATCCTCGATGAGCCGGAGCGAGTAGGCCATGGACGAGGCCATAGTAATCGCTTGGCCTGGCCCGGGGAAACCCCCTACCCTGTCGGGGTGACCGCCGCCGCTCTTCTGCTCGTCTTCGGCGCGGCCGTGCTCCACGCGGGCTGGAACGCGCTCACCAAGCGCGCGGGCGATCCGGTCGTGTTCCTCTGGCTGGTGGGCATCGTGGCCTCGGTGCTCTACATGCCGGTCGCGCTCACCGTGCTCGCGCATCAGGGCTTGCGGGCGGCCGCCATCCCGTTCGTGATCGGGACCATCGTGCTGCACGCGCTCTATTTCTTCTCCCTCGGCCGCTCCTATGGTTCCGGCGACTTCTCGCTCGTGTATCCCATCGCGCGCGGGCTCGGGGTCGCCCTCGTGCCGGTGGCCGCGCTCCTGGTCTTCGACGAGCGGCTGTCTCCGCTCGGCTCGCTCGGCATCGGGCTGGTGGCGGCCGGCATCTTCTGTCTGCACTGGCGTCCGGGCGCATGGACGGCGGCGGCCTTCACGGGCTCGGGCACGGGCTGGGCGCTCGCCACCGGCGTGCTGATCGCGGCCTATTCGCTACTCGACAAGGCGGGCGTCGCGCGCATCAGCCCGCTGACCTACATCTGGCTCATGGAGATGGGCTCCTGCGTGCTCCTCACCCCGGTGGCGCTCGCCAAGGGGGACGTGATGCGCCGCGAGTGGCGCACGAATCGCCCGACGATCCTCGCGGTCGCGCTCATGAGCCCGACCGCCTACGTGCTGGTCCTCTTCGCCTTCCAGCTCTCGAAGACGGGCTACGTGGTGGCCGCGCGGGAGATGTCCATCGTGCTCTCCGCGATCATCGGCAGCGTGTGGATGAAGGAAGGCGCGCTGGGCCACCGGCTGGCGGGCGCGGGCGTGGTCCTGGCCGGCGCGATCTGCGTGGCGCTCGCCCGATGAGCGGGAGCGCGCCGGAAGCGCCGGAGGCCGCAGGCGCGCGGCGGCGCGGCCGCCTGCTCGTGGCCGGCGCCGCGGTGTGCTGGAGCGCGGGCGGCCTCATGGCGCGCACGGTGGACACCGATCCGTGGACCACCGTGTTCTGGCGCGGCCTCTTCTGCGCGGCCTTCCTGGTCGCGGTCACCGCCGTCCGCGTGGGCCGTGGCACGCCCGCCGTCTTCGCGGGCATGGGCGGCACCGGCCTCGGCATGGCGGTGTGCTTCGCCACCGCCTCCACCTGCTTCATCATGGCGTTGAGCCGCACCTCGGTCGCCAACGTGCTGATCATCCAGAGCCTGAGCCCGTTCATGGCCGGGCTGCTCGGCTGGGTCTGGATGAGGGAGCGGGTGGCCGGGCGCACGTGGGCCGCGATGAGCGTGGCGCTCCTCGGCAGCGCCATCATGGTCTCGCGCTACTTCTACGCCACGCCCGCGACCGGCTCGCTCAGCGGGGATCTGCTCGCCTTCACGGTGGCGCTCGCGTTCGCGGTCGCCACCGTGTTCCTGCGCCGCCGGCGCCAGGTCCAGATGCTGCCCGCGGCCGCGCTCGCCGCCGCGCTCACCAGCCTCGCCGCCGCGCTCCCGGCCGAACCGCGCTCGGCCGACGCGGGCGATCTGGCGCTGCTCGCGCTCTTCGGCGCCGGCCAGCTCGGGCTCGGCATGATCCTCTTCACCGCGGGGGCGCGCCGCATCCCGGTGGCGGAGGCGTCGCTGATCGCGGTGCTCGAGAGCGTGCTGGGCCCGGTCTGGGTCTGGCTCGCCCTCGGAGAGAATCCGGGCCTGCCCTCGCTGGTGGGCGGGGTGATCGTGCTGGGGGCGCTCACCGGCCACACCGCCGCCGATCTGCGCCGGGAGCGGCGCGCGCCGGCGGCGGCTCAGGCCGGGTCGCGGAACCGCTCGTCCACCGGCACCTGATAGGCGTTGGCCAGCGAGTTGGTCTCGCAGGCCATGCCGACCACCGCGAGCAGCTCGCCGCGCATGGCCTCGGTCATGCCCGCCTTGCGCGCGCCCGCGGTGTGGGAGGCGATGCAGTAGTCGCAGCCGTTGGCCGCGCTGACCGCGAGGTAGATCATCTCCTTGGTCAGCGGGTCGAGCGCGCCCGCCCCCATCACCTGCTTGATGGACTCCCAGGTCCGGCGCAGGGTCGGCGGGTGGTTGGCGAGCGCCTTCCAGAAGTTGTTGATCCAGTCGATCTTGCGCGTCGCCATGATGTCGTCGTAGACGGCCCGCACCTCAGGGGCCGCCTCGGAGTACTCGATCAGTCGGGTGACCGGCATCGCGATTCCTTTCCGCCCTACTCCCCGCGGAGAGTCGGGTCCAGCACGTCCCGCAGCCAGTCGCCGGTGCGGCTGACCACGATGGAGGTCATCATGAGCACGATTCCCGGGAAAGTGGAGATCCACCAGGCCGAGTCGAGGTACTCGCGGCCTTCCTGCACCATGCCGCCCCAGGAGGGCGTGGGCGGCTGGATGCCCAGGCCCAGGAAGGAGATGGTGGCCTCCAGCACGATGGCCCGCGCCAGCTCGAGGGTGGCGATGACCACGATGGAGGAGAGCACGTTGGGCAGCACGTGACGGAGCACGATGCGGGCGAGCGAGCCGCCGAGGGCGTGGATGGACTCCACGAACTCGCGCGAACGCAGCACCAGCACCTGCGAGCGCAGGATGCGCGCGTAGGAGACCCAGCCGGAGAGCCCGATCACGACCACCAGGGTCGGGAAGCTCGGGCCCAGCACCGCGATGATGCCGATGGCGAGCAGGATGAACGGGAACGCGAGCTGCGCGTCGGCGAGGGTCATGATGATGCCGTCGAGGCGCCCCCGGCTGAAGCCGGCCACGAGCCCCGCCGTCGAGCCCAGCACCCCGCCCACGAGCACCGCCGCGAAGCCGATCACCAGCGAGACGCGCGAGCCGTAGATCACGCGCGAGAGCACGTCGCGGCCGAGGTGATCGGTGCCGAGGGCGTGCGCCCGCCCGTCGGAGCCAACCCAGGTGGGCGCAGCCAGGCGCCCGCGCAGGCTCTGGCGGATCGGGTCCTGGGGGGCGAGCAGCGGCGCGGCGGCGGCGACCAGCACCAGCACCCCGACGAAGCCGACGCCGAGCAAGACGAGCCACGGCCGCCGGCGCCGCCGCGCGCGCGCCGGCATTGCGGCCGCGGGCAGGACCACGTCAGCCGGCGCGGATGCGGGGATCGAGGACGCCATAGATCAGGTCCACGAAGAAATTGATCACCACGAACATGAGCGCGGCCAGGAAGACCGTGCACTGCACCACCGCGTAGTCGCGGTTGTAGATGGACTGGACGGCGAGCCGCCCGATGCCGGGCCACGAGAACACGGTCTCGGTGACGACGGCGCCGCCCAGGAGCGTGCCGAACTGGAGCCCGGTGATGGTCACGATGGGGATCGCCGCGTTCTTGAGCGTGTGCTTGGCCACCACCCAGACCTCGGACACCCCCTTGGCCCGCGCGGTGCGGATGTAGTCGGCCCCCAACACCTCCAGCACCGCCGAGCGGGTGAGCCGCGCGATGGAGGCCATGGTGAAGGCGCCCAGGGTGAGGGCGGGCAGGACCAGGTTGCGCCAGTCGCCGCGGCCCGAGGTCGGGAAGAGATCGGCCTTGAGCGAGAGCAGCAGGATGAAGAGGATGCCCAGGAAGAACGTGGGCGCCGACTGGCCGACGAGGGCGAGCCCCATGGCCGCGTGATCGACCAGGGTATTGCGCCGCATCGCCGAGAAGAGCCCGATGGGCACCGCCACCACCGCGGCCAGGAAGAAGGCGCTGAGCCCGAGCTCGAGGGTGGCGGCCAGGTAGCCGCGCACGACGTCGAAGGCCGGCTCGCGGAAATGGATGGAGCGGCCGAAGTCGCCACGAGCCAGGTTCGCCAGGAAGATCACGTACTGGGCGGGCAGCGGCTTGTCGAGGCCCAGCTCGCGGCGCACGCGCATGATCTCGCTGTGCGGCGCGTCGGGTGGCAGGAGCAGCGGCACCGGGTCGCCGGACAGGCGCATGACCACGAAGACCACGGTGGACACGAGCCAGAGCGCGATGAGGGCACGGAGGAGACGGTGACCGAGGAACGGGATGAATCCGCGCATGAACGAGAACAGCCCCTCTCTGCCCTCTCCCCCGAGGGGAAGAGGGCAGGGTGAGGGGTACGTTTACGCGCGACGGAACTTGAAGTTGAAGCGCCGGATCTCGAACTGCTGGTTCGGGTTCGGCGTGAAGTCCACGTACTTCTGGAGCCCGTAGTCCTCGTACGGCTGGATGACGGGCAGCCAGGGCAGGTTCTCCAGGAAGATCCTGGTCATCTCCTTGTAGGCCCCGGCCCGGAACTTCTCGTCCACGCTGAAGCGCGCCGCGTTGCCCAGCTCGTCCCAGCGGGCGTCACGCCAGTAGTCCATCGGCCCGCCCGGGCCCAGCAGCCGCCACATCATGCCGTCCGGGTCCCCCAGCGTCGAGGTCGGGTCGGACCACCACATGCCCTTGAAACTCCTCTCGCGGTTCTTCTGGGCGCGCACCGAGTACTCGACGACCTCGACCTTGACGTTGACGCCCACGTCCTTCCACATGGCCGCGATGGCTTCCGACATCGCCTTGTCCTGGGCCACGTAGGCCACCGTGGTCTCGATGAAGATCTCTTCGCCCTTGTAGCCCGCCTTCTTGAGCCGGTCGCGCGCCTCCTGGGGGCTATAGGCCAGCGGGGGCAGGCTCGCATCGAAGTGGTTGTCGCCCTTGGCGATGGGGCCGTTGGGCACGATGCCGCGCCCGCGCCACAGCTCCTTCACGATCGCGTCGCGGTCGATGGCCAGCGACAGCGCCTGCTTGACCAGGGGGTTGTCGAGCGGGGGCCGCTTGCTGTTCACCCCGAGCACGTAGAGGCCCGCGTAGAGCGCGCCCGCCACGCGCGTGGAGGCGTTGCCGGCCACCCGCTCGCCCTGATCGGGCGGGAGCTGGGTGATCACGTCGACCTCGCCCTTGAGCAGGGCCGCGATGCGCGGCGCCGTCTCGGGGATGGGTCGCATGGTCCAGCGGTCCACCTCGATCTTGCCGCCCCAGTAGTCCGGGTTGGCCTCCAGCACCGCCTTGTCGTCCTTCACCCAGGAGCCGAAGCGCACCGGGCCGGTGCCGACCGGCTTGGCGTTGAAGGTGTCGTTGCCGACGGACTCGAGATACTTCTTTGGCACGATCTGCCCGCCGTAGAACGCCAGGCGTCCCGGGAGCAGCGGATCCGGCTTCTTGGTGGTGATCACGAGCGTGAAGGGGTCCGGCGCCTCGATCTTCTCGATCGTGGCGAGCGCGGTGGCTACCATCGTCTTGGCCGCGGGGTCGTAGGTACGCTCGATGCTGAACTTGGCGTCGCCGGAGGTGAACGCATCGCCGTTGTGGAACTTGACGCCCTGGCGCAGCTTGAAGCGCCACGTGGTCTGACCTTCGAGCTTCCACTCCGTCGCAAGCCCGGGGTAGAGCTTACCGTCCGGATGGCGGCTCGTCAGGTTGTCGAAGACGTTGAACGACACCCGGATGTCGTTCGACGAAGTGCTGAAGTGGGGGTCGAACTTCGAGATGTCGCCAGCCTGGGCGGTGACCAGCTCTTTCTTCTGGGTGGTCTGGGCCTGGGCGGCTCCGCCCACGGTCAGGGGCGCCGCGGCGGCGGCGCCCAGGGCTGCCGCTCCCTTGAGCAGGTCGCGTCGGGTCAATTCCATTGTGTTGGCTCCTCCTCGATTCGGTGTGCTTCAGGGCTTCCGTCTAGGACGCCGCGCCGGACGGCGATGGCCACTGGCGGTCCGTCATTTATAGGGGTTCCCTTCCATCCTGTCAAGCCGGCCGCCGCCTGGCCAATGCCCGCTAAACATGCCAGAATCCAGGGCCATGAGCCCTTCAGCGGACATCGTCATCATCGGCGGCGGCGCCAACGGGACCAGCACCGCGTTCCACCTGGCCAGCATGGGCGCCAAGAACGTCCGGCTGCTCGAGCGCCGGCACCTGGCCGCCGGCGCCACCGGCAAGTCCGGCGCGCTCGTGCGCATGCACTACACCAACGAGCCCGAGTCTCGCCTCGCGATCGAGAGCTTGAAGATCTTCCGCGACTTCACGTCCATCGTCGGCGGCGACTGCGGCTTCGAAGCGCCGGGCTTTCTCCAGCTCGTGCCGCCCGGCTACGAGGCCGCGCTGCGCCGCAACCTGGCCCGCCAGCAGCGCCTCGGCATCGACACGCGCGAGGTCTCGCGCGAGGAGATCCAAACCCTGTTCCCCGAGTGCCGCGCCGACGACATCGGCGCCGCGGCCTGGGAGCCCGGCTCCGGCTATGCCGATCCGAGCGCCACCGCCTACGCCTTCGCGGCCGCCGCGCAGCGCATGGGCGTCACCATCGAAACTGGCTGCGAGGTCACCCGGATCCTGACGGAGCGGGGGCGCGTCACCGGCGTCGAGACCGCCGGCGGCCGCGTGCAGGCCCCGGTCGTGGTGCTGGTGCCCGGGGCCTGGGGCCAGCCCCTGCTCGATCCCCTCGGGCTCGACTTCGGGCTGCAGCCCTTCCGCCTCCAGGTCTCGCTCTTCCGCTGGCCGGCCGGGCTCACGCGCAAGCACCCGGTGGTGATCGACATGGGCCAGAAGGCGTGGATCCGGCCCGTCGACGGCTGCCTCACCTTGATCGGCGTGGAGCTGGGCGCCGCCTACGGCGGCGACCCGGACAAGCTGCACGAGGGCGTGGACGAGGGCTACGTCGCGCTCTGCCGTGAGCGCCTCAGCCACCGGCTGCCCCTCTTCGCCGATTCCACGATGCGCGGGGGCTGGGCCGGCATGATCATGATGAGCCCCGACGGCCGGCCGATCATCGACCGCATCCCGTCGGTCGAAGGCCTCTACGTGATGCTGGGCGACTCCGGCACGTCCTTCAAGACCTCACCCGCCATCGGCCGATGCCTGGCCGAGTGGGTCCTCGAGGGCAAGCCGCGCACCGTCGACCTCACGCCCTTCCGCTCCACCCGCTTCGCCGAAGGCCGCCCCTGGGTCGACGAAGACAACTACGGCTGGGAGGGCCTCACCATCTCCCGCTGATGTCTCACCCCCTCAGGCGCCCGCGGCCTTGAGCTGACCCTTCACCGCCTGGACGACCTGGTCCTGGGCCCACTCCATGACGCGCCGGGTGGGCATGCCGTTGATGGCCTTCGCCACCATGTCGGGCAGCACGTAGTTGTTCTCGACCCTTCGCACCGCGTCGTTCGGCTTCGCCGGCCAGCCGCGCGGGTGCGCGTACTCCGCCTCTCGCGGGAGCATCGCGAACTTCGGGTTCTTCGCCCAGATCGGATGGTCGGCCAGGTCCCGGAGCGGCGGCTGGTTGAATGCGTTGGAGGCGACCACCCAGGCGTCGAAGTTCTCCTTGCGAAACAGGAACTGGATGAACTCCTTCCCCAGCTCCTGGTTCTTGGAGAATTTCCACATGCCCAGCGCATTGATGGCGGGCGCCGAGTGGACGCCCGCCGGCCCGCTCGGGCTCGGGTGGTGGTTGATGTCGTCCGCGATCGGCATCTTCCCGGCGAGCGCGGTGTTGTAGGGGCTGATCGGGTTGTGGATCCAGGAGCCCTTGCCGGAGAGGATGAAGCGGTTGTTGGACGAGTCGTCCCACGACAGCACCTCCGCCTCCATCGCGTCCCGATAGAGCTCCTTGTACCACTCGATCACCTGGGCGGTGCGATCGGAGACGATCCCGGGCGTCTTGCCGTCCGGCTCCAGCACCCGGCCGCCGTAGCACCAGAACACCGCCCAGAACGTGGAGTTTGCGTCCCCGCAGTGGCTGATGGCGATGCCCACCGGATTGCCCTGCTTCTTGAGGATCCGGCCGTGCCGCAAGAGCTCGTCCCAGGTCTTCGGGTACTCGAGCCCCGCCTTGCGGAAGAGCGCGGTGTTGTAGGTCGCCGGGAAGGCGACCCAGAACCACGGGACCGCCCGCCATCCGGCGTTCGTCTGCGCCGACTCGGCCGCGAACGGATACCACCCGCCGTATTTCTTGCCGAGGGTCTCGACGAGCGGCCCCAGGTCGACGAGCAGGTTCTCGAACAGGAAGGGATCGGCGTGGCTCAGCATGATGAGGTCGTGGCCGGACTGCGACGCGGCTTCCGCCGCGCGCTTGGTCGGGAGCTGGAGCCCGGCGATGGTGTCCACCTTCACGGTGACACCGGCCAGCTTGCCGAAGGCCTCCGCCTGGCGGCGCAGCTCGTCGTCGGACGCGGGGACGAAGTGGTTGGTGCTGAGAAAGCTCAGCTCGCGCTTCTGGGCGAAGGCGGGGGCGCGGTCGAGGACGAGCGCGGCACTGGCGGTTGCGGTGGCACGGAGGAACTGGCGGCGGGTCGTTGGGGCCATGACAGCCTCCTTCCTGATCCGTTGGTCGTCTGGACGGACTCGCTAGGTCACCCGGTCTCTCGCCTCCACGACTCGGCCGTCACGATCTCACGATGTAGCCGTAGCGCAGATTGCTGCGCTGTCCACCGCGGCGCTCGTACTCTTCCTTCATCGCGATCAGACGATCCGGCTCGCCGAGCTCGGCGCCGCGGTTGTAGCCGTGGAGCCGCGCCACGTTGCCGCCGAAGATCGCGGTCTTGTCTCTAAGTAGTCGCATGGAAACCTTCCTGTGCCGGGACCTCGATCAGGTCGGTGCCACGCAAGTCGCTCGATACGCTGGAGAGTCTGCCCAAAGAGCTATCGAGTCAAGTGGCGACACCACTCCTCCTCATCCCCTCCGAAGATTTCGATCTATACTTTCGGTTCGAGGTGACCGTGTCCAGGAGATTGCGCGCGCTCGGGCTGTGCGCTCTCAGCGCCGGCGTCATGTTCCTCTCCGCTCCTGATCGTTCGCGGGCCACGCCCTCCGATTCCCTCAAGGCCGGCGTGGCCGGATTGATCGCGGATCGGGGAAAGGCGCCCGAGGGGAAGCGCCTGCACCGACTCTTTCAACTGCACTCGGAGTATCTCATCCACGAGTTTCCGGAGTACGCCACCTACGTGGGGGCCCGGGGGCAGAACGGCCGTTGGACCGACCGGTCAGCGGCCGCGATCGCGCGCCGGAAGACCGACCTCGAATGGCCGGCGAAAGCGCTCGCGACGATCGACCGCCGGAAGCTGTCGCCCGGCGACCGACTGAACTACGACCTCTTTCGCCGCCAAGTCGAGGAGCATCTCGAGGGGCGCCGCTTCCTCTGGGAGCTCATGCCGGTCAGCCAGCTCGGTGGCATCCACCTGGACGTCCCCGCGATGCTCAGCCAGCAGATGCCGGCCCGGACCGAGGCCGACTACGAAGATATTCTCCGTCGGCTGCGCGGGACGCCGACGCTCGTCGAGCAGACGATCGGGCTGATGAAAGAGGGATTGAGGCGGGGCATCACCCCGCCGAAGATCACGCTCCGCGCCGTCCCGGCCCAGGCCGCCGCGATCCTGGTCGAGGATGCCGCCGAGAGCCCCTTCTTGGGCGCTTTTCACGCGATGCCAGGCACGATTCCCGCCGACAAGCGCGCGGCCCTGCAAGCGGACGCGGCGAGGCTACTGACCGAGCAAGTGCTCCCCGCCTTCCGCAGCCTTCGCGAGTTCCTGGCGACCGAGTACATCCCCAATTGCCGCGAGTCGCTCGCGGCCACCGGGCTGCCCGATGGGCCGGCTTGGTACGCCTATCTGGTCCGCCTCGCGACGACCACCCGTCTACCGCCGAAGGAGATCCACGACATCGGGCTTGCGGAAGTCAAGCAGATCCGAGCCGAGATGGAGCGCGTCATGCGCGCGACCGGCTTCGACAAGGATCTCCCTGCGTTCTTCGAGTTCCTCCAGACCGACCCGCGCTTCTTCTTCTCGCGGCCGGAGGATCTGCTGGCCGGCTATCGGGACATCGCCAAGCGGGCCGACCCCGAGGTGATCAAGCTCTTCCGTACGCTGCCGCGCCTGCCCTACGGGGTCGTCCCGGCGCCCGCCTACGCCGCCGCGTCGCGAAGCGCGGGCTACTACGACGGCGGATCCCTGGAAGCGGGTCGGCCGGGCTATTTCCTCGCCAACCTCTCGGCCGTCAACACCCGGCCGAAGTGGGAAATGGAGGCCCTGGTGCTCCACGAAGCGGTTCCGGGCCATCATCTTCAGATCGCGCTCGTCCAGGAACGCTCGGATCTACCCGATTTCCGCAAGCACGGTAGCTACGAGGCCTACGTCGAGGGCTGGGGCCTCTACGCCGAGACGCTCGGCCATGAGATGGGTTTCTACACCGACCCCTACTCCCATTTCGGGGCACTCAACTTTCGGATGTGGCGCGCGGTCCGGCTCGTGGTCGACACCGGCATCCACGCGTTCGGCTGGAGTCGCCAGGACGCGATCGACTTCTTCAGGGCCAACTCGGCCAAGTCCCAAGGGGAGATCGCGGTCGAGGTCGACCGCTACATCGCCCGACCGGGCCAGGCCCTCGCCTACACGATCGGCCTGCGCAAGTTCTTGGAGCTGCGGGAGCTAGCCCGGCGGGAGCTCGGGCCGACGTTCGATCTCCGCGCCTTCCACGACGCGGTGCTGGCGGACGGGGCGCTCCCCCTCGATGTGCTCGAGGCGCGCACCGACCAGTGGATCGCGCGGCACAAGGCGCCGGGCTCGCAACCACGATGAACCTCCGCCCTTTTGCCGTAGACCGGCACTCAGCGCCGCGGCCTGGCTGGTCTTGCGATCTGGGCCACTCACGGTCTACCGGAGCCGGAACAATCGCATCGGCGTTTCCACGTTCTTCAGCTCGCGCACGCCGAGATCCTCCACGGGCAGATCCGTCCCGAGCCGCCCCCGCGTCGACTCGCTGATGACGATCTCGCCGTCGCCGGCCTGCGCGGCCAGGCGCGCCGCGATGTTGGTGGTCATGCCGGAGGCGGTGTAGGTCCAGCGAGTGCCCGCGCTGCCCTCGATCTTGGTCGCCCCGAGCAGCGCGGGCCCGGTGTTCACTCCGACGTGCATGGCCAGGGGGTCGAAGCGGTCGGCCAGCTCTGCGCCGATCTCGGCGGCGCGCCGGTGGATGGCCCGCGCCGCGTCCACCGCCGCGCGGGCGTGCTCACCCTCGTGGAAGATCACCATGAGCCCGTCGCCCGCCGTCTCGTTGACGTCGCCGCCGTGCTTGACGATCTCGTCGAGGAAGGCGCCGAAATAGCGCTCGACGAGCGCGCCCAGATCGTCCGCCTGCAGCCGCGAAGACAGCCGCGTGTAGCCGCTGATATCCGCGAAGAGCACGCTCACGTCGGTCTCGCGCTTGTCGAGCGAGGGCGCCTCCGGCGACTCCTCGATGAGCTGGCGCACCCGGCGCGGCACGAACTTGGCGAGGCTGCCGCGGATGAGCAGGCTGCGCTCGAGCTGCTGGGCGTAGTCGAGCACCTGCCGGTGCGCCTCCGCGTTGGCCACCGCGACCGCGGCCTGGTCGGCCAGCGCCTCCAGCATCTCGAGGTCCTCGCCGGTGTAGGCCGCCTCGGACCGCTTGGCCCCGAGCACCAGGAGGCCGCGGAGCTCGGCCTGGAAGCGCAGCGGCACCACCACCTCCGCCGCGAGCGCCTGGTAGACGGAGATCGCGGCGCCGCCCGCCACCGCGAAGCGTGGGTCGGCCGCGAGCTGGTACCGCGAGAGCGCCCCCGGCGCGATGTCCAGCGCGGTCAGGACATCACGTGGCAGCGAGTCCACGAGCAGGCGCGCGGTCCGGACGTGCATGGAGGACTCGATGGTGGTGGTGAGGCGCCGGGTGATCTCGTCGAGGTCGAGCAGGCTCGACATGGAGCGGGCCAGCGTGCGCATTGCTTGGACGTAGTCGGAGCGCTCGCGAAAGAACGTCCGATCCACCGCACGGCGCACCCGCTCGCGCAAGGGGTTGAAGAGCAGCGCCACCAGGAACATGAAGCCGGCCGAGAACCAGGGCGAGCGCGTGAGATCGGCCTGGGCCAGCAGCGCGTTGGCCGAGGCCAGGAGCAAGGCGTAGGCGCCGGTGATCAGGCCGGCCAGCCCCGTGTAGATCACCGAGCGCCGGATCACCACGGTGGCGTCGAAGAGGCGGTAGCGCACGGTGGCGTAGGCGATGGCGGCCGGGTAGAGCAGCACCAGGGCCGAGCCCACCTGGGGGTCCACCGGCCCCTCGTAGAGGAAGGAGAGCGGCCCCAGCATCAGGGTGAGCCAGCAGCCGAGTCCCAGACCGATGCCGAGCAGGAGCACGCCCGTCTGCTGGTTGACGAGCGGGGAGACGGCACGGCGGCGGGTGTCGAGCAGCGCCGCGATCTTGATCGGGAACGAGACGGCGGCCAGGGTGAGCTGGAACCCGAGCGCGGCCGGATAGAGCCAGCCGTCCGCGAGCCGTTCCGGGGCGAGCACGTAAGCGACACCGAAGACCACCGACAGCGTGATCCCCACCGCCCCCGCGCCCCGGTACAGGGCGGGGATGATCCGGCGCCGATCGAGCCAGGCCTCGCGGGCCGGGTTCACCGGATAGGTGAGGAAGACGATCCACCCGTGTACCGAGAGCAGCGTGGGCACGAAGCCGACGAGGGCGGCGCCGTACTTGTCGGGGCTCAGTGTCGCATCGGGCACCGCCACGTTCGACACGGCCCAGAGGCACATGTAGACGAGGAAGCGCCGGTTGGGCGCGGCGGCGGGGTTCTGGAGGTAGACGGCCACGCCCACCGCCAGCATGAGGGCGGAGACGAGGAAAAAGCCGCCGAAGTGGCCGAAGAGGGTGGCCCACGCGAGAGGCTGGGGCGCCAGATCCACCGCCAACCGCCGGCCGTCGCGCTCGACCTCGTAGTGGACGGGGCCGGCCGCCGCCCGCACGCGCGCCATGAGCGCGAGCGGCGACTGCCCATCCACGCCGACGACGCGGTCACCCCATCGTAGTCCGGCCGCCCGGGCCTCGGCCTCCACCGGTACGACATGGTAGTCGATGGCGAAGAAGAAACCCGGGTAGGGCCGGCCCACCTCGGCCGCGAGACCCACCCCCAGGCCGACCACCACCGCGAGGCTCACCGCGACGACCAGCGCGAATCGGCGATCCCAGCGCGCCATGCCTGCGCCCGATCATACGCTATACTCTCGCGTCGTGACCGGGCTCAGCGCGGTGTTCCGTCCTCGCGCCATCGCCGTGGTGGGCGCTTCCGACGATCCCGTCAAGATCGGGGGCCGGCCGCTCGCCTTCCTGCTCCGTCATGGCTACGCCGGGCGCGTCTTCCCGGTGAACCCCTCGCGCGCCACCGTGCAGGGTCTCCCCGCCTTCCCCTCGGTCGCCGCGATCCCGGAAGATGTCGACCTGGCCATCGTCGTGGTGCCGGCCGAGCGCGTCGAGGAATCGCTCGAGGCCGCGGCGGCGAAGGGCATCACGGCGGCCATCGTGTTCAGCAGCGGGTTCGCGGAGGTGAGCGACGCCGGCCGCGCCGCGCAGGCGCGCCTGCGCGCGCTGGCCGAGCGCACGGGCCTGCGCATCATCGGGCCCAATTGCCAGGGCTTCGCCCACCTCCCCTCGCGTCTCGTCGCGACCTTCGCCTCGCCGTTCCTCGAGCCGGGTCTGGCGACGGGTCCGATCGCGATGGTGAGCCAGAGCGGGGCGATGGCGGGGATGATCTACGAGATGGCGCGCGCGGCCGGCCTGGGGCTCAACTACTGGGTGAGCACCGGCAACGAGGCCGACGTGCAGGCGGCCGAGATCCTGGGGGAGGTCGTCGAAGACCCGGAGACGCGCGTGGCCTGCTGCTATCTCGAGGACGTCAAGGACGCGGTCCGCTTCCGCGAGGCGCTGGCGCGGGCCCACCGGGCGGGCGTGCCGGTCTTCGTGCTGAAGTCGGGCCGCACCGCGGTGGGCCGCCGCGCGGCCTCGTCGCACACCGGTGCGCTCGCGGGCGAGGACGCGGTTTACGACGCGGTCTTCGCGGACTGGGGCGCGATCCGCTGCGCCGACCCCGCGGAGCTGCTGGCCCTGCCCCAGGCCTTCCTGCGCTACCGGGACGCCGGACGGCGTGTGGCCATCCTCTCGAACTCGGGCGGGCTCGGCGTGCTCTCGGTCGATCTCTGCGTGGACCTGGGGCTGGTCCCGGCAGAGTTCACGACGGAGACCACGGCGAGCCTCCGCGCCGCCCTGCCCGACTTCGCGGCCGCCGCGAACCCGGTGGACCTCACCGCCCAGATGCTCACCGACCCCGCGATGCTGACGCGCGTGCTGCCCGCGCTCGAGGCCGATCCCGGGGTGGACGCGATCGTCTTCCAGATCGCGCTGCTCGGCGCGGCGACCGACCTCGGCCGGCTCGTCGCGGACGTGGCGCACGTCGCCCAGCGGACACCCAAGGTCGTCGCGGTGAGCTGCCCACAGCGGCCCGTAGTGGACGCCTTCCGCGCCGGCGGCGTGCTCGCCTTCGACGACGCCAGCGTGGCCCTCCGCTCGCTGGCCTGCCTCGCCCGGGCGACGGAGCGACGCCCGCGCTGGCTCGCGCGCACGACGGCGGGCCCGGCGCCCCCGCCCGCCGCGCCGCCCCTGCCCGCCGGTCGGACCCCGCAGCAATTCCTCAACGAGTGGGAGAGCCAGCGGCTCCTCGCGCCCTTCGGGCTGCCGCTGGTGGACACGGTGTTCGTCACCGCCGGCGCGGCGGCGCCCGACGCGGCCGACCAGCTCGGCTATCCGGTCGTGGTGAAGGTCTGCGCCGCCGCCTTGCCCCACAAGTCGGACGTAGGCGGCGTGGCACTCGGGCTGCCGGACCGCGCCGCGGTCGCGGAGGCCTGCCGCCGCATCGAGGCCGACGTGCGCGCGCGGGCGCCGGGCGTCGCCCTCGAGGGCTTCGTGATCCAGCGCCAGGCCCGCGGCGTGCTGGAGCTGGCGCTCGGCGTGAAGACCGATCCGGTGTTCGGCCCGGTGGTCCTGGTGGGTTCGGGCGGCGTGCTGATCGAGGTGCTGCGCGACTTCCGGCTGCTGCTGCCGCCGATCGACGCGGCCGCAGCCGAGGAAGCGCTCCGCGCGCTGCGGATCGGGGCGCTATGGGACGGCGTGCGCGGCGGCGCGCCGCTCGACCTGCCCGCGGCCGTCGACCTCCTCCGCCGCCTCGGCGAGGCTGCACGCGGGCTCGGCGCGACCATCGCCGAGATCGACCTGAACCCGGTCTTGGTGGGCCGGCGCGGCGAGGGCGTCACGATCCTCGACGCCCTCGTCCGCCTCTAACTGGCAGCCCTTTTCAGCCGCCTGCCAGCGCGGCGGCCCCCGCGACGGCGCACTCGTGGTCTTGCTCGCCGGTGCCGCCGCCGCAGCCGATCGCCCCGATCACCCGGCCTTTCACCACGATGGGCACCGCACCGGGGCTCGCGAGAATCTGGCCGGGGATCGCGCCCGACACGTGGGCCCAGAACGCGCCGCCCTTCTGGACGCGCTCGGCCAGCTCGGCGGTGGACATTCGGAAGTTCGCGGCGGCCACCGCCTTGGCCCGGGAGGTCTCCGGGGTGAAGAACCCGGTCCCGTCGCCGCGGGCGCACAGCACGAGCCGCCCCGCCTCGTCCACCACCGTGATCGTCATCGCGGTGCCCAGCGCCTTGGCCTTCTCTCGCGCGGCGCGCGCCGCGCGCTCGGCCATCTCGAGTGTCAGCTCGATCATGACGGGTCACCTTTCTCGAATCGTGCGTGTGGGAATCGTGCGATCGCGCGAGCATCTAATCCCGGCCCGCGCGACGTGTCAACGGCTCTCGGGCGTCCGAGCCGACGGAATTCGGGCCGGCGGATGACGAATCCGGCGGCCCGCCCGACCCGCAGACTATAGGTGGGGCTCGAGCCGCCGCCGTGTCGCAGGGAAAGTGCTTGAAAGGATGACACTCGATACCCTATGCTGGCGCGTGGTGCGCTCTGGCACTTGGCTTGCTCGCAGGCTGCCGGGGCCGCGTCGGCCTCGCCCAGCGAGCCCATGACTCACGCCAGCCAGAACTTGAGAGGGAGAGCGACGGTGCGCTTCGGATTCGGCATGCGACAGGCGGCGCTCCTAGTGATCGTCTTGGCGATGGCCTTCGGAGGCTGCGGGACGCTGTCGGGCGGCCTTCAGAGCGAGTCGCTGCTCGCGGCCACCAGCGCGCGGTCGACGGAGCCGACGGACCCGGCCGATCCGGTCGCCGCCGCGCTCGCCCCCGACCAGCAGCCGACCGGCGCCGCCGTCGAGCCGCGCATCGGTGAGCAGATGCTGGCCGCCACGGTGTCTTTCTCCCCGGCGTCCTTCGAGCCGATCCGGCCGGGCTCGCAGCCCTCCTACCTGGTCGCCGCGGTGGCGCCGCTGCTCAGCCAGGTGAGCGGACCCCTGCTGGCACAGACACGCGCGGCCGACCCGGTCGTGCCCTCGGAGAGCGTCCTCGAGGAGTACGATCCGTGGGAGCCGTTCAACGAGAAGATGTTCTCGTTCAACTACAACATGGACAAGTACGTGCTGAAGCCGGTCGCCAAGGGCTACAACTTCGTGATGCCGGACCGGCTGCAGCAGATGATCGACAGCGGCTTCGACAATCTCCTGGTCGTCCAGCGCGTGGTCAACAACCTCTTGCAGTGGCGCCCGGTGGGGGCGGGCGCCGAGGTGGGTCGCTTCCTGATCAACAGCACACTCGGGATCGGCGGCCTCTTCGACATCGCCAAGCAGGAGTTCGGGCTGCAGAAGACCCGGGCCGACTTCGGGCAGACCCTGGGGATCTGGGGCCTCGGCCCCGGGCCCTTCCTGGTGCTACCATTCCTGCCCCCGCTCACCGTGCGTGACGGCATCGGCACCGCGGTCGACGGCGCCATGGACCCGCTCAGCTATGTGCTCCCGTTCATCTGGACCCGGCTCGGGATGAAGGTGGGCAACGCCATCAACGACCGGTCGCTGAACCTGGATCTCTACCAGGGCTTCGAAGAGACCACCGTCGATCTCTACAGCGCGGTACGGAACGGGTACCTGCAGCGCCGGGAGAACCTGATCAAGGGACCGGCGCCGTATTAACCTCGGAGGGGGCCCAGAGGCCCCCTCCGAGACCTCCCCCGAACAGCGGGATTGCGCCGGCGAAAGCCGGCGCTCGAAGCGGTTGACCTTCTCGTAGGCGTCTCCGCGGCACCTTTGCAGTTCTTCCCTCCCCTCAACTCATTGCTCGCAAGGGCGCCCGCGTGTGACGCGATGCGTGCAAATCGCCGCTCCGTGTTTTTTTGTTGACAGGGCTTCGAGGGGCGCAATATGTTGGGGTCCGTTTTCGAACACATACTAGATATATGAACTTTCGTTCACACCGGCCGGTTCCGAGACCTGACGCGCAAGCGTCGCCCCAGCCCGCCTTCCCGGTCTGAAGCAGTCCGTGTCCATGCATCGAGCAGCGGTCGAGGTTTGGTCAGCGCTTTCCAGGAGGAGCTCATGCGAGTAGCCCGGCGGTTCACCAAGGAAGGCCAGAGTCCCTACGCGGGGATCCAGTTCGACCAGCGGGTCTCGGAGATCAAGAATCCCGACGGCTCCACGGTCTTCCGCCAAGATGGGATCTCGGTGCCGTCCGGGTGGTCCGCGGTGGCCACGGACATCCTGGCCCAGAAGTACTTCAGGAAGTCGGGCGTGCCGCAGTACGCCCCCGACGGCAAGCCCCTCCTCGATCGTGACGGACGCCCCCTGCTCGGAGGCGAGCGGGACGCCCGGCAGGTGTTCCACCGCCTGGCGGGCTGCTGGATGCACTGGGGGGAGAAGTATGGCTATTTCGACACGCCCTCCGACGCCCGCTCCTTCTACGACGAGCTCTGCTACATGCTGGCCGGCCAAGTGGCGGCCCCGAACTCGCCGCAGTGGTTCAACACCGGGCTGCACTACGCCTACGGTCTCACCGGCCCGGCCCAGGGCCATCACTACGTCGACCCGGACACCGGCATCCTCACCCGGGCCAGCTCGGCCTACGAGCGCCCGCAGCCGCACGCCTGCCAGCCGTACCACGCCCTGGTCTCGACTCCCGACGGGCCCATCCCCATCGGCCAGATCGTGAGCAAGAGCCTGATCGGGCTGGAGATCTACGACGGCCGTGACGAGGGCGCGGGCACCACCCGGGTGGTCGCGGTCAAGGAGAACGGCGAGAAGGCGGTGTTCCGGATCGAGCTCCGCAACGGCGTCGCCGTCGAGGCGACCGGCGACCATCTGGTGTACGCGATCACCAACGGCGTCGGCGCGTGGCGCCGGGTGGACGAGGTGGAGCCGGGCGCCGCCCTGCGCCTGTCCACGCGGACCGAGGTGCGGCAGGCCTCGCACAACGGCGACGTGGACGAGGCCGCGCTGGTGGGGTGGTTACAGGCCGACGGCTTCGTGGGCCAGGATGGGCTGGGCGGAGACCACAGCCTGGCCGTCGAGTTCACCACCATCGACAAGGACGAGCTCGACTTCATCGTCGAGCGGGTCCACCGCGTGTTCGAGGGCGTGCACTATCACGTCCGCTCGATGGAGACGCGCACCCCGGGGCTCGACATCCACCGCATCCGCCTGTATGGCGAGCGGCTGCGCCCCTTCGTGGACAAGTACGGCCTGCTCCGCTCGAGCGCCGACCACGTGGTACCGGCGGCCATCCTGCGATCCGGCCGCGAGGCCCAGACCGGCTACCTGCGCGCGCTCTTCCAGGCCCAGGGCACGGTGCGCCTGCGCTCCTACTGGGCGCGCCTGGCCGACATCACGCTGACCACCACCTCCGGCGGGCTGGCCCACGGCGTCCAGGCGCTGCTGCTCAACCTCGGCATCTACGCGCGCATCGGGCGGGGCGCGGAGACGCGGGAGACCCGCCGCACGCCCCACGTGGTCTCCATCGTCCACGCGGAGGCGCGGGCGCGCTTCCGGGAGATGATCGGCTTCCTCTCCGAGGACAAGCGCCAGAAGCTCGAGACGGCCTGCTCGCCGCAGTTCGCGGGCAAGCGCCTGGCCGCCTTGAGAGACGAGACGGTGGTGCGTCTGGAATGCGTGGGCGTGCAGCCGGTCTACGACATCCAGACCGAGAGCGGGCAGTACCTCTCCAACAACGTGATCGTCCACAACTGTTTCATCCAGTCGGTGGCGGACGACCTGGTCAACGACGGCGGCATCATGGATCTGTGGACGCGCGAGGCCCGCATCTTCAAGTACGGCTCGGGCAGCGGGACCAACTTCTCCAATCTGCGCGGCGAGAACGAGCCCCTGTCCGGCGGGGGGAAGTCCTCCGGCCTGATGTCCTTCTTGCGGATCGGCGATCGGGCGGCCGGGGCCATCAAGTCGGGGGGTACCACCCGGCGCGCCGCCAAGATGGTGATCCTCAACCTCGACCATCCGGACATCCTGAACTTCATCCGCTGGAAGGTGGTCGAGGAGCAGAAGGTGGCCGCGCTGGTGACGGGCTCGCGGCTCACCAAGCGACGGCTCCAGGCGGTGCTGGGCGCGGTCCGCACCCCGGCCGGCCTCGAGGCCGATCCGCGCAAGAACCCGGCCCTCCGCTCGGCGGTGCGGGAGGCGCGCGCGGCCATGGTGCCTGAGGGCTACGTCCAGCGCGTGCTCCAGCTGGCGGGCCAGGGCGTACGTGAGCTCGACTTCCCGGAGTACGACACCGACTGGGACAGCGAGGCCTACTACACCGTCTCCGGGCAGAACTCCAACAATAGCGTGCGGGTGCCCAACGCGTTCTTCGACGTGCTCGCGCGGAAGGGCCAGTGGGATCTGCGGCGTCGCACCGACGGCAAGAGCGCCGGCTTCGTGCCCGCCGAGCAGATCTGGGACGAGATCGCGCATGCGGCGTGGGCCTGCGCCGATCCCGGCGTGCAGTACGACACCACCATCAACGAGTGGCACACCTGCCCGGAGGACGGGCGCATCAACGCCAGCAACCCGTGCGTCACCGGCGACACGCTCGTGGGGACCGCGGAGGGCTGGCGGCGCATCGACGTCCTGGTGGGCAAGACCGCCCGCATCATCGGATCGGACGGCCAGCCGCATCTCGTGAGCCGGATCTTCCCGACCGGCCACAAGCCCGTGTTCGATCTGCGCACACGCCTCGGCTACCGGGTGCGGATCACCGGCGACCATCGGGTGCTCACGGTGGGTCGCGGCGACGTGGCGGTGGCCGAACTGACCGCGGGCAACCGGGTCGTGCTCCAGGGGTCCGGCTTCGGCCGCAGGAGCCTCGCGACCAACCTGGCCCTGGGGATCGGGGTGGCGGTGGCCGAAGGCTACCTCACCCACTCGGTCATCAACGGGCGGGCGCAGGAGTCTCTGGTGCTCACGACGGACGCGGGCGAGTCCTCGATGCTGGCCGCCATCGCGGGCGCGGTCAACGCCGAGCGGACCGCGCTGCAGGCGGTGGGCGGCGTGGGGCGGCAAGGCGGCAGTGGCGTCACGCGCAGCGCGGCCACCGCGCGGCTCGCCCTGAGCGAAGCGGCGGTGGTGGACGGCTTCCGCGAGTTCGCGATCCTCGACGAGGGCGCGCTGAACATCCGCTTCGGCCCCGCCGTCTTCGAGCTGGACCGGCCCGCCCTGGCCGCGGTGCTCCGCGGGCTGTTCACCGCCGACGGCGCGGTGGCCAACTACGGGGAGGGCGAGCAGTCGCGCTATGTCTCGCTCGACTCGACCTCGCTCGAGCTGCTCCAGCAGACCCAGCTCCTCCTGCTCGCCTTCGGCATCAAGTCGCGGCTCTACGAGGACACGCGGCCCGCCGAGGCTGACCCGACCCGGCCGCATCCCATGCACTCGCTCCGGATCAGCCGGGTCTCGCGGGTGCTCTTCGAGCAGGAGATCGGCTTCCACGCCGAGAGTCCGAAGGCCGCCGCCCTCGCCCGGGTCAACGGCGAGGAGCCGGCCACCGGCGAAGACCTCACCGACGAGGTGGCGGCCATCGAGCCGGCGGGAGAGGCGGACGTCTTCGACCTGACCGAGGAGGTCACCCATCACTTCGTCGCGGGCGGGCTCGTCGTGCACAACTGCTCGGAGTACCTGTTCCTCGACGACACCGCCTGCAACCTCGCCTCCATCAACCTGGTGAAGTTCCTGCGCGAGGACGGCGGCTTCGACGTCGACGGCTTCCGCCACGCCTGCCGGCTGTGGACGACGGTGCTCGAGATCAGCGTGCTCATGGCGGCCTATCCGAGTCCGGCCATCGCGCAGAGGAGCTGGGACTTCCGCACCCTCGGCCTGGGCTACGCCAACATGGGCACGGTGCTCATGCGGCGTGGGATCCCTTACGACTCGCCCGAGGCGGCCGCCATCTGCGGCGCGCTCACCGCCACCATGTGCGGCGAGGCCTACGCGACCTCCGCGGAGATGGCGCGCGATCTCGGCCCCTTCCCCGGCTACCAGCGCAACCAGGCCCACATGCTCCGGGTGATGCGCAACCACCGGCGCGCCGCCTACAACGCGGTGCCGTCGGAGTACGAGGGGCTCAGCATCACGCCCACCGGCGTCGATCCCGCCCGCTGCCCGGCCCCGCTGCTCCAGGCGGCGCGCGAGACCTGGGACCGCGCGGTGGGACTCGGCGAGCAGTTCGGCTACCGCAATGCCCAGGTCACGGTGCTGGCTCCCACCGGCACCATCGGTCTCGTCATGGACTGCGACACGACCGGCATCGAGCCGGACTTCGCGCTCGTGAAGTTCAAGAAGCTGGCGGGGGGCGGCTACTTCAAGATCATCAACCAGAGCCTGCCCCCGGCCCTGGAGACGCTCGGCTACAGCCGGGCCGAGATCGACGACATCGTGGCCTACTGCGTCGGGCACAAGACGCTCGGCTCGGCCCCCGCCATCAACCACGAGACGCTCCGGGCCAAGGGCTTCGACGACGCGGGGATCGAGCGCGTCGAGGCGGCGCTGGAGACGGCCTTCGACATCACCTTCGCCTTCAACGCGTGGACGCTCGGCGACGGCTACATCGCCTCCCGGCTCGGCCTCAACGAGGCCCAGCTCGCCGAGTGGAACGGCAACCTGCTCCGGGCGCTCGGCTTCTCCGCGTCCGAGATCGAGGCGGCCAACGACCACTGCTGCGGCGCCATGACGGTGGAGGGCGCGCCGCATCTCAAGGGCCCCCACCTGCCCATCTTCGATTGCGCCAACCGCTGCGGTAAGAAAGGCACGCGCTTCATCGCCACCGAGGCCCACATCCGGATGATGGCGGCGGCCCAGCCCTTCATCTCGGGCGCGATCAGCAAGACCATCAACATGCCGCAGGACGCCACCATCGAGGACGTCAAGTGGGCCTACGACCTGTCCTGGCGGGGCATGCTCAAGGCGGTCGCCCTCTACCGCGATGGCTCCAAACTCTCGCAGCCGCTCAACTCCACGACGGACGAGGAGGAGGAGAAGGCGGTCGCCGCGGACGTGGAGGCGGTGGCCGAAAAGATGACCGAACGGGTGGTGACCCAATACCTGCGCGAGCGGCACCGGCTGCCCGATCGGCGCTCGGGCTACACCCAGAAGGCGGTGGTGGGCGGCCACAAGGTCTACCTCCGTACCGGCGAGTACCCGGACGGCACGGTCGGCGAGATCTTCCTCGACATGCACAAGGAAGGGGCGGCCTTCCGCTCCCTCATGAACTGCTTCGCCATCGCCATCTCGCTCGGCCTGCAGCACGGCGTGCCGCTGGAGGAGTTCGTCGACGCCTTCGTCTTCACCCGATTCGAGCCCAACGGCATGGTGAAGGGCAACGATCGCATCAAGATGTCGACCTCGGTGATCGACTATGTCTTCCGCGAGCTGGCCATCACCTACCTCGGGCGCACCGATCTTTCGCACGTGCCCGAGGAGGACCTGCGGGCCGACGCCATCGGCAGCAAGCCCGGCGAGGGTCCGGTGGCGGCCGCGCCGGCGCCGGCGCCCGCGGTGATCCCGGCCTCCGAGCCCGCTCCCGTGGCGCGACCCGCTACCCCACCGCCTCCGGTGCGCGCGGTCGTCCCCATGAGCGGGGGCAGCGGGCCGGTGGCAGCACTGAAGGCGCTCTCGGCGTCCGAGATGGCGCGGCTCAAGGGCTACGAGGGCGATCCGTGCGGCGACTGCGGCCAGTTCACCATGGTGCGCAACGGCACCTGCCTCAAGTGCATCACCTGCGGCACTACCACCGGCTGCTCATGATGTGGCGCGGGGTGAGCGCGTACGGAGGACTTGACCGGCCGGTGTGAGGCGAGATGACCTGTCGGAGGCCGGCGAGCGACGGACTGCCTAGTGCACCTCGACCTTCACCAGAGTAGTCCGATAGAACCGGCGCATGTTGTCGAAGTCGGCGTCCTTCGCGGCGATGAAACGCAGAAGCGCCGTCTCCTTGAGAACGGCGGCGCTCGCCTCCAGCACCTTCACCCCCTCCGGGTCATCGGCCATCTGGAGGAACGCCTCCCGCACCGCGCTGACCTTCTTGGCCGGGACGGAAGGGTGAGCCGAGAGGGCCAGGCTCAGATAGGCCTCAGAGCTCCAGAGCACCCGGTAGGCGACGTGCTCACGCTGGGCGAAGGCGCGCATCACCTCGGCATTCACGCCGGCGGCGATGGTGCGTCCGGCCTTCAACTGTCCCATCGCGCCTTCCTGGTTGCCCGCGAAGAGCGGCTTGACGTGAATCCCCTTGCGCAGCAGGGCGTCCATGGGGAGGTGATATCCCAGGAACGCGGCGGTGTGCGGGAAGGTCATTTCCTTCCCCTGCAGGTCGTCCAGCGAGCGAATCGGGGAGTTCTCCAGGACCACGATCTGACCCTTGCCGGGGTCTTCTTTCGGACGCGCAAAGACCCGATATCCGATCGCTTCGTGCTCCTTGATGAAGTTGTGATTGGAGTAGAGGAAATCCAGCTCGCCGCGCCCGACCATATCGGTGTGCTCGGGACCCGTGCGGGCGACTTTCAGGTGAAGCGGCACCCCGCTTCGCTCTGAGACGTAGCTCAAAATCGGATTCCAGAATTGCGCGGTCAAGGTCGGGCTGCGGTGGCTGATGACGCCGAACGAGAACGGCTCGCTCTGCGAATCCGACCAGCCGCGTGTCCCGGGAGCCAGGAGCAACAAGACGCTGAGCGAGGCGGCGCGGAACGACCGCTTCATAGCCCTTTGAGCTTGACACATCACTATTTACGGCGCCATCGAGAGGGAAGGCGCCCTCCGAGCGAGGGACTTTCGCGATGACCACCCGCTGGCCGGAGGCCCGCGCCCCCCGCGGCATGGTGGCCACCCCGCATCAGCTCGCCACGCAGTCCGGCCTGGCCGCCCTGCGGGCCGGCGGCAACGCGCTGGACGCGGCCATCGCGGCGGCGGCCACCGTCGCGGTGGTCTACCCACACATGAACGGCCTGGGCGGCGACAACGTGTGGCTCGTCTACGACGCCGGGCGCCAGAGTCTGCGCGCGCTCTGTGCCATCGGCCGGGCCGCCCGCGCCGCCACCATCGACTGGTACGCGGCGCGCGGCATCACCGGCACCCTGCCCACGCGCGGGGGGCCGGCGGCCCTGACCGTCCCCGCGGTCGTGGACGGCTGGTGGCAGGCACACGAGTACAGCCGAACCACCATGGGCTCGCGGCTGCACTGGAAGTCGCTGCTCGGCGACGCGCTCCTCTACGCGCAGGAGGGCTTCGCGGCCTCCGACGGTCAGCGCACGCCACCCCCGCGGGAGCCCGATCTCTTCGGCGAGCGGGCCCCCGACGTCATCCGTCACGGTCTCTGGCCCCTCTATCATCCGGACACGCTGCGCCGCGGTCCCCTCGTGCAGCGCGATCTGGCCCGCACGCTCGAGGCGGTGCGCGACGGGGGCGCCGAGGCTTTCTACCGGGGCGACGTCGCCCGGCGCCTCGTGGCGGCCGCGGCCGCGGCGGGCAGCCCGCTCGCGCTCGAGGATCTGGCCGAGCAGCGGGCGGACTGGATGGAGCCGCTGCGCATCCCCTACGCGGAGGGGCACGTGGCAACCGTCCCGCCCCCCACCCAGGGGCTCTCCGCGCTGGCCGTGCTCGGCATGACCGAGCGCTTCGACATGGCGACGCTGCCCGAGGCCGACTACGTCCACGTCCTCGTCGAGGCGACCAAGCTCGCTTTCGAGGATCGCGACCGGTATCTGACCGATCCGGCCTTCATGCGCGTCCCATCCTCCGAATTGCTCGAGGCCGACCGGCTCCAGGCCCGCGCGCGCCTGATCTCTCGCGAGCGCGCGCGGACGCCCCAGCCCGCGGGGGCCGTCGGCGGTGACACCGTCGCGCTGGTCACCGCCGATCGGGAGGGCAACGCGGTCTCGCTCATCCAGTCGCTCTACTTCACCTTCGGCGCGGGGCTGATGGCGGGCGACACCGGGGTGGTGTTGCAGAACCGCGGCTCGTTCTTCTCGCTCGATCCCGGCCACGTCAACGCGCTGGCCCCGGGCAAGCGCACGATGCACACGTTGATCCCGTCGATGTATCTCGAGGGCGGCCACCCGCGCTTCGTCTACGGCGCCATGGGGGGCGAGGGCCAGCCGCAGACGCAGGCGGCCATCCTCACGCGCCGGCTCTTCCGGCGCCTCGGGCCGCAGGCCGCGATCGAGGCCCCGCGCTGGCTCTACGGCCGCACCTGGGGCGCGGCGTCACGGACGCTGAGCCTCGAGGGCCGCTACCCGACGGAGCTGGCGGGAGCCCTCGAGAGTCGCGGACACGAGGTCGCGGTCGCGGCAGAATGGGACGACCTCTTCGGCCACGCGCACTGCATCTGGATGGCGCCGGAGGGCGGATTCGTCGCAGGGTCGGACCCGCGGGCGGACGGAGGGGCCCTGGGGTATTAAGGGCCTTCCCTCCCTATACCCCTCTCCCCTCCGGGGAGAGGGCAGGGTGAGGGGCAAGGGTCAGATGTTGCCGCCGGCCAGCGCCTTGTAGAGCTCGACGCCGACCTGCGAGAGGTCGGAGCGCGTCTCGACCGGCAACCCTGCGCTGATCCATGCGCCGAGCCCGCCCTTCAAGATCCGCACGTCCTTGAAGCCCTGCTTCCTGAGGTCGCGCGCCACCCGGGCGCTGGTCTCTTCGTCGGGTCAGGTGCAGTAGGCCACCACTGTCCGCGTCATGTCGAGATCGAGGCCGGCCAGGCTCCCGGTCAGATCCTCGGGCGCCACGCGCAGCGAGTCGCGGATCTTGAGCGGGAGCTGCTCGTAGGCGTCGGCGCGGCGCGCGTCGAGGATGATCGGGGCCTTACCGCCCTCCATCAGGCGCACCACTTCGGAGGGGTGCACGCGGTAGCGGTTCTTGTTCCAGCGATGCAGCCACTGGCCGCCGAATCCTCCCGCGCTCACGAGCGTCACCCCGATGGCCACCCAGAACCACGGGAAGGGCTTGGGCGGCGGGTTCTTCACCTTCTCCCGGGCCTCCGCCAGGTAGCGCCGGACGTCGGGCAGGCCCGGGTGGAGCTTGTCCGCCTCCTCGAAGCGCCGCAGGGCACCCGTCCAGTCCTCGGTGAAGAAGGCGCTGAGACCGGCGTACCATGCGTCGTTGAACTTGCTCGGGCCATTGAGCTTGACGGGGGTGCCGCGCACGAAGTCCGTCACCGCCGCCGATGGGATGAGGAAGTTGAAGCCCTGCACGATGCTGCCCTCGGGCCCGGGAGCCACCGACACGAAGGTCAGCACGCCGACGACACTGCCGCGGTCATTCACGGCCGGCCCGCCCGAGTTCCCAAACGTGGCGGGCGCGTCGGTCTGGATGATCGGGTTATTGCTCTCGTCCATCTGGAGCCCGGACACGGCGCCGTTGGTCACGGAGGCCTGGACCATGGTCGATTTGCTGAGCAGCTCGTGGGTGAGCACCACGCCGGGGAAGCCGATGATGTGAACGGGGTCGCCGATCTGGGCGCTCCTCGAGTCGGCGAGGAGGAGGATCGGGAAGGTGTCCCCCGGGACCTTGAGCAGGGCCAGGTCGCGGGCGGACGACGTGCTCACCGGCGGGCTGTACTTCTTGACCTCGGCCTTGAGTTGACCTTTGGCGGTGACCACGAAGATCTGGCGCTGCAGGTTGACCTTGACGGTGGGCAGCACCGTGTCCAGCAGCTTCCGCTTGGCCGCCTCCTCGGCTGCCGGGTCATCGCCCGGCTGCAGCCCCCTTCGCTTCAGCACCCCGGGCAGGCAGGCGGTCGTCACCGCCCGCTGGGCCTGCTGGTTGGCCAGCCAGCGCGGCGGCTCGTGAGCCGGCTGGACCACGTGGCCGTTGGTGATCAGCCAGCCGTCCGCGTCGAGGAACCAGCCGGTCCCGGTTTCCCGGAAGACGGGCGGGGTGACCTTGACGGGCCCGGCGCCGCAGTCCAGCGTGACCTCGGAGGCCACCTCGGCCACGACCAGCACCACAGCCGGCGTGGCCCGGAGCAGCGCTTCCTGGAGGGTGAGGGACCTCTGGGCGAGGACAGGCGCGGGGAGGCCGGCCATCGTCATGACGAGGGCAGCCACGAACAGCGTCAGACGCAGTATCATAGGCCCACTGCAGGGCATTCTACACCGAAGACAGGAGCCATGAGCCGTCAGATCGGGGAAGTGCCGACCAGGACATTCGAGCCCGGCACCGTCATCTTCCGAGAGGGTGACGACGCCAAGGGCGAGGCCTTCATGGTCCACATGGGTCGGGTGGAGTTCCGCCAGCGGATCGGCGGCGAGGAGCGCCTGCTCCGGACCTTGACCAAGGGTGATCTCTTCGGCCACATCGCGCTCTTCCGCAACGCGCCGCGCTCGGCCACCGCGATCGCCGCCGACGCGGTCACTCTGATGGTCATTTCCGCCAACCGGCTCGAGCACCTGGTGCGGGCGAATCCGGCGCTCGCGGTGGCGCTCATCCGCGACCTGGCCGCGATGATGCTCTCCGCGGAGGACCGCCTGCGCGAAGCCGAGAACAAGCAGGCGAAGCAGTAGCGCTCAGGCCGCGGCGAGGCCGAAGGTCTCGGCCGCGACGGCCGCCACGTGGCGGCCGATCGCGAGCGACGCGGTGGCCGCCGGCGAGGGCGCGTTGACCACGTGCACGGCGCCCGGGGTCACGCTGATCTTGAAGTCGTCCACCAGCGAGCCGTCCGGCGCGACCGCCTGCGCCCGCACCCCCGCCCCGCCCCGCTCGAGATCGCCGCGCGCGATCTCCGGCACCAGCTTCTGGAGCGAGCGCACGAAGGCCGCCTTGCTCGCCGAGCGGTACATTTCATAGGCCCCCACCCGCCAGTACTTTCGCGCCATGTGCCAGAACCCGGAGTAGCCGAGGGTGCCGAGGAATTCGCCGGGGCGCACCGTCCCGAGCGAATAGCCCTCCCGCGCGAAGGCGAGCACCGCGTTCGGGCCCGCCTCCACGTCGCCGTGGATGGTGCGGGTGAAGTGCACGCCGAGGAACGGGAACTCGGGATCGGGCACCGGGTAGATCAGGCCGCGCACGAGCGACCGCCGCTCCGGACGCAGCATGTAGTACTCGCCGCGGAACGGGATGATGCGCACCTCCGGCGTCACGCCCATCAGCGCGGCCGCGCGGTCGGAGTGGAGCCCGCCGCAGTTGACGAGGTACCGCGCATCCACCGCGCCCTGCGCGGTGTCCAGGGTCAGCCCGCTCCCCTGCCGCCGCACGGCGGTGACGCGGGCGCCGGTGAGGATCCGCCCACCGCGCTGCTGGATCAGGTCCGCCATCTTGCCCGCCACCTGGACGTAGTCCACGATGCCGGTCTCGGGCACGTGGATCGCGCGCACCGCGCGGCAGTTCGGCTCGTACTCCCGCACTTCCTCGGCGGTGAGCATCTTGAGCCCGCTGAGGCCGTTGGCCTGGCCGCGCTCGTAGATGTTCTGCAGCCTCGGCAGCTCGCGCTCATCGGTGGCCACGATGACCTTGCCGCAGGCCTCCCACTTGATGCCGTGGGTGTCGCAGAACTGCTTCATGCGACGGGCGCCCTCCACGCAGGTCCGCGCCTTCAGCGAGCCGGGCTTGTAGTAGATGCCGGAGTGGATGACGCCGCTGTTGTGGCCGGTTTGGTGCGAGGCGATCTTCACCTCCTTCTCCAGCATGATCAGGCGGAGGCGCGGATTGGCCTCGGTGAGGGCCAGCGCGGTGGCGAGACCGACGATGCCTCCCCCGATGATCGCGAGATCGGCGCTCTGAGTCACGGCGGCAAGAATACCATCCCGGGGGCTATTCGAGCTCGAGCGTGATCGGGCAGTGGTCCGAGCCCAAGACCCCGGGCAGGATCGCGGCGGCGCGCACTCGGGCTCGGAGCTCGTCGGAGACGAAGAAGTAGTCGATGCGCCAGCCGATGTTCCGGGCCCGCGCGTTCGACTTCATGTCCCACCAGGTGTAGTGACCCGACTCGGCGGTGAAGATCCGGAAGGTGTCGTGGTAACCCGCGGCGACGAAGCGGGCCACCCACTCCCGCTCCGCGTCCAGGAAGCCCGAGGTCTGCGCGTTCTCCTTCGGGCGGGCCAGGTCCAGCTCGGTGTGGGCGGTGTTGACGTCGCCGCAGACCACCACCCCTTTGCCGCGCTTGCGCAGCGTCTCCGTGAAGGTGAGGAAGGCCTCGTAGAAGGCGAGCTTGTGCTGGACCCGTTCCGGACTCATCCCTCCGTTGGGGAAGTACACGTTGAAGAGGTGGAAGTCGGCGAGCTCGGTGTGCACGAGGCGGCCCTCGCGGTCGAGCACCGGTGAGTCGCAGATCGTGCTCACCGCGAGCGGCGGCGCTTTCGCGTAGGTGACCACGCCGCTATAGCCCTTGCGCTCGGCGAAGCACCACTGGCTCTCGTAGCCGAGGGGAGCCCGCATCTCGTCGGTGACCTGGTCGGCCTGGAGCTTGGTCTCCTGCACGCACACCACGTCGGCGGCCTGGGCGGCCAGGAACTCAGGGAAGCCCTTCTTCCACGCCGCCCGCAGGCCGTTGACGTTCCAGGAAGCGAGCTTCACGGGCGGGCGCGATGATCCTCGGCGCGGTCCTCGGGGGCGTAGCCGACTGCCGCCCGCGCGTGCTCGAGGTCCCGGTAACCCCACTTGTTGTCGGAGGTGACGAAGAAGACGTCGAACCGCAGACTTTGGGGCGCGGCGAGGCAGCGCTCGACCATCTGGGCGATGTCGCGCCGGCTGCACCACACCGAGAACTCGCGGGGCTTCACCGGCCGGTCCTGCGCGCTCACGTGGCCGATACGCAGGCAGATCATCGACATGCCCGCGGTGTCCGCGAAATGCCGCGCGAGCGCCTCCCCCCAGATCTTGCTGCAGCCGTAGAGGCCGTGGGGTCGCGTCGGCGACTCGTGGGTGAGTACCGGCCACTCCGCGACCTCGTCGTAGCGGCCCGCGGTCAGGGCCGCGTACGGCTCGTCGCGCTCGATATTGCTCACGGTGGCGCCGCTGCTCGCGTAGACGACGCGCTTGACGCCGGCCCGCCGTGCCGCCTCGAAGACGTTGTAGGTGCCGACCACGTTGTCGCGCAGCACCGCCTCCCAGGGCGGGTTGGCCTGGACGTTGGCGGCCAGGTGCACCACCGCATCCACGTCGCGGAAGGCGGGAGCGATGGCGTCGAGGTCACCGATGTCCGCCCGATGGGTCTCCACGCCGGCCACCGGACGCCGGTTGAGCGCGCGCAGCGCCCAGCGTCCGTCGAGGCGACGGCGCACCGCCTCTCCGATGAGCCCGCTCATCCCGGTGATCAGCACCCGGCGCATGGCGACGACAATACCACGGCGCGCGGCGCGACTTGACCGCGCGATGACCCGCGGCTAGTATCCGCGACCGGGAGGATCACCGCCATGCTCGATCTCGGTCTCACCGGCAAGGTCGCCGTCGTCACCGGAGGCAGCGAGGGGCTCGGACGCGCCACCGCCATGCGGCTCGCCCAGGAGGGGGGCCACGTCGTGATCTGCGCGCGCCGCAAGGACGTGCTCGAGCGGGCGGCCGAGGCCATCCGCAAGCAGACGGGTGTTCAGGTCCTCGCCCAGGTCGCCGACGTCACCCGCCCCGCCGACGTGGAAGCGGTGGTGAGCGCGACCCTCGGGGCCTACGGGGGCGTGGACATTCTCGTGAACAACGCGGGCACCTCGTCCGCGGGGGCCTTCGAGAAGATCGACGACGCGACGTGGGAGGCCGACATCGAGGTCAAGCTGATGGCCGCGGTGCGCTTCTGCCGGCTCGTCATTCCCGAGATGAAGAAGCGCGGGGGCGGCCGCATCGTCAACGTGACCACGGTGGGCGGCAAGGTCCCCGCGGCCCGGGCCCTGCCCACGAGCGTGACCCGCGCGGCCGGCATCAACCTCACCAAGTCGCTCGCCAACGAGTACGCGCCCGACCACATCCTCGTGAACACGATCTGCCTAGGCCTGGTGAAGAGCGCCCAGTGGGAGCGGCGGGCCAAGGGCGGCGATTTGGACGGCTACTACCGCGAGGCGGCCAAGCGAGTTCCGGTAGGCCGCATGGGCGAGGCCGAGGAGTTCGCCGACCTCGTGGCATTCCTCGTCTCCGCCCGCGCGGCCTACATCACCGGGACCGCGATCAACTTCGACGGCGGCATGTCCGCCGCGTTCTGAGGGCACCTAGGGCTGCTGGATCGCGCTCAGCTTGAAGGCGCCTGGGCCGACCGGGCGCACGAAGGTCCAGTATTCCTCGAACTTCACGGGCTCCGTGCGGCTGCCCTCGAGCACCCGCGCACCGCTCTCGTCCGTGGTGTAGTCGAGCAGGCTCGCCAGGAAATGGACCGTGACGTAGTCCTGCCCGCTCTCCTGCCACGCCTCCGTGACTTCGGCGGATCGCACCGCGATGTTCTCGAGCCGGTTGATCTTGCGGTCGGCGCGCAGCCGGTCGCAGTCGCGCTGCAGCAGCCCCTGCATCTCGGGCGTGAGCAGTGACGACACGGTGGCCAGGTCGCGCGCCGTCCACGCGCCCTGGATCTTGAAGAAGATGTCCGAGGCGGTGTCCGAGAAACCGCGCGGGTCGAAGCCGCCATCCATCTGGCGAATGTGCCCGAGGCCGCGCTCGAGATCGGACGGCCCGGCCGGCGGCTCTATGGTGGCGGTGCCGCCCGAGGGCTGAGCGTCGTAGCCCGCCGCGGGCGCGGCGCCGTAGCCGCCGCCGGCCATCGCGTACCCGGAGGAGGCGTCCGCTTGCCGGCGCCGCATGTAGGAGATCGCGAACCACGCGAGGGCGCCGATGATCAGGATCTCCAGCAGCCCGATGCCGCCGCCGAAGCCACCCCCGGAGATCAGCCCGCCGAGCAGGCCGCCCAGGAGAAGGCCACCGAGCATCCCGCCCATCATGCCGCCCCATCCCGGCCGCTGCGGCGACTGGGTGACCGGCGGAGACGCCGGCTGGCTCGGGGAGACCGGGCTCGACGACGGTTGGGTCGGCGAAGAATAGCTGCGCGAGCCGCGGCTACCACCCGAGCTTCCTCCGCCCGCGCGGGCGCACGCTTCGGTCACATAGAGCAGCGGTGACAGCGCCAGTGCCACGAGGATAGCCAGAGCCACGGTTCGCTTCATTGCGCCCCTCCCCCTGATCAGCAGCGTCTCGACCTTTGGATGCCCGGCGACAGTATACGCGGAACTTTCCCCCGGCGCCCCGGTCTAAGGGGCAAATACCCCGCTTCGCGCGGGTCCGGAGGACATCGATGAACTCGATACGACGCTCGTTTCTGAAGCTTCTCGGCGCGGTCGGCGCCGCGGCCGTCTGGCCGGCGCCGGCCCTCGCGGACCGCATCCGCATCCTGCCCGATGGAGAGAGTGCGACGACACCGACGCTCGGTCGTCAGCTGAGCCCCGAGCTCCAGCGGAGCCTGGGCGGGCTCACCTTGGGTGCGGCGGCCGACCAAGGCGGCCTCGCCGTGCTCTGGCTGCAGGCCCGGGAGCCGGCGGGCAGCCCGCCGATCGAGATCCTGACCCTCGACGAAGGCCGGGCCCGGGGGGTCCTCACCATCGTCGAGCGCGCGCAGGCCAGCGTACCGGAGCTGATCGCCGAGAACCGCGGCAAGGCCCACGTGCTCCTGCTGGCCGGGGAGATTCTCATCGGCGGCAAGCAGAATCGCGTCCTGCGCGAGGACCTGCTGCTGCCACCGTGGAGCGGCCCCCGGAACATCGCGGTCTACTGCGTGGAGCAGGGCCGGTGGAACGAAGGCCGCAAGGACTTCGAGAGCCGCGGCAGCGTGGTGCAATCGAGCGTGCGCTCCCACGTGCTGGGGAACGCGGCGCAGTCGCGCATCTGGTCGGGGGTGGCCGCGGCCTCGCGCGAGCTACGCGCCTCCTCTCCGACCGGGAGCTACCAGGCGGTCTACGACAAGCCCGAGGTCAAGGCGCATCTCGAGAGCGCGACCCGGAGCCTGGACGGCAAGACCGCGCCCGCGGCGGTCGGCGCCGCCGTGTTCGTGGGCCCGAGCTTGGCCGGGGTGGATTGCTTCCAGTCGACCGGGCTCTTCGCGCGCGAGTGGCCGAAGCTGCTGCGCGCCTACGCCCTCGACGCCTACGGCGCTCCCGCCGGCTGGGACGAGACGGCCGCGCGAGCGCGCGTGGAGGGCCTGCTGCGCGGGGCGGCTCGCGTGGAGGGCACGCTCCGCGGCAACGCGGGGGCCGGCCGGCTGTTCGAGTTCGCGCTGGACAAGAGTCGTGGGGCGGCGTTGCTCTTCGAGGGCCAGGCGATCCACCTCGCCATCCTCTGAGGGGGGCGGCCGGTGCTTGACGGTCGGGCGGCCCCGCGTATGATGCGGCCACACGCCGAACCGCGGGCGGGACCGGACCCGCCCCTTTCCCCGGCGCGTCAGGGAGACGGGAGACGCGATGGCGCCGAGAGTGCCCTATCTCGATCGAACGCAGGTCGAGCCCGAGATCCAGTCGGTCTACGACACCCTCCAGCAGGCGAGCGGGCGCGTACTGAATTTCTACCGGCTCATGGCGCACCACGCGCGCTCCCTGCCCTCATTTCTCGGCTGGTATCCGCGGCTGCGCGAGGGGCCGCTCGACCTGAAGCTCCGGTACCTCGCGTATGTCCGGGCCTCGCAGCTCAACCGCTGCCGCTACTGCGTCACCCATAACTCGGCGGCCGGGCGCCGCGCGGGCGTGTCGAAGGAACAGCTCGACGTCCTCGCCGACTACCGGACGAGCCCGGTCTTCTCGGACCTCGAGCGCCTCGTCATCGGGTACGCGGAGGAGATGACGACGCGCGTCCAGGTGGAGGCCGCGCTCGTGGACACGCTGCGGCGGCACCTCACGCCGGAGGCGCTGGTACAGCTCACCCTGACCATCGCCGCCGCCAACTTCACCAACCGCTTCAACGAAGCGCTCGGCACCGAGCTCGAGTTCGAGGAGGCCCGTCATGGCTGATACCGTTCAGCGCGTCGAGTACTTCTACGTGCAGGTGCCGAACAAGGCGGGCGAGGGGGTGCGCTACCTCTCCGCCCTGAGCGAGGCGGGCATCAACCTCCTCGCGTTCTCGGGCTTCCCGGAGGGCCGCGGGTCCCAGCTCGACTTCGTGCCGGCCGATCCGGCCGCGTTCCGCGGCTTCGCGAAGCGCTCGAAGTGGAAGACCACCGGGCCCAAGCGCGCCTTCCTCCTCTCGGGCGACGACCGGGTCGGGCTCGTCGCCGACATCCACAAGAAGCTGGCCGACGCCAAGATCAACGTCACCGCGATCGACGCCGCGTGCGCGGGCGGCGGCCGCTACGGCGCGATCCTCTGGGTGGCCGCGCGCGACTACAAGAAAACCGCCACGCTGCTCGGCGCGCTCTGACGCACTCGCTCGATCAATCGTTCACGAGGCGCATGGGCGGACGGGCGGTGGCGCAGGCCGAGACCCCCGGGCAGCCCCGGTGACGGGACCCGCCCGCCTCGTGCGTGATCGAGACCGGATGTGAGGCTGCGGCCGCGCCATTGTCTGGTGTGCGGGGCTCGACTGCGGGCCGCGCGGGAGCACGGGTTCCGGCGGTGGCGATGTCCGCGGTGCGGGTGGGTGTTCTACGGCAATCCGGTGCCGGCGACCGTGGCCATTGTCGTCGGGCGGCGCGGGATCCTGTTGTGTCGGCGGGCGGCGGAGCCGTATCGCGGGACGTGGGATCTGGCGGGCGGATTCCTGGAGGCCGATGAGTCGCCGGAGCGCGGGCTGCGACGGGAAGTGCGCGAGGAGCTCGGGGCGCGCGTGCGGCGCGCGCGCTTCCGGGGGTTCCTGGTGGACCGCTACGGCACGGGCGGCATTCCGGTGCTGGGCCTGGTCTACGAGGTGCGGCTGGCCGGGCGGATCACCGCGCGGAGTGATGTCAGCGAAGTACGCTGGTTCGCGCGGGACGCGATCCCGTGGCGGCGAATCGGCTTCGCCTCGATCCGCCGGTCGCTCCGCGACTACCTGCGATCACCCTGACGCGGCCCGGGCGGGCGGCTCAGGACCAGAAGACGACGTTGCGGTGGGCCGGCTCCTGCCTGAAGACGACCACGAGATTGCGCGTGACATGCCCAAAGCTCGCCACGAGCGCCAGCGCCAGCACGAGCCCGCCGAGCGACACCGGAGCGGGCGCGCCCGCGCTCCAGAAGCGCCATCCGAGCCCGGCCGCGACCGCGGCCAGTCCAAGCGTGGATTCGAGGCAGAGGCGTAGCTCTCCCGGGTGGCGATCGGACACCG